>Ga0187882_1000803_pt1 | contig 33626 bp, 27 predicted proteins | sample June2016WEW_19_1_3_FD_132991 | JGI IMG/M metagenome (GOLD analysis project Ga0187882, IMG submission 132991) | Peatland microbial communities from SPRUCE experiment site at the Marcell Experimental Forest, Minnesota, USA - June2016WEW_19_150 | ecosystem: Environmental > Terrestrial > Soil >... | reverse complement strand
TCCAGCGCGAGACCCCTTGGGCGGCTCCCGGATAGGTTGGCGCTTCCGCAATGCCCAAGAGAAAGCGGCAAACCATAAACGCCGCCAAAGCCGCAGCCGCCGTGCCCCAGAGCGGCCCCAAACCCACAACCGTCTGCATCGCGGTGATGGCAACCCACAACCAGGCGGCCAGAGCCAGAGCCCGGCGCGCGCCCCAGCGATCGGCAAGAATGCCGGCCGGAATCTGAAACAGCGCGTAGCCCAGCAGGAACGCGCTGAAAACCCGGCCCATGCCGACCTGAGTGATGCCAAACTCACCCATCAGCAATAGTCCCGCCGTGGAAACATTCACCCGGCAAATGTAGCTTGCCGTCGCCGTGGCGCATAGCAACGCCACGATCCGCCAGGGTGCTCGATCGGAGTTCATAGCAAGCGTTTGTGCATCAGGATCTCTGATGCGCCGTCAATGATGTAATCGTTGAATTCCCCTGCCGCGCGGTAACCAAGGCGCTCATAAAAAGCTCGTGCCCGAACGTTAAAAGAGGAAACGCAAAGAAAGATGTGTCTCGCTTCGCCGCGGAAGAGATTCTCGGCAAACCCCATCAATGCAGCGCCGACCCTTTGGTCTCGATAATCCTTATCCACGACTATGGATTTTACATAGGGGGAGCCGGCTACGCCGCGCCGCTGGAGAACAATAGCGCCGCATGGAACGCCGTTAGCGCGCGCCACATACAGCAGGTATCCTGGATCGCGGCATGCTGCGCGGCACTGCTCCGGCGTGGCGTGGAGCCTGACCCATGGGTCGGAGCGGACCATGAGGTCGGCGGCCCAGTCACGCTCTTCATCGGTTGCAGGAGTGATTTCAGGTTCTACCATGGACCTGCGGTAATCTATCACTTCCTCGCCGGGAAGAGAATAGAGGCGGTTGCGAGGCGGCGGCTCAGAACAGCTTGATTTTGGTCCTTATGAAAGCCTTGCCGTCAAAAACATCACCCATAAAGATGGATCACGCTACGAGGCTGCGCAGGATTCCCAGGTTCTGACGGTCGAGATGCAAATCATCTCCTTTAGGGGTTTCGATGATTTTGGGGACGGCCGCGAACCGTTTGTCATTGACCAGACAACGAAAGGCTTCGAGACCGATGAACCCCTTGCCGATGTGCGTGTGGCGATCGACGTGGCTGCCGAGCGGTTTACGGCTGTCGTTAAGATGGAATGCCTGGATTCTCTCGATGCCGATCAGACGGTCGAACGCGCGCAGAGTCCGGCGGTAACCCGCCTCGGTGGTGATGTCATAGCCGGCGGCAAAGAGATGGCAGGTGTCCAGGCAGAATCCTATGCGCCCGGTGTCGACCATGCCATCGAGTATGCCGGCGAGTTGCTCGAAGCTGCGCCCGATGGAGCTTCCCTGCCCCGCGGTGTTCTCGAGCAGGATCGAAACGGGAGGCGGAACGCGATCGAGTGCCGAATCGAGTGCCGCGGCCGCGGCAGCGATTCCCATCGCCTCCCCTGAATCCCGGTGAGCCCCTGGGTGAAGGACTATTGCAGGAACCTCTAGATAATTTGCACGCTCCAATTCCGCGAGGAATGCGTCGAGAGATTTTGCGCGCAGGGCGCCATCCGGGGAGGCAAGGTTGATCAGGTAACTGCTGTGCGCCAGGACAGGCGCGATCCCGCTCTTGCGCTGCGCCTCCAAAAACAGCTCCCGATCCTGTTCGGTGAGCGCCTTGGCTTTCCACTGGTTGGTGCTCTTTAGAAAGATCTGCAGGGTGCGGCAGCCCACACGCAGTCCATGCTCGAATGCATGATGAATGCCACCCGCAATCGACATGTGGGCGCCAAGGAGAAGTTCCCGTGCCATAGGTTTGCTAACGCATATGATATCATTGGAATTGAAAAACCTGAGCCCGGTTGTCATGTCACACAGCTACTGCGTACTTCTGTTGGGTATCGTCGATCCTGCCGTGCCCCGGAGCCATTTCGGGAAAGCGGGTATTCTTGTGCGCGAGGCGGGCAGCCTCACGCGCGACTCCGCCAGCCTCAATGATCAGGATTTGGATGCAATCTATTTGCAGCCCTCGGAGGACGCGCGTGCCGCCGAGGAGCTGCGCCAGACCCTCGAATGCCGGCCGGATCTCCCGGTTGTTCTGGTATGCACCCAGCCTTCCGTGCGCCTTACGCGGGAAGTCTGGCACGCCGGCGCGGCCGACATCCTGGTTCTGCCGTTGACTCCGGAATCCCTGGATGAGAGCTTGCGGCACGCCGCCCGCCGCAAGGTGAATGGCGGTGGCCCAAAGGCTGACGAGATCCAGGCTAGATTCCACTATTTCGACGACGACGGAAAGGAACGCTGGGTCGCCGTTGTGCCGCCGAAGCTCACCATCGGACGCAGTTCGGATAACGACCTGGCCTTTTCCAAAATGAATGTCTCGCGCTCCCACGCTGAAGTCCTCGTGCAGGACGGCGACTGCTATCTGCGGGACCTCGGCAGCAAGCATGGAACCTATGTGAACGGAATTCGAATCGAGCGCACGCTTCTCACGCACGGCGATCACATCCGGCTGGGAGGATTGCAGGGCGAGGCGCTTACGTTCCACAAAGGAGATCTTCTGCACTCGCTGCTGGCCGGGAGCGAGCCCAATGCCGAATCCAGGTTCGCCGTGCGCGGCTTTCGTGAAATGGGAATGCTGCTATCGACCTTCCAGGCGCTCAGCTCGATTCCTCTCCTGGACGATCTGCTCAATCTCGTCGTCGACACGGCGATCGAGCTGACCGGCGCGGAACGCGGCTTTATCATGCTCAAGGAGGAAGACGGCAGCCTGAGTTTCCGTTGCGCCCGAAATTCCGATAAGAAGTCGCTCGAAAAAACTTCGTTTCGCACCAGCCGGAGGGTGCCGGAGGAGGCATTCCAGACAGGAAAGCGCATCGTAATCAATGATCTCGAGGTCGGCGATGAGCCCGAGAGCCACGCCTCCACTCGCAAACTGGGCGTGAGAAGCATCTCCTGCGTACCCCTGCGTTACGTCTCCATCCACGACTCCATAGGACTCTCCGGCATTGCAAGCATGGAGATCATCGGCGTTCTCTATGTGGACAGCGTCAACATAGGAAGCGGATTGTCGTCGTCCCAGATCGAGGCGTTTGACACCCTCGCCTCCGAAGCAGCGCAGGCCATCTACCGGGCTCGCCTTTACAAGGCGTTCAGGGAAAAACAGAAAATGGAGGAAGAGCTTGCCATCGCACGCGAAATCCAGCAAGCCTTGCTGCCGCCTCGAGACAAGACTCTGCCCTTTGTCGACGCCTGCAGCCTGAATCTGCCTTGCCGCGAAGTGGGAGGAGACTACTTCGATTACTTCGACCTTGACGGCGGCAGGCTGGGATTCGCCCTGGGGGATGTTGCCGGAAAGGGCATGCCGGCAGCGCTCCTCGCGGCCATGCTCCAGGGGATTTTTTGCGCCCAGACGCTTCTCAATCTGCCTCTCCCGAGCATGATCGCCAACGTCAATTGCAGCCTGGCCAGGCGCGGGACTGGCAGCCGATTCGTGACCTTTTTTTTCGGCATCCTCGACTCCGAGGGCACCTGCACTTACACCAATGCGGGCCACAATCCCCCTCTCCTGGTGCGCCCCGACGGATCCCTGGAGGAGCTGACCGAGGGAGGCATGGTCCTCGGCCTTTTCGCTCAAGCCCAATACATATCCAAGGAGGTCAAACTCGAGCCCGGAGATCATCTGGTCCTGTTCACCGACGGTGTGGTCGAAGCGCTCAATCTGGCGGGCGAGGAATTTGGGCAACAGAGGTTATGCGATGCGCTAAAAAGAAATGTTCGCGCCTCTGCGCCCGACATGCTCCGCAGCCTGAAGGATGATCTCATTGCCTTTTCTGCAAATGCGCCGCAACATGATGACATCACCATGATGGTCCTCGGCTTCCGCGAGAATCCAGGAATCTGATTTTAGATTCCGGTTTTGAACAAAGACGGAAAAAGGACCCGGAAGGGCAGACGGGCGGAGTCTTTGGCGCGGACGTCGATCGAATATACGGCTTGTCCGACCTATCCGAAGGGTATATTAGTGCTATCAACCATATAGGAGCCGAGGTCAGAATGGGGCGAACACCAAACCAAACGATGCAAAGCGGGAAACGGATTTTGGCTGCGGCCGCATGGGTCCTGGCAGCTGCAGTGCTTTCGGCAAGTGGGCAAGGCGGCGCGGACAAGCAGCCGGAACTCTGGCTGGGCGGCCAGCCGAATGCACCGCTCAAGATCGAAGTGTATTCGGATTTTCAGTGTCCGCACTGCCGGTCGTTTTATCTGGAAACGATAAAGCCTCTCATCGCCGACTTTACCAAAGAGAAAAGGATCGGCCAGATCTACATCGTGTACCATGATTTTCCACTGGATATGTATCAATACGCGCGCAAGGCGGCCAGCTATGCTATGGCGGCTGCGCGGCTGGGCCGGGATCCCTGGCTGAGGGTCTTCGACGCGTTGTACCAGGAACAGGCGCAGTGGTCGCAAGACGGCAATATCGACGCTGTCGTTGCGAAGGTTCTGGATGCGACGGAATTGACCCGGGTGAAAAAACTGGCCACGGATCCGTCCGTCGAGCAGGCGGTGCGGCTGGAAGTCTTGTTGGGCCAGAGCCGCGAAGTCACCGTGACTCCGACTTTTTTTCTCATCACACAGGCTGGCCATCAGGAACGCATTAACGGCGGGGTTCTCCTTGCGCTTTTGAAAGGACGCATCGAGCAGCTATTGAAGTAATAGCCGGCCAAGGACAGGATGGCACCCGCAGAAGATGGGAAGCTTCGCTCCTCCTGGTGCGGAGGAGGCGCTCTCTGCCTTGTGTTAGATAACGGTGTCGCTGGGGATGAGGGTGCCCTTGGGTATCACGATGATGCCTTCCCGAATGTTGTAGCACTCATCATCCTTTTCCTGCAGGTTTTGCGCGTTGATGATGGAGACGCGGTCGCCGATGCGCACATTCTTGTCGATGATGGCGTTTATGATGGAGCAATCGCTGCCGATGGCGAGGTTCGGAATCCCCAGAGCAGCATTCGCTTTGCGGCCTTCATCATTCTCGAAGACGTCGGCGCCCATGAGGATGGAATCCCTGATCTTGGTGCCCCTCCCAATCCGGCTGCGCACGCCCACGATGGAGCGCGTGATGTCCGCACCATGGAGAATGCAGCCGTCGGCAACCATGGTCTGGCGCAGCGAGCAGTGGTTCAATTTGGAACTGGGAAGATTACGTGGGTGGGTGTAGATCGGCCGGCGCGCGTCATAAAAACTGAATTGAGGCTGCAGTTCTGTCAGGGCAAGATTAGCTTCATAGAAGGATCGTATCGTGCCGATGTCCGTCCAGTAGCCTCCAAAGGCGTACGCAAAGACTTTGCCTGTACCGACTGCCTCAGGGATCAGATTCTTGCCGAAATCGAGCCCCTTCGAGTTCGTTAGCAAGTCGATCAGAAATTCCTTCTGAAATAGGTAGATGCCCATGTTCGCAAGATAGTCGCGGCCGCCGTGCGAGGTGGAACGGTTCGGAAAGGGACAGAGAAGCGCCGGAAGCCGCTCGGATCCGGGCTTTTCGTGGAACGCGACCACCCGTGCGTTGTCATCGACCTTCATAATGCCCAGCGACGAAGTTTCCGCGGCAGTGACTGATGTACAGGCGACGGTGACGTCGGCATTCATTTTCTGATGGAATCGCAACACCTCGCGAAAGTCCATCTGATAAAGCTGATCGCCGGAAAGCACCAGGACAGAGGTGGCGTCGTAGTCCGCAAAGTGCTTGATGTTCTGGCGCACGGCATCGGCGGTGCCTTGAAACCAGTTTGCGTTGTCTGGAGTCTGCTCCGCAGCCAGGATGTCGACGAAGCCCCCGTCGAACATGTCAAACTTGTAGGTTTGGACCATGTGCTTATTGAGCGATGCCGAATTGAATTGGGTAAGAATGAAGATTCGATTGATTTCGGAGTTGAGGCAGTTGCTGACCGGTATGTCTATGATGCGATACTTTCCTCCCAGCGGGACAGCAGGTTTACTGCGAAATTTCGTCAAAGGATAAAGCCGCTGGCCGCGGCCGCCTCCCAGCACTAATGCCAGCACATCCAGCATGATCACCTCTTATAAGAAGACACTGCAATTATAGCAGGCTCCTGGCGATATTGGGGACAGTCCCAATTTCGCATGAGGCATCACCCTGCACGGATCACTCGGCGCCTTTGATCCGGACCGCGTCGCGCAAGGCGCGGGCGGCGGCCTTGAACAATGCCTCATGAGCGGGCAACCCCTCCTTGCCATCCACCAATTCCAGGTGGAGGGTAATGCGCGCTTCGGCTACAAAGGCTCTCCAGAATCTTTCGGCTGCCAGAGCATCTGGTGCGACGACAGAGGGAACGGAAGAGCGCGCGTGATAAACCAGGCATGGATGCCCCGAGATGTCGACGGCGGCGCGGGCGAGATTCTCTTCCACGGGCGCGTAGGAATGCGCCAGACGCAAGATTCCCTTCTTGTCACCGAGGGCTCTGTCGATTGCCAAGCCCAAGCACTGAGCAACTTCCTCTGCCAGCAACTCCGGGTCGGCGTTGCCTGCCCGGCATTCGACCTCAAGGTCGAACGCGCCGTAGCGGGCAAAAAGGCTCAACATGCGATCCAGGAAAGGAGCTCCGGTTTGCACGATCCCCGAACCTTCGCCGTCGAGGTTGATCCTTACCTTGACTTCTGCGCATTCCGTGCTGCGCGTTATGTTAGCCCTGCGGCCGCTCATTTCTGCCCTCGTCATTTTGTCGCCGTTTTCCCGATCTGAGCCAGCGCATCCTTCAGCGCTGAATCCATGACATTTTCCGGCGGAGGCGATTCGCACCACAAGCACTGCTGCTTCCATGCCTGTCCGAGAAACATCTCCATGCCGCCAATGGTCTTACAACCGTGTGTCGCGGCCTCTTCGAGCAAGCGGGTTTCAGCGGGATTGTAGACCAGGTCATACACCCATTCCCCGGTCAGAAATGATGCAGGGACGGGAGACTGATCTGCAGCGGGAAACATTCCCACGGGGGTCGCATTCACCAGCAGGTCCCAGCGCGTGTTTTCGAGACGGCTCCAATCCGCATGATCTGCCTGGAACAGTTCGGCCAGCCGGCGTGCCTTGGCAGCGTCGCGCGCCACAACGCAAACAGAGGCTCCCTGGGAACGCAAGCCATACGTCACGGCGCGAGCGCCGCCGCCGGCGCCGAGCACAACTGCTCGCAATCGCCCGGGAAGTACCCGCCGCTTGAGCGGGCGAAGAAATCCTTCGACGTCGGTATTTTCGCCGTGCCAGCTGCCCGCCCTGAGAATCAGAGTGTTGACCGCCCGCGTCTGCTCCGCCCCGACCGAAACGCTGTGCGCGAGTGCGTGGGCGTCTCCTTTGAAGGGAATCGTCACCGCGGCGCCTTGCAGCGGGTACGCTGCGTGAAACTGCAGAAAATCATCAAAGGATGCCGCCTCCAAGGGGAGGAACACGGCATCCTCGCCGCGCGCCGCGAACGCGGCGTTATGAATCTGCGGCGACAGCGAATGTCCCAGCGGCCTCCCTACCACGCCATAAAGACGGGTCCGGCACGATAGTTCACGGACGCGATACTGGCTTAGCAACACATCCGCGGGCAATTGACCTTCGGCGGTCGCGTCGCCGCCCGGCAGACTGGCGAAGGTCAGCCATGATCCCCAGAGCGGCCCCAAAATGCGGCTTGGCAAGCCCTCACGCCCCATCGCCAGCGCACAGATTTTCAGCCCGCGTCCGGCGGCGCCTTCCAGCAGTTTCGCAATACGCAGATTGTCGCCGAGGCTGAGAGCGCGCACGGCAATTTTGAGGATGCCGGCACCGGAAGCTGCCATGACATCCACGAGTGCGTCCAGGTCCGCGGGAGTTTTTTCGAAATCATGGTGAGAGAGAATCACTCTTTCCGGCGGCACTCCCTGGAGTATCACCTGCCAGGCGGCAGACGACTCAATATCAACGTAATCCGCGCCAGAGGCCGCGGCTTGCAGTATGGTCTCCAGGCGCCGCCGCTCCGACCCCTCGTAAACCCCTCCCTCCTGCTTGGAGCGCAGAGTGAAAATGAGAGGCTTGGTCTTCTTGCGCAGGAGCAAGCCGAGATCCAAGTCCTGGACGTAATCTGCTCGGATTTCCACAAGGTCGGCCCATTCCTCCGCTCGGGCGGCCGATTCAACCGCTTGCTGGGTACTGGACTCACGCACCGCGACGCAGATTTGAACAGGCATATCTCTCCATTCTGATGTAACCGGCAGGGAACTTATTGTACCCGACTTCGCGGCGGGGGCGGCGCAAAATCCATGAACCTGCGGAGGATTGCTCGGTCCACAAGAGTTTCGCCGGAGGCCTAGCGGTGATCGCCTCCGGCGGATGTGGACCCGAAGGAGGAAACATATAGGGAGCAGCCACGAGCGGACTTGCTGATGGGCAGTGTGGGGCAATAGGGAGTCGATGCCCCAATCGGGTCCGCTGCCAGAAGGCTGCTCCCCTGACCGGTGTGGACATCCTGCGCCACAACCAGAACAAGCTTGAGATTCCTAACCGCAATCCTGCATACGCTTTTCCTGCATCTTCAGCAGTCTAATCACATCTCCGGGCGATGCTTGAGACCTGTCTCTTTTCCTCAGTCCCACGGCGCCAGCTACCCCGAGACCCGTGGCGAGCAATACCAGCGACCCCGGTTCCGGCAATTGATCCGGTGGCGGATCCACCCCTGAATACAAATCGTCAGGCGATGGCCCGATGTCAGGAGCGAGAGGGAGCATTTCAACGCCTTGAGATGCTGGGTTGGCGTGAGTGGGAAATTCAACGAAGGTGCCGGAACCGGCATTCTCTAGCGGATCCACATATTGGCTTCCATCGGAGAGTGTCACCTGGACTATATCAAACACATCAATTCCCGGTAGGTCCATTGACCACATCAGACCGCTCACCACGGTCCCGGGCGCCGGGGGGTTACTGAAATCCAGGACAAGAGTGTCAAAGGCTCGCCCGGTTGAAACTCTCCCGTCCGTCGAATAGATCTCGGGAATCGACGAGATTATGACCGGGAACCCGTTCTCGTCCAGAGCGAGGGTTGATTGCTCGTAACTCCCGTAAGTTAATCCGCTAAAGTCATCAGAAAGGTTGGGCGCCTGCGGCGCTGCCGAAGAGGCCGTTTCGGAGTCGGACGGTGCCTGAGTCTCACATGCCGAACAGGATATCAGCAGCAACCCCAAAACGACGAGATTGCGTTTCATGTTTTCCTCCTCGGTACGTAAAAGAGCAACGCACCATCGACCGCCGACAAGCGCTTCTCAGAAAGCTGCGCGCCCGTGAACTGCCTTGACTGGACGCGGCATGTACGATTACCTGTTGCTTCCTGTCATGCACAGTGTAGAGATTTGCAAACGGCAGTGCATCGTGAGTTGCGCCCGAATCGGCTGGTCTCGTTGGACCATTTTGGCGCTGGGTCCCATAGCCAAATTCGGCCGTCACTTGGGCCTCATCAGGGCACGAGCAGGCAGCTATTTCGCGTGTTTCGCGGTGAGCGGGATCAGCTGGCGTGCAATTTTCGGGCGGCCACGAACGAGAGACCGCGTTCCGTCAAGGCGCGGGCAGTGTTGTTCGCGGCGTCGATCTTATCCATGAAGTTCAACTGCAGGGGTTCCCAATCGCCTGAGGCGATCACCTCTTGCTTGTCGCGGAAGTAGTCCAGAATGTCGGAGGCGTGCGCGCGGGTTTGCTCGATCTCCGGATCTCCTCCTTCATGCTTTGCAGAAATGTTCGGAATACGACCCGCGATGTCCAGCAATTCCTGTCTGCGGTTGTATGGCTGGCGCACGATGCTCTTGAAGGTCTCGGTGATATGGTGCTCAAATCGCACGATCTCCTCGAAACCAAGCGCCTTGCGGAACTGCGTCGTGATCTCCATGGTTTCGTTGTTGATGGAATTGCTCCAATTGAATCCAATGAGAGGTGTGAGGCCATCGTCACGCGAGAACAAGCGCGCGCCAATCAAGGTCCAGAGAGCCGCGTATGGGTTGTCGTTCCCCATGAACACGGAGATCTTGAATTCGATGTCGACGCCTAGCCGATGCAGCAGATATGCAGCCAGCACCGTGCCCGGGTTGATATTGAGCACCTGGCGCACGCCAAAGTTCGTGTAGTAATAGAGAAACTCGTCGATCCATTGCAGAACGTGATCATTAGGCTCGCCAATGCCACCGAAGTAGCCGGTAATGGTCTCTGGGCCGCCCAAATGGATGTTCGAACCGTCCGTTCCCTTGGTGTCGAGCGTCTCGACAAAGCTCGCCCCGATGATCTGCATGGCGGCGACAAAGGCGGGGAGGTCGCCATCCGACTCCTGCTCCTTCATTTTGCGCACACAGATGAATCGTCCCGGCATCAAGGAGCCCTGGGCGATGGCGCGCTCGGCGGCGGCAATCACCCAAGGGAAATACTGCGCCGCGCTGACCTCGAGCGTCACGGCAAAGTCATCCTGGAACCGCATACCTGCGGCGCGATCGCCCAAAACCTTGCGCCGATAATCCTTGATGCGGATAAAAGCACCTCGGTCGCGCTGTTCCTCGAGCCAGTGCAACGCATCGAGGAATTCCGGCTTTGTCTCACGAACGCGCCGGAGCAGGGCGGGCATCTCGCCGGCCTGTGCCGCCTTCCGGTTTATCTCCGCGGGCGTCCCGTAACGGTTTACAACGGCAAGCAAATCTTTGACGACGCGTGTATTAGGATCAATCAGGATGGCGTTGATCTCGTCCAATCGTTCCTTGGGAATCTTGAGCAAATGCTGGATTGACTCTTGCATAAAAACCTCCTCTATTAAGGAAGTTTTGATTCTACCATCAACGCCCTGTCTTTAAGTACTGAGTCCTGCACGCGGGGCATTCATGGTTTTTGGCTCAGCGCTCATCACTTCCCAGTGCGCTTGACTTTCCCGCCACCCGATGATATCAACGGCCATCGCTGATGATGCCCTGCGGCAATTTAATGAATTCATAAGGGTTTTGTGGAGGCTCTATGACCGAGAGAAAACCAGCGTCACTGCCATCCCTATTCAAGAAGGTAGCCGATGGACAGCTGATTACCATGCTTACTTGTTATGACTTCCCAACCGCTGTCATGCAGGATCGCGCCGGAATCGACATTATTCTCGTGGGCGACAGTCTGGGCATGACCATGCTGGGATACGAAAGCACCCTGCCCGTGACCATGGAAGACATGATCCGCCACGCCCAGGCTGTGCGTCGTGGCTCCCCGAACGCCTGGCTGATCGGCGACATGCCGTATATGACTTACCAGCCAAGCATCGAGACAGCCATACGCAACGCCGGACGCTTCATGGCCGAGGCCGCCTGCAATGCCGTTAAGCTCGAAGGCGGCGTCGAGATGGCCGATCGAGTCGCGGCTCTCGTTCGCTCCGGCATTCCCACGATGGGACATCTCGGCCTGACACCTCAGAGTGCCAGCGCCCTTGGAGGGTTTCGCGTGCAGGGCAAGGGCGCTCTTCAGGCGAAGAAGATCGTGGACGACGCGAAAGCTCTTGAGGATGCCGGCGCCTACGCAATCCTGCTGGAGATGGTTCCCGACCGCGTATGCAAGGTGATCACGGAGCGGGCCAAGAACTGTTTCATCATCAGTCTTGGGTCCGGCCCGGATGCTCACGGCCAGCTTCTGATCTATCACGACATGTTCGGACTTTACCCGAGATTCAAGCCCCGCATGGCCAAGGTATTTGCCGATGCCGGCAAGGTCATCCAGGAGGGACTCGAACAGTACGTCAAAGAAGTTACCGGCCGCACCTTCCCTCAGCCGGAGAATTGGTTCCAGATGACGGATGACGAATATAAGAAATTCCGTGAATTGATCGGCAAGTAGGACAAAGTCTCTCCGGCACCAACCCAATGCTGTTAACTTAAGGCCGACGATGTGCATATGGGCGAAAATGCTTGCCACAGATTTCACAGATTACACAGATTCAAAAGAGAAAGAACTCAGGTAGTGGGAAACAACATTCAGTGAAATCTGTGTAATCTGTGGCCAGTTTTTCAAATTGTGCTTAAGTTAACGGCATTGGAACCAAACGCCAGGATGAGAAGATGCCAGCACGGGACTGTGGCTTTCTGCTATCTTGCGGTCCTGGCGTTCTATTGATGGCACCAAACCGAGGAATTCGGAATGCCCTATGATGCAACCATGATGGCAGACTGGCAGATTGCACGGGCCGCCGAAAAGGACATGCCTTCTCCCTCGGCCTGGAGAGAACGTCTGGCCCTGCGCGAAGACGAAACCCTCCCCATGGGAAGAGTCTGCAAGCTGAATTTTCTCAAAATCATGGAGCGCCTCAAAAACCGGCCCAACGGCAAGTTCATCGAAGTTACCGCCATCACTCCGACCCCCCTGGGGGAAGGCAAAACCACCACGTCACTCGGCCTGATTGAGGGTTTGGGAAGAGTGGGCAAGAACGTCGGCGGCTGTCTGCGCCAGCCCTCCGGCGGCCCCACGATGAACATCAAGGGCACCGCGGCCGGCGGCGGGAACGCGTTGCTCATCCCAATGACGGAGTTCTCCCTCGGGCTCACCGGCGATCTCAACGACATCATGAACGCCCACAACCTGGCGATGGTGGCGCTGACCGCCCGCATGCAGCACGAACGCAACTATACCGATGAACAGCTGCAAAAGCTCACCAGGATGCGCCGTCTGGACGTCGATTCGACGCGCGTCGAATTCTCCTGGGTCATGGATTTCTGCGCACAGGCACTGCGCAACATCATCATCGGCATCGGAGGGCGCAATGACGGCACCATGATGAAGTCCCAGTTCAACATCATTCCGAGCTCCGAACTCATGGCTATCCTCGCCATCGTCCGGGATCTTGCTGATTTGAGGGAACGGCTGGCGAATATCACGCTGGCTTTCGACCGGCGCGGAAATCCTGTCACGACCAGGGATCTCGAGGTGGACGGCGCCATGTGCGCCTGGATGCGCAACACCATCAATCCGACCTTGTGTTGCACGGCAGAGTACCAGCCGTGCATGGTGCATGCGGGCCCGTTCGCGAACATCGCCGTGGGCCAGTCCTCCATCATCGGAGACCGGCTTGGGCTCAAACTCTTCGATTATCATGTCACGGAGAGCGGATTCGGCGCCGACATCGGATTCGAGAAGTTCTGGAACGTCAAATGCCGCTACGCGGGACTGGTCCCGAGCACGTCGGTACTGACCGCCACGATCCGCGCCCTCAAAATGCACGGGGATGGTCCCGCCGTCGTCCCGGGCATTTCCCTGCCCGATGAGTACACCAAGGAGAACCTGGGTCTTTTGGAAAAGGGCCTTCCCAACCTGATTCATCACATCGGCATCATCCGCAAAGCCGGAATCCAGCCGGTGATCTGCATCAACCGGTTTGCCAGCGACACCAAGGATGAAATAGCGATGGTGCGCAGGGCGGCGGAGAAGGAGGGCGCGCGCTGTGCCGTGTCCGAACAGTGGGCTAAGGGAGGCGAGGGCGCTGTAGAATTGGCCGAGGCTGTGATCGATGCCTGCAATGACACCAACGATTTCCATTATCTCTATCCGCTGGACAGAAAGCTGACCGAGCGCGTTGAGTTGATCGCGCGGGAGATCTACGGCGCCAGCGGCGTCTCGTGGACGCCCGAAGCCAGAGCCAAGGCGGAAATGTTTGAGGCCGATCCAAAATACGCCGACTACGCCACTCTGATGGTGAAGACTCACTTAAGTCTGAGTCACGATCCGGCTTTAAAAGGCGTGCCGAAAGACTGGGTTCTGCCGATCCGCGACGTCCTGATTTTTTCCGGCGCCAAGTTCCTTTGCCCGCTCGCAGGAAGCATCAGCCTGATGCCCGGGACAGGATCGAACCCGGGATTCCGCCGTGTCGACGTGGATGTCACCACAGGAGAGGTGAAGGGTCTTTTTTGATTCCGATCTAAGAATTCGAGATTCGAAATTCGAGATTAAGAATTTCGAATTTCGAATTTCGAATAAGGAGACGCGATGCTCATTATTGGAGAGCGAATCAACGCGACGCGCAAGCGCATCGGCGAAGCCGTCACCAGGAGGGATGCTGAATTCATTAAGGACGAAGCCCGCAAACAGGTCGAGGCCGGGGCGCATCTGCTGGATGTAAACGGCGGAGTCGCCGGCCACGAAGTCGAAAACCTGGTCTGGTTGGTACAAACCGTTCAAGAGGTGGTTGAGGTTCCGCTGTGCCTGGACAGCGCGGATCCGGAGGCCTTGCGCCAGGCGCTGCCCTTGTGCCGGCAAGCACCAATGATCAATTCAATCACCGACGAGCCGGAGCGCTTCCAGGCAGTCCTGCCGCTCGTGAAGCAGTACGATGCCAAGGTCATCGCGCTGTGCCTGTCCGAGGCTGCCCCACCGAGGAATCTTGAGGATCGCGTGGCTATCGCCGTCAGACTCGTAGGACGCTTGGCTGTCGAGGGAGTTCCGCCGGAGCACATCTTTGTCGATCCGTGCGTCTTTCCGATAAGCACCGGCTCCCAGCATGGTCCGGCTGTCCTCGATGCCGTCAGCAGCATCCGGGGCCAGTGCCCGGGCGTTCACACCAGCTGCGGTGTGAGCAACGTCTCCTACGGTCTTCCCGTGCGCAAGCTTCTGAACGAAGTGTTCCTGCTGATGCTCCTGGGACGCGGAATGGATGCTGCCATTATCGATCCCTGCGATACAGGGTTGATGGCCCGCATAAGCGCCGCGGAGGCGCTCGGCGGACGCGATCCATTCTGCAAGGCCTACCTCCAGGCCTATCGGAGTGGCAAGCTCGAGCCACCGCAGCCGTAAGAAAGGCTATGGACCAAGCATGGCAGAAGACCGGCAGATATTGATCATCGCCTGCGCGGTGTTCAAGGAAGTGATTCCTCAGTACATCAGGGAGACCAGCACGCAGGTAGTCTTCATGGAATACGGCCTCCACCTCACGCCCCGCAAGTTGAGCGCTGCGATCCAGGAACAGATCGACGCTCTCACCGAGCCGCGCCTCGTCCTGATTGGCTACGGACTGTGCGGCAACGGCTTGTTAGGACTGAAATCGCGGAGCCACACACTCATTCTTCCCCGTGTCGACGACTGCGTCGCCCTGCATCTTGGCTCCCAAGCGGATTATCTCGCGGCGTTTCAAGCCGAGCCGGCTACTTACTACCTCACGCCGGGATGGTTGGAATGCGGCGGCGAGCCCATGAGTGAATATGAGAAATGCCGCGACAGATTCGGCCCTGAAAAAGCCGATTTGATCTCCGATGCCCTGTACGGCCACTACCGGAGAACCTGCCTGATCGCTTTTACGCCGGAAGATCTAGCCCAATGGCGGCCGCGAGCCTTGCAGGTGGCCGAGTTTTGCCGCGAGCGCTGGGGATGGCAATACCAGGAGCGTGTCGGATCGGATGCGCTGATCAGACGTCTTCTTGACGCCGGCAGCAAAGCCGTTGACGCCGGCGAGTCACGGGGCAGCCGCGACTTTCTGGTCATCGATCCCGGCGGTGAAGTTCGTCAGGATATGTATATGCCCGGCCCGGCCATTCAGGAGAAAGCAGAAAAATGTACTACCTATACAATCAAGTGACCGAAATGACGCCGATGGAGCGGATGATGGCCGCGCTTCGCGGTGAGAAACCCGACCGGGTGCCAGTGCACATATACCCCCGTTGGGCACCGCTGGAATACCTGGGACTGAATTTCCTGCAGTCATGGGACACACCGGATCTGTATGTGAAAGCCCAAATCGTGGGACAGGAGAGGTTCCAATACGACTGCGTGATCGATTACGACATGATGGGCCCGGTCGAGGAGGCTCTCGGCACAGTCCTTAAGTATCCCGAAAACGAAGTGCCCATGGTCAAAGAGCCCGCAATCAAGACTAAGGAGGACATGAGCAGGATCCGGTGGCAGATCGACCCACGAAAAGACGGCAACATGCCCAAGGTTCTCTATGTCATTCGCAGGCTCAAAGAGGAGTTGATCAAGAGAGGCGGAGGCAAGCAGCACGTCCCGATCATGACCTGGGGAAGCTGCCCATCCAGAACCGTCGGCTGCCTGATAGGCTTTCAAAAGTGGTTCACCATCGTGGCGCGAGACAAGGAATGGGCCCAGGAGCTTATGGAACTGGCGTTCCATCCGTGGTTGGAAATGGTGAAGGCGGAAGTGGAGGCCGGCGCCGATCTCGTTTGGGTCAACGATCCGGTGTCGTCCGCCGATTGCATTTCACGTGAGGCGTACGAGAAGCTCACGCAGCCGATGGAGAGAAGATTCATCGAAGCGATACGCAAGGAGACGGGGGTCCCGGTGATCTTCCACCCTTGTGGAAACTGGCATGATCGTCTTGATCTCATTGCGCAGAATCAGGCCGATGGCTACTTCCTGGGACCGATGGACATCAGTTTGTGCGTCCAAAAAATCACGGAACAGAACCGGTCCGGTAAGGCATGCGCCAAAGCCATCAACGGCAACCTCGGGGCCACCACACCGAGCACCACGGACAAGAAGACGCCCGTGCCCTATGCCACGACGCTATTAATCGGCACGCCGGACGCCATCGAGGCCGAGTGCAAAGAAGTGATCCGCACAGTTGAGGAAAGCGGATTGCGCTGCATCCTCGGTCCTAATTGCTGGGCTCCCCAGGACGTGCCGTTCGTTAACATAGACACAATGGTATACTCGGCGCGCAAGCATGGGCGCTATTCCTAAAGATCGGCACGCGCGTTATGCCGGGTGAGTGACGGCATTGAGGAGGTCAGAGTGACACCCTTCGACGACATAATAGAAAGCATCAAGCAGAGCATCATAGACATGGAGGACCAGAAGGCTGTGGTGCTGACGAGGCAGGCGCTCGAAAGTTTCCCGGCCGAAGAGATACTGAACAAGGCTCTCGTCCCCGCGATGGAAAGAGTCGGCAATGACTATGAAGAAGGGAAAAAATTTATCCCTGAGATGCTTCTCGCCGCAGAGGCCATGACGGCGGCTCTGGAGTTGCTCAAGCCCCAACTTTCCCGGTCGGAAGCCAAGAAAGTCGGCAGGGTGGTCATGGGAACCGTTGAAGGCGACGTGCACGATATCGGCCAGAGAATGGTCTGCATCATGCTGGAAGGGGCCGGCTTCGAGGTCCACAGCCTGGGTGCTGACGTGCCTGCAAAGGACTTTGTGGAGGCAGTCAAGATCAAGAGCCCGGATATCCTGGGATTGTCCGCGCTGCTGACAACCACCGCACCGCGCATGAAAGGCGTCATTGAGGCGCTCAAGAGTGAGGGGCTGCGGGACAAGGTCAAGGTGATGGTCGGAGGTGCCATCTTGAACCAGCGCCTAGCGGATGAATATGGCGCTGACGGCTACGCCCCCGATGCCGCCTCCGCCACCCGGCTCGCCAAGACTCTGGTCGCAGCCGCACAGGCTCGGTTCGATGGACCATCATCAAATCGTTAGAGGTGCGTCCCGTTAGGGACGCAAACCAAGTTTGTCTCTATTGGCGTGGTGCGTCCCGTTTGGGACGCATTGAGAATAGCCCGGCACTTCAGTGCCGGGACTATCGGATATCTCCGCAGCAAGTCCCGTAGGGACGGCTGAGTCATTCCCAGACGTACCTCTCATCGTATTGGATTAGGAGTTTGCCAGCCGCGTTCCGCATATCAGTCGTCCCTAACGGGACTCGTCCTTGTGCCGATGATTAAACCCGGCACTGAAGTGCCGGGCTATTTTCACCATGTCCCTACGGGACGTAAAGAGCCGGGCTATCTTTCCCGCGGTCCCTACGGGACGTAAAGAGCCAGGCTATCTTTCCCGCGGTCCCTACGGGACGCAAAATGGCCGAACTCCAGCGCCCTGCTGGGGCTCGGACAGCGGATCTTGCTGTCGAGTTTAACCACAGAAACTACTCAACGGCGTGGCAGCTCCAAAATGGTCTCTGCCGCCATCCGCGCGGCCTTCTTGACGAGATCAACGCACGCAGTGTGCCCGCCTGCCAGCCGAAATTTTTCTTCCTCCTCGATCACGATCATCTCGAAGCTTCGCCCGAAGATGCGGATCTGCAGGTCGCGGCATGATCCGCTGCCGAACTCCTGTATGAAGCGCTGATAATACCCCCGTATCAGCATCAGGGAGCGCGGAAGCCCGTAGGTGTCATCCACTATTTCCGGCTGCGGATACATAGGATCCGAAAAATTCTCGCGGCCGCAAGCCAATCCCATTGCCATTATGCCGCCGAGCAGCGCGCCGCAGATGTTTTGCGTCAGAGCAATCCCCAGGTTCGTAAACCCGGCCGCCTTCACCGCCGCGGGTCCGCCTGGCAGGTTCAGTTCCTCCTGCAGGGCTCGAAGCGAACACTGGCCGCATCCCCCATAGTTGTACATGTAGATTCCGGCCTTCTCCTCCACCCTCTTCAGCAATTCTTCTTTTTCGGCATCTGAAAGCACGCCGCTTGCCTGTTCCGTCATGCGCAGCACTCCCATTCCAATGGCAGCCACTAACTCCCGAACCCATGAGCCCGTCAGCTACGGCGATCTTGCCCGCGGTTATACGGCGTGCTTATATGCGCTGCCGCCGAGGATAATTGTCAACGCCCGCGAGACGATTTGCCAGAGCGTTAGTGTGTTCCAGGCGCCAGTCTCTCGGGGGAATCCAGTCATGTGCAAATCTCGCCGGGTCTTCCTGAACTGCCAACGTTCCCAAATAAATGCGATTCCACATGCAAGGAAGATCGGGATGCGCCTCACAGCTCCCATCCACGCGCGAGCCTCCGCACGGACCGTTGCGCAGGCCCTTATGGCACCAACGCATCGTGCAGCCGGTATAGCACAGGTGATCCTGAATGCAGTCGCCGCAGCGAACGCATCCGAGAACAGCCTGGCGATACAGCGTCGCCGCACCGAGCAGCCCGTACCAGAATCCGTGTCGCCAGGACTCCGAGACGGCAGCATGCCCGGCCACACCCAGCCGCGCAGCCAGAAAGCGTGCGCAGAAGGAATCCTCAGCCACAAGATGATGGTGTACTGCCATCGTCAGGCGCTGCAGCCTGGAATGACGCGGCAAGACGTCGCTCTGATATTCTCGCGAGCCGTCACTTAATCCGTCCTCTCCCAACGGAAAAAGATAATATTCCCCGGGATACGGAAATATCAGTTCCTCAATTTTGCGGCGCCAATCGCCGCCGATTTCCAAGGCGCGGTCACGGATGGTCATACAATCTGCGTGCAAAAGACGGAATCCGCCTATATGCGCTCCGGCAAATCCCAGATCTCTTGCCGCCGCTACCATCAGAGCCGCGCGCTCGATCCGCTCCGGTTTTTTCTCCTTTTCCAACCTCTCGATGAAGGACTCGGGAATCACGCAGCCGGCAACCTCTCCTTCTTTCATCTTGCGCGCTATGGTCGCGGTCGGCAGGTAGACGTTGGCCACTACGGGCACATCGTCCAACCCCTCCCTGGTCATGTATTGCTTCAGCTCATAGAGTTTGCGCAGATTAAAACCGAGTTGGGGAATGACGAACCGCGCGCCCGCCGCCACTTTGAGCTGCAGCTTATAGAATTGCATCATTTGGTCGGGCTCGCGGATCTTGTACGGATTTACGACGGCTCCGGCAAGAAATTCAAACGGAGTCGATCGGACCACGCGGGTTCCCAGAGTATATTCGATGCCGGCGCTCATGGCGGTTATGAGCCCAATCAGCAAAACGGAATCGAGATCAAATACCGGTTTGGCCTCTCCCAGAAAACCACTCTTAGGAGCATCTCCCGTGAGTGCAAGCAGGTTCTCGATGCCCGCACGCGCCAGCGCGTGGAGGCGGCTCTCGAGGAAGGCGCGATTCCCATCCTTGCCCGAGAGGTGCGCGAGCGGCGTCAGGCCGTGGTCCAGTACAAACGAGGCAAATGCTTCTGGAGGGAGCGCCGGGTTTCCTCCCGGCAGATCCGTCAGGCTGATGATCTTGATGCCGCCACTCTCGCGGGCTGCGTCCCGGACAAAGGCTTCGGCATCCGGCACCACATGGTCCCTGCCAAGCACCAACTCGGCGGAGATGAAGAACTCTCGTTGATCCAGCCACATCCTGAGGCGGTTTTCAGGCATGACCCCTTGCTCCCTGAAGAGAGAAGAACCACTTGGAGGTCATCTCAGCTTACTTCCGTTCGCCCGGCTGCGCGCAGATGAACTCTGCATGCCCGGACCGTGTTTTTCATCAGCATTGTGATCGTCATCGGTCCTACCCCGCCGGGAACCGGCGTGATGGCGCCGGCGATTTCAACAGCCTCATCAAAAGCGACGTCACCTCTTAATATCCTCTTGCCTTCCGCCGTGCGCCCGACTTCGTTGATCCCCACATCAATGACCACCGCGCCGGGCTTGATCATGCTGCCTCGAACGTACTCCTTCACGCCGGCCGCTACGATCAGAATGTCGGCGCGCCTTGCGTGCGCGGCCACGTCGCGCGTCTTTGTATGGCAGATAGTCACAGTAGCATTGGCGCCCCGAGCCTTTTGAAGCAGCATGTTCGCAATCGGCTTGCCCACAAGATTGGAGCGGCCGATGACGACTACTTCAGCGCCGGCCGTCTCTACGCCGGAGCGTACTAAAAGTTCCTGGATGCCCGCGGGTGTGCAAGGCAGGTAATCTGCATTTCCGATCACCAGCTTGCCGACGTTCACCGGATGGAATGCATCAACGTCCTTCTTCGGATCGAGCGCATACAGGACCTTGGTTTCGTCGATTTGGCGCGGCAGCGGCAGCTGCACCAGGATGCCATGGACGCGCTCGTCACGATTGTACTTGTCGATGAGCTCCAGCAACTGGGCTTCCGTAATGGAATCGGGCTGGGTGTCCTGAACCGAGTAGAATCCCAGGTCGTGGGCGGCCTGCTGCTTGGCGCGCACATAGCTCTCCGACGCGGGATTGCTGCCCACAAGGATCGTTACCAAACCAGGAACCGAACCGGACGATTCGCGCAGCCGTTGAATCTCGCCGCGCAATTCCTCGCGGATTTCCTTTGCCACCTCAGCGCCTTTGATCAACTTCGCCGTCATCGCGTCTCCTCCTGCTCGAGCAGCCGTCCCATTAAGGATTTCAAGGTTTGGCGGGCGACGCTGGGAAGTTCCATCATTCGCACCCCATGATCTCCTCGCACAGACCTGGCCTACGGAGATTTTCCGATGCATGCGAAAGATGGACGATATCGGGGGGTTCTCCCTGAGTTTCCGTCACGCATTCATTCTCGATATCAGGTCTGACGCACATTATATGTGTATGCGGGTCGTATCTGCAAAACTCAAAATCGTGCTTGCTCCAGCGAATAGCCCGCGCTATGAATAGGCCTACACATTTCCAAATGGAGATTTCCGATGCGCCGAGTCATAAGCTTTACCTGTCTCTCCTTTCTTGCCTTGATTGCCGCTGGTTTTCTGTTGTGCGTTGCAGCGCAAGCCCCTCAGGCGGGCGCCAACGCCAACGCGTCTTCCGATGGGACCAAGAAGGTCCTGACGCTTGCTGACTATGGCAAGTGGAACCGTGTGACTTCCACAGCTCTCTCCCCTGACGGGAAATGGATGAGCTATGCCTACCAGCCCAATACCGGTGACCAGACCCTCTTTGTCAAGCAGCTGGACGGCGACAAGCTGTACACGATTCCGACGGGTTCTGCCGGCGGGGGCGGCGGAGGCCGCGGTGGCCCCGGCGGTCCCGGCGGAGGAGGTGGTGGGGGCGGCCCACAGTTCTCTGATGACTCGCACTGGATTGGTTACTTTGTGAATCCCCCAGGGACCACGGGGGCACGAGGTGCTGGGCGGGCCGGCGCTCCGGGCGGGACTCCGGGTGGCACTCCGGGCGGTGGGCGCGGAGGCGCGGGAGCCAGAGGCGCTGCCGGGGCCGCTTCAATGGAACGGCCAACGCGGCACTTCGAGCTGCTCGAGCTCGCGACCGGCGAGCGCTATTCCATTCCAAATCCTGCGAGCTTCCGCTTCTCCAAGGGTTCCCATTGGCTGGCCGTACGGCTCACCCGCCCCGCGGGTGCCGACACGTCATTTTCGGGCTCGGATCTCGTGCTGCGGGATCTCTCTTCCGGTATGAATCGCAACATCGGCAATGTGAACCTCTACGAATTTGACTCCTCAGGCACGCAGTTGGCCTATACGGTCGATGCGCAGGACAAGATGGGCAACGGCGTCTACCTCTTTCAACCCGCCACCGGAGAGACGCGCGTCCTCGCCACGGCGGCGTCCGACTTCGATGCCCTCTCATGGAGCGCGGAGGGCCTAAACCTCGCCGTGTTGCGCGGCGAGAAAAAGAAAGAAAACAAGCAGAAGGACAACATACTCCTTGCGTGGACAAGTCTCGGGAACGCCGCTGGCGCAGCGGTGCAGTTTGATCCGTCAAAGGCCGACGGATTCCCAAAGGGAATGGTGCTGAGTGAGTTCGCGACACCGCAGTGGACGAAAGACGGTTCCAGGATTTTCGTCGGGATCAAGGAGCAGGAGCCGGAGCCACCCACGAGCAATGAACCCCAGGCGAACGTCGATGTTTGGCACTGGAAGGATGCCATACCCCAATCGGAACAGATGATCCGACTGCCGCAGGACCGGCGCGCTACATTGCCGGCGGCGTTCGTCATCGCGTCCAAGAAGTTCGTAGTGCTGGGCGACGACGATATGCGCGGCGTGACACCGGTGGCGAACGGAGTCTGGGGGATCGGGCGCAACGATGCCGCGTATCGCGGCGAGGTGTCCGAAGGCGGCACGCGCGCGGATTACTATCGCGTCAACATGGAGACCGGCGAGCGCACGCTCATTTCGAAAGGGCTCACGCGGACCATGGGAAGTTCGCCGGACGCAAAGTGGTTCCTCTACCTCAAGGACAAACACGTTCATGCCTTCAATCTCGAGAATGCCAAGGACACGGTGATTGACGCCAAGGTGGGCAAGAGCTTCGTGGACGAGCAGGACGATCATCCGGCCGAAAAACCGACGTACGGCGTGGCCGGATGGACAAAGGACGGCAACTCGGTGCTCCTCTACCACAGGTACGACATTTGGCAACTGTCGCTCGATGGCGGCGCCGCGGTGAACCTGACGAAGGGCAAGGGGGACGCAGACGAGGTCCGCTTCCGGCTCGTGCGCCTGGACGCCGGCGCGCGCGGCGGACGTGGTGGCGGCGGCGGTGGCGGACGCGGTGGCGGTGGCGGCGATGAGGAAGGCATCGATCTTTCCAAACCGCAGCTCCTCTCGGCGTACGGCGAATGGACCAAGAAGTCCGGCTACTATACGCTGGTATCTGGCCAGGAGCCTAAACCGCTCATCTGGGTCGACAAACAGATCGGGCAGGCCGAGAAGGCGAAGTACGCCGACCGCGTGATTTTCACCCAGCAGTCGTTCACCGAGTTTCCCGACTGGTGGGTGACCAACTCGGCGTTTGAAACACCGCGCAAGATCACCGATGCCAATCCGTTCATTACCGATTACCTCTGGGGGTCCCGGACGCTCGTCGACTTCAAGAACTCGAAGGGGCAGCGCCTGCAGGCGACCCTCACCCTCCCCGCGAATTACGAGCAGGGAAAGAAGTACCCGATGCTGGTCTACATCTACGAACAACTGTCGAACACGCACCACACATTCTCGATGCCTGTCTATGACGATCGTCCGCACATGTCCGCATACGCCAGCGACGGTTATCTCGTGCTTCAACCCGATATCGTGTATGAGATAGGCAAGCCCGGACTCTCGGCGCTCGATTGCGTGACGGCGGCCGTGAAGAAGGTGATCGAGCTGGGCTACGCCGATCCCAAACACATCGGGCTTCAGGGCCACAGCTGGGGCGGTTACGAGTCGTCATTCATACTCACGCAGACGGATATTTTCGCGGCCGTGGTCACGGGCGCTCCGCTCACCGACCTCACGAGCATGTACGACGAGGTCTACAAGCAGACCGGCTCGGTGAATCAGGGAATCCTCGAAATGGGTCAGGGGCGCTGGGGGGCCAACGTGAACCCGTGGACGGCGCACGATCTGCTTGAGAGCCAATCGCCTGTGCACCAGGTCACGAAAATCACTACGCCGTTCCTGATCCTCCAGGGGACAGCCGACGGAGCCGTGGACTGGGACCAGGGGCTCGAATACTTCAATGCCGCGCGGCGGAACGGGAAGCAGGTGATCTTCCTCTCGTATCCCGATGAGCCGCATCATCTGGCGAAGGAGGAGAACCAGAAGGATTTCCAAATCCGGATGAAGCAGTTCTTCGACCACTACCTGAAGGGGACGCCTGCGCCGCAGTGGATGACCGACGGCGTCCCGCAGACAAAGAAAGGCGGCCCGATCAAATAGGACAAATTCGGCAGGCACCCCGCTGTTTGAATCGCAGGGTGCTCTTGGAGCCGACTTGCAGATTGTGATGTCATTATGCTATCATCAATTGACTTCATAACGCAGGGGGCGGCATGAAGCGTATTCTTTTGGATACTAATGTCTACACCGCATTCAAGCGGGACGATCCGCGTGCGGTCGTGCTGATTCAGGAAGCCGATTTTATCGGCATCAATTCAGTGGTTGCGGGAGAACTTCTTGCCGGATTTATTTGCGGCAAGAAGAACAGGGAAAACCGGAAGCAGCTCGATCAGTTTCTTGACTCTCCGCGAGTATCCATGCTCGTCGTGGATGACAATACGGCCGAGTTTTATGCATCGGCCTGGAAAAAACTGCGCGACAAAGGCAGACCGATACCGACCAATGATATCTGGGTCGCGGCGTCGGCAATGCAGCACGGATTGGCTCTAGCAACGCTCGATGGGCATTTCGCGGCTATTGAGGGACTCTTACTGGAAGGAATCGAAGGGAGTGTTCCATGAAGACGCTCACGGTTCGAGGTATCGATGGCGAAGTGCAGAAGGGGCTTGAAAACCTGGCGCGCCGCGAAGGCATCAGCGTGAATTCGGCGGTGGTGAGAACTCTGCGTGCGGCACTTGGCCTGGATAAAAAAAGGCGGACCAAGCAGTACCACGACCTCGATCACCTTGCAGGTACCTGGACAGCGGTTGATGGGGAGGAGTTCCAGAAGAACACCGCATGTTTCGAGAAGATCGACGAGGCGATCTGGAAGTAAAAGAGATCCGGGACTCTGGCGGCGTGGGCTTCTGCGATGGCCTCTTCGCGCAAGACCACCGGTGTCGATCCCATCATCCTCCGAGAATCATTCGCCGGGCCTGAGACCACAGGATGGTCTTCGCTTTTCCTGCATCGAGATCACGAACGCGCCGGGCAATCTCATCGGCCCAGGAGGCCTCCGTGTCCTCATCAACGGTTTCGTCCAGGCTTTCGAGAAGTGATCCGGCGATGGCAGCGTGGGCTTCGGGTGGCAGCTTAAGTACCTTCTCTATCAATTTGTTTGTTTCGCTTCTCACGATGGTATTATAGCAAATACTCGATGAGCAGGAGCATCGATAATCCGCGCAAGGACAGCGTGCGGATCCGCCGTGCCGTTCCCGAAAATGGTGAAATAGTTGCCTGACACGCATTTTGCGAGCTTCACGCTTTGCGTTTGGGGGAAATAAGCGCGGCCCGGGTGACGGCGCCGTCCCCGAAACGGTGCGTGATGCGGTCGAGAGCCTGCGCAAGCCGGCGATCGTTTTCTGGGGGTTGATCAAAAAGCGACAGCTGGCCTGCTTCCTCTCCTGTCAGCAGGTTGCTGGCATAGACGCCGATCAAGCGCACCAGCTTACCTTCACGCATCAGGGGCTGCAGCAGCTTCCAGGCTACGGGAAAGATCTTTTCGGTTGTGTCGGCGGGCCGGGGCAAGGTGACGCGCCGGGTGCAGGTGGAAAAGTCCGCCTCCCTGAATTTGACTGTGACGGTTCGCCCACGTGCCATGTTGGCCCGCAAACGCTGGGAGACTTTCTCCGCCAGCTCCAGCATCGTGTCATGCAGGAGTTGCCGGTCGTCCGTGTCGCGTTCGAAAGTGGTCTCATGGCCGATCGATTTAAAGCCCTCCTCGGGAGAGACCTTGCGATCATCGACTCCGCGAGCAAGCTGCCAAAGATGCGCACCGCCTTTTCCGAAGCGCCGGACTAGCTCGGCATGATCGAATCGGGCGACATCCCCGATGCATCGGAGACCGAGGCGCGCAAGAAGCGCTTCCGTCTTGGCGCCGACACCCCACAGCCGCCCGATGGGTAGCGGCGCGAGAAACTCTTCTTCCTTCCCCGGATCGACGACCACCAGGCCGTCCGGCTTTTGCAGATCAGACGCCACCTTGGCGACAAACTTGTTTGCCGCCACTCCCACGGATGCCGTCAGACGCTGATCCTCTACTATGCGCGCCTTGATCTTGCGGGCGATTTCGACGCCTGAGCCCAGCAGCCTCCGGCTGCCGGTGACATCCAGAAACGCTTCGTCGATGCTAACTTGTTCCACCATGTCGGTGAATTCGAGCAGGATCGACATAATCCGTTCGGAGGCGCGGGCATATTTCTCCATGCCCGGCCTCACATAGATGCCCTGCGGGCAGCAGCGCCAGGCCTGGGAAATAGGCTGTGCGGAGTGCACACCGAACTTGCGCGCTTCATACGAGCAGGTGGCCACGATGCCGCGGCCTTTGCCGCCTTTGGGGTCCGATCCCACAATCACGGGCTTGCCCCGGAATTCCGGATGGTCGCGCTGTTCCACGGCGGCGAAAAAGGCATCCATGTCGACATGCAGAATCGTGGAGTTCATCGCTATTGCCGCTCCCTGCCGCTGCCATGTTAGTTTTAAGCATTACGGAAATCAAACGGGATGCGGAGGAATCCCAGCGGCAGCGCCGTCACAATTCGAGGCGGCGCAGCCGCAGCGCGTTGCTGATGACGGAGATCGAGCTGAAAGTCATCGCGGCGGCTGCAATCATGGGGCTGAGCAGCAGTCCGAGCGCCGGGTAAAGAATGCCGCCAGCGATCGGCACTCCGAGCGAATTGTAAACGAAGGCAAAAAAGAGGTTCTGGCGGATGTTGCGCATCGTTCCCCGGCTCAGATTGCGGGCGCGGGCGATGCCTCGCAAGTCCCCTTTGACGAGAGTGATGCCGGCACTTTGCATGGCAACATCCGTCCCCGTAGCCATGGCGATTCCCACGTTGGCTTGGGCCAGCGCAGGCGCGTCGTTGATTCCATCTCCCGCCATGGCGACGATGCGGCCGCCGGCTTGAAGTTCCTTGACGATTTCTCCCTTTTGCTGAGGCAGCACCCCCGCTCTCACCTCGTCAATCCCGAGGCGGCCCGCAACATCTTCAGCGGCTGAGCGGATGTCACCCGTCAACATAACCAGCCGCAGTCCCTCACGGTGCAACAGCTGAATGGCTTCCTGTGTCGATGGCTTGATGGGATCGGCAAACGCCAATATACCGGCAGCGTGGCCATCGATGGCAACGTAGACCGCCGTCTGCGCGCCTCCGCTCAGCTCCGCGGCTTTCGCTTCGAGTGGCGCGAAGTCAATCCCGAGTTGATCGAACAGTTTCCGGTTCCCTAGCGCGACACTGTGCTTTTCGATCCGGCCCGTGATTCCGATTCCGGGAAGGGCGCGAAAATCTTCAGCCTCGCTCAGCCGCAATCCTTCCTCGGCCGCCGCCGAGACAATGGCCGCGGCAAGCGGATGCTCGCTGCCGCGTTCGAGCGATGCGGTGATGCGCAAAATCTCCTTCTCCGACAGAGGAGGCAGGCTCACACGCGCGCTCAGCCGCGGCCGGCCTTCGGTCAGCGTTCCCGTCTTGTCAATCACCAGAGTATCGACCTTTTCGAGCACTTCGAGCGCCTCGGCATTCTTAATGAGAACTCCGGCCAGCGCTCCACGCCCCACACCCACCATGATGGACATGGGCGTCGCCAGTCCGAGGGCGCAGGGACACGCGATGATCAACACGGCCACAGCATTCACGAATGCGTATGCGAGACGGGGCGGCGGCCCTAACCATGCCCAGAGAAGGAAGGTAAGAATGGCCGCGGAGACGACGGCCGGCACAAAGATGGAGGAGACCTTGTCGGCCAAGCGCTGAATCGGCGCGCGCGTGCGTTGAGCGTCACTGACCATGCGTACAATCTGTGCTAAAAGCGTCCCTTCTCCAACGCGCTCCGCGAGCATGATAAAACCGCCGGCGCCATTTACGGTCCCGCCGGTGACGCGGGAGCCCGCTAGCTTCTCCACAGGAACGGGTTCCCCGGTAACCATCGACTCGTCAATGGAGCTCGATCCTTCGACGATCACGCCGTCGACGGGAACTCTTTCCCCTGGGCGGACACGCAATCGATCGCCTTTCCTGACGCGCTCCAACGGGATGTCCTGATCGCCGGCGACGCCCACGAGCCGCGCCGTATTCGGCGCCAGGTGCAAGAGCGCACGGATGGCGCTGCTCGTGCGGTTGCGGGCGCCGATTTCCAATACCTGGCCAAGGAGCACCAAGGTCGTGATTGCGGCCGCGGCTTCGAAATAGATGGCAGGCTGGCCCCCATGCCCTTGAAATGACTGCGGATAAACCGAGGGAAACAGGGTCGCGATCAAGCTGTCCAGATACGCAGTTCCTGTGCCGATGGCAATTAGGGTGAACATGTTTAATTTGCGGTTCAGGATTGACGCCCAGCCGCGTCGAAAAAATGGCCAGCCGCCCCAAACAACAACAGGAGTAGATAAGAGGCACTGAATCCAGACCATTGTATTCCCATAGGAAGCCATCCAATGTTTCGCTCCGGTTACCATTCCTGCCATGGCAACCGCAATCACTGGAATCGTGAGAGCAAGGCTGAGCCAGAACCTCCGTTTCATCTCCTGCAATTCCGGATTGGCCTCGTCCGCGAGCGAGATCGTGCGCGGTTCGAGCGTCATGCCGCATACTGGACAGGCGCCGGGCTTGTCGCGCAAAACCTCGGGATCCATCGGGCAGATATACTCGGTCCGCGTCGTCGGCGCAGGCACCGCCATTTCCGAGACAGGACCACAGGCCTCGCAAGTGTCCGTTGTGCCCGTTTGCTGCGGCGGAGTTGGAACTGAATCCGGCACGACAGCTTCCTTGGGCCTCAAGTATCGTTCGGGATCAGCAGCAAACCGTTCCGCGCAAGATTTGCCGCAGAAATAGTAGGTCTTCCCCTTGTGTTCTGCTCGCCACGCGGCCGTGAGCGGATTGACATTCATCCCGCATACGGGATCCTTTGCAGAGGGCTGATTCGGATCTCCCCTGCCGGTTCCAGACGCATCTTGCCTCACAAACGGTTCTCCTCGCATGCTGTTGTGCATTCATTACTTTAGCACAGTCACACGACACGAGGGTGTTGGATCGGGGATCGGGCTCTCGAATTTCCGCCCCCACCTCCATCAGATACTAAGTCATTAGATGTTTCGAGGCACAGGACGGCCGGGTGGCAGGCACGTCTGTTCATTGAAACAATAGTCGCGCTCGTTCGTCTAACCAGATGTGAAGAGTGCTCGATTCTGCAGAAATCAGTTGCGGATCCTCGAAAAACGTGCGCATATAGTGTTCAAATCCCAAGTGGAAGAAAACAGCGGAAGAAGGCGGCCAGGATCTGATTTTTCTCGAAACTGCCCATTGCTTGCGGCGGGGCTGTCAAGAGATGCAGTGGAGGCGCAATGTCTGGAATCCTTCTGATTATTTTGGCGGTCCTTTTGGTGATCTGTCTGGCTTTTTGTTATTCCGAGCAGAGCCCTCGCGACTCGGTCAAAGACCATCCGTTTCTGAATCGAGCCCACAAGAGAAAAAGCTGAGAGGGCGGCACAGGCTGTGCCACCCTCTCAGGGCTTTCATTTTCGAATGCCCATTTGTGCTCGCGCGTCCAGGCAGGCCGACAGTTCACAGGACGACGCCGGCGCGCATCCGAAGCTCCTCTCCCAAACGGCGCGGTTTTCCATGCACAGATACACGTAGACTCCCGGCGCACGCTCGTCGATCCAGGAGCGCATCCGCGCGTACATTTCATCACGGATGGGCCTGAAATAGCGCAGCTTGCCGTGGTGTCCCGGGACGAACTCACCATAAGGCAAACGCGAGCGGGGAAACCGCTCCCGCACGATTTCTTTCAGGTGAGACGTATAGCGCAGGCATCCCAGGCTTATCCAGCTGACACCCGCAGGGTCGACGTGCCGGAAAAGCTCGTCGACCACATCCTCGTACTCATGCTCCCAGCCATCGTAATAGATCAGGGGATCAAAGTGGAAACCGACGCGGAAGCCCCATTGCTGGCATTGGCGCGCGGCATTCAGACGTTCCGGCAACGTGGCCGTCTTGAATTCTTCACTGCGGATCAGGCGCGCCGGGTTGAGTGACCACGAAATGATCGTGTGCCCCCCATGATCCAGCCCTTCCAGTTGGGCGACCAGGGCGGACTTCGTCTTCAACTCGAGCACGGCGTTGGGAAAGTCGCGAAAGAGATGGACCAGCCCGCTCGAATATCGCGTGATGTCATCGAGGGCAAGAGAATCAGCGGTTTCTCCTGTGCCGATCCTGAAAGGGCGGCCCGGCGACTGGCTCACCTTCTGCCGCACCTCGCTCATCAAGTCCTCGATGTTCGTAAACACCGTAATGGCCGGGTTGTTCAGAAACGCCTGAAGAACGCAGTAGGTGCATTCAAAATGGCAATTCAAAGCATAATTGATCACAAAGTAGTTGCAGCAGATCTCCGCGCCCGATCCCGGACATTCCTTCATGAAGCTGCCACGATTGTGCATCAGGATCAATGTGCGCTTGGCGACAGTGCGGAAATCCGCCGCCGTGCGCAATTCCGGGAGGATGGATTCGACATCCGGAATCGTGCGCGTCGCAATCCCAGGAAGCCTTTGCAGAATCTCCCGCGTAGCGCGATCGCTCCACGCTTCTTCCTCAACGAGGATGCGCTCCGGACGATAAGGAACCATGGCGCTCACTACGGACGCCAGAACTTGCACCTACGTGGAGGTGCCTCAGTTTTCTGTTAGCGATTGCATCTCTTACGGTTGAATAGTCGCCCTCAGGACTTCCGGCCCGCTTGGACTTTTTGTTCTAAAATCCTGCTCGGCGGTAACAAACACATCGAAACTCTTCAACGTGGTGACGGTTTTGAAGGTCGCCTTTAGGTTCTTATCCATTTTCAGCTGGCCCTGATTCGCGGAGTTTCCGCCCCGTTCCTGCAACCAAACAACATACGCGGATGCGCGTGGCGTCAGATTTTCAAGGTTGGCTAGATGCTCAACCGTCATCGTCAGGCTCGTGTTGCCGTTTTTGTCCGTGCTGATCGCAACCTCGCCCCGAGCAGCGGGAACGATAGACGATGCGGTCATTGGGTACTTCTTGGCTGCATACGCGACAGTACAGAGCAGCGCGAACGTCAAACAGATTGTGTAGAGCTTTCGCATCGGACACCTCCTGTTTTGCCGGAATTTCTATTTTAGACTCCCGGGTCATGTTCAGTATACACCCAGCCGCCATCCTTTTATCCTGCGAGTTGCACTTTGTTCTCCGGATGGATGAGAAAAACAAGCTGCCGTACTAGGTGATTTTCAAGAGGCTGTTCCGCAGACGAAATCCGCTAGCCTCAAGCAGGAAACTCCAAAACCTTCCGCTCTTTCCGGTCGGCATTGCCCTCTTGCGCCTGAGGTTGCCGCTCCAGGGCTTGTAGGGCGCATTCCAGCAGGGCGAAAACAGTGGCGCCATCCTCAGGAAACGAGGCCGCGCCAAACCGGCAGACGATGCGGGGCAAATTCGAGATCCTCATGCTTGAGATCTTTTGGCCCAGCCGCTGGGCGCGGCCTAAAGCCTGATCCTGCCTGACTCCTTCCAGCAGGGCAACGAAACCCTGCATGCCAAATCGAACCAGAATATCTTTCTCTCGAATCTCGCCTCTTACCGTCTCCGCGGCGTTGCGTAGAATCGAATCACCTTTGTGAGGACCATGGAGTTCGACAATCTCATGTAAATTCTGCAGGTCCAGGTAAACGAGCGAGAGGTGTGAAGAGCTCTGCAGGCAGGAAGCTATGAGTTCAGCACCGAGAAACGCAAGGCATCGGGCATGATTCGCTGCGGTGATGGGATCAAAGAGAGATTCATCTGATGAGGAGAGCGGCTTACGACGAGCCTCTGAGATTGCCGGCGCCGCCCACGTCGATACCGTCTGGAGAATCTTCAGATGATCTGCATTGAAGGCAACGGGCGGCTCGCCGTAGATAGTAATGGTCCCAAAGCAGCCCCCCTCCGCCCGCAACGGAACGGCCAGCACATGAGTCAGGGAGCTGACGGCCTCCCCTAAGCTTTGAAGCTCCAATGCCGCTCGGGAATTGTTCAAGGACTGTCCGTACGCCGCTACCCAACCGCTGATATTGCTTCCCATCGGGATCCGCAAATTCCGCAGTTGATCCGCGAACTTCCCGCCGGCGTGGGCGACTGAAAGCATGCCGTCACCGTGTTCAAGAAAGAAAGCACAGGCGCTGAAAGGCAGAAGGCGACGGAGGCGCCATTCCAGGTTTGCACAAAGATCGGACAATCTGAAATACCTCGCGAAACTGATACAGAACTCGGAAAGCGAAACAAGCTCTGCAGTGATTTCAGGCTCTGAAACGGGCGCAATGACGGCTATCGGAGGATTGGATGCCTGGACGCCCGGATCTGACTTCCCGATGAGCGATCGGAAAGCTAACTCAGACATGCTCTTGACCGCCGTGGACGCTTCCGCCTCAAGCTGATCTATGTTCCTTATGAATAAATCGACCAGCTTGGGGTCGTACATGGTTCCCGAGCAATCTCGCAGCTCCTGAACCGATTCCTCAATCCCATAGGACATTTTGTAAGGTCGCGAGGATCGAAGGGCATCAAATGTGTCGGCGATGATGAGAATCCGACCTCCCAATGGAATCTCGTCCCCTTTTAGTCCATCCGGATAGCCTGTCCCATCCCACCGCTCATGGTGGGCGCGCACGATTCCTGCCACGGGAAATGGGAACTGGACCTGCTTTAGTATCTCTTCTCCCGCGATCGTGTGGGCCTTCATTTTTTCGAATTCGTAGCTGTTCAAACGGTCGGGCCGGTTGAGAATGTAGTCTTCGATTGCCAGTTTCCCGATATCGTGCAACAGGGCGCCTGTTTCAATCGCCCGTAACTCATTGGCATCTTTGATTCCCAAGAGTCGGGCAAGACCCATCGCGTAGGCGCGGACTCTGCAGACATGACCATAGGTTTTCTTATCTTTGGCGTCAACGGCAAGCGCGAGCGATTCCACAGTCCGAAGATACAGCTCATTCAGTTCCTTCAGCCGCCAGTTATGTTCTTCTACCTTCTCCCTGTAGGTGTTGTACGTAAGATATGTAATCAGGATGATCGGAATCGTCGATCCCAGCAGTGACACATTATTGGCGTTGACATTTGCGGCTATCAGGGCTGCAAAAGTAGCGCCTGCTAAATACGAAATCGAAGCCCATCGAAAATTTTTCCGCCATACATCCGAAATGCTTCTGCGCGAATCGAGGGCAATGATGATGGCAACACTGCTTGAGTTGGCGATGTAGTGGACCAAACCCGTTAGGCCCATCGGCCACATGATGGCAAGCAAGTCTGCATGATGGCTGCCGAAAAGGGGCTTGATCCCGAGCATGCCGTAGAGCACTCGTCCCGAGAGGAAGGCC
>Ga0187882_1000802_pt1 | contig 33700 bp, 24 predicted proteins | sample June2016WEW_19_1_3_FD_132991 | JGI IMG/M metagenome (GOLD analysis project Ga0187882, IMG submission 132991) | Peatland microbial communities from SPRUCE experiment site at the Marcell Experimental Forest, Minnesota, USA - June2016WEW_19_150 | ecosystem: Environmental > Terrestrial > Soil >... | reverse complement strand
TGCGCCGCCAGAACAACCAGGCGCTCGCCGATCTGCGCCTGAAAACCGAACAGCGCGTCCTGTGGTCCGGGCCGTTCCGCCGCTACGGCATGACCGAGTCCGAGTTCGCCGACACCCGCAACTATCTCTACAAGGGCAAGACCATCGACCGGCAAACGCACCTGGGCTTCGACCTGGCCGACGTCCTGCACGTCCCGGTCGAAGCCGCCAACGACGGCAAAATCGTCTGGGCCGATTTCCTCGGCATTTACGGCAACTGCGTCGTCGTGGACCACGGCTATGGCTTGCAGTCCATCTACGGCCACCTGAGCGAGATCGCGGTCAAGCCCGGAGACATGGTGAAGAAGGGGCAGCTTCTCGGCCGAAGCGGGGACACCGGCCTGGCTGGCGGCGACCATCTTCACTTCTCCATGCAAGTGGATGGCGTCCAGATCACCCCCGTCGAATGGTGGGACGAACACTGGATCCACGACCGCATCCTCAGCAAGTTGCCGGCCGGCGGCTGAACTTTCCTCGACCCTGTCTCGTATACCGTTTCTTGTTGGAGACTCGGATGACAAAACCCCTGCTCTGCAATTCTGTCCTCAGACTGTTTGTGGGCGCGCTCGCGGCCCTGCTTCTGGTTCCCGAATCGGCATTCGCCCAGCCGGCCAAGTTGAAAGACGAGATGCGGCTGCCCTGGCAGCGCCCACTGGCAGGCTACCTCCGGAGCTGGCTGGTGCTGGGTGAGTTTCCGAACCCGGATCGCAAGGCGCTGGACGTCGACTTCCTGGGCGAGCGCGGCGGCGAAGCCCAGATTCGCCCCGCCGCCGGCATGACCCACAAGCGGCCCGACGGCTCACAGGCGGTCTGGACCCAGTACACCTCGGATCGGGACATCGTCAACTTCCTCAGGGCTTTCCCGGGACGGCCCGCCAGCAACGTCGTAGCCTACGCCTTCACCACCATCGACCGCCCGGCAGCCGGCAAAGCCCTGCTCTCCCTGGGCAGCGACGATGGCGTCGCGGTCTGGCTCAACGGCGAGCGCGTCCACCACAATCCCGCCAGCCGCGCCGTCACTCCGGATGAGGACCAGGTGGAAGTCTACATGCCCGCCGGCGTCAATTCCCTGCTCCTCAAAGTGGAGCAGGGAGCGGGCGACTGGGGCTTCATCCTGCGCGTGCTCGAGCCGGGCGCCATTCCGCGCGCGGCCGCCCTGTCCGCGTCCATCCAGCCCTCGGAAAGCGGCACGCTGACCCTCACCACCAACTCGCCCGGAGATTTCCCGGTGAAGGTCGAGGTCATGGCGGCCGGAGGCAGAATCCAGGCTGAGAAGACCGCCCCGCGCGGCGCCAATATCTCCTTCCCCACCGCGAGCTGGCCCGAAGGCGCCTACGAGATCCGCGTCACCGCACAGGATTGGCAAGGTCGCCCTGAGCGCGCCTTCCTGCCCTGGTTCAAGGGCGACGCGCTGGCGGCGCTGAAGAACCTCGTGGCCACCGCCCCCAAAGGGAAGATCGCGTCGGCCGACGCTGGGCACCATGCCATGCTGGCCGAAATGGTCCTGGACCGCATGCAGGGAAAGCTCGATTCGCTCGACCGCGCACCGCTTCCCACCCTGTACACAATCCTGATGGAATTCCAGGAGCTGGAGCAGCAGCGGAAGGGCGGGCCGGGGCCGGTCCACTCGAGCGGCTTCGTGCGGCTGGCGTATCAAGATGACATCGACGGCTCTACCCAGTTCTGCCGGGCGTATCTGCCGGGCTCCTACGACCCATCCAAGAAATGGCCGCTCGTGTTGGAACTGCACGGGTACAATGCCGAGAGCCCCGTGTACGTGCGCTGGTGGTCGGTCGACGCCCGGCACAACGGGCTGGCAGAGCGCCACAACATCATCTTTGTCGAACCGCACGGCCGCGGTAACACGAGCTACTACGGCATCGGCGATCGCGACGTGCTGCGCTGCATGCAACTGGCTAAGGAACAGTTCCGCGTGGATGACGATCGCGTCTACCTGACCGGCCAATCCATGGGCGGTGGTGGCACCTGGCACGTGGCCACGCGCCACCCCGAACTGTTCGCCGCCATCGCGCCTGTCTTCGGTGGCTGGGACTACCACGTCATTCTCCCGGAAGAGCGTCTCGCCAAGCTGACCCCGCGCGAGCGCTACCTCTTCGAGAGCCAGAGCAGCTACGTACAGGCGGATTCGCTGCTGAACCTGCCCATCTTCGTCAATCACGGCGACGCCGATCAGTCGGTCAACGTCGACCAGTCCCGTTACGCCGTGCGCATGTTGCAGCGCTGGGGATACAACCTCCGCTACCGCGAGCATCCGGGCAAGGGCCACGGCGGCTTGGGCAACGACGACGAAATGATCGACTGGCTCCTCCAATACAAGCGCGACCTCAATCCCCCGCGGGTGCGTGTCCGGGCGGCCGATCTGAAATCGGCCTCCGCCTATTGGGTCCGGATCGACCAGCGGGCCGATCAGCGGGCCTTTATGGTGGCCGGCGCGGAGGTCGTGGGACCTAACGCCATCCGGCTGGATACGGACAACGTGCTGGCCGTGACGCTCTCTCCCGCGAGCCCCCTCATCGACCCCGCCAAACCTTTATGGGTTTCCTGGAACGGAGCGCCCGCGCAATCCGTGCCGTTGAAGGACGGGCGCGTCACGCTCTACGCGGACGGCTACGCGCCGGCGCCCCTGCGCAAGACCGCCAGCGTCGCCGGGCCGATGGCCGACGTGAAGACCACGCCGTTCGCCGTGGTGGTCGGCACCATCTCCCCGGACCCGATGATGCGCGAGCTCTGCAACCGCAAGGCCGAGGCGCTGGCCAGCGACTGGAAGAACTGGCAGCATGTCCCGCTGCGCCTCTATAAGGACACCGAGATCCCCGAGACGGAACTGTCGAAGTATTCGCTGCTCCTGATCGGAGCGAGCGATGCCAACGCGGTGACCAGAAAGCTCGCCGGCTCCCTCCCCCTAAAGATCTCGGGCGACGAAATCTCGATCGACGGCCGCTCGTTCAAGGCCCCCGACGCGGCTGTCGCGATGGTCTACCCGCACCCGCTGAACCCGGAGCGCTACGTGCTCCTCGCGGCCGCCACTTCGCCGGCGGGAATGTACTTCTTGGATCCGCTGGACGGCGATCTGGGCGCCTTCGATTTCGCCATCGTCGATGGCGCCCTCGCCAACTCCCACCGCGGCCGGCCCGTCGAAAAGATTCGCGTCGCCGCGGGGCTGTTCGACCGCAACTGGCGCATCGCCGACACCCTGCTCGACAAGGGAGACCCGGAGATCCGCGCCAAGGCTCCCCTGCGCAAAGTACGCCCGGATCTGACCACCGCGCTGGTGGGCGTGTTTCAGCTCACGCCGGAGCTCCTCGACGCTTATGCGGGCCAGTACCAGGTCCGCGACGCCACTGTAACCGTGACGAAAGAAGGAGACCGCCTGGTGGCTCACGTGCCCAATCAACCGCCTATGCCGCTATACGCCGAGTCGGAAACCGTGCTGGCAGTAGAGGGCGCGGACATCGAGATAAACGTCTTCCGCGACTCCAGCGGCAAAGTAACGGGCCTCATGGTCCGGCTGCCCAACCAGCCCGCCTTCCCGGCGAAGAAGATCAAGTAGGATAGGGCTCCAGCCCTGTCCCGGAGGTTGCCCACGACGTCACTCCGCAACCGAGGGAATCCGCTGCCGCTTTCGTTGTACCGTGAATTGATGTTCTCCTCGCGCCTCGATTGGGGCCTGCGCCCGAACCGGCTCTCCGTCCTGCTCGACGCCAAACGCCGCGCGGGCGCGCCGATCCTCGACCTCACCGAATCCAACCCCACGCGGGCTGGCTTCCTCTATCCCGGCGCCCAGATCCTCGAGGCGATCTGCGATCCGCGTTCGCTGATTTATGAGCCGCTGCCGGCCGGCTCCACCGAGGCGCGTGCCGCCGTCGCGGGCTACTATCGCGCGCGCGGCCACACAGTGGCGCCCGAGCGAATCCTCCTCACCGCCAGCACCAGCGAATCTTACGCCTGGCTGTTCAAGCTGCTCGCCAACCCCGGCGACGAGGTGCTTGTTCCCCGCCCCTCCTATCCGTTGTTCGAGTTCCTGGCCGCTCTGGAATCCGTTCGCGTAGTGCAGTACCCGCTGGTGTACGACGGCTGCTGGTCGGTGGATCTCGAGGCGCTGGAGCGCAGCCTGGCCCCCCGCACCCGCGCCATCGTCCTGGTCAATCCCAACAACCCCACCGGCTCCTTCCTTAAGCGGGACGAGTTGGCCCGCCTCGTTGCGCTGGGGATTCCGCTCATCTCCGACGAAGTCTTCTCTGATTACGCGTTTCGTCCCGACCCCGCCAGGGTCTCGACGCTGGTGGACCTCGAGGCGCCGCTCACCTTCTGCCTGAGCGGACTGTCGAAAATCGCCGGGCTGCCGCAGATGAAGCTCGGCTGGATGGTGGCCCGAGGGCCCGCTATCGAGCGCCTCGAACTGATTGCCGATACCTACCTCTCGGTGAGCGCCCCGATGCAAAATGCGCTGCCGCTCCTGCTCGAGGCCGGCGTCGCCGTTCAGCACCAGATCGCCCGCCGCACCGCATCCAACCTCGAACGACTACGCGATGCGGTCGGCGCCGATTCCGCCTGCCAGGTCCTGGACGTCGAGGGCGGCTGGTACGCCACGCTGCGCATTCCCCGCACGCGCACCGAGGAGGAGTGGACGCTCCTTCTCCTCGAGCGCGACAACGTCCTGGTCCAGCCGGGCTTCTTCTACGATTTCGACTCCGAAGCCTACCTCGTGCTCAGCCTGTTGACTCCGCCCGAGGTCTTTCGCGAAGGCCTGGCGCGGCTCCTCGAGACCACCAAGCACCGAACCGCGACCGTCAGGGAGCGGTCCCCTCGAGAATCCGCGCCCTCTTGACGTAATCCAGCATCTGGAACTTGCTCTCCAGGTACGCGTTCCCCTGCGTCTCGATCAGAGTCTGGTCCGGGCCCTCGCCGCGCGGCGGCGAATCTCCGTAGCCGTTGTGCAACCGGTCCACCACCTCCATGCCCTCGACCACTTTCCCGAACGGCGCAAAGCCCCGCTTGTCGAGCTGTGCATTATCCTTCAGGTTGATGAACACCTGAGTGGTCCGCGTGTTCGGCCCCGAGGTGGCGAAGGTGATCGTCCCGCGCAGGTTGCTCTGCTTCACCGGATCGTCGGCAAAGGTCATATCGCGCCAGCGCGCCTCGACGGCGGGGTTGCCGTTAATCCCGAACTGCACCACGAAATTCCGCACCACCCGAAAGAACCGCGCGTCATCGTAGAACCTCTGCTGGAGTAGCCGATAGAACCGCTCCGCCCCTTCCGGCGCCCAACTCTTGGTCACCTCGATCACGAAACTGCCCCGCGAGGTCTCGAAGCTGGCGCGGTAGACTTCAGGCACCGGTCGCAGCGCTTCGATGTTGACCCCTACCGTTTTGCCGCAGCCGCACAAGGCGACCACGGCCAGAGCCAGCACAAACCTGAGACTGGTGGACATTCGAGCCATTCTACCCCGAATATCCGCCTTCGAAAATCGCTAACCTTGTCTGAAACCCCGGACAACCTCCCGGCATCGAAGTGACGAATGACAATCCGGGCTCTGCCCAGCGGGCATCGCGGGCGAGATCGGGTGAGGTGAATCCGTGCGCTACGCGATCATGTGCTTGCTGTTTTCCGTCGCACTGTTCGGCCAGACGCATGTGCCGTACGGCGACTTCGAGTCCGGAACACCGGGCCAGGTGCCTCCTGGATGGTTCATTAGCGGCAACATGCCCGGTTTCCAGGCTGTTCTGACCGATCAAGGTTGCGTCGAGGGCAGACAGTGCGCCTTGCTGACCGCCCCTCCCAATCCACCGGCCAATTCATTCGGCACGCTGATGATGACCCTGCCCGCCAACACGTACCGCGCATCGAGGATCCGCCTGCGCGCCGCGGTTCGCGTACTGCCCGGCGCCGGGGCCCAGATGTGGCTCCGCGCGGATCGCACTAGCGGTGGATACAGTTTCCTCGATAACATGGCGGATCGTCCGATAACGTCCAGGCAGTGGGCTTACTACACCATCGATGCCCCGATCATTTCCGACGACGCGAGCATCAGTTTCGGTCTTCTGATCCCGTCTGGTACCGCCTGGCTCGATGATGTCACGATCGAAGTGCTTGGCCCGCTGCGATCGGATCCGCCCGAGGCCCCGCGACCGCTGTCCGATCGGGGCCTCGCGAACCTGGTCGCCTTCGCCAAGCTGGCCGGCTATGTCCGCTACTTCCACCCTGGCGATCAGTCCTACGAAGTGGACTGGAACACCTTCGTCATCAATGGGGTGAGAGCCGTCGAGAATGCCGCGACGCCCGATGATCTCGCCAGTCTTCTCCAGGCGGTGTTCGACCCTATCGCCCCTACCGCACAAGTGTTCAAGGAGGGCGCCGCTCCTGACCTCCCGCCGGACTTGCGTCCAGCCTCTTTGATAGGGCTGTCCGTCATTCAGTGGCTCCACTATGGCCTGAGTATCGGCACCGACAACTCCAACTCCATCTAGTCGAACCAGCGGAAATCTGCCAACGTTACCGGCCAGTGGCCGGGCGGATTCGCCGACCCGGCCCAGCCGTACGTGGCCTCTCTCGGTAACGGCCTGACGGCGCGAGTGCCGGTCGCGCTGTACATGAACGGGCAAGGAACGCTCCCCTCCCGCCCCTCGGCCTGGCCAACCGATTACTGGACTCGAGACGTGGCGGACCGCGGCACCCGGCTGGCCGATGTGATCCTGGCGTGGAACGTTTTCCAGCACTTCTATCCCTATTTCGACGTCGAGCAAGTGGACATGCCGGGTGAACTCAGCCGCGCCCTGGCCAGCGCCGCCGTGAACACCGGGCCCGACGATTTCCTGGCCACCATGCAGAAGCTCGTAGCCGCACTCAAGGATGGCCATGGTCGCGTTTCGTATGATGGCGCGGTCACTTACAACGTTCCGCTGGTCTGGGCTTGGGCGGAAGCGCAACTCATCGTCACCCGCGTCAAGGACGACCAGGGGCAGGGGGTTCAGCCTGGCGATCGCATCCTCACCATCGGCGGAAGGGACCTTGGCGAGGTCATGGCGCAACAGGCCACGCTGGAAGCCGGAGCCACTCCCCAATGGATCCGCTGGCGTGTTCTCCAGGACATCACCATCTGCGACGGCAAAACCCAGCAGATGCAGCTCGAAATCGAGCCGTATGCGGCGCTGGGCTCCCGGCGCACCGTGCAGTTCGCCTGCCGCCAGGGCGATACCGACTGGAGCGAGCCTCGGCCGGCCGAGAGCGCCGAATTGGCGCCCGGCCTCATGTACATCGACCTGGGCCGGATCACTGCCGCCACTCTGGCGGCTGTCATGCCGCGACTCCAATCCGCCACCGGCATCGTCTACGACTTTCGCGGCTATCCCCAGATCTGGCCTCCTTCGTTCCTCCAAAACCTCACCACCACCACGTTGCAGAGCGAGATCTTCCTGGTCCCCACCCCCACGCTGCCCGACGAGACCCAGATGACCTTCATGCAGGGGGGGTGGAGCCTGGACCCGCAAACCCCGTACCTGGCGGCAAAGCGCATTTTCCTCATCGATGCGCGGGCCATCAGCCAGGCCGAGACCGACATGGACCTCGTCGAGCACTACAAGCTGGCCGACTTCGTCGGGGAGCCGACTGCGGGCACCACCGGCAACGTCATTCCGTTCACTCTGCCCGGCGGATTCCACGTCCAGTGGACGGGCATGAAGGTTCTCAAGCCCGACGGCTCGCGCTTCCACGGCGTCGGGATTCGCCCCAACATCCCGGCCTCCCGCACGCGGCGCGGCATCGCCGAGGGTCGCGACGAGATCCTGCAGCGCGGTGTGCAGCTCGTCCAGGGGCCACAGCCCGGGCCTGCGCCCGCAATCACCGCCGCGGGCATCGTGAACAGCGCCAGTTTCGTTGGTGGCACGGTCGCACCCGGCGAACTCGTCGCCATTTTCGGAACCAACCTCGGATCTTCGCAGCCCGTCCAGGGCACTTACGACGAGTCCGGGTATCTGACGAACTACCTCGGCGAGACCAGGGTTTTCTTCGATGGCATCCAGGCGCCGCTCACCTATGCGTCCAGCACCCAGGTGAACGCCATCGTGCCGTATCGGGTCAATGCGAACACCGTCGTTACCGTGGAATACCAACTTCGTGGTTCGAACCCGGTCACCCTGCCGGTCGCGGTCGCGGCCCCCGGCATTTTCGCTTACCCCGGGAAAACCCAGGGCGTAATTGCGAATTCGGATGGAAGTCTCAACTCGGAGACCAACGCCGCCCAGCGCGGCGACTTCGTGGCGTTGTTCGCCACCGGGGAGGGACAAACCGTGCCGCAGGGCGTTGACGGCGTGCTCCCGGCGCCCGGCAAGTGGCCCGCCCCCGCAGCGGACGTCGAGGTTCGGTTTGGTGGAATTCCCGGTGATGTGCTGTTCAAAGGTGACGTCTACGCCGGCGTGCTTCAGGTGAACGTCCGCGTTCCGCCGTCTGCTCCCGCCGGAACCGCCGTGCCGCTCATCCTAAGCGTTGGCGGCGTGCCCAATACCGGCACCCTGACCATCGCGCTCAAGTAAGTCCGCATCTCCGCGGCCCTGGCGTCACCGGCACGGACTTTTCACCCCCGCAGTCGATGTTCTGGCCGCTCTTGACCTCGATCCGGCCACTGGCCAGCCGCCGGGAATCGATGCTGCCGCGCACCACCCCTTCGTAATAAGGAGAGGTGGTAGCTCGCACTCGCGCCTCCACCCCTCGCCATTCGCCTCCGTAAGACGCCCCGCTCACGGTCTTGTCCCTCTCCTGGCTCTTGCCCGCTTGCCTGCGCGGCAGTCCTTCCAGGAACTCCCGCACCTTGCCGGCAGGAGCCGCTCCAAGCAGTTTCTCCTCCCACCCCTCCAGCACCCAATGGCGTTCTCCAGAGATTCGCGCTCTCGCTCCAGCTTCGTCTGCCCCTCCAACCGCTCCTTTTCTTGCTGGGCCTGTATTTCCCACCTGAGCCCGAGCCGTTCAGTGCGCATTTCCGTTCTCTGAAGGTGGATTTCCAGGGATCACGCATCACCTCCGATCGTGGCCCTATTGTGGTGCCCGAGTTGGATGAGCGCTTGGGCTTAGGTGATCTCATCGTCCAGCACCTGACAGACTCACGCCGCGGCAAGAATACGCAGCTTCCACTGGCCGGCCTGTTGCGCCAGTCCGTCTACAGCCGCATGGCGGGCTATGAGGACGTGAACGATGCCGAGCGTCTCTCCCAAGATCCCGCCTTCCGCCTAATCGGTTCGGGGAAGATCTGGGACCGTGGCGCGGCCCTGACCTCTCGCTTGCAGACGTTCGAAACCGAGATGCTGGCCGAGGATGAGAACTTCGCCGGCCTGGCCCGCATTAACCGGGAACTCATCGGCAAGGCGGAAGCTGTCGATGCACCGCAGCGGGTCGTGCTGGACATGGACAGCCCGGAGATTCCGGTCTACGGCGAGCAGGAGCGGAGCGCCTGCAACGGCCACTTCGAGTCCACTTGCTATCACCCGCTGCTGCTGTTTAGCCGCGAAGGTGACTGTCTGGCTGCCAAGTTGCGCCCCGGCAACGTTCACAGTGCTGACGACTGGAAGGAACTGCTGCTGCCGGAGGGCCCAGAGGGCGCCCCGCGGCAGCAGAAACCGGACAAAGAGGAGGTGTTTCGAGCCGACGCGGCCTTCGCCAAGCCGGAGATCTACGAAGCGTTGGAGAAGCGCGGGGTGAAGTATGCCAGTATTCCGAGTTCCGGACTATGCCGAGTGCCTGGCAGGGTGCACGCCCCCGGCTACGTTCAGGGCCGTGTTCCTTGGTTGGACAACCCGGCATAATCCGGGCCGACGCCTATAAGCTCCTCAGGAATCGCAGCAGTTGGTCATCCGGGCGGTAGCGGCCGGGAGGCGCTCCGTTGATCGCTGGCGTCCTCGCCAGCGCGGCCTCCTTCATTGCGAGATTGGCGTCCAGGTACACCTGCGTAGTTTCTACAGACTCGTGACCGAGCCAGAGGGCTATCACGGCTCTGTCGACCCCGGCCTGAAGCAGTTCCATCGCTGCGGTATGCCTCAGGACGTGTGGCGTCACTCGCTTTGACCCAAGCGACGGACATCTTGTCGTCGCCGCCGCAGCGTGCTTCGCCAGAATGTACGCGACGCCGTCCGCGCTTAGCTGCCCGCCCCGGGCGTTTGGAAACACGAATCGAGACTGGCCGGGGTGCGGCTCTGCTATCCACGCTCGAAGCACTTCGGCTGCGTGCTTGGTCAGGGGCGTTCGCCGTTCTTTCCGGCCTTTACCCAAGCAGTGGACACAGGCCCCCCGACCGAGGACGACATCTTCCGGCCGGAGGGCTGTTATCTCTGACAGGCGCAAGCCGGTCTGAACAACCGTCAAAAGGAAGGCGTAGTCACGCCTACCGGTCCAAGTACTCCGATTTGGCGCTTCCAGCAATGCGTCGATCTCGGGGCGCTCAAGGAAAGCGATCAGCTTTCTCTCCGCTCGCTTGTTCGGGATGGCCAGAACGCGTTGGATTGCCGCCAGTTCGTCTGGCGCATGGTAAGCGGCGAAGCGGAAAAATGACCTCACCGCCGTCAACCTTAGATTGCGCGTCTGCGCCCCGTTACCACGTCGGCTTTCAAGATCCGCTAGAAAACTCGTAATTAACGAGCTGTCGAGGTCAGCAAGTGTCAGATCCGAGGGCCTCTTTCGAATGCGTCTCTCAGCATACCCGAGAAGAAGACGGAAGGTATCTCGATAGGAGGCCACCGTGTGCGGGCTTGCTTGCAACTGAGACAGCAGCCGTTCCGTGAAGAACCGTTGCAGCAACGCGGGAAACGTCGATGCCTTCATCGCGGGTTCCTCCACCGCTCCTCAAGCCGCCCAACGGCCATCCCCATCAGTTCTGGACACCCCGTCAGATACCAGTACGTATTGTTGACGTCACCATGCCCCAAGTACGCCGATAAAACTGGCATCTTCCGGTCGATGTCATCTCCATTGCGGTACCAGCGGATAAGCGAGCTGACCGCGAATGTGTGCCGAAGATCGTGGATTCGAGGGCGACGCGCGTCTCCGCACCGATCGAAGCCGAGTTCTCGTCTCAACAGATCGAACGTCGAGCGGACTCCGGCACATCCTATTTGGCGTCCGCGGTCGGTCCGAAAAAACCGCTGTGTCGCCACGTCGGGATACAACCGGTCGCGACGCTCAGCGTATTGCTTCAGGACACAGACTGTCGATTCGTGTAGTGGTACAAGCCGGGACTTGCGTAACTTCGCCTCTCGAACGAGAAGAAGGCCGGTCTGAAGATCGACGTCACTTTTCTCGAGGGCGACGGCTTCGCCAATGCGCAGACCGGTGACTGCGAGAAGGCCGAAGATGGCGTGGTACGTCCACGGCCTCAGGCCGCTCTGGGGTAGCAGGCGCAACGCCGCTTTGAGGAGCTGGTCGATCTCCTCATCTGAGTAGAGGCGCGGTTGTATTCGCTTTGGCTTGAACGGCAGGAGATGTTGCGCGGGGACTTCGGTACGAGGATCTATGGCGCTCCAGTGGCGTGCGAAACCTCGCACGCATGCCAGACGGGCGGCCCAGCGGGCCGGCTTCGAGGTAGTGTTTTGGGTTGCCCACTGCAGCGCAAGCGTCGATGTCACCACGGACGCATGATTCTCTTCCATGAATGACGCAAAGCTGCCGAGCGCTCTCTCTGTATCGTTCATTTTGAAGCCGAGCGCCCTTCGGAGCTTCACATATGCCTGCACGGCTTCTCGAATGCTGATCACCGCGCACCTCCCGGCCAGGGAAGCGCAAGCGCTCGCAGAGACCGCAGATCAACCTTGGCATAAATCGCGGTCGTTTTCTGAAGTCGGTGTCGCAACAGTTCCCCAATTTCAGCGAGAGAGGCCCCTTGGTTCAGCATGTGGGTCGCGAGACTGTGCCGGAACACATGGGCGCCGTGGTGCTGGGACTCTACACCGGCCCTTGCGATCGCTTTCGCCGCAATGGCCGAGACGCTGGAGACGCGAAGGGGTCCCGCAATCGGCGCTCTGTTAGGCAGAAACACGTGGCGATCCGAGCACTGCGGCCTGCCTCGTTGAATGTACACTGCGATCGCCTGGCCGACATCTGTCGGCAGGGGGAGCTGAGTTCTATGCGCGCCCTTCCCGCCTACAGTGACGAGGCCGGAGTCCCAGTCGATGTCGTCCAGCCGAAGGTTCACAATCTCGCCCGCTCGCAGGCCGAGTCGAGCCAAGGTCAGCAAGATCGCATAGTTCCGCCGGCCGTCACGTGTGTCCTGGCGAGCCGTCCTGAGAACGGTGCGGACTTGTTCCGCCGTGAGAAATCTCGGGATGCCCGCCAGCGGCCATTGGGCAATGGCAGGGACGCAGGCTGCGAGATCCGTGCTCAGTTCGCCGCGGGAAAGCAAGTACCGAAAAAAGGAACGCAAGCCGTCGATTACGTGCTTCGTGCGAACAGTGGAAACGCGCTCCGCTTGATTCTGAACGAAACCGATCACCTCGGCAGCCTGTAGTTTCAAAAAGTCGATCTGGCCGGAACCATACCGAGATACGAGGAACTGCCGGACGGAATAGGAGTGGTCGTCAATCGTGGCATTCGCCAACCCGCGTTCCTCTTTGAGATAACGTTCGTACTGGCTGACGATCGATTCGACAAACGATGGTTTGGGGGGATCCGCAGGGAGCTGCGAACGAACGAGGGCCAACAATCGGCGCAGAGCTGGAAAGTCGTCGTGACGCGCTGGCCGCTTCCGATGGCGGTACCGGAGGTAGCGTTCAATGGCTGCTTGATCGAGGTCCTGGATGCTCACGCCCATCTCGTGCATCCAGTCATTCAAATCGGCGACGATGCGGAGGTGGAGGCGCCCGGTGAAGCGCGCGTACCCCAGGGTCGCGAGCTGATCCAGGTAAGAGTCCAGGCATTGACTCAGCGGTCCTCCTTGGAGCCGGGCCAATGCCGTCATCCTTCCAAAGTGGGAAGTTGTCTTGGTTTCCATCCTGCCAGTCTGAATCAGACTTGCTCCCGGCTCAGGGGAACCTGAGTGGTACGTTGCTATCAACAATATGCCGAGCCCACGACACACTTCGTATGCCGTGGTACGGGCGTGGGTGCTTGGCACTCGGCATAGTCCGGAACTCGGAATACTGGCATCTATTCCGATATCGGAATAGCTGCCATCCGCATTCCGGCCAACGACAGCCTGGAGAGGGACATCGCGGAGTGGTTGACGCAGCCAGTGGGAAGACCGAGCCAAAAGCCGGTGGTCTGGTACAAGGGTTTTCTCTACCAGGCCGCGAGTTGGAAGACGGCGCGGCGGGTGGTAGCCAAGGTCGAGTTCCGCTTTGGAGAGCTGTTCCCTCGCGTGCGGTTCATCGTGACCAACCTGGAGACGGACAGCCGGGCGGTGGTGCGGTTCTACAACAACCGGGGGACGGCGGAACAGTGGATCAAAGAAGGCAAGCAGGCGGTGAAGATGACGCGGCTGAGCTGCCACCTGTTCCGGTCAAACGAGGTGCGGCTTTGGCGGAGCGTGATCGCCTACAACCTGGGGAATCTGTGGCGGGGGGGGCCCTCTGGGCCCGGTGCTGCCAAACAGGATCGGCAACTGGTCGCTGACCAGTTTGCAGCAACGGTTGGTGAAGACCGGCGGCAGGCTGATCAAGCACGCCCGGTACTACTGGTTGATACTGGCCGAGAGTCACCTGACGCGGCGGCTGTTTGGGGCGATGGTGCGGCGGATTGCGGCTCTTCCCTTGCCGACCGGATAGGGGGCGGCGGCGGGCAAGCAAACAGGCCGAAGAAAGGAGGCGGGATGGAGAGGTGTATGAAGAACCGCTTGGAATCGGGAACTCCCGTCTTTTCCGTTTCCGGGCCAGGCAGAGCTGGTTCCCTTCCTCGGCTGCTGGAGTCGCTCGGAAGGGGAAGGATGAAAAACGCTTAGCCAACGGAGGTGGTTGGATGTACAATCGATGCCCGCCAGGATGGCAAAACGGAAATCCTGGTTAACATGCGGCGACCACTCCCCGATGGTAACAGTTGTTAACAATCGCTGGTCCCCTATAACTAAAATGAGCCGCAACGGTGAAGTCGTGCAACTATATACAATAGAGATGCTATGTATGGGTGTTGAAGGCCAGTGTGTCCATCCCCAACCTGGGGGTTCACGGCGGGCAAGAAACCCTCGCTGCCGCCGATCTAGTCCCGGATTCGTGCTGGTTGCGTTCTCGCTCGCATTGCTCCTGATTCTTGGAGCACTGGGGCTCTCGTTCGACATCGGCAGGATGTATGTTACGCGGTCCGAGGGGCAGTCCTTCGTCGATTCGGCGGCGATCGCTGCGGCGCTCAAGCTGAACGGAACCTCCGCCGGACTGCAGGCCGCACGGGATGCCGCAGCCGCTACTGTCAAAGGCTGGCAGTTCGGAACGAGGAGCTTCCCGTTTAACAGCAGCACCGACGTGACCTTTGCGAAGGCCATTACAGACCCCGAGCCATGGCCGGCAAATCCGAGCCCCGCGGATGGCTATGCCTGTGCTCGCGTCACTACCCGCGTCAGTCTGCCGATCTTCTTGCTTCCTGTGTTGGTCGGGGCTACCAGTTCATCCATCGCCGCAAGCGGAGTCGCCAAACAGCTCCAAGTGGCTGCCCCGGGACCAGGCCATTACGGTCCCTTTTCACCTTTTGGGGCTCCCAGGATGTTGGACCCGACCGGCGAGGGCTGGAACCCCTATGACCCGTTCAACATGATCGGCGCGGAAGTACGACCGCTTACCGCCCCGATTACTTACCAGCACGGCCGCCTTTACAACATTCTCTGGCCGAATAATCAGCAGGTCGCGCAACACTCCACGCAAGACGATACCGTTTGCCCGGGAGATCAGTACTCGAGCCTGGTTTCGATCAAGACCACATCCGCGTCGAGCGACACGCTCGGGACCAGTAACCGAGGGTATCTTTACAATCCGTCCAGCCTGATAGCAGCCACGATCGTTGCGGGCATCTTGCCGGCGGGGTATCCTCCGCTTTCTACCGGCGCGGACCTCTACACCGATTTCCTCTCCGTCTCCAACGGCGCAAAGCACAACAACATCGTCGGTGGACTGCAGGATCGATCCAATACCGACAGCGACTCAACCAGCCAGTGGTATCAGGACTATGTGAGCGGGCACCATGGCAACGGGCAGCGCATCATGCTGATGCCGGTCAACTCGGGACCGTGCGGGGGCACTACGTTCACACCGCAGGGGAAGGGCGGTCTTCCTGCGTACAGCGGCACGAACACCTGCATTTTTCCCGTCGGGGACGGCACGAACAACACGGTGGCCTTTGGGAGTTACAAAGTGGTCGGCTGGGGTCGGTTTTTCCTACTGCCCCCAGCGGACTATTCTGTGAGCGGGAACAAGGGTGCCTGCGCCGAATACATCGGACCGGGCGAGGTGGAAGGAGGCGGGGCCGGGAACGGGACCTCCCTCTATGTGGTGAAGCTAATTCAGTGAGGGACCATGAACTTCGCGAAGCGTAGGTTCCGGGCGCGGGGCAGTGCGATGGTGGAATTCGCCCTGGTTCTGCCTCTGCTCGTCGGGCTCTTTCTTGGAGCTGTGTTTCTTGGCCAGGACATTCACGTGTACAACCGGCTTGAAGAGTCGGTACGGGCAGGGGCGCGGTTCGCCTCCACGGCAACCTACGATGCGTACTCGGGTGCGGATCCGGCGCCGACCAAGTGCGCTGCGTGCTCGTTCACCCCGACTTCCGGACCGTTCGTTACCACGGTGAAGAATATCGTCGCTTACGGCTGCGATCCCGCGGGCGGTTCGGCAACCGGCTGCACCGACTTAACCGTAGTCGAAGGTGTCCGGCCGGCCAATATAAACGTTAGCCTCAATATTGTGAATTGGGTACCGGTTTCAATTTCGGTTTCCGTCAGCGGCGTTCAGATGGTTACGCCGAACGGAAGGATGGCGCTGAATGGAAAACCGGTGACGGTGTTCCCATTTGTAGGCGTTTTCATGGCTCCTCCGCCCAGCTAAAACACCACCTGGGAGCTCGTGTGCGAAGGTGAGTCAGCACGCACGGGGTTTCAATATGACGAAGCTTGATACACGGTCGCGGCGCGGCGCTGTTATAGTCGAAGCAAGTTTTCTTTTGCCTCTGTTCCTGATTTTCTGGTTTGGCATTGTGGACTGGGGCATCGCCTTCTGGGTTCATCAGACGATCGTTTACCGCGCCAATCTTGCTGCACGTTGGGGGGTCGTGAATGCGTGGGATCCGGGCTCAATCAGGAACATAGTCGTCTTCGGCAGAACGACCGGTTCCGGCCAAGGGATTTTCGGCCTAAGCGCACAGGGAAACGCCGACGGGACGGGGACCAATGTTGACGTTAGTTTGCGATGCCTGACTACGCTGAGTCCAAGCTTGCAGAGCGGCAGCACATGTCTGGATGCTCAGTGGTCGGACTTTCGCTGGATCGAGATCGTTGTTCACAACTACACCCGGACGCATTTCACTCCGTACTTCGCCGGCTCCTACATCGGCCGGCAGGTGACCGTTACCCTCCCGGGGGAGAGTTTGGGATCGTCCTGACTCTCGGTTTGACGCCGCGCTCCTTGCCCTTAAGTAAGTGATCCGATATAAGGTAAGAACGGCGGGGCCTTGCGTGGACATCCCGCGGAGCATGCCGGATCGACCAACCGCTCCTCCGTCCTCTGTTTGGCGGGCAGTTCCATCGCTGTCAGGGCGGAGATAACCGCAACCAGAAGCGCCGCCGAGCACGAGGCTCACCAGGTTCACCAGGACAATCGCCGCTGACGAGTCCAGGGGGTATTCAGTCGAGTAAGTGTAGATGCGGGCGATAGTAGGGCGGGCGTCCACACCCCGCGTTCGGCCTCCAGGCCGAACTATACTCCAGGTCTATGAGACTTACGGCGATCAATCGAAACTGCTCGAACGGCGATCCGTGGACCTCGCGTTCGCTCTCCCTTCGGGCGCCCCGCCGGATTCGACCATCACCATCGATGAGACTTCCCGCTTCCAGGCCAGGGACGGCTTCGGCGCCTCGCTCACCGACTCCTCGGCCTGGCTCATCGCCAACAAGCTGGATCTCGCCGCGCGCCGCGCACTCTTCCGGTCGCTCTTTGATCCTGCCTGCGGCGCGGGCATCAGCCTGCTGCGGCAGCCCATGGGGGCCAGCGATTTCTCGTCCCGCGGAAACTTTTCCTATGCGGACCAGCCCGATCCGGACCTCACTCAGTTCTCCATCGCTCCGGATCTCGAATGCACCACACCCTCGGATTCATTCGAACGGACCGGTTCTCTGCGCTGGCGCTCTACTTTGTGAAGTTCCTTCAGGCCTACCAGCGCGAAGGGCTCCCGGTCTACGCCGTTTCCATGCACCACGAGCTGCTGTACTCGACGCCGGCTTACCCCACGGCTCGTATTGACGCGGCCGATCAGGCCACCTTCATCGGGAAATTCCTCGGCCCGGCCCTGCAACAAGCTGGCTTCGGCGCCACCAAGATACTTGCCTACGACCACAACTGGGATCACCCCGAATACCCGATCTCCGTGCTCGACGATCCCGATGCCGCCCGCTATGCAGTCGGCGCCGCCTTCCACTGTTACGGCGGGGACGTCGCGGCCCAATCCACCTTCAAGGCCGCGCATCCGGACAAGGACGTCTGGTTCACCGAGTGCTCCGGTACAGTGGGATCTTCCTTTGCCGGCGACCTGGCCTGGAATGCGCGAACCCCGCTCATCGGTGCGACGTGCAACTGGGCCCGCGGCGTGATCCTGTGGAACATCGCGCTCGACCAGAACTCCGGCCCGAAAAACGGCGGCTGTAGCAACTGCCACGGAGTCGTCACCATCGACACCTCGGTCTCGCCGCCCGCCGTCACGCGCAACGTCGAGCACTACGTCCTCGGCCACCTCGCGAAGTTCGTCCGGCCCGGCGCAGTCCGCATCGGCTCGGAGCCCCCCGGCACGGGATCCATCCTGCATGTCGCTTTCCGGAATCCCGACGGCTCGGTGGTTCTGTTCGTGCTCAACAACGGTTCTCCCGCGGGCCAGTTCACGGTCATGTGGAACGGTCAGGCGTTTGCTCATTCGCTTCCGGTGGGTGCGGTAGCGACGTTTGTCTGGAACCCGCGCCAGTGGACCCCCTCTCGCGCGTGGCGGGCACAATGACTGTCGATATCGGCCGCCGCCAGGTGATTCCTGACTACGCCGGCCTCGCGCCCTCCTTCGCCGGCCTCTGGCAACTGAGCGTCCTGGTTCCACCGGAAACCGCCTCGGGACCGGTTTCCGTAGTCATCGTGCTCAATGGCGTGCGCTCGAACCCCGCTACCATCGCGGTTCGGTGAGAAACCGCTACCAAACTCCTACATCTCCGCAAACGCCCGCACCGGAAACGAAGCCCCGCGCACCAGCGGCGGCGGCACCGCATAGAACCGGAATCCGGTCCGCGGCAGCGCCCCCAGGTTCGCCAGGTGCTCCACGATCAGGATGCCAGCCCCCAGCAGCCGCGTGTGCGCCGGCCGCGCCAGGTCGGTAGTGTCATCGACGTTCCAGAAGTCCACGCCCGCCAGCACCGCCCCCGACCGGATCAGCAGATCGATCGCCCGCTCGGAAAGGAACGGGCCCGGCTCCCAGTAGCTCGGCCCTCCCCAGCGCCGGTCCCAGCCGGTTCGCACCAGCACCGCGCGGCCGCGCAGCTCCGATTCCGCGCACTCCAGCGAAACCGGGCCCGCCGAAGCCGCCGCGTCGATCACGATTCCCGGCAGACCCGCCATGCTCTCCAACGGCACGCGGCTCAAGTCCGCGCCATCCGGATAGCGGTGGAAAGGGCTGTCCAGATAGGTGCCCACATTGCACGCCATCTCCACCTTCCCCAGGTGGAACTCCGCTTTGCCCTCGTAACGCGCGCGCGATTCCTCATGATTGAGGACGCACCCGATCTTCGGCGCAGGCAGCCCCGGATACGCCTGCATCCCATCTTCGATCGGATGGCTCAGATCCACCAGCCCCATTCGTCGATTATACCCGCGTGCTGTATCCTGGAGTCGATGCCGCTGAACCGCCGACAGCCCGTCTGGCACGTGCTGGCGGCGCTCCTCGTCGGCGCGCTGCTGGCGCTAGTGGTCCTCAACGCCGCCCACGGCGGCCGCGCGGACTGCCTCCTGTTCCTGCCGCTGTTCTGCTTCGCGCTTCTGCCCCCCTCCGCCGCCGCGTGGCGGGCACGCATCCAAGAAGCGCCGATCCCCGAACTCGATCCGTTGCTGGCATCCGCGGCCTCCCGCGCCCCGCCCGCTTTCTGATAACCCCCAGTACCGAGCCGCGACCGCGAGGGAGCGGTCCCTCCCGTCGCAGAAAGGAACGAGTTCATGTCCCCACTACAAGCCTGTGAGGGAATGTTCGTCTTCGCGCTGTCGGTTTTCGTCGGCATCGTCCTCCTGGTCTTCTTCCTGAGAAGAATGTTCGCGTGGATGGACCGGCGCGGCTGGATCACGTACACGGGCGACCCGCCCACCTATGGCTCGCTCGGGAACGCCTTCCTCGAGCTACAGAAGCTGGCGCAGCCCCAAATGGAGTACATTCTCGAGCAGAAGGAAGCGGAGAAACAGAAACTGGAGGAGGACGGCGAAGCCGGCCCAGACGACCCAACCCGAAAGCTACCGTAACTCCACCAACTCCGCGTTCGGAAAGTAGTGCCGCAGTATCTCGCGGAACGTGGCCCCGGCGGCGGCCATCCCCTTGGCCCCCGTCTGGCACAGGCCGAATCCGTGTCCCGCGCCTTCGCCGCGCGGATCGCAGTACGAGCAGCGCACGCGCGGGCCGCGCCGGCAGTACACGCAGTCCACCGCGAAGTACGGGTACTCGCCCGGCGCCGGATTCGCAAGCGCGCGCGTGCGGCCGCCACAGCTCGCCGAAAATAGCGCGGCGACCGTCGCGCCGCGGTAGCCTAGCACCATGCCGCGGGTGCGCTCCGCCGCAATCGCCGCGGGCGCATTCAACGGAGGCGGCTCGCGCAGGAACTGGCAGTGCGTGGTGTCGCAAAAATCGAACCCGTGGTGACGCCCGCGCGCCGCCGCGTAATACGAGCGGGTCACCACGGCCTGCGCCTTCAGCGCCTCCAGCGATGCGCCCGGCGGGCTCTCCGCCGCCACCGCCGAAGCCACCGCGACTTCCAACTCCATCGCCACTATCGCCACCAGCGCGCCCGCCTCGGCCCTCACTTCGAGTTCCCCGCGAAATCTCCGCTCGATTTTCCCCGGCACGCTCAGCACAAACTCGCCACCGCCGCGCGGAGCAGCGTGCACCGATCCCGCCAGCTCGCTCGCCCGCACCCGCAGCACTCGCCCTCCCTCGAGTACGATCCGCCCCGCGCCCGATTCCACCACCAGCGCCTGGCCCGGCACGGGCCGCACCACTATCTCCGAGGGCCGGAACAGCCCGAACACGCCGATCCACACCATCGCGGCTAGCATCAATACTCTTCACCTTGTCTTCGTGGGGCGGACCTCCGGTCCGCGGGCCGACGTCCACGTCGGCCCACCATCACTTCCCGTCCCGAATCACGCGCAGCATCTGCCCCGCCTCCACTGCGGCCTCTGCGCCGGGGACGCCGTGTACCCGCACCAGCACCGCATAGCGCGGCGATTCCGCGGGATAGAACGCCATCACGTAGCCGTCGCCAGGCGCCTTCCGGCGGTGAACGCACGGCGCCGTGCCGGTTTTTGCCAGTCCCATTCGCGCGGCTCGCCCGGTTCCCGACCGCGCGCCCATCGCCATGCCGCGCACCAGTTCCGCCGCGCGCGGCTCCGCAACCAGCCGGCAGTAGGCGCGCGCCAGCTCGAGCGGCGCGACCCTCCACCCGCTGCCCAGCCCAATCAGCGTTTGCGCCGTTGAACCCGCCGGCGGCCCTTCCATTCCATACCGTTGTGCCAGGTTCGCCACATCCTCCATGCGCACCTCCGCGGCCAGCGCGCGGAAGTAGGCGTTGCAGGATTGCGCCACCGCCTCGCTGATCCCGATCCGCCCATGCCCGCGCTCCAGCCAGCAGCGGCTGGCCTTTCCACGGCACACGTACTCGGGATAGCGGTATTGGTGCGCCTCGCCGTAGGCCAGCGCCGTGAACGGCTTCACCAGCGATCCCACCGGAACCGGCCGCTCCGCGTTCTCCCAGCGCGAATCCACCAGCCGGCCCGTGCGCGCATCCACCAGCAGGTACGAGGTGCCTGCTTCCGGGAAACGCTCTCTCAGCAGCCGCACCAGCGATTGCTCGTACAGCGAGCCCGCCACCAGAACCAGTGCCGCGAGCTGCGTCATGGCCCCAAACGGTAGACCACCGTCTGGGTCACCGCGCGCCCGCTATCCCGCACCACGATCGAAGATGAGCTGACCCGCGAAAGCGTCCGCCCCAGGCTCGCGATGTTCTCCGAGAAGAACCGCGGCTCGCGCGACTCGCCTCTCTCCGTGTAGTCGATCAGCCGCGTCATCTTCGCGAAGTTCGCGCGTTCCCGCGCCAGGCTGAATCCGGCCGCGTAGTCCCCCTCCCCCTTCGCCGGAGCGTTTTCGATTCGCGCCATCACGCGGCCCAGGAGCGCCTCTGAATTCGCGATCACCAGCACGCGGCCCTTGGCCTCGAACGCGATCCGGCCCAGCGGGCCTGTCTCCGCCGCCGTGCTCAACGCGCCGCGCACCGCCTCCGCGCTCCAGTCCGCCGACCCAAGCAGCACCACCGCCGAATCGATCCCCACGAACACGTCATCCGGTAGCCTGCGCGTCCCGCCGACCTCCAGCATCGCCTCCAGCTTCGCGCCCTCGATCAGCCGGCGCAGCTCCTCGGGTACAAACCGGCCCCCGGTGTTCTCCAGCGGCGGCTCGTCGATGCGCGTCTCGAGGTCCCCCTCGCTGCCCGCCGCCGCGGCCACCGGCGCCGAGGGAGCCGCCTCCGATGAACGTCCACCCTGCGCTTGCGGAGCCAGTATCCTGCTGACCACCAGATCCAGCGCGGCCTCCGGCGTCGGATTCGCCCAGGCCCGATACAGCCCCGAATCATCCGGCGTCAGGCGCAGCGCTTTCCCCAGACCCTCCCCTGGCGCAACCGGCGGCCCCTGCGAGAACCGCAGCAGCACGCGCTGCTCGCGAATCTCGGAAGGCGAGCGAAATACGTCCGCGATTCCTGCACCGTATTGCCGGAACTCCGAAACGTTCCTCTGCACCCAGTACGACCGGAAGTGCGGGCTGCGCACCAGCTCCGGGACGTTCATCACCAGCCGCAGGTCGCCCCGCGCCCCGGCCGCACGCACGGAAGCGGCGAACCATTCCTCGCCCGCGACCGCACTTCCGCCGGCCCCCGCAATCAGCTTGAGCGCCGCCGGCATGAGGTCCTCGCGCGTCGCCACCAGCAGATAATCGCTCGTCGTGGCGAACGCGGCCACCCGCCGCGACTCCGGGTCCATGCGCACGAAGTAGTCCGTCCCGGCGGCCTTGCGCGTCTCGTAGTTCCCGCGCGTACGCCACAGCAGCGTCTCCATGGCCCGCGCCGACGCGAGCCGGGTGATGTACAGGAACTCCAGCTTCCCGATGTCGTAAATCGCCAGCGCGGATTCCCCGCCCGCCACCGATTCCGCGAGCGGCATGTCCGCCGGCAGCCCCGCCGCGGCCGCGTACTGCGCCTGCGCTCCGGCCAGCCGCTCGAACAGCCGCGACCGCGAGAACACCGCGTAGCTGGCGCTTTCCAGCCACAGCTTCTTCTCCGCCGATCCGTTCCAGTCGCGCACCAGTGCGCCGAAATCCTGGGCCTCCAGGTACAGGATCGGCCCGGCCGGAACGTATCCGGCCAGGCTGTGCGGCGCGGGCGCCTGCACCACGGCCCACACCGCCAGCGCCACCACCCCCAGCGAAAGAGCAATGCGGAGTCTCATTTCTCTCTGCCTCCCTCCATGCGCACGCGGACCAGGTGCTCCTGCTCCAGCCCGCCCTTTATCACCGGCCGCCGCAGCGCGTTCTCCTCCCGGCGCTTCGCTTCCACCTGGAGCCGTTCGATCCCGGCCCGAGCCTCCGCCGTCGGCTCGATGGCCAGCGCGATCCGGTACATCACCGCCGCGGAGCCTGGCCGCCCGGTCTTCTCGAACGCCAGCGCCAGCCCCTCGGCAATCGCCGCGCGCTCCCGGCCGGACAATCCGCTCGACGACGGAAACTCCTGCGCGTAGGAACTCACGTCGATGGCCTCGGACGTGCCCCGCTCCCGGAGCACGTACTTCAGACCGCCGGATTCAAACACCGGCTCCATCGCCGACAGCGCCAACTGGTACCGCGCGCTCGCCAGCGCCGCGCGCACCAGCGGGAGCCGCGCCGCGTTGGCTTCCGGCTCGATTGCGATCGCGCCCAGGAGCAGCCGGATGCGCGTCCCCGCGTCGCCCGCCGTCTCCGCCGCCTTCACCCTAGCGTGGGTGAAAAAGGGTTGCTCGGCCGCCGCCGGCGCAATCGCGCCCGTCGCCAGCAGGTCCAGTTCCGCGCTGCCGCTCTTCCCGCCCGGCTTGAGCGCGGCCGCCTGCGCGCGCAGTTCATAGGACGCCGCGGGCGCGCTCGCCACCGACGCATCCCCCAGCTTCACCCGCGCCCCGAAATCCCACGGAACGGCCTTCACCCGCGCCTCCAGGAACGGCCGCGCCTCCGCCTTGTGGCCCGTCTTGCTGAGCAGGTCGGCCGCGGCCTCCAGGTCCTGGAACGGCTCGTCCGCCACCAGCGTCATCCGCCGCAGCAGCGTGACCGCCGCCTCCGTGTTCCCCTCCTCGAGCCGCAGTTCCGCCAGCCCCAGGAAGTTCGCCGCGGTGAAGTTCCGCTCGTCGAGCTGGCGCGTGTACACGAACTCGAGCAGGCGCCGCGCCTCCGCACGCGGCTCGAGCCCGCCCGCCAATCGCAGCAGCGTATCCAGCGCCGGCGCCTTATCCGGCTCGCGCCGATACCGCTCGATGAGCTGCGCCAGCCTGCCGCCTTGCGCCGCGATGCGGATCTCGAGCGAAACCAGCGACTCCGCGAATTCTCCCTCGGCCTTCGCCGTCAGCGCCTCCAGCTCCATTCGCGCCCGCTCCGTCTGCTTGGTCTCGACCAGGTACTCGATCCAGCTCAGGCGCCAGCGCCGCACGTCGTCTCTCCGGTACTGCTGCATCGAGAACTGCGCCGCCTCCGCCTCCGCCGCTTCTTGAATCCGGCGGTAAACGGGCTCGCGGTTCTCCTTGGGCAGCCACTTCGATTCGATCACCGTGCTCAGCAGCTCCGACCGCTTCGGCGCGCTGCTGCAAAGGTCCAGAACCCAGGCCGTTCCCGCCGCCGGGTCCGCCGCCGCCTCGAATGCCGCGCCCAGCAGCGTGTCCGACCGGTACGCCCCATTGCGCCGGATGTAGGTCCGCAGCACGGCGTCGGCGTCCTTCTGCACCGCGGGCAGCAGTTTGCGCCGCCCGATGTTCCCGAGTTCGTGCTCCACGTCGCTCCAGAACGTCTCCGGCGTCCGCCCGTCCAGCACTTTGCGGAACGCCTGAAACGCCGCCTTCCAGTGCGCGATGGCTTCCTCGCGCTTCCCCTGCTCCCACAGCACCTCCGCGATCCGGTCCTCGGCGCTGCCGCGCTTCGGGTCGAGCTCCAGCGTGTGCCCGTAATCCGCCAGCGCCCGGGGGAAATCGCGCTCCTCGCGATAGTATTCGGCCAGCGTGTAGTACGCCTCCGCGCGCGCCGGCGTACCCTCGACCAGCGCCGGCAGGTAGTCCTCCGGATCGCCGCTCTTCTTCGCCGCCTCGTACTCGCCGTAGGCCGTGCCGTAGTAGAACCAGGAATCCCCCGCGAGCTGCTGGCTGCGGTCGCCCTTCTTGCCCAGTCGCTCGCCGATCGTCCCCGTGCCCAGCGCGCCCAGGAAGCTCGCCTCCACCGTCGCCGGCGCCACATCCGCGTAGTGCAGTCCCGTCAGGCCGGTGTAGGCTTTCGTCCACACCGCATCCAGCCCGCGCCCCCGCGCCGCCACCGCTCGCAGCGCCAGTTCGACGTTGCCGCTTCCGACTGCCGCGTTTGCCGCCGCGTCGCGTTCCTTCTCGCGAGCGTTCGCGGCGAGCGCTACCAACCGTTGCGGATCGCGCTTCAGCAACAACTCCAGGTACCGCTCCAGCGTGTCCCCGGACAGCTCGCTGTTCTGCTCCGCCAGCGTGAGCGCCGCAACCTCGCCCGACTCGTCTCCCGCCGAGCGATACGCCTCCGCCGCCTGGGTCAGCAGATGATTGTCTCGCTCCTGTGCCGGATAGACGTTCCAATACGCCAGCAGCTTGTGCGCCAGGTCGTCGTACTTCATCCGCCGAGTCTGTAGTTCGGAAAACCGCCTCTCCTCGGACGACGCCTTTCCGGCATTCAGCATGATGTGCCCGAACCACCAGCGCGCCTCCAGATCCGCCAGCCCGGCGTTGCGCGCCAATGAAACGTACGTCCGCGCGTCCTGCTTCTCAACGAACGCCTCGAGCGCGGATTTCTCCTCCGGCGTATAGTACGCCTTTGCCACCGTGCCCACCTCCGTGAGCACGGACTGGAACGGGCCCGGCTCGGTGGGCAGCTTCTCCAGCCGCCCAATCGCCGCCTCGTAAACCCGCAGCCGCGTCATGATTCGCGCGTAGATCTGCGCTCCCTCCTGGTAGTCGCTGTCCGCCAGCAGGTCCTTGCCCGCCAGCTCGACCCCGCGCTCCGCGAACCGCCGCGCCGGCTCCAGCAGGTTCCAGGAATCCAGGATCCGCGCCGCCTCGAAGAACGGCTGCGGCCGCTCCGGCCGGCCCTCGACGAGCGCCGTATTGAGCGCTTTCACCGCCGCCTCGGTCTGCCCCTTCCGCGCGTACACTTCGGCCACCTTCCGCATCCACTGCGGATCGTGGTAGGTCCGCTCGTAGAGCTTCGTGTAGCTCGCGAGCGCCTCGTCGAAGCGCATCAGCCGCTCCTCCAGCGATGCCCGCGCCATGTGCAGGTCCACCCGGTCCGGCCGGATCGCCGTGGCCTGCGAATACGCCGCAATCGCCCCCGGGATGTCCTCGAAGAACGTGTCGAGCCGCGCCATCACCATCGGCCAGCGATAATCCCGCGGCGAATCCGCCACCGCTTTCTTGAAGTACCCCACCAGCCGGTCCTTCACTCCGTGCGACGAAGCGTACGTCGCCGCCTCCCGCGTGACTCCTTCGTCTTCCGGATAACCCTTCACGATCTCGATGTACTGGTCCACCGCCGCCGTGTAGTCCTTCTGCCGCGTCAGCACCGGGATCAGCCCGCGCCGCAGCACGAGTTTCAATTTGTCATCCGAAACCTCGCGCATCTTGCCCGTGTAGAAATCGCGCAGCCCGCGGTCGTCGCCCTCGCGCACATAGGTGTCGGCCATCGCCGCGACGTACTCCGGCTTGAACGGATCGCCCTCCAGCAACCCTCCCATCAACTGCCGCGCGCGCTGGGTGTCGCCGGCCTCCGTCGATTTCATCGCGGCTTCCAGCGTGAACTGCTTCTTCAGCGTAGCGTTCGCGGCCCCCGCCGCCCCCACCAGCACGTCCACCGCCTGCCGTTGCAGCTTGTTCCGCCAGTAGAAATCCGCCGTCGCGCGCACCACCCCCAGGATGGCCGGATGCTCCGTGTACAGCGCCTCCACCGTCTCTCGCGCCCGCTGCACGTCGCGCTTTCCCTCGTGATACCGCATCAGCGCCAGCCGCAACCGCATCCGCTCCACCGGATCGGTCGCCACCGCGATCTCGCGTTCCAGCGACCGCCCCAGCACCTCGTCCAGCCCCAGCCGGTCCGCCGTCTCCCGCACTTTCTCCAGCACCTCGAAAGACGCCGTCCGCCCGGCGACCCCGAGCAGGAACTGCACCAGGTCGTCCCGCCGGTTCTGCGCTTCCAGCAGCGCTGTGCGCAGTGAGACCGCCGCTGCCCCCGGGTTCGCGCCCGCCGTCCGTTCGATAGTCAGCTTCTCGACGATCGCCCGCTGCGCCGGCCGCCGCGACAGTTTGATCAGCCGCGCCCGCGCCGAAGATTCCTCCTCCGCGCCCTGGATGTACTCCGCCACCGCCCGCGTGTAGTTGCGCTTGTTCTCGTAAATCGCCCCAGCCTCGTACGCATACAGCGCCGGATTGCCCAGCTTCTTGCGCCCTTCTCCGATCAGCCGCAGCGCGTCGTCGAAGAGGTAGTAGTCCCAGAACACCGTGGCCGCTTCCAAATAGCCGCTGGGTGTGCCGGGTTCGATCGCCGCGAGCTCGTTCCAATACGGTCGCGCGCGCGCAAACATCTCCCGGTCCGCATGAATCTCCCCCAATTCGGTCAGTACCGCGTGGTCCCTCGGCTCCGACTGGTGCAGCTTTTCCTCGATCGCAATCGCTTTGTCTGTGAATCGCGCATCGAACGCGGCCAGCGACCGGTCCAGCGATGCCGCCCGGTGCGCCAGCCGAGCGTTGCCCGGCTCCTGCTCCGCCGCCGCATCGAGCGGCGCCGCAGCCTCTTCGAAATGCGATCGCCACGCCTCCGCCTCGCCCAGAAAACGCACCGCGGCCGGATTCCCCGCGCCCGCCGCCCGCGCCGCCTCGACCTCCGAACCGAGCCGCTTTGAGCTCGCCAGCATCTCAAAGAACCAGGCGCGCACCCGGTCGTCGTGATACCAGTAATTCCGCAGCAGCTTTTCTACGGCCGCCGAATTCCACGTGTCCTTGCTCGAGTACGCCGAAAGCAGGTTGTGCACAAACACCATGTCGTACGGGAACCGCTGGTGCGCGTACAGGTTGAGCTGCAAGTGCATCGCCGCCCCGCTCGACCCCTCTATCACCACGCTCTGGAAGTACTTCTCCAGATCGGTGCCCGAGAAAATACCGGTTACTTCGCGCGTCAGCTTCTCAAACTCCGCCGTCTGCTTCCGCCGCAGATACCAGCGCGCCAGCTTGTCGTGCCACGACGTGCCCCCGAATTGCTGAATGGCCCGCCGGTACACCTCTCCGGTCTGCGCGTCGAAGCGGTTCTGCTGCATGAACGCCGCCAGCCGCTCGTAGAGCCCCGGATCGTTCGGGTTCCGGTCGAGTTCCCTCCGCAGCAGCCGGAGCGCCTCCAGCGGCCGCTTGAGAGAAACCAGCCGCGAGATGTACCGCTCCAGAACGCCCGAGTAATCGCCCGCCCGCACCGCCGGTTTGGCGGTCTCCTCCCCAGCGGACTCCTCCGTCCCCCCTTCCGTCCGCGCTTCCGAGCCGCGACCGCGAGGGAGCGGTCTTACTCCCGCACCCAACGGCAACCCGCCCGCCCGCTCCGCCAGCTCCTTCAGCACCTCGTCGTACATCGCGAATTCCTGCTGGGTGTCCCCCTTGCGCGCGAACGCCTCCGCCATGAGGAGCGCGACCTCGGTCCGCTCCTCGGCCTGCGGAAACGCCGCCCGGAACTTGCGCCCGCCGCGGATCACTCCATCGCTGTCCCCGTAGGTCGCGTAGGCCTGGATCAACCGGCTATGCAGTTCCGGCCGCCGCGGCGATTTCGGAAAGCGCGAGTCGAACAGCGCCATCAGCTCGGCGGCGCGCACCCGGTGGAAATAGGCCACCGAAGCCCGGTCCTCGTCGGCGTACTGCTCTCGCGGGGTGGCCGAGTTCAACAGCAGCGACAGGATGCCGTTCAAAAACCCGGGATAAGGGTCCATCGTGGCGACGTCTTTGTAGAACGACAGGTCGCCCGCCCCAAACCGGATCGGCTGCTCGGGCGCGGTGACAAGCACGCTGATGATTCCCGCCAGCGCCCGCTCGGCATCCGCCCCGCCGTTCGCCACCTTGTAAACCTCGTAGTAGTTCCGGACCGCTTCCTCGTACTGCTGCGTCTCCTCGAACAGCCGCGCCAGCGTCCAAAACTCCTCGGCGCTCCACGGCGACTTGCGCGCCTGCTTCCGCAACCGGAACTCCACCAGCGCCCGCTGCGCCGCCGGCAGGTTCCCCTGCTGCTGGTAGTAATAGAAGATGCGGACCGCCGCGTTCAGGTCGTTCGGGTTCGCGGCCTGCGCCCCGCGGGCCCGCTCCAGAAACCGTCGCAGGTTGTGCGTCCGCCCGAGCAAGCCGAAGTACTGCTTCACCAGTTCCGGCGGCCACAGCGGCTGGAACGCGCGGTCGTAGACCCCCAGCGCCTGCTCCACCGAGCCGCGGCTCTCCTCGATGCCCGCCCGCGCACCCACCGGAAACACCGCGTCCTCCGGAAAAGTCTTCTCGTACGTCGTCGTCAGTTCTCCGGCCACCGCGAACTGCTTGTGCCCCACCAGGTAGTCGAAGAACTTGCGGTACACCGCCTGCTCCCGCGGGTACCGTGCGATCCACGCGCGATACTGCGCCGTCCCCGTCTCCACCGGGAGCGCCTGCGCCTCCACCAGCGCCACCGCGCGCTCGAACGTGCGCCAGCTCCGCTGCTCCGCGACCGGCTGCAACCGCTCCTGCGACGGCGCCAGAGCCTGCGCGCCCGCATCGTCCAGCGCTCGGATCTCCTCCAGCGGCCGCAGCCGCCGATGGTAGAAGTCGGCCAGCGCAAGCTGGCCCTCCCCCTTGTCCGCGGCCAGTTCCGCGAACTTCTTCCAGTCCTCCTCGGCCGCGGCGAAGTCGAGCTGCTCCTCGGCCGCGTGCGCGCGCAGCGCCCGCAGATCGGCTTCCGCGGGCGTGGCCGCGATCAACTGGCTCAGCGCCGCGCGGCTCTCCTGGGGCGGGCGGCGCACCGTGACCGGCCCCCCCGGCATCTGCGCCGTGCGGAAAAACACCCCTTCCAGCCGCGCGATCTCCGGCAGGTTTTGCAGCCACCCCGGCAGGTCCGCGTAAACGGCGATCGCCGCCACCATCAGCGCGGCGGCCAGCAACAATAAGCGGTTACGGCACGACTTCAAGGGCCACCTCCTGCGTTCCGATGTTGTGCGCGAAATCCTCGGCCGTGACGGTCAGGACATACTTGCCGGCCGCCAGATGCTCCGGCACCGTGAACTCCCCGGCGTTGGTTCCCTCCTGCGCGCTCCACCGCAGGCTCACCGGCGCAATCCCATACATCCGCGCGTACACCGTCCGCGTGGTGCGCGACGCGCTCGCCCGCACCAGCACCGACTCCCCGCGCTGGAAGCGCTTCTTATCCAGCCGCACCCGCACCACCGGCGGCTGGCTCGCGATCACGAACGTTTTCGATTCCCTGTACACGTGCCCCGCCCGGTCGCGCAGGATCAGCCGCACCCGGTACGTGCCGTCGTTCATGTCCACCGGCGCCAGAAACCGCGTCTGCCAGGTGTCCTCTTCCTTCAGGTACCGCAGCTCCTTCACCAGCCCGAACGGAAACAGCGCCACCACCGAGGCGATCGCCGGGTCCGTTTTCACCCGCAGCACCGGGTCGCCCGGCCGGATCAGCCGTGGCCGCAGCAGCGCCCGCGGCGCCGCCAGGAACGAAGTGTAGGGCGTCACGAATTTGTACTTGCGCGCCAGCCGGATGATCTCGTCGATCGTCGCGCGGTCCTCGCCATCCCGCTCGATCTTCTCCAGCAGCGCGTCCACCCGCGCCCGCGCCCAGGTCCGCGGCAACTGCGGATGCTCCGCGCTCAGGGCCGGCAGCGCCGCCTGGGCCCGCAACTCCAGCGGCTGGCCCTCCCGCACGCCCCGCGCCGTGAACGACGCTTGCAGTGGCTTCTTGTACTGACCGACCCAGGCCGCCTCCGACCCCGCGAACGTCGCACTCCCCAGCCGGTAAATCATGTCGAAGTTCGCCGCCGGCTCCGCCGCCAGCCGAAGCTGTTCGATAGGCCGCTGCCCGATCTTCGCCAGGAACGCGTTGAGCTTGAACTCCACCGGCTCGGTCGAGCGCACCCACTCGACGATCCCATCGTTGCGCCCCAGCATGTTCAGCAGCGGCATGTTCGCATCGTCGCCCACCGCGAAAACATACGTGCGCGGCCGCGCCTGCTTCCATTTCGCGGCGTACCCCGATGCCAGCTTGGCGTTCCGGATCGTTCCCCGCGTCGGGCTGCCGTCGCTCAACAGCACCAGGTACGATTCGCCCCCCGAAAACTGCCCCAGCGCCGTCGCGAGCGCCCGCGCCAGATCCGTCCCGCCGCGCAGCCGGCTGGCGCGCACGAACCCCAGCGCCTTCTCGACCGCCGCCGTGTCCGCCCCCACCGGCGCGGGCGCGAATTGCGTCACCTCGGTATTGAACAGCACCACGTTGAACCGGTCCGCCGGACGCAGCATGTGCAGCAGCGTATCCAGCGCCTGGAAGTTCCGCTCCAGCTTCTCCCACTGCATCGAGAGCGAGTTGTCGAACAGCGCCACCACCGTGCGCGCCCCGCCGCCCGCGCCGCTCGCCTGCCCCGGCGCGATCAGCGCCGAGGCCTCGAAGAAGCCCGGCTCGTTCGCATCCCGGTGCGTCAGCACCTCCACGCGGTCCGCGCCTTTTGCGTCCACCGAGTACCGCACCGCGAAGTCCTCGTTGAACGTCACGTTGCGGCCCTCGAACGTTCCTTTCACCAGGTACGGTGTGGACTCGCCGATCTTCAGCGGGTAGCTCTTGCTCGCCACCTCGACACCGGTCAGCGGGTGCTTCGAGCGCAGCTCGAACTGGATGCGCAGCCGGGCCGCAACCTGCGCCTGGTATGCATCCGGCCGCAGCGGCACGGCGAACAGGCACTTCAGCTTCTCCACCGGGATCGTCTCGTGATACTCGATTTCCAGCCGCTTGGTGCCATGCGCGGGAATCGGAACGATGCGCGCGCTGAACACCGCCGTGCGCCGCGCCTCGTCCGCGTCGCGCTCCCCCATTTGCAGCAGCCCGGGGTCGATCGCCTGTGCCTTGATGTCCCGGTACAACTCCTCGGCCCGCCGCCGCTCCAGAATCACTCCGGGGATGCGCGTCACGTCGTCCCACACCGCGAAGTCCGAGACCGTGGCCCGCCCCGGCAGCGCGAACAGGTAGTTGCCCTCCAGCACTCCATTGTGGTGGCTCAGGAAGATCTGCCGGATCTCCACCCGCGCGTCGCCGTTGTCGATGTGCACGTCAATCGACATCTCCTCCAGCGACAGCACCGACGCGTCCAGCTTCTCGCGATTCGATGGGATCAGCACCCCGGCGTCGCCGAACGCCAGCGCCGCCAGCAACAGCATTACAGCCGCCAACTTCATAACACCTCCGGAAACCGGACCAGCCCGTTGTCGGTCCCCACGTAGACATAGCCGCCATGCGCCGCCAGCGCCGTTACGTTCCGGGAGGGCAATCCCGCCGTCAGGTTGCTCCACCGGCCCGCCGCGCGATCGTAGACGTACAGCCCGCCCGCCAGCGATCCCGCGTACACCTTGCGGTCCGTCGCCAGCATCGCGTTCGAGTTGACTTCAAATGGCGCGCGCAGGTCCGGGAACGTCTGCCACTGGCCCGCCGCGTCGAACCGCTGCACGCCTGCCCCATACGTCCCCACGAACCACTCCGCGCCCACTTGCACGATTGCCGTGATCCAATTATGCCGCAGCTTCGAATTCGCCGTCGTGTAGTTCGCGCGGATCGCGTCGCCCTCCAGCACCGACAGCCCGCCCAGCGTCCCTACCAACAATCGCTCCCCGGAAGCCGCCAGCGCGTACGCGTGATTGTTCACCAGCCCGTGGAACGCGTACAGGCTCCGCATCCCTCCGGCGTCCGCGAAGGTAAGCCCCGCCGGCGTCGCAATGGTGAGACCCCCCGCCCTCGCCACCACGTCCGTCACGTGGTTCGAGATCAGGCCTTCGCTCCGTCCCAGCACCTGCCGCTGCTTGCCCGCGGCGTCGAACAGCACCAGCCCATTGGCGGTCGCCACCGCCATGATCCCGCGCTTCCGGTCCTCGACGATCCGGTTGACGCAGAACACGTGATCGTTTTCCACGTGCGTGGCCCGCTCTCCCCCGGCCTCCAGGATGTCCAGCCCGCGATCGAAGTAGCCCACCCACAGCCGCCCCGCGCCGTCGAAACCGAGCGCGGAGATGTTGCGGTCGGTCAGTACCGCGCCCTCCCGGTCCAGTACCCGCCGAAACCCGCCTCTCCGCTCGTCCACCACGTACAGCCCGCTCTCCGAGACCGCGTACAGCGCGCCGCCAATTTCCAGCAGCCGTTCCACTTTGCCAGGCAGCGCTTCGCCGCTCCGCTGCGCCGGACGCGGCCGGCCCGCCTCGAGCGGCACTTCCACCACGCCCTCCCCGAGCGTGCCGATGGCCAGTTTTCCCCCGCGCACCAGCAGCGATTGCGCAAAGAAGCCCGAGGCCAGCACCCGCCGGAACTTCCCCTCGACGAACTCCGCCACCCCCATCGGCGTGCCGGCATAGGCGGCTTCGCGGGTCGCCGCCAGAGCCAGCACCTGCGGATCGGGCAATCCCTCGCTCTCGCCGAACCGCTCCACCTCCCCCGCGTGCCAGTGCAGCACCCCGCGGTCCACCGTGCCCACCCAGACACTCGAGTCGTCCCCCGCGAGCGCGGTCACCGCCAGGTCGGCCAGCGCTGGATGGAATGCCGTGATCCGCTTCCCGTCATACACCAGCACCCCTTTCTTATGGGTGCCGAGCAGCACGCGGCCGGTCTTGAGCGGCAGCACCGCCGTCAGCGTCCGGTACGCCGCCGCCTCCGGGCGAACCTGCCGGAACGCCCGCCCGTTATACGCTAGGAGCCCCTCCCCCTCGG
>Ga0187882_1000776_pt1 | contig 34324 bp, 29 predicted proteins | sample June2016WEW_19_1_3_FD_132991 | JGI IMG/M metagenome (GOLD analysis project Ga0187882, IMG submission 132991) | Peatland microbial communities from SPRUCE experiment site at the Marcell Experimental Forest, Minnesota, USA - June2016WEW_19_150 | ecosystem: Environmental > Terrestrial > Soil >... | reverse complement strand
GCTTTTCAAGGTCATCAAGCCGTTCTCCGGAAAAGATTCCAGCTCGCTTCCGGATACGCTCGTGACCTGGTCCCCGCTCGACCCCGCCCACGCAGTCCGCGAAAGGACGCTAGCCCTCACCGACGTACATGCAGACCGGCAAGCTCGTCTTCACCGGCATCCCCATGCCGCCCGAATCGAACGAACGCCCCGCCTGGAAAGATACGATCAAGACCTATTCTGGCTACATCACACGTGTCATTGCGCGCTTCGATCTGCCCCCGGGAACCCAGGTCAACCCGGGAGATGAATTCCGTTATGTTTGGCACTGCCACGTTCTCGAGCACGAAGACAATGAAATGATGCGCCCGTATAAAATCGTCGGTTGAAAATGTGTTGTCATCCCGAAACGGCCACGCAGTCGAAGAATCCCTGCCCCTCACGTGCTCCCCGTGGCATCGAGCTGTTCTCCCATGTTCCTCTGTGTTAAAGGTTTCAGCCCACTCGAATCTCCCGCATCCCGCCGCGCATCCGTTATTCTAGTAACGAACTGATATGCCTACCCAGAAATCCAAGTCTTCCAACGGCGGCACTAGAGCTGCCGTTATTGAAACGTCAGCGAACTCCGAGCGCGAGCGCGTCTTCAGCGCCTTCCGCCAATGGGGATATCTCGAGGGTGACCTCGATCCGCTCGGTTTTCTGCGCCCTCGTCCGACCGTTGAACTGCAGATCGACAGCGAATACACCTCCGAAGCTCGCACCATCTACTCCTCGACCATTGGCGTCGAAATCAATCACATCTACGCCCCCGAACGCCGCCGCTGGATCTACGAGCAGATGGAATCTGAACCACAACAGGAAGACCAGCAGAGAATTCTCGACCTGCTCATCCGCGCCGACGTTTTTGAGCAGGTCATGCAGCAGCGCTATCTCGGCAGCAAGCGCTTCTCTCTCGAAGGCGTCACCGCGCTGATCCCGTTAGTCGACGAAATTCTCGACACCGGCTCCCGCCTCGGCGCCATCGAGCTCGTTATGGGCATGAGCCACCGCGGACGCCTCAACGTGATCGCTCATGTCGCTAAGCGATCTCCCGAAGAAATCTTTGCTGGATTTGAAGACGTTGACCCCCGCAGCGTACTTGGCTCCGGCGATGTGAAGTACCACATGGGCGCTACCGGCCAATACATCACCCGCAGCGGCGGCAAGGTTCACATCCATCTCGTTTCAAATCCCAGCCACCTCGAAGCCGTCGATCCCGTCACCGTTGGCCGCACTCGCGCCAAGCAAGACCGCACCGGCGAAGGCGGACGCGAAAAATATCTTCCACTGCTAGTTCACGGCGACGCTGCTTTTGCCGGACAAGGCATCCTCGCCGAAACCATGAACTACGCCGACCTTCCCGGCTACACCGTCGGCGGCACCATTCATGTGGTCGTCAACAACTTGCTCGGATTTACCACCAGCTATCTCGAGGAGCACTCCACGCGCTTCGCCGCCTGTATCGCGCGCCGCCAGTCGATCCCCATCTTCCACGTCAACGGCGAAGACGTGGATGCCGTCGTTCGCGTGGCCCGCCTCGCCACCGAATACCGCTATCGGTTCGGTACGGATGTGGTCATCTACCTCATCGGCTACCGCCGCCACGGTCACAGCGAGGTCGACGATCCTACCGTCACGCAGCCGCTGCTCTACAAGAAAATCAAAGAGCATCCACCGCTGTGGGAAATCTACGCCGATGATATCGGTGCGACGAATGCTCCCGCGCAGGCCGCCGCCATCAAAGCCGAGTTTGAAACTGCGCAAAAAGATGCCGGCAAGCTCACCAAGAAGCCCACATTACGAGACTTGCCTACCTATTGGGACAAATACTACGGCGGCCACCACAAGGCGGAGTTCGAAGTAGAAACGGGACTCTCGGGGGAAGAATTGGTGGAGCTCAGCTCTCATCTCACCACGTATCCCGAGGGCTTCCATATTCATCCGAAGGTGAAGAAGCTTCTGGACCAACGCGCCGAAATGGGCGCGGGCAAACGCGCCGTCGACTACGGCATGGCCGAAGCTCTTGCCTTCGCAAGCCTGGTAAAAGCCGGCATTCCAGTTCGACTATCCGGGCAGGACTCCCGCCGCGGCACTTTCAATCAGCGACACTCCGTTCTCATCGACATTGAGAACGAGAACGAATTCGTCCCGCTGGAAAACGTCGCATCCGGCCAAGCCCGTTGCGGAATCCATAACTCAACTCTCTCCGAGCCCGGCGTGCTCGGCTTCGAATACGGCTACAGCCGCGATTATCCTGAAGCGCTCGTCCTCTGGGAAGCGCAGTTCGGAGACTTCGTCAACGTCGCGCAAGCCATCATCGATCAATTCATCTCGGCCGGCGAAGCGAAATGGAGCTTGCTTTCCGGAATCGTCATGCTTCTCCCGCATGGCTATGAAGGCCAGGGACCGGAACATTCCAGCGCCCGCATTGAACGTTTTCTCCAACTCGCTGCGAAACACAACATCCAGATCGCGCAGCCTTCCAACGCCGCGCAATATTTTCACCTGCTCCGCCGTCAGGCCTTGCGTCACTGGCGGAAGCCGCTGGTCGTATTCACACCCAAGAGCATGCTTCGCCATCCCGGCGCCTCATCGCCGATTGCAGATTTCATTCGGAAAGATTTCCAGAGCATTCTCCCCGACACAGAAGTTGGCGAAGCCAACCGCATCCTGGTCTGCACCGGCAAAATCGGCCACGAACTCCAAGCCGAACGCAAGAAGAGAAAAGACAATTCCACCGCCATCGTGTTTCTCGAACAGCTCTATCCCTTCCCGGAAAAAGAACTCGTTGCCGAATTCGCCCGCCACGGCGAAACAGGAGACATCGTCTGGGTGCAAGAGGAACCCGCGAACATGGGAGCGCTTTTCAATATGCTCCCGCGCCTGCAGCGGATCGCCGGCGCCCGCCACGTGCTCTCGGTAAAGCGCTCCTCCAGCGCCAGCCCCGCCACCGGCAGCGCCAAAGCGCATGAGGTGGAACAGAAAACACTGCTGACCCTAGCCTTCACGACAAAGGGATAGGCAGCATCACCACAAATCATGTGGGGACCGCCGCCTCGACTGTCCAGCCAAGCGAAGCGAGCAGGCTGGGTTGCGCGTCGGTCGAAATGATTCTTGTGCACAAGATATCAATCGGAGGGAATCAGTCCGGAAAGTAAATGTAAGGATTGTCCAACATTTGTGAAGCATCAACCGGAAAGCAGTGACGCCCCCTTGGATGGGACCACGCGCTTGAACGCGGCGCCGCCTGGTTCTGCTCGCTAGCCAGCGCAAACGTCGCGCAGAGTTCGTACCGGCTCCCTTCCGTAACACGATACTCGTAAGCTACGCGAGTAATGGGATCGGCGAGGGCGGCATCCCGCAGTTCGTCGAGGTGCCCTGGTAGCCTCACGTTGGCGCTCCAGACGTTATGGATCTTGGCGCTTAACTGGTATAAATCCTGCACGCGTTTTCGATCTGCCCGCAGGGCTCGTTGGGTACTTGGCGTTCCGATATACAAGAATCCCGAGATCAACATAACCGCTGCAACTAAGCCACTGATCGCGGCCATCCATGTGTCCCCACCCAACCTGCCGTGAACCTCGGTGTCCTCGGATCGTCTGAGTCCCCCGAAGTAATAAGAGAAGACGCCCCCGGAGATCGCCAGCACGACAAACGCCTTGGCAAGAAATCGGGAAGTGATCTCGCCCCGCAACAAATACGTCAATGCCGCGATCAGATCGCCGATGAAGACGCACGCGGCGATAACCAGAGCCATGTACGTCAGCCACTTGCGCACCGGGGAGTTGCGTTTCTCTGGATGCCCTCTCTCATCGCGCAGCACCGTCCTCGAAACCAGCAGGTAAATCGGAAAGGCTACCAAGACCGACGCCATCGACGCGGCGGCACTGATCATGTCGTACCCTTGATAGTACGGACTCGAAAACAAGGTGTCCGCCAACCATCGGTCGATTAGCGTAAAAGCAAGCGCGCCCAACCCAATCGTCCACGTGCCCAGAGTCGAAAAAATCAGCAAGCAGAAGAACGCGTCTTTGGCGGCCGTCGCCGTGCCTCCACGGCGGGGAACCTCCATTCCGGTCACCCGTTCGTAGTGAGCGGCCAGCGCATCGTAAACTTCCTTTTCCGGCCATCCGCGAGCCGTCAAGATCCCTACCAGAGACTGCTCTGTGGCACCACCTGCCTTGGCGCGGTCAATGAATTCGTCAATGTTGGGACTAGTGGCCATGCGTAGCATCGTACGCTAGTGTTCCCCCTCTTAAGGGCACTTCTGATGGGACTGGGCATTTTCAGTTTCCGGCTGCCCCGTGTCTCGCGTTCTTTGCGAGACGTGGGTTTGGGATATAGGGCGGATGTTACTCTAATCCTCCGCGCCCAACTCCATGCCCCGCCGCCCCCAACCGCTCCGCGTCGCCATCGACACCGGTGGCACCTTCACTGACTGTGTGTGGAAAGACGCCACCGGGCGCTTGCGCATGTTGAAGGTTTTCTCGACTCCAACCGATCCCTCCCAAGCGATTGTCGAGGCCCTCCGAAAAATCGATCACGAAGGCGAGTTCGTGATTCTGCACGGCACCACCGTCGGTACCAACACTCTGCTCGAACGCACGGGCGCACGCACGGCACTCGTCACCACCGCGGGTTTTGAGGATGCAATCGAAATCGGACGCCAGGCCCGCCCCAAGCTCTACGACTTCTTCTTCGACCGCATCGAGCCGCTAGTACCCAAAGATCGCCGCTTCGGCATCGAAGAACGCACCGCCAGCGACGGCGAAATCCTGACCTCGCCTTCACCCACGGATTTGAAATCGCTAGCCTCGCGAGTAGCGGCGAAGCAGCCTCAGGCCATCGCCATCTCGCTACTCTTTTCTTTCTCAAACCCGAAGAACGAGTTAGCGATTGCGAAAGCTCTCAAGCCTCTCGGCGTTCCTATCTCCATCTCGCACCAGATTCTCCCTGAATTTCGCGAGTACGAGCGCACCTCGACCGTAGTCATCAACGCTTACCTCCAACCGGTGATGCGGAATTACCTGGAGAATCTTCAGCGGCGCGCAGAACAACTCTGTCGAGAGCGGCCTGTGGAATATCGTGTAGAGCGGAGTTTCAGCGCCGCGCAAAGCGTCCACAAAAATGTTAAGGCTTTAGCCCCGAAGGCAGTCGTCCGAATCTTCGTCATGCAATCCAGCGGAGGCATCACCGCACTCGCCTCCGCCGCTCGCGAGCCAGTCCGCACTGTTCTCTCCGGCCCCGCCGGAGGCGTAGTCGGCGCGGCCGCCAGCGCTCGCCGCAGCGGCTTCGAACGCATCATCGCCTTCGACATGGGAGGAACTTCAACCGACGTCTCGTTGGTCGAAGACGCCATCACCACCGCCAGCCACGCCGAAGTCGTTGGCCTTCCCATCGGCGTTCCCATGCTCGACATCCACACCGTCGGCGCCGGCGGGGGCTCGCTCGCCCGCTTCGACGCCGCCGGAGTTCTCCGCGTCGGTCCAGAATCCGCTGGCGCCGATCCCGGTCCCATCTGTTACGGTCGCGGCACGCAACCCACCGTCACGGACGCCAACCTTCTACTAGGCCGCCTGCAGCCCGCGCGCTTTCTCGGCGGCGACTTCACTCTCGATCTCGACCGCACCCGCCGCGTCACCGGAGAATGGCTGAAGCAGCAGGCAAGTCCGCTAACTCTTGAGAAGTTTGCCGCTGGCGTGGTCCGCGTGGTCAACGCCACCATGGAGAAAGCCATCCGCGTGGTCTCCATCGAGCGCGGCCGCGATCCCCGCGACTTCGCCCTAGTCGCCTTCGGCGGCGCTGGAGGCCTCCATGCCTGCGCCCTGGCCGAGGCCCTCTGCATCCCGCATGTGATCGTCCCCGCTCTGCCCGGCGCGCTCTCTGCTTTGGGTATTCTGGTCAGCGACGTCGTCAAGGATTATTCCCGCACAGTGTTGTGGCCTGTCACAGGCAAACTTCCAGCCGCGCAACTGGATCGTGAGTTCGCAGCCCTGCAGAAACAAGCCACGAAAGATTTTCACCAGGAAGCCTGGGAGGGAAGAGTGCACTATCGGGCGGGCGTGGACATCCGGTATCGCGGCCAGGGATTCGAGCTCACCCTGCCATTCACCAAGAATCTTCTGAAAGAATTCCAGCAAGAACACCAGCGCCGCTACGGCTACGCCCATCCCGCTCGCGAAGTAGAACTAGTTACCCTCCGTCTTCGCGCATTAGTGAAACCACCAAGGCTGAAAGCCACAAAGGGCCATGTGGGGACGGCCGCCCTCGGTCGTTCAAGCCGAGCAAAGTTCGGCGCACCTTGCACGATCCAAGCCCCAGTCTTCTTCGACGGCAAGAAACTTCACACCGCAATCTACTTACGCGAAGCCTTGCAGCCCGGCAAAAAATACTCCGGCCCCGCCATCATTACCGAATACAGCGCCACGACAGTCATCCCAGCGGATAAACGCTTCCATCTCGACCCCGCCGCCAACTTGATTGTTACAATCCGATGAAAAGCCGCATCCACACCTGAGAACTCGGTACTCGGTACTAGGTACTCGCAACTGCCTTGGTTACAATAAAGCGGTGAAACCAAGCATCTTCGTCGTCGAAGACGATCCCGATATTTCCCGCCTCGTTCGCCACCACCTGGAGAACGAAGGTTTTGCCGTGCGCGTCTATCCCAACGGCTCCAGCGTAATCGCTGACGCGGAGCGCCAGCGTCCTGCACTCTTCGTGCTCGACATCATGGTTCCCGGCAAAGACGGTCTCGAACTCTGCCGCACCGTCCGCCAGACTCAAGGCCTGGCCGCTGTACCGGTGATTTTCCTGACCGCCAAGAGTGGCGAGGCCGACCGCGTCCTCGGTCTCGAGACCGGAGCCGATGACTATATCGCCAAGCCTTTCAGCCCGCGCGAACTCGTCGCTCGCGTCAAGGCCGTGCTGCGCCGTTTTGAGCGTCCGCTTCCACCTAGCCCCCTTAAGGTCGGCGAGATCGAAATCGATCCTTCGGCCATGGTCCTCACCGTTCGCGGACAGACCGTCCCGACGACTGCCACCGAGTTCCGCCTGCTCGATTATTTCGCCCGCCATCTCGGCCGCGTCTTTTCTCGCGATCATTTGCTGGATTCTGTTTGGCGCGACACTTCTTACGTTACCCCGCGCTCCGTCGACGTTTACGTCCGCCGCATCCGCGAAAAAATCGAACCGGACCCTGAGAATCCGCGCTACCTTAAGACCGTGCGCGGCGCCGGCTACCGCTTCGAGGCTCCGAAGTGAGAAATGGGATTTTCCTGAAGCTGATGGCGGCCTTCCTGATCGTCATTCTGGCCGCCGCCGTATTGTTTGACCTTATGCTTGGCGGCGCCTGGGAGGCTTCGTTGCGCTCCGAAATTGAGCGCAACCTCATTCAAAAGACTCAACTTCTCGCTCACCGCGTGGAAACCGACCGTAGTGGCCACTCCCTCGCCGATATCGCCGCTCAGGAAGCACAAGCCGCCGGCGCACGCGTCACCATCGTCGATTCCGCAGGGAACGTGCTGGCCGATTCCGAGTCGATCCCCGCCAATATGGAGAACCACGCCACAAGTCCGGAGTTCGCCGCCGCTTTCTCCGGTCGCATTGGCACAGACCAGCGCCGCAGTGCCACCATTGGCATTCCGTTTCTATATGTCGCCGTGCCCGTGTCCGGTGGCGCCGTACGGCTGGCCTATCCGCTCTCCGACGTTGAGGCCGTTTCCGCTCAGGTTCGTCGTAGGCTGGAAATGGCCTCCGGCCTGGCATTTCTCTTTGCCCTAATCGTCGCCGCCATCGCTTCCAATTGGACCGCTCGCCGTCTCGGGCGCATCGTCGATGTCGCGGCTCGCATTGCCGATGGTGAGCTGCAAGCGCGTATCCTCGAAGCTTCCCAGGACGAAATCGGCCGTGTGGCCGGCGCCATCGACAAAACTGCCCGCCGCGTCGAGGAAAGTTTTGCGGCCGTCGTCTCCAGCCAGCGCCAACTGGAAACCCTGCTCAACAGCATGCAGGATGCCGTGATCGCCGTCAGCGACGATGGCCTCGTGCAGTGGGCCAACCGACCCATGAACCGCCTGGTTCCGCAAGGCACTCGGCTGCAGCAGCCAGTGGTCGAAACGATTCGCGATCCCGATTTCCTCGCCACCGTCAGGGAAGCTACCAGCACCCACGAAGTCAAAACCGCCCGCGCTACATCAATCGTTCCCGGCCGCACCTTCGACGTGACCGCTGCGCCTTTGCCCGGTGGAGGAGCGGTTGCCGTGCTCCGCGATCTAACTGAAACTGAACGCGTGGAAAAAACCCGCCGCGATTTTATTGCCAACGTTTCCCACGAACTGCGCACGCCTCTCACTTCGATTCAGGGCTACGCGGAAACCCTGCTCGACAGCACTCCTGAGAACGGCGCGCCCACGCGCGAGTTTCTGGAAATCATTCGCAAGAATTCCGCCCGTATGTCCCGCCTTACCGAAGACCTGCTTACCCTAGCCCGCGTTGAATCGGGCGAAACTCGTTTCGATGTGGAGCCCGTATCCCCCGCTGAACTTCTCCACGACGCCGAGGAGAACTTTCGCGAAATTGCGCGCACTCACGGCATTGATCTTCGCATCCAAGACTCGCCCATCCCCGAACGTCTCCCGCCGGTTCTCGCCGACCGCGAAGCCATACATCAGGTCTTCTCGAACCTCATCGACAACGCCTTGAAATACGGCGCTTCCGGTGGTCGAATCGTCCTCGGCGCCCGCGCCGTTCCTCACGGCGTCGAATTCTGCGTCCAGGATTTCGGCGCCGGCATTGCTTCCGAGCACCTGCCGCGCCTGTTCGAACGCTTCTATCGCGTCGACAAAGCCCGCTCCCGTGAGTCCGGAGGTACCGGCCTTGGCCTCGCTATCGCCAAGCACATCATGCTCGCCCACGGTGGCTCCATCCGCGCCGAAAGCGAACTCGCCCACGGATCGACCTTTCTGTTTACCCTCCCCACCCCCTGAACCAAGGCAGTAGCGCTGGCGTCCCGTCGGCTCTCCGCAACCTCGGTGCTAAGATGGATTGCAAGCAGCTTCCTTCGGAGACGTTATGAAACGAATTGCCGCTTTCGTGCTTTTGGTCGCTTGCAGTGTTGCATGTTCGATACCGGTTTGCGCTGAGCGGGAAAATAGAAGTATCGGAGAAAACGGCATTGAGGCCCGAAAGGCAGCCAAGCACCAGCAAAAACTGGTAAAGAAGAATGCCAAGAAACAGCGGAAAGCCATGAAGAAAGCCCAGAAGGCGCAGCGCAAGGCAGCCAAGAACACCCGATATCGAACCAAATAGCTGCTACGTCTATGCGGCCGGATTTCGCTTTGTCCGGGCGGGGCGTGACGAAGGCCTACCTTAGCTCCGCCGCCAAGAAAATAACCAGGAAATTCACAGCCCCTTAACCCATCCTCGAAAAAGAAAGCCTATCCTTAGGCATTGACCTTCTCTTTATGGGTACGGCAAAATCAGAGGTAATCAGTTTGCGCAGTTCCAGCCAGCGCCATAGGGATACCCTCATGAATACCGCCCGCATCGAAAGCCTGCCGCCCGAACCGGCTCATCACCACATCGTTCGCCGCACCATCGAGGCCTGTCATCTCGCCAAGGAAGCCGCCGGCGCCGCAGCTGAAGGCATCGCCACCGGCTCCGGCCCCTTACTGAGCTCTCTGCGCCTGCGCGAGCGTGAACTCGATACCCTCGACATGGAAATCGACAGCGCCGTCACCTCCGTCATCACCGAGGTCGAGCCCACCGAGGCCCGTGAGCTTCTCGCCTGCATGAAGTTCATGATCAGCCTCGAGCGCATCGGCGACTTGCTCCTCAGCTTTGCCAACAGCGCCCAGGCTGCCACCGGCCGCATCGACTCCGACGATACTCGCGATCTCACGCACATGGCCACCATCCTCGAAAAAATGCTCACCGACGTCGGCGACGCCTTTTCAGCCCGCGACGTCGGCAAAGCCGTCGACGTTCTTCGCTCTGACTCCGAAATCGATCGCCTGCGCAATCTCATCTTTCTCCGCCATATCGAGAATCCCGAAAACATCGCCCGCCAGGCCAGCCTTCAGATCATCTTCATGACCCAGTCTCTCGAGCGCGCCGGCGATCATGCCAAGAATCTCGCCGAAGAAGTCTGCCACTTCGTCAGCGGCCACACCGTTCGCCACGTCCTCAAAACCTACGACAAGCCCGTCGAACAAATGTTCATCGACTACCTCCGCCGCAAAGAAGGGCATTAGCTCGCGTGGGGCGGATACTCCTGTCCGTCTTTATCCAGGAGCGATCCGTTAAGAGCCCTACGCACCCTAACCCAAGGATTGGACCCTTTCAACTAGAGCAACCTGCATTCGGTGAGCGTCAATCCAGCCTGACTACCTCTTCTCCATATACTTTGCCACTACGGCAGCGCAAGCTTCGACAAAGACCTTTTCCGGTTCGGTGAACGTGCTCGTAAAATAGCTCTCGATATCAAGCTCCGCTGCGAGCTTATTCTTAACGAAGATGGGGACAACGATTTCACACTTCACCAGCGGCGATCCCGCAAGATATCGCGGGTCTTTGGAGACGTCATCCACTATTACGGTCCGCCCGCTGCTGGCCGCCGCCCCACAGAGCCCCGTATCGAGGGGGATGCGAGCATTGGGCGTAAAGCTGCCGGCGAAAGGTCCGACCAGCAGGATGCCCGGGTCCGCCGGGTCGACGAGATAAAATCCCGCCCAGTTGTAGCGCGTCATCTTTTCGTGGAGACGCTGGGAGATACGCTCCATCACGGACTTGTCCGTGGGAGCGTTTCGAGCAAAGTCCTGAAATTCTCGCAGAAGTTCCTCGTGCAGCGGCATCATCGGTTCGGCCTCGTGGTAAGAGTAGCAAGAATGTTCGCGTGGAATAAGCCCGTGTGGGGCGGACACTCCTGTCCGCCTCCCTCCGCCATCAGGTGAGCGACGTTTACGCAGCCCCGCTCACTTTAATCCATCGACTACGTAAAGATCGGACAGGAAGCGGCCCAGAGAGTAGGCATACGATTTTCCGTCCCCGCTGAACCGCATGCTGGGAATGCTTTGCGCGCCCGCCGGATCGGCAGGCGCGATCTCCTTAAAAGGTTGTCGGCGGTCCGTCGCCAGATCCACCCGGGTAATTTTTGCAGGCAGCGTCCGGGTGCGCAGCAACACGCTCTTCCCGCCGTCGAAAAATCCCATGACAAATTCGTCGGGAGCCACCTCAAAGTTCATCTTTTGCGGTTCCCCGCCGGCAATCGGGTAGAGCGAGTACTCGCGATTGCCGTTGGCGGCAAGAAGGTACTTAGTTAGGGCGAGCCTTTCGAGGCTCGCCCTTCTACAACCGCAGGTTCTTGTAGACGGTAGCCAAAGAGATAGATGGAGTCCGTGGCCGGACCTCAGCATAAACCGTCTCCGGCGAATGGTGCGCAGGCGTGGCGACAATGGCTTCATAGATGACCTGCCGCTGGTGTGTGGCCGCCAAGCCACACTTCCAGGCGAGTTCCCGAAATTGTTCGTGAGCGGAGGGCACGGGAGAAAACATTGTATTAGATGAGACCAATCATACTCCAAGAATTATTCATGAACGAGAAAGAGTCGAGTGGTGTTTTTTCTCTTCGTTCCTAGAGAGACACCGACGCTGAGAACCACAATACCAAGCCCCGTTCTCTCTGAGCGAACGCGCAGCCAGAGCTCGAGGTTGTGTGGAATCACTGTTGCTTCTTGCCAAGAGGGCTACAATGGATTCGCTATCGAGCCGGCCGGCTCGAAAATGGAGGTTTATCGATGAGAGCTACCCGCTTGACGGGCAGTGCCGCAATTCTTCTTATTATTGGTGTGATCTTTGTCGCGTGCAGTTCGTCGCCCACGCCCCCCAGCACCACGCCGTCACCGGCAGCTGAGAAAAAGGAACCGGCGCTCTACACCGCAAAGAACTGCATGTCCCAGATGGCCAACGCAGCCGCGCGCTGGCAGCCGGACGCGATGCCAGTTCACCTGGAGTCGGGTCTCAATGCCGAAAGCACAGGCCACGACGGAAAGTCCACGATCTGGCGCGCCATGTTCGCCTCCCCCGGGCGCGGTACCTGGCGAACGTTTACTTGCTCCGGTAGCCGCCTGAAAGAGGAAGCCCCGATCGGCGTCACTTCCAGCACCGAGATCACGTCCTCCCCAGACATGTCCCGGGCGATGTTTCAGTCGATGCTCCTGATTGTCGATTCTGACAAGGCATTTGCCATTGCCCAGGAGAACGGCGGCGCAAACGTCCTCAAGAATAACCCGCAGCAGCCGATCGTCTATTCGCTCGATTGGGACTCCAGCAAAAAGCAACTCGTGTGGGTCATCATGTACGGAACTTCCCACAGCGATGCCAAGGGCGTGGGCGTGATCGACGCCACCACCGGCAAGTTCTTGCGTGCCGGCAAATAGAGCCTGTTCCCTGAGCCGGGAACGGCTCTAGGCGTATTCCTGCGATGTCTCGATTTCAGCAGCCGGCGGCGCGGCCTCCGGACCTTTGGCGGCCGTCCTTTGCTCTCCCCGTCGGATCAGCACGATCGCTCCCAGGATCGCCACCGACGCCAGCACCACCCGTATCGTCAAAGGCTCGTGCGCCAGAAACCACCCCAACAAAACAGCCACCACCGGATTCGCATACGTGTGAGTTGCCACCAGCGCTGGCGGAACGCGCTGCAACAGCCACGTGTAAGCCGTAAACGCCACCACCGACCCAAACGTAATCAGATATCCCAGCCCAAATATCGACCGCAAAGAAATGCTGGCCCAGTGCGTCTGTTGAAACTCTCCTGCAATTCCCGCCGCGATCAGCAACATCGCCGCGCCGCACAGGGTCGGCAGCGCCGTTCGACCCAGCGCGTCAGAAGGCAGCTTGAGCCGCGGCGAAACCACCACCCCCAACGACCAAGACAAAGATCCTAGCAACACCGCCAGCAATCCCAGCAGACTGGACCCCTTCACCGTCAATTCCACTCCTGTCAACATCGCCACGCCGGCAACGCCTAACCCCAGTCCCAGCGCGCTCAGCCGGCTGATCCGCTGCTGACCCATCATCCACCCCAGCACGAGTATGAACATCGGCTCGGTCGCAATCAGCAGTGCTGCCAGTCCCGAGCCCACATACTGCTCCGCCCAGTGCAGCGTCCCGTGCCCAACTAGAAAGAAGAGCGAGCCCAACACAAATCCCGCCGCCCATTGTTGCCTCGTCGGGCGAAATCCGCGCAGCCATGCCCAGGTCAACATGATCCCACCCGCAATCGAGTGCCGGATCCCCGCCGCCACCAGCGGCGGAATCGTTTCCACCGCATAACGGATCGCGAGGTAGGTTGACCCCCAGATGACATAGATCGCCACGAAGGCCAGCGCCAGTTGTATGGCGAGTCCCCGGTCATGCGCCGCGGTCGCGGGTTGGCGTGGCTTAGGCACGATCACAGGTCTACCTCCAATGTTTATCATCTTGCCGCTGCGAATCATGGCCATAATTTGTGCCGATTGTGTGTGAAACATAGGAGCTGGCCTCCCGGAGTCAACTAACCTGTAAAAATATATTTATAGGTTATCCGAGAATAGTATGTGAGCGGACATAACTTGTCAAGACTGTTTTAATGGTTATATAATTGAACAGGGAGATTTGCTCGACTCGGTGAAGGAAACCAATCCAGACATACGACGGTCGCCGCGCTTCGAACTGATCGCGGGGAACGTGTGCCTTGATTTCATCAACACTCTCGACGATCGTCCCAGCACCCAACCGAAAGAGTTGCTCAAGGACTACTACGATCTCGCACGCTTCGCCGAAGACGCCGGCATCCTCACGTCGGCGCAGGTTGATTATTTCTTCGAGAACGTTCACCTGCGAAGCGATGAGGCCGAGGACGCCGTGCGCCGCGCTCGCAACCTGCGCGAAGCGCTGTACGCCATCTTTTCAGCTGTGATCAATAGAGAAACGGCACCGCAACTCGCAATGGACCGGCTCAACGCGAACGTCCACGACGCGGCGCGGCATTCGCGACTGGTGCAACACGGGGAACGTTGTGAGTGGCGCTTCGACGACATGGCGTCTTCCTTCTACGCGGTCCTGTGGCCGATCGCCCGCGCCGCCGCCGATCTGCTCGCCTCCCACCAATTGCCCTTCGTCCGTGCCTGCTCCTCGCCCACCTGTCAGTGGTTCTTTCTCGACACCAGCAAGAATCATCATCGCCGCTGGTGCAGTATGAAACAGTGTGGCAACCGCGCCAAAGTGCGAAAGTTTTACGCGAAGCAGAAGACCGCTTAGGGATTGTTGTGGAAACGGCGAAGACGCCAAGAAATTTCGTTGATCCCCCGTCGTCCCTGGCGCTTACTTCAGCTCGGTAATGATGGCGTGTTGTTTTCCGCGGATCAGCGTTTCGGTGTGCGTGCGGTCGCGGAGATTGAACCTCACCATACCGAACTTGTATGAATTCACGGTGGCCTGTCCGTCCGGAGTGGTCGATTTCAGGTCGCCATCATCGAGGTACACGACTACGGTGTCTTTATCGTGGAAGTGCATCGGAGTGGCCACGCCCGGGGTCCAGGTGTAATCCCAGACAATCACGCGTTCGTTCTCCAGGATCTTCCTCGAGCCGGGCCGCGGGAACGCCAGCGGATAGCCGGTCGTATTTGCGATGGGAGCCACCGGATGATCCTTCAGAGCGATCACGAACGATCCTCCGGTGAACTTGGATGTCATGCCCTTCGGCAAGAACACCGCGCTCCCCGACAAAGACACGACAACGGCATCAAGCGGCTGAACCGCCGTGCCGTTGGTCGCATCCCAGACAGTAACGCAGTCATTGTCAATCAACGGCCTCAACGCGGTCAGCGGACCGGCCTGGGACAGTATCGCGCAGAGCAGCAGGATAGGAATCATGGAGCACTTTTAGATGAAACAAGGTCAAGTGCGCCGATTCTTGTTGCTGAGAAATCGGCTTCGCACTTGTCTTGTGCTCTCAGTCAAGGATGAGCCTGGGTTCGGGAGCGATGCAAAAGTTGGGGCTCAAACCTGTTCGGACAAATCATGCGACAATCATGCGTCTCAAGTACTCAGTCTCAGGAGGACTTCCGTGCGCTGGACTTTCGCCGCTCTCTTGTTGTTCCTAGGTGTCATCCCGGCAGCTTTGGCTCAGAACGTCTTTCACTACACCGCGACCAACAGCAACGTAAAGTACCTGTTTGCGACGGCTGAACCGGTTGCGCATTTGAAGTCCGGCGACATTCTTGACACCAACACGCTCGATTGTTTCGGCAACGTCCTTAGGAAACCCGGCGACACGCTCAGCATGGTGAAGGGCGACAATCCGCTGACCGGGCCATTCTTCGTCGAAGGCGCGGAGCCGGGGGACACGCTCGCCGTCAAGATTCTCGATCTGCAAGTCGATGGCGACACCGGCGTCGGCGCGTTCGCACCGGGATTTGGCGCGCTCAATGAGACCAACTACACGCCCATGCTGCATCCGCCGCTGCCCGAGCGGATCTGGTACTACCACATCGACCACGCCGCGAACACGGCCACCTTCAAGGCGCTCGATACCGATTTCTCGGTAAAGATTCCCCTGCATCCTTTCTTCGGCTGCATCGGCGTCGCGCCCGCCGAGGGTGAAGCGCGCAGCTCCGTGGTCCCCGCAGAATTCGGCGGCAACATGGATTCCCCGGAAGCCAGCGTGGGCAACACGGTTTATTTTCCGGTGAACGTCAATGGCGGCCTCTTCTACATAGGCGACGGCCACGCCGCCATGGGCGACGGAGAAATCGCCGGCACCGCCATCGAAGTTCCGCTAAAGGCGCGGGTCCAGTTGAGCGTGATCAAAGGCCGAACCATCGCCTGGCCGCAGTTCGAGAACGACGACGCCATCATGACCGTCGGCGCCTATCGCCCGCTCGACGACGCGCTGCGCATCGCCTTTACCGAACTCGTCCACTGGATCCACAAAGATTACGGTTTGTCGGAACTCGATGCCTACGAGCTACTCTCGAAAGTAGCGAAGATTCACCTCAACGAAATGGTCGACCCGAACTATGTGGTCGTTGCGTCGATCGAAAAGAAGTACTTGCCGCCAAAGACAAAACCGTAGAATCCCTTAGCCCCGCATCCGCCGGCGAGGGCGTTGCTATTTTCTAAACCTTGGTTCAGAATCTTTTTCGGCAAAGGCTCATCCGAGCGAACTCTTTCTGAAACCGAGGTCCCCCCATGGCCGTTAGCGCTCAGACCCCGAATCAGGCCGCCTGGCCTGAATTGCCGCTCGATGCATGGCAGGATACCTACGACACTCTGCATATGTGGACCCAGATTGTGGGCAAGGTGCGGCTGGCGTTAAGCCCTCGGGTCAATCACTGGTGGGAAGTTCCGCTTTACGTCAATGCCCGCGGCCTTACTACTTCAGCCATCCCTTACCGCGACGGGATTTTCGAAGTCCAGTTCGATTTCATCGAGCACACGCTGACCATCCAGAGCAGTTGGGGTGCTTCAAAGAGCCTTGCACTCAAGCCGCAGACGGTCGCCGACTTCTATGCCGAATTTATGTCAGCCTTGCGGTCGCTGGGTATTGCAGTGAAAATCTGGACCATGCCGGTCGAGATTCCGAATCCCGTGCGCTTCGAGAGCGATACGCAACACGCCTCCTATGATCCTGAATACGCGCACCGCCTCTGGCAGATCTTGATTTTGTGCGACACGGTCTTCAAGAAATTCCGCGCTGGCTTCATCGGCAAAGATAGCCCAGTGCATTTTTTCTGGGGAAGCTTTGATATTGCGGTGACGCGATTCTCCGGGCGCCGCGCCCCAGAAAAACCGGAGTCCGATCCCATTACGCGCGAAGCCTATTCCCATGAAGTGATCAGCGCTGGATTCTGGCCGGGCGGCGGCGAAGTTAAGGGTCCGGCGTTCTATGCCTATGCCGCGCCTGAGCCGACTGGCTTTGCCCAGCAGTCCGTGCAGCCGCAGGCCGCTTTTTATCATCCGCAATTGCGCGAGTTTCTGCTGATGTACGACGACGTGCGCCGGTCCGCTTCTCCGCGCGAGACTCTGCTCAGCTTCCTGCAGAGCACCTACGAGGCAGGAGCGAACCTCGCGCACTGGGACCGCAAGGAATTAGAAAGAGTATGAACATAAGATTGTGGGGGGAATAATGTCAGGCAAATGCAAGCATCTGGATCAAATCAAAATCACGACTACTGACAAGCACGTCTGTGAAGACTGCGTGAAGACCGGCGACACCTGGGTTCATCTGCGGATGTGCTTATCCTGCGGACACGTGGGGTGCTGCGATTCCTCTAAGAACAAACATGCCACCAAACATTTTCACCATGACCGGCATCCCGTGATGCGCTCGATCGAGCCCGGAGAAAACTGGATCTGGTGCTACGTGGATGAAATGATTGTGGGGGAGGTGAACGCTTAGAGTTTTTCTCTGAGAAAAAAGGCGGGAAAAAATTGAAAGGGCCGTGACATTGGTTATGCTCTAGCCGCCAACTCCTGCGAGGGAGTTAACCGCGTGGATGCATGTACCGTCACAGCCCCTTGATGCGATCACTGCTTTCACAGTCCCAAACCCCAACTGCCCCTCGCAGAGCCGTCGGTTTTTTCAGGTTTGGCTGCCCTGCAAGTTGCCTTGCCGGGCTGATCACCCAGTCTACTTCGGGCCAGCAAGTTTTATTTCGCTAACCCTTTCAACCGTCGACGCAACCAACCTTAACAGAGCGTTCACAAATGTCAACGCAAACTATTGGTGCAATGCAGAAGATGGACCCTGTGCATATTGGGAAGTGCAACTCATTGTATTGTCATCGTTTATTGATGTGCGTTTTCAATTCGGACAGGTTTTTCACAAAAACTTGCACAACTCCCAGGCAGCCGCGAAATTCCACAAAGCGATCCAAAGATTCGCCTTGACTCGGAAACATTCTCGGCGCATCTTGCTAACAGCACAAAAGAAGCAGTGATGTCAGACCTCGTGGCCTATGTGGACGGTGGTTCCCAGGGAAACCCGGGACCCTCCGGTATTGGAGTGATTATTGATGGCTGCGCCAGCGGCCCCATCCGCATCGCCAAATGGATTGGCCACCAGGATAATAACGTCGCCGAATATGTGGCCCTGATGGAAGCCCTGCAGTGCGCCCTCGCCTTGGAAGCCAAGGCTCTGCATGTTTATTCCGATTCTGAAGTCGTAGTCCGCCAGATGCGCGGCGAATACATCTGCCGCAGCTCACGCCTCTACTCCCTGCATTGGACTTGCCGCAAGCTGGCTCGCGCCCTGAGGTTCTCCATCTCCCACGTCTCCCGCGAGAATAACGCGGAAGCGAATCACTTGGCCAACACAGCCGTGCGCAAGCGAACGGTTTAGCAACCCAGCTCCACTGCCGCTCGTATCGGAGCTGGACGGTCGTCTGAAGAGTGGATCGGCGCTGCCTGCCCCAATTCTCTGGGTACTTTCGTGTGCCCCATATTCTTGACAGCATGCTCTCTCCGAGCGAGACTCCAATTACTGCATCCTGAAATTTGAAATGAGTCTTGACGCGCCGGATCGCGCCCCGGCAGCCTCGACTCAACAGTAATTGGCACGCGCGCCATGGATCATTACTCGATTCTCGATCACGGTTCTTCATCGCCTGCGATGGAGGGAGACATGCCGGATACCAGTGGAAGCGGATCCGCGACCGCGAGCGTTTCGGCCGGGATCGCCGCGGCCAACTCGCTTTTGCCCAGTCCTTCTGAACCCGGGCTGCGTTTCCCGGCAGAGGATGCCGGCCGCTCCCTGGCTGAAATGGCGCACGCCGATCTCGATGCCGCCCTGCAACTGCTGGCCGAGCGTGCCGAGTACATTACCGGAGCCAGCGGCGCTGCCATCGCCCTCCGCCGCGGCGAACGCAACGACATGCTGTGCCGGGCCAGCGCGGGCTCAAATGCCCCCGAGCTGGGCGCACTACTCTCCACGGAATATGGACTCTCAGGCGAAAGCGTCCGCACTCGCCAGCTTCTGCGTTGCGACGATGCCGAACGCGATCCGCGTGTGAACCATGACGTCTGCCGGGAGCTAGGAATTGCTTCTGTCGTGGTAATGCCCATCGTCAGCGACGAGAAGGTATTGGGAGTCTTCGAGCTTCTTTCCGGCAAGCCGCGAGCTTTTGATGAGCGTGATCTTTCCGCCCTCGTGCGACTGGGCGAAATGGTGGAAACCGCCGTGAAGCATGCTACGCCGGCGCAGATTGTGCCCGCGGCTCCGGAAATTGCTCTTCCGCAAAGTCAGCCGCGAGTGGATGTCGCCGCAGCCAAAACTTCGCAGCGGGAATCTAGTACGCCTGAGATGACTGCAGTTCCCGCGCCCGCACTACCGGCCCAGAATGTCCCTCCTCCAAAACAAGAAGAAGCCGCGGCCGCTTCCAAGAAGGGTCTGTTCTGGTCGGCCGCGATGCGGGCTCAGGGCATCGCACAGGCCAAGGAGAGTACTGAGACGCTCGCCGTGCCTCCAGTGCTGAGAAATCTGCAGAAGTGCCAGGCCTGCGGTTTTCCCGTGTCGCAAGGGCGCGCCTTCTGTGTGGAGTGCGAAGAGAAGCAGTGGCGCGGACAGCGGCTTCCCCAGCCTGAAGTAAACTCGCGGAAGGATCAAGCTCCACCACCGGATTCAAAACAGCTTGCCGCAGTCGGACATATGCAGGGCACTTTTGTTCAGGATTCTTCCCCCGATCAAGTTTCGGTCGAGGCACCGCCGCCAATAAGCGGTAAACCCACAGTCCCTGCTGCCGAATCTGCGGTTGGCAAGCCCTCTCAGGATTTGACCTCCCCGATCGAATCGGTAACTATTGAACCAACCATCGCAACGCAGACTTCGATGCCATCGGCTCCGGATGTAACATCGGACGCGGTCGGCACCGAAACCTCTACATTGTTTCTGACGTCGGCATCGCAATCCCAATCGTGGTTCGCATCCAATAAATACATTCTCGGGGCCCTTCTGGTCGTCGCCATCATCGTCGGCGCAATCGCTTGGCTGCGCTGACAGTTTGATCGTTATCCCGAGCAAGCGTTCTTTGCGCAGCGAGGGATCTGGGCGAGCCGCGCAAAGCGTCGCGCCCCTTGCGACGCAATAATCGCGCGTTTGGCTTGCTTCCCTAACCAACCGCTCGCTATCCCTTATTCTTTTCCATGAACCTCGCGCCCGCGACAGATTACAATTCCTTTCCTGAACTTGGACGTTCCTCCCGGAGGATTGATGGTTCTGCCAACCACGCGTGCTGTGATGCGCCGTTGCTTGCTGGTCCTGCTGCTGGCCTCGTTAGCGGGGGCCCAAAGCGCCGAGCAGCGTACCGCCCATTACCTCGACTCCGTTCGCCAACAGCCGAGTTTGCTTCTAGCCTTTGTGCGCGACGTGCCAAAAGGTGGAGATCTGCACAATCATCTGGACGGCGCAATCTATGCTGAAGACCTCGTAGATTTCGCGGCCTCCGGCAGCCTGTGCGTGGACCGCACGTCTTCTCGCTTGGTCGCGCCGCCCTGTGATCCTTGCGAGACCTACACCGCCAAACCCGCGGTTCGCTGCTCTTACGTCGATCGCGTCCTCTACGGCCAGATGATCGATGCCTGGTCGATGCGCAACTGGAAGTCGGGCGATGAATCCGGCCACGATCATTTCTTCGCCACCTTCGACAAATTCGGCCTGGCTTCGCACACCCATGTGGCGGAAGGAATCGCGGCAGCAACGAATCGTGCAGGCATGGATAATCTGCAGTACGTCGAGTTCATGCACACCGCCGACGCCGGTGCCGCGGCTCAACTCGCGGGGAAAGTAGACTGGAATCCGGATTACGCCAAAATGCGCGATGCGCTCCTGAGCGCCGGCATGAAAGACGTAGCCGCCGACACCAGCAAGAGACTCGCCGCTGACGATGCCCGCGCCAAAGAGATCCTCAAATGCGGGACGCAAGATGCGGCTCCCGGATGCGACGTGAACGTCCGCTATCTTTATCAGGTGCTGCGCGGATTACGGCCCGAAATCGTATTCGCTCAGATTCTGCTGGGCTTCGAACTGGCGTCGTCCGATCCGCGAGTCGTCGGCCTGAATCTCGTCATGCCCGAGGACTGGTACGTCCCTATTCACGATTTCAACGAGCACATGGCCATGATCGATTATCTGCACGGCGTCTATCCCAAAGTTCACATCACGCTGCACGCCGGCGAACTCGCCATGGGACTCGTTCCGCCGGAGGACCTCGCGTTTCACATTCGCGCGTCGGTCGAGCGCGGCCATGCCGAGCGCATCGGCCACGGCGTCGACGTGATGAATGAAAAGGATCCGATCGGCCTGCTGCACGAAATGGCCGAGCGCAACGTGCTGGTCGAAATCTGCCTGACTTCGAATGACACAATCCTCGGCGTTAGCGGTGATGATCATCCATTGCCTATTTATATGAAGTACGGCGTCCCCGTGGCGCTGGCGACCGACGACGAGGGCGTGTCGCGCTCCGACATGACGCACGAATATTTGCGCGCAGTCGAAAGTTATCGCCTCTCCTACGCCGACCTGAAGCGCATGGCACGCCAAAGTCTGGAGCACAGCTTCCTGCCCGGCCAAAGCCTGTGGACGGATACAAAGCTGGTATTTCGCATGGCCCCACCGTGCGCGGGAATTGCGGCAGGCTCAGAGAAGCCTTCGGCAACATGCGAACAGTTCCTAGCCGCGAATGAGCGCGCGCGAATGCAGTGGAAGCTGGAAGGCGAATTCGTAAAGTTCGAGAAAAAATATTAACGAGCTGGCGGAGGGGTGTCGTTTTGGGTGGCGCAGCGCTTTCAGCGCTGCGATAAAATGCCCTGAAATGACTGTGGGCTTCAGCCCCTGAGGGACTTGCTTTCGATCGGCAATCTGAACCATCGCACGCAGTATCGTGGAAGAGCGGCGCTTCAGCGCCGCGTCAAGCGGCTAAACTGAACCGTGGCTTTAGCCCCCGGAGTATTCAGCGCTCACTCTTATGGAAGATCAATTCACTCTTGCCGAAACTGCTTCCCACTCCGTGTTGCAACGGACCTCGCTGCGTCCGCGCATCGGCCTTGTCCTCGGTTCCGGCCTAGGCGGATTCGCCGATTCCTTAACCGATGCTGCACGAATCCCTTTCGCCGAAATTCCCGCCTTCTCTCGTTCCACCGCAATCGGCCACGCTGGTCAGATGGTGATCGGCAAAGCGGGCGCTGTTCCCGTGGCCGTAATGCAAGGGCGCGTGCATCTTTACGAAGGTTATTCGGCGCAGCAAGTCGCCTTCCCCACGCGCGTGTTCGGACGCATGGGAATTCGCGCCGTCATCCTTACGAATGCAGCGGGCGGAATCAATCTGAATTATCAGCGAGGCGCGCTGGTCCTGATTCGCGACCACATCAATCTGCAGGGAACCAATCCTCTAGCCGGCGCAAACGACGACCGCTTCGGCGTGCGCTTTCCCGACATGACGCACGCTTACTCCAAACAGTATCGAGCGATTGCGCGGGAAGAAGCCGCCAAACTCGGAATGACGCTGCACGAAGGCGTCTACGCCGCCTTGCTCGGTCCAAGTTACGAAACGCCCGCCGAGATTAGCTATCTACGAATCATCGGAGCGGACCTGGTCGGAATGTCGACGGCCTTCGAAGTGATCGCCGCGCGTCACATGGGAATCAAAGTTCTCGCCATCTCATGCGTCACCAATATGGCCGCCGGGATTCTCGATCAGCCGCTCTCCCACCAGGAAGTCATGGAAACCGGCGAGCGCGTCAAGACCAGCTTCGAGGCGCTCCTGCGCGCAGTCCTGCCACGCATGGCGCAGGATAACCCGGAGTAAGATTTCCTCGGGAACGACACATTGCAGCGTGTACCGTTCCTATGAATTGTCATTCCGAGCGCCCGCTTTTGGCGCGAGGAATCTCTACAATCGGCACAAGTCTCGCCCAGGTCTCATTTCGCCCGGGGAATAAACAATTCCACCGGCGGCTTCACCCCGTAAACCGCGGAAAAACTTCCCTGGTTCACGGCCAGTGCGAAATGTCCGCGCGAGTCGATATATAGAAGAGGCTGTCCCACTTGCACATCGCTGAAGGTCCGAACGAACTTGATCTTCATCTCTTTTCCGCCGACTCTCACCGGAACTTCCTGGCCGCGCTGATATCCGAGCTTCAGAAAATCCTCGGCGTCCAGGTCCGTCACCAGATTGCCGAACGGACCATCCGTCGCAATCACTTCAGCCGTCACACCACGATCGTCGAGCCGCGCTGCCTTCAATTCCAGACGCACCAGCGACGCCACCGCCATCTCCGGACCCACCTTTGTCCAATCCTCGCCGCGCGCTACGTGCGCTCCCACGGGAGAAAAAATGTCGCGCCCGTGGAACGTCGACGACATCTTGGTGCCGATCATCCAATCCGTATTTGTGATTTCGTGTACGCCCTCGATGCCGTCACGCTGCTCCACCAGCGTGAGCAGCCCGTTATCCGGCAGCACAAAATACTGCCCGCGCTTCGACTTGGCCACAATCGCCTTGCGCGTGCTGCCCACGGTCGGATCGATGACCACCACGAAAACCGTGCCTACCGGAAAGTAAGGCGTCGCGCCATACAAGAAACGCGCGCCATCGCGAATGGAAAACGGCGTCACCTGATGCGAGAGGTCTACGATGCGCACGTCCGGCATGATCGAATACATCACGCCCCGGCAGATGGCAACGGAATCGTCCACCACGCCGAAATCAGTCATGAAAACAATCGTCTGCGGATATTTCGCAGTCTGTGCACCGGCCAGCGCCGAAAGCGCTAGCGCGAGCGCGAGCGCCAGCAGCACTAGCAGTCTGGCGGGACGGGTCCTGTGGTCATTCGTGAGCTGAGATGACGTAATCATGCGGTCAACATCTCCTTGTTTCCTTGTTCGATTTCAATTCATTCGTCTCAGAAATCATGGTTTGCAAGAATACCGGGATGGCCGCCGGGCGGCAAATCAAGTGTCTGGCCCGCTCGCTCCGATCTTTCTTGCTCCGATCTATAATGTCCTGTCAATTCATTGCACGACCGCAAGGAGGTCTTATGCCGGAAGCTATCCCCGAGAAATATCGCGATCTGTTTCAGAAGCGTGCCTTCGCTAGTCTGGGCACGCTCATGCCCGATGGCCGTCCGCAGGTCACGCCCGTCTGGTGCGACTTCGACGGCGAACACGTCATCTTCAACTCCGCCAAAGGACGGCAGAAGGACCGTAATGTGCGCCGCGATCCGCGCGTCTCGCTGGCCGTCATCGACCCGGAGAATCCTTACCGCTATATCGAGATTCGCGGCCGCGTCGTCGAGATTACCGAAGACGGCGCCAGCGCTCACATCGACAAGATGGCCAAGAAATATCTCGGCGTCGACAAATATCCCTACGGCCAGCCCGGCGAAGTGCGCGTGCTCTACAAGATCAAGCCTGAGCACACCCAGGTGATGGGCTGAAGTTTGCGACGCGCCGGCGTCCCGCCGGCAATTTCACAAGCCTCTTCGGTACCGTAGCAAGTGGAAACAGCGCCCGAGCACCTTGGAAGCGAAAACCGGCATCCGCGGCGCCGCGTTAAGGGCGTGAAATCAATAGGGCTTTAGCCCCTGCGCGAGGGAATCCGCATTCGTACCTACAATCTCTGCTTCATCGGCTTCGGCAATGTCAACCGTGCGCTCGTTCAACTCTTGCTCGACCGTGAGCACGAACTGCACGAGCGCCACGGAATCACCTTTCGCATCACCGGAATCGCCACCCGCCGCCTGGGGTGGATTGCCGATCCGAATGGCTTGAATCCGGATGTTTGTGTGGGTCGGACACTCCTGTCCGACAAAAGCCGGGAATCAGATCAGAAGCCGGCCACTGTCCATGCCTGGCTGAAGGCCGCCCGCGCCGATGTCCTCTTCGAAGCCACCTCTCTCAACGTGGAAAACGGCCAGCCCGCCGTCGATCACATCCGCGCCGCGCTCGAGTACGGAGCCCACGCCATCACCGCCAACAAAGGACCCATCGTCCACGCCTACCGCGAACTCCGCGATCTAGCCGCCGCCCGCGGCAAGTGCTTCCTCTTCGAATCCACCGTGATGGATGGCGTTCCCATCTTCTGTTTGTTTCACGAATTGCCCGCGATCCACCTGCAGGGATTTCACGGCATTCTGAATTCCACGACGAACGTGATCCTGAGTGAAATGGAAAACGGCCTCAGCTTTGACGAGTCCTTAAAGAAGGCGCAAGCGCTAGGCATCGCTGAGACCGACGCCACCCACGACATCGATGCCTGGGACGCCGCCGTAAAAACCGCGGCCCTGATTACGGTTCTGATGGATATTCCGATACGTTTAGAAGAAATCAACCGCGAAGGAATTCGCAGCCTGAGCGGCGAAGCCGTCCGCGCAGCCGAGAAAGAAGGTCGTCCCTACAAACTAATCTGCCGCGCCAACAAAACAGAGAAGGGAATCACAGCCAGCGTCCGCCCCGAACAAATCCCCCTCACCGATCCTATGGCGCAAATCGCCGGCACGTCGTCTTATATCTATTTCGAAACCGACATCTTCCCCGGCCTAGCAATCACAGAAGAAAACCCAGGATTGTACGCTACGGCTTATGGCATGCTGGCGGATTTTGTACGTACCGTAAAGGCGTCATCCTGAACGAAACGGTTGTTCAGGCGGAGTGAAGGATCTCGCGCGGGCCCATCATTTGCCTCGCGTCCGAAGGACGCCTGACGATAGCCCGGCGCTTTCAGCGCACTTCGGCGTCCGAAGGACGCGGTCTCTTTACCGGGTCGGCCAGTATCAGGATTGCGGGCGGAATACGCAATAGCCCTCATTCCCCGTTCGAAACGTACAGCTCGTCATCGTGATAAAAATGAAGGATCACTATGCCTACCACTGAAACTGCCGCCTCAACCGTCCTCGATATCCACTACGTCCGCTCCCAATTCCCCTCGCTCGCCCAAACCGTTAACGGACATCCTGCCGTATTCCTCGACGGTCCCGGCGGAACGCAAGTGCCGCAGCACGTCATCGACGCCATCTCCGACTATCTGCGCCGCAATAACGCCAACACTTGCGGAGCCTACGCGACCAGCCGCAACACAGATGCCATGCTCGCCGATGCGCGCGCAGCCATGGCAGATTTTCTCCACTGCGCCGCCGACGAAATCGTTTTCGGCCCAAACATGACCACGCTGACCTTCGCCATGTCCCGCGCCATCGGCCGCGACCTCGCCCCCGGCGACGAAATCCTGGTCACGCGCCTGGATCACGACGCCAACGTCTCCCCCTGGCTCGCCCTCGAAGAGAAAGGCGTCACCATCCGTTGGGCCGAGATTCACGAAGAAAACTGCACCCTCGACCTCGCCGATCTCGCCTCAAAGATCAACGAGAGAACCAAGCTGGTTGCGGTTGGATATGCCTCGAACGCGGTCGGCACCATCAATCCGGTCAAGGAAATAATCCGCCTCGCCCACGCCGCCGGCGCTCTCGCTTACGTCGATGCCGTCCACTACGGCCCGCACGGCCTCATCGATGTGGCGGGGCTCGATTGCGATTTTCTCGTCTGCTCCACCTACAAATTCTTCGGCCCGCACATGGGCGCGCTCTTCGGCAAGCGCAAGCACCTGCAACGCCTGCGTCCCTACAAAGTCCGTCCCCTCACCGATGCCGTCCCCAACCGCTGGGAGTGGGGCACGCTCAATCATGAATGCATCGCCGGCATCACCGCGTGCGTGGAATACCTAGCCGATCTCGGCCGCCGCGCGCATCCCGAAGCAGCCACGCGCCGCGCTGCAATTGTCGCCGCCTTCGAAGCCATTCACCACTACGAACACGGCTTGATGGAGCGCCTGATCGCCGGCCTGCGGCAGATTCCAAAAGTGAACATCTACGGCATCACCGATCCCGCGCGCTTCGAAGAGCGCTGTCCTACTCTCGCCCTCCGCGTCGTCAATCAAACTCCAGACCAAACGCCACTCGCCCTCGCCACCAAATTAGGCGATCGCGGCTTCTTCACCTGGGATGGAAACTACTACGCGCTAAACCTAACTGAGCACCTGGACGTGGAGAAATCCGGCGGCTTCCTCCGCATTGGCCTCGTGCATTACAACACGGCGGAGGAAGTGGATCGCCTGCTGGCGGCGTTGAAGGAAATAGTGGGGAGTTAGTTCGCAAGAATGGCGATAACACGTCTCGTCTGGATCGGCAGTGCTCGAGGATCAGCGCCGCTCATATGCGCTGAAAACGGAGCCAGCGTGGTGACGCCTCGGCCCGGCGCTTTCTACGGCCAGCGCTTGGCGGTATCGTCCCAACCGGCCGCGCGCACCGGCTGCGCCGCCGCTACCACCGGAGGCGACGGTATCCGGATGGGCTGCTGCGGTCCGTTCACGGCAGTGGCCAAAGCCGGTTTCCCTATGTCGGAGTTCATTTCCTTTTCTTCGGACAGCAACGGAGCCACCAGCCGCAACGCTTCCACTTCTTTCTCCAGCCGGGTCAACTCCATTTCCTTCTGCCTCAGAACCTCATAAACATTCTTCATAACCTTGGCACCTGCGAGTTGTTCGATATATGCAGCTTTTCTCGCACTTTAGCAGACTTACATGCATTGTCAAGCCATTAAACACGGACGATTTTACAAGTTCAGCCCTCGCACCCTCCTTCCTCGGTCTGCCAAACCCCTTGCCCGGCGCGACTTTCACCAGATATTCACAGCTCCGCTACGGTTGCAAAAACCTGCAATCCCTGCCGCGCTCCCGCCCGGCGTCGCCAAAGCTGCACTCCGTCTGGCATCTGCGCAAATCTGCCTCCGGGGCTGCACAAAATCCTGTCACCGTCCTGTGAACGGGCTGCACTCCATTGAAAATAAATCAGATAGACTTGCACTCTTTTCATTGACTACAAATTTAAAAGGAGTACAACAAGATCGTTCTTTGACAGTTTCTTAAGTTTTTCCGGTTGGTGCGGCGTCCGGGGCTCGAGCTCTGTCACTCTCAACATTGCAAAATGCGGAGAGAAGGCAAGTAAGGGTCTATAGCAAAGCGCTGGTCGAGGAGAACGGGGAACCCAGTCGAAGGCAGGATAGAGTTCCGAGGCGTTGAGTAGGTTTATCCGGTTGGCGGTGAGCCCGGAGCCCGAGCGAAGATCGCGCGCAGCGGCCCGCAAGGGAAGCAGCGATAGCAGGTCAAGCAAGGGTCTAACGCGAGCTACTGGCCGAGACGAATGGACTCAACACCACCTCGGAACTCTTAATTTTTTTGGATCCGAGACTGAGAACTGCTAGCCCTTCTTTCGCGAAACAATCACCCAAACCGTCCCGCGGCCATCGCAGTAGCGGCAGCGCTCTTGGCCCAATGATTTTCCCGTTCCCCGGCATTCCAGGCAGTTGGCCACAATGTGCAGTTCCTGCAGCGAACTCTCCGGCAGCTTGGCCGGGTCCTTGAACAATTCGGCATGATGGTAGTCGCGCAGCCAGAAGACCAGCTTGCCTTCGAGGCTTTCGCGGTCTTTGGTGCTGAGTTGTGCGCAGCGCTGCGGCCACCATTCAGGAATGCAGCTGTAGCAAATCAGTCCGCCAGCATCGAACAGAGCGCCGGGATCGGACCGGCGAAGGAACTTCTTGCACCACGAACAGGGACTGACGCCCAGCAGGCCGAAGGCGTCCTTCAGCCGGTCGAGGTCCAGTGCTTGGCGCGCCAGGATCTCTTCTACGCTTGCCTCAGATTTTTCGGGCATGAGGTGGTTCCCGGGGGCCAAAGCTCAAGCCGCCCGGAGTGCCAACATTATAAGATGCGGGGGAGAAATGTCAGTGTGAATCAGCCGCCCTAATCCACGTGCTCTCCGAGTTCGAACGATTCTTCGGACATCGGCAGCACATCCCGTTCGCCGGCTACCCACACATAAAGCGTTGGCAGCAAGAAGACGCTCATGACGAGGGCCGCGATCAAACCTCCGACGATAACAATTGCGAACGGCCGCTGCGAATCCGAACCAATCGCGTGCGAGAGAGCAGCCGGCAGCAATCCCAAGGTCGCCACCAGCATCGTCATCATAATCGGACGCAGTCTCAGCACCGCGCCCTCTACCGCCGCGTCCTCAACCGTGAATCGCCGCGCGCGCAACTGGTTGATGTATTCCAGCATGATGACTCCAGTTTGCACGGATACTCCGAACAACGCCAGAAAGCCCACGCCGGAAGAAACACTGAAATTCGTGCCCGTGAACCAAAGAGCAAGCAGGCCTCCAATGGGGGCTATCGCCACGTTCACCATAATCAGCAGCGCCCATTTGAGCGACTTAAACATCGTGTAAAGAAGAATGAAGATGATGAGAATGGTGATCGGCAGCACGATCAGCAGCCGCGCGTTGGCTCTCTTCTGGCTCGCGTATTCCCCCTCCCATCTGAGGCTGTAGCCGATGGGCAGTTTGACCTGTTCATTCACCTTCTTGATCGCTTCCTCCACCGTGCTGCCGAGGTCACGGCCGCGGACACTATACTTGATGGCTATATAACGCTGATTGCCCTCACGATAGATTTCGGAACCGCCGTCGGATTCGCGGATCTTGCAGAGTTGTGCCAGCGATACGCGTTCTCCGCTCGGCGATAACAGTCGAATGTTCTCGATCGCCTCCTGCGTATCCCGGTATTGCGGCAGATACCGCAAGGTGAGGTCGTAGCGCGCCTCACCCTTCAGCACCTGCGTAAGCGCGTTTCCTCCCACCGCAGTCTGAATCGCGTCCTGCACATCGGCGACGTTGATCTGGTATCGCGCGGCGGCAGTCCGGTCTACAGCCACATTCAGATTCGGCTGGCCTAGCACCCGAAACACTCCGAGATCCTCAATCCCATTGATCTTGGAGAAGACATTGACGATCTCGTCGCTCTTTTGCTCCAGCACCTTTAGGTCGTCGCCAAAAACCTTCGTGGCCAGAGCGCCTTTTACCCCGCTTACCGCCTCTTCCATGTTGTCTTCGATGGGCTGGGAAAAACCCCACACGGCGCCCGGGATTTTGTCCAGTTCGCGTTGCATGGCCGCAATTAATTCGTCCTTATTCTGGTGAAACACGGGCCGCCATTCTTCTTTCGGCTTGAGATCGACAAAGAATTCGGTATTAAAAAAACCGGTTGTATCCGTCCCGTCATCCGGCCGCCCGGTTTGACTGGTGCACTGCGGAACTTCCGGAAAAGCACAAAGTATGATCCGTGCTTGATTCGCCACCCGTATCCCTTCGTCTGGCCCGGTGCTGGGTGCCAGTGTACCTCGCACCCAAAGCGCTCCTTCATCCAGGTGAGGCAGAAATTCGGAACCGATGGCGCCGCTGAAAGCGAGATAATTTCCCACGGCCACCATAATCAAAACCACACCAACGGTGATCGCCCGATGGCGAATCGCCCACCGAACCGCGACGCGATAGCGCTCGATCAGAAAGAGCATGATCGGGTTGTGCCATTCGCTTGCTCCTTTTTGGAAGGCAAAACTTGCCAGCACCGGTGCAATCAGGATCGAAAAGATCAATGCCCCTAGCAGCGCAAAAGCCACGGTCCAGGCCATGGGATGAAACAGCCTGCCCTCCACGCGTTCCAGCGTAAAGATCGGCAAGTACGCCGTAATAATAATGGCGATCGCATAAAACACCGGACGCTGGACTTCGTGCGAGGCCTCGCTGATTTTTTCACTCGGACTTTTACTGTCTCCGTTCTTGCGTCCTAGGTGGCGGACGATGTTTTCCACCATCACTACCGCGCCATCCACCACCATGCCAAAATCCAATGCACCGAGAGATAGAAGGTTTGCGGGAATGTGCCGCAGGTCCAGGCAGATCGACGCAAATAGCAGCGAAAACGGAATCGTCGCCGCCACAATCAGCGCGCCCCGGACATTGCCTAGAAATAAAAACAGGATGATCGAGACCAGGATCATTCCTTCCGTCAAATTGTGCAGAACCGTGTGGCTGGTGAAGTGAACCAGATCGCTGCGATCGATGAAGGGAACAACCTTCACGCCCGGAGGCAGAATGTGATCGTTCAGTTCCTCCACCTTCTTGTGGATACCTTGCAGCGCCGTGTCTGCCGCAGCGCCTTTGCGCAACAACACGATACCTGACACCACGTCGTCGTTATCGATGATCTTCCCGTCTTCACGATGAATGGCTTTGGCAAACTGCCCCAGCCGAATTTTCGGACCTTGCGAAACGACCGCAATATCCTTCACCCGAAGCGGCGTGCCATTCTTGGTGATGATGACCGTTTGTGCAATGTCCTGGGACCGGTCCACCAATCCGACGGCGCGCACGTTGATCTGCTGCAGACCTTCTTGTATGAAACTGCCGCCTGCGTTGGTATTGTTGTTCGTGAGTTGCTGCTCGATTTGCGCCAGACTCAGGCCGTAAGCGATCAGTTTGTTTGGATCAACGCGCACCTGGTATTCGCGCGTGGGTCCGCCGAAGCTGGAAACGTCGACAATATCCGGCACGGCTTTGAAATTCTTTTCGATGACCCAGTCTTCCAGGGACTTCAGTTCCATGGAGTCATATGCGGGATTGGTGCTCCGCAGCGTGAAGAAATAAATCTGCCCGACTGGGCTCCAGTCCGTGCCCATTTGCGGCACCACGCCTGGCGGCAGCGTGACCTGGCTCAGCCGCTCCAAAACCCGCTCCCGGTTCCAATCGTTGTCCGACTCGTCATCAAAGATCAGCTTCAGATCGGAGAGTCCGAACAGCGAGAACGAGCGCAGATGCACCACGTGAGGGATGCCGTTCATGACGATTTCGAGCGGAATCGTGACCTGCTGTTCAATTTGCTCCGCCGAAATTCCCGGCCATTGCGTAATCACCTCAACGTAGTTGTCCGCCACGTCGGGGTAGGCCTCAATCGGAAGATCACGGAAAGCGACGATGCCCCCGGCAAAAAGTATCAGTGCAAACGCCAGTACCAGCAATCGGTTGTTAAGAGCAAAATCAACGACTCTGCGAATCATCTATTGCTCCACCGTGTTTTGCAGTTGGAGAGCGTTCGAAACCACTTGATCTCCAGGCTTCATGCCTGAAACAACCTCTTGCATCTTGCCGGGAAGCATCTTTCCCGTAACCACTTCCAGACGTTTGAAGTGTCCCGCGCCCAGCGGTGCGTACACCCACTCGCGATCATGCAAGTGCAGGATCGCAGTCGATGGAACGGCCGCTCGCGTTACCGCCTGCTTGCCATAGAAAGTGGCAGTAACAAACAGTCCCACGCGCATCATTCCAGGATTCGCCACTTCAAGCCGAACCTTCGCGGTGCGGATCGTCGGATCGAGCACCGGCAGGATGTTATCGATCCGACCCTTGAAGACATTATTCGGATACGCATTCAGGTGGATATCGGCGTACTCACCCACGTGTACCGCGTCCAGATCATTCTCGTAAACGTCGCAGATGATCCAGACGTAAGAAAGATCGGAGATGGTGAAGGGATTCGGCGAGCCCAGCCCTTGCACGCCCGCCGCATTCGTAACCTGCTGGTCGGTAATGATGCCCGAAATCGGAGCGAAGATGTCGACAACGCCGGAAGGGTGGTCCTTGTCGATGCCGAGAAGCCGCAGCTGTTCGGTCGCGGCATTTAGGTCAGCTTTGGCATCGTCTTCTGTGTCTTCAGATTGTTCGAGCGCGCTCTTGGCGACCGCACCCTTCTCGTAGAGAATCTGCGTCCGCTCAAGCTGCACACGCGCCAACCGCTCGTCATTCACGGCCTTCACATATGTCTGATAGGCGCCGGAGACGTCGTTGCTCTGCACTCTCAGCAGCAGTTGTCCCTTCTTCACGACATCGCCAAGCCTGGCCTTGATCTCCACCACTCGTCCGGAAGCCAGCGAGATCACCGGCACCGCGCGCGCTATATCGGGCTGCACCACGCCCGTCACGTCGAGAGCCGGCGCCGTCTTATGCTCAACCGCGGTCGCCAATGGAAATTGTTCCGGATGATCGATCTTGAAATTGTTTGCGTCCAGATCGGCCTGAACGCTTGCTGGAGGCGGTGCCTCGGCTTTTGGATCCGCCTTGCCTTCATTGCACGCTGCAAGCACAGAAGCGAGAGCCAGACACAATCCAGCCCCAGCATATTTAAAGTATCGGTTTTTCATTGCATAACCTCTTTGCCCACGGCCTGGTTCAACTGCGCCGCCGCTGTCAAGTACGATCCCACCAGATTTACGTAATTAAGTTGCACGCTGCGGTAGTCGCTCTCGGCGTTAAGAAAATCCAGAAGCGAAGCCCCACCGTGCTGATAAGAAAATAAAATCGTGTCCCGCACCCGCACCGCCTGCGCCAGATATTTCTGCTTGTAAGGCCGCAGCAGTATCAGATTGCTGGCCACCGTGGCATAAGCCGAATCCACATCGTTGAATACCTGCGCCTCGGCTGCATCGCGCAGCTTCTCGTTGCGCGTAATGTCCAGCTTGGTGTGCAGCTTGTTTCCCTGGTTGCGATCAAAAATTCGCAGGGGAAAACTCACGTCCACACCAAAATAAGCATCAATTGGCGGATTCCGCCCCACGTCGAAGCTGAACGTCGGATCCGTCGATCCGTTCGAGACCGCCAGCTTGTAGTCCGTCTGCGCCTTGTCCACGGACTGTATCGCCGCCTTCAAGTCCGGACGGTTATCCAGCGCGATCTGCCGGTAAGTATCCAGCGCATCAATCTGATCGTTGAAATCAAACACGCCCACCAGGTCGAACTGGTCCACCGGAGTGCGGTCGTTCAGCAGCATCAGCATCTGAATCTTCGCTGTCCGTAAATTTACGATTGCCGTCTGCACGTCCGACTCGTACTGCACCCTCTGCAACTCCAACCGATCCAGGTCAATCTGCGCGATGTCTCCCGCTTGAAATCGGTCGCTGCTGATCTTCAGCACGTGGTCGTAGTAATCCAGATTTTCTCTGGAAACCTGCAGCACCGCCTTGGCCTGCAGCGTCTGCACAAACGCGCTGCGCAGGCTGAACAACAGCCCGCGTTCCAGATCGTCCTGCTGCGAAATCGCGATGGCCGTGCCTTTCTTCGCGCTCTCCGTCCGCAACTCGCGCTTGTGCGCCCGCTCGTGCAAGTAGCTCACGGTCGCCGAAGGCAGCCAGTAGGCAAATGGCCCGTGCGAAGACCCACCCGGAAATGGATCGATCTGGTCCGCCAGCAGCGTCAGATTTGGATTCGGCCGCAGATGCGCCGTAATCTCATCCGCCTGAAATTCGCTGATATTCAACTTTCCCGCCAGCAGCGTGGGGTTATTCAACTCCAACCGATCCTTTACCTGCTCCCACGTCCAAGCCTGCGG
>Ga0187882_1000774_pt1 | contig 34350 bp, 21 predicted proteins | sample June2016WEW_19_1_3_FD_132991 | JGI IMG/M metagenome (GOLD analysis project Ga0187882, IMG submission 132991) | Peatland microbial communities from SPRUCE experiment site at the Marcell Experimental Forest, Minnesota, USA - June2016WEW_19_150 | ecosystem: Environmental > Terrestrial > Soil >... | reverse complement strand
GCGCCAGACCTCGTCCCACCATCCGTCCAGAGTGCTCAGGTTCAGCGCGCCGTTGGCGGCGGCTTTCATCCCGCTGGTCCCGCTGGCTTCCTGGGGCCGCAGCGGTGTGTTCAGCCAGACATCCACACCCTGCACCAGGTAGCGCGCCACCGCCATGTCGTAATCCTCGAGAAACACCAGGCTCCGGCCGAGTTCTTTCTGCCGGGAGAAGGTGGTAATCTGCCGGATCAGTTCTTTGCCCGCGTCGTCGCGCGGGTGGGCTTTGCCGGCGAAGATCAACTGCACCGGGCGGGCCGCGTCGGAGAGGATGCGCTTGAGCCGGTCCAAATCGCGGAGCAGCAGGGTGGCGCGCTTGTAGGTGGCGAACCGGCGCGCAAAGCCGATGGTGAGGGCGTCCGGGTCGAGCACCTCGTCGGCGGCCTCGATCTCAGCCGGCGACGCGCTCCGCCGGATCCGCTGGTTCAGGACGCGGAGGCGCGCCCAGGACACCAGCCGCTCCCGCCGCCGCTCATGGGTGCGCCATAACTCCTCCGCGGGAATGGTGTGGACACGGTTCCACACGTCGCTGTTGGCGGGTTCCTCGCGCCAGTTTGGCCCCAGGTAACGGTCGTAAAGCTGGTTCATCTCGAGCGAAATCCAGGAACGGAAGTGGACCCCGTTGGTGATGTGGCCGATGGGGATCTCTTCGACTGGGACGCCGGGCCAGAGGGGCTGCCACATGCGCCGGCTGATCTGCCCGTGCAGCTTACTGACGCCGTTGCGGTAGGAAGCCAGGCGCAACGCCAGCACGGTCATGCAGAACTCGCCGTCGTCGCTGGGGGAGCGGCGCCCCAGCGCCAGAAACTCCTGGCGCGAGATGCCGAGGGCGCGCGCGTAGTCCCCGAAGTAGCGGTCCATCTGCTCGACCGAGAAGTAGTCGTGACCGGCTTCGACCGGGGTGTGCGTGGTGAAGACCAGGCTGGCGGAGGCCAGTTGGCTGGCCTCGGCGAACGCGAGGCGGCGGGTCTCCATCAGCCGCCGTACGCGCTCCAGGGCCAGGAACGCCGAGTGACCTTCGTTCATGTGGTAGACGGTCGGCTCCAGACCCAGCGCCTCCAGCACGCGGTAGCCGCCGATTCCGAGCACGATCTCCTGCCGGATGCGCATCTCGTGATCGCCGCCGTAGAGCTGGTCGGTGATGTCGCGGTCCTCGGGGCGGGCGTTGCCGCTGAAGTTGGTGTCGAGGAGAAAGAGTGCCACGCGGCCGACCTGCACGCGCCAGACCTGGGCCTTGACCTGCCGCCCGGGGAAGGCCACCTCGACCACCAGCAGCTTGCCGTCGCGGCCGCACGCGGGGCTCACCGGCAGGTTGTGGAAATCGTTGTTCGGGTATTCCTCTTGCTGCCATCCGGCCTGGTTCAAGTACTGGCGGAAATAGCCCTGCTGATAGAGCAGCCCGACGCCCACCAGGGGAATGCCCAGGTCGCTCGCGGATTTCAAGTGATCCCCGGCCAGAATGCCCAGCCCGCCCGCAAAGATCGAGAGGCACTCGGTGAGGCCGAACTCCAGCGAGAAATAGGCGACCAGCGGCTTGTCGGCCTGGTGGGAGCACATCTTGTGGAACCACGTCGACTCGCCCGTCAGGTACGACTCGAGCTCGTCCGAGACGCGGTTCAAGTGGGCCAGAAAGGCGTCGTCGCGGGCCGCCGCCTCGAGCTTGTCCTGTTCGATGGCGCCCAGCATGAGCACCGGATTGTGCCCGCTGCTTTCCCACAAATCCCGGTCGAGCCGCCGGAACAGCTCGATGGCTTCGTGGTTCCAGGCCCAACGCAGGTTGTAGGCAACGACCCGCAAGCCCTCGATCGGCGCGGGCAGGGAAGGAATGACGGTGAAGGTCCGGATCGGTTTCATCTCGTCTCGAATCCTACGCCGAATCGCAGTCGGGAATCAAGACGGAAGAATCTGAAACGGGATAAGCCGGAGGCTTATCCTACCCTCAGCACCTGAATGCAGGCGCGGCAGAAGGCCGGCAGATCGTCGGGTTTGCGCGAGGTGACCAGGTTGCCGTCGACCACGACCTCCGAGTCCTCGTAGTGCGCACCGGCGTTGATGATGTCGTCCTGGATCGCGAAAAAGCAGGTGGCGCGCCGCCCTTTCAGAACGCCCGCCGAACACAGCGCCCACAAGCCATGACAAATCGAGGCGACCAGTTTGCCCTGCGTGTCGAGGTCCTTCACGAATTGGATCGCCTTGGCGTGCCGGCGGATGTGGTCCGCCGCGTAACCGCCGGGAACCACCACCCCGTCGAAGTCGCCGGGGCTCACCTCGTCGTAAGACTTCTGGGCCACGACCGGGTAGCCGACCTTGCTGGGATAGGTCGCGCCTGCCTGGGCGCCCACGGTCACCACCTCGGCGCCGGCTTCCTGGAAGCGGTAGTAAGGATACCAGACCTCGAGCTCCTGATAGGCCTGGTCGACCAGAATCGCGATGCGTTTTCCTGTGAGTTCCATAACGTCCCTACCTCCAGTCTGCCACGAAGATGTTGAATTCGTAACGGCCCTTGGCCTGGTGGCTGGAGGTGAAGGCCAGCTTCCTGCCGTCGGGCGAGAATTCCGCGAACGAGGTGAAGCCGCCGAAATCGGTCACCCGCTCGAGGCCGGAGCCGTCCAGGTTCACCAGGTACAGCTCGAAGCTGTGGCTGTCGCAGGCGTGCTTGTTGGAGGCGAACAGAATCTTCTTGCCGTCGGGCGTAAAGGTCGGAGCGAAACTGGCGCAGCCGAAATTGGTGATCTGCCGGGCGTTCTTTCCGTCGGCATCGCCGATGAAGATTTCCATTTTCATCGGTGAGACGAGGTCCCTCGCCAGGAAGTCCTTGTAAGTGGCGAGCGACTCTGGGGTGCTGGGGTGCATGGCGCGCCACACCAGCTTCTTGCCGTCGCGGGAGTAGACCGCGCCGCCGTCGTAGCCGGGGAGGCTGGTGAGTTGGCGCTTGGCCGAGCCGTCGGACTTCATACTCCACAGGTCCAGGTCGCCGCCGGCAAGCGAGGTGTACACAATGCGGCCCGTCTTCCAGTTCACGGTCGCCTCGGCATCATAGCCCTTGGCATCGGTGAGCTTCCTGAGGATCTTGCCGTCATCGGTGGCCAGGAAGATGTCGTAAGTGGCGTAGATCGGCCAGACGTAGCCCTTGCTGCGATCGGCCGGAGGAGGGCAGGCATCGCCGCCTTCATGCGTGGAGGCGTAAACGATGCGCTTGCCGTCGGCCAGGAAGTACGCGCAGGTGGTGCGGCCTTTGCCCGTGGAAACCATCCGGACATCGGAGCCGTCCGCGTTCATGATGTAGATCTGGTCGCATTGATGACCGTCGCGCGTGGACTGGAACACCAGCCGTTTTCCGTCGGGCGACCAGTAGGACTCGGCGTTCTGCCCGCCTGAGGTGAGCTGGCGCAGGTTGGCCAGGTGCGACGAGGTCTGGGCTGAAACGGCCAACGCGCCGGCCGCCAAAAGAGTGGCGAGCGAGGAAAGGCGAATCCGCATCACGTATCATTGTATTACCGTGAGGTGGGCGCTTCTCATCGGGATGGTCGCCCTGTGCGCGCCGGCAGCGCGGGCACAGGTCAACCTGACTGGCCGCGTGGTGGACGAGAACAGCGCAGCGGTGCCGGGCACCCAGGTGTTTCTCGCCCGGGCCGGTTCCGAGTTCCGCCTGGAATCGGTGGCCGACCCCACGGGGAGGTTTGTGTTCCGGGTCGATTCACCCGGCGAGTACCTGCTCACCGCCGAACGCCCGGGCTTCTTCCGCCTCCAGGACCGGCCAGTGCGGCTGGCCGAGGGCGCCAACGAAATCACCCTGGTGCTGAACCCGACGCGCGAGGTCTTCGAGAAGGTCGATGTCTCCTACTCCCCACCGGCCATCGATTTCGATCGGACCACTCCGGAGGAGCGGCTGACGGGCACGGAGCTTCTCCAGGTCCCGTATCCGGCGACTAACACTCTAAGGAACGCGATGCGGGCCATCCCCGGGGTGGTACAGGATTCAGCCGGTGGGATTCACCTCAACGGCGGCGCCGAGGAGCAGGTCCTCTACACGCTGGATGGGTTTGAGCTCAACGACCCGCTCACCGGGCGCTTCGAAAGCCGCCTGGGCGTGGAGGCCGTACGCTCGATGGAGGTTTCGGGCCTCAATCCGGCGGAGTTCGGCAAGGGGGCGGCGGGCACGCTGGCGATTAAGACCTCCACCGGCGACGACCGGTTCCGCTATTCGGGAACCAATTTCATCCCCGGCCTGGAGAACCGCAAGGGCATCGTTATCGGCGGATGGACGCCGAGATTCGAATTCTCGGGGCCGCTGCGAAGAGGCCGGGCGTGGTTCTCCGACAACGTGGACGTGCAGTACGACCAGCACGTGGTCGAAGAACTCCCCAATGGGCAGGACCGGAGCACGAGCTGGCGGGTGAACAACCTGCTCCGGAACCAGTTCAACCTCACGCCGTCGAATATTCTCTATACGGGTTTTCTCACCAGTTTCTGGATCGCGCCGCGCAACGGGTTGGGTGCGCTCGATCCCATGGAAACCACGACCGACCGCAGGACGCGCCAGTGGTTCTTCAACATCAAGGACCAGGTCTACTTCCACCGCGGCGCGCTGTTCGAGATCGGCTACGCTGCCAACCGCACGTTTGACCGTGAAATCCCGCAGGGACACGCCCCGCTGGTCAATACCGCCGATGGGCGCACCGGAAACGCCTTCGTCGATGCAACGCGCCAAGCCGGCCGCGACCAGTTCCTGGCGAATCTGTTCGCGCCTTCCTTCTCCGCGCTGGGCAGCCACCAGGTGAAGATTGGCATCGACCTGGATGCCGTGAATTACTGGCAGAGTGTCTCCCGCGCGAGCTACATGTTCCTGCGCGCCGACAACACCATCTCGCGCCGGGTGACATTCGGCGGCAGCGGCCGGCTTCAGCTCTCGAACACCGAGGCATCCTGGTACGCGCAGGATTTCTGGAAGGTCCGGCCGCGCCTGCAACTGGAGATCGGCCTGCGGCAGGACTGGGACCGCCTGGCCGGGAACACGAACCTCTCGCCGCGGATCGGATTCTCCTGGGCCCCGCCGCGCCTCGAGTCAACCAAGATCTCCGGAGGATACGGGATCGTGTACGACCAAACCAGCCTCGAAGTCTTCAGCCGGCCGCTGGACCAGTATTCGCTCACCACCCACTATTTCGCGGACGGGACGCCGGCGTATGGGCCGGCGGTCTCCGTGTTCATGATCGGCCCGGGGCGGTTGAAGACGCCGCGCTACGCCACCGGGAACCTGGGAGCTGAGCGGCGGCTCGCGGCCGACGTGTACCTGCGTTTGCAGTACTTCGGGCGGCGCGGCCGGGACGGTTTCACCTATCGGAACTCCATTGCTCCCAATTCGCCACCCCCGCCGGATCTGGTGGCGCGGTTCGGTGCGTCGCCCTTCGACGCGGTCTACGAGCTGGCCAACCTGCGCCGCGATTCGTACGATGCCTTCGAAGTGACGGTGCGCCAGGCCTTCCACAAGCAGTACGAGTGGATGGCTAGCTACACGCGGTCGCGCGCCTTCTCGACCAGCGTGCTGGACATCAGCGTGGACTCTCCCATGCTCGTCACCGCGAACACCGGCCGCATGTCCTGGGATGCGCCCAACCGATTCCTGAGCCGGGGCTATTTGCCCACCCGCTGGCCGAACTGGGCGGTGGCCTACCTGCTGGAGGCGCGCAGCGGCTTCCCGTTTTCGATCCAGAACGAGGCCGGGCAGATCCTGGGCAACCCGAACGACCACCGGTTTCCGGCCTTTTTCGAGCTCAACCTGCACCTGGAGCGGCGGTTCGTGTTCCACAAGAACCGCTGGGCCCTGCGCTGCGGCTTCGATAACATCACGAACCGCAAGAACCCGAACGCGGTGAACGCGGACACGAGCTCACCGCAGTTCCTGAGCTTCTATGGTGGCCAAAGGCGCGCCCTCACCTTCCGCATCCGCTGGCTGGGGCGCTAGACGAGATCCTGCCGAACTGGCTTCCGTTCTGGCACTGTAGTTTGCCCCACAGATTCGGCAGTTCGGATACTGGTGCAGGTGGAGCTTCGCCTCTACCTCGATCCCGGAACGGGCCAAACGCACATTGCCAATGACGACGTGGGCGAGGAAGAGATGGAGGAGGTCCTGGCGAGTCCGGGAGAGGATCGTCCCGGGCGGGACGGTTCCCGCGTCGCCACTGGACAAACGAGAAGGCGCCAATGAAGCAAGCCCGATTCCCGGCTGGCTGGAACGAGGCTAGGGTCCGAGAAGTGCTCGAGCACTACGAGGGGCAAACCGAAGACGAGGCGCTCGCGGAGGACGAAGCCGCATTCCAGTCGCGGGGCCAGACCGTGATGGTCGTGCCGAACCGCCTGGTTCCGGAAATCACGCGACTGATCGAGAGACGGCACCCCGCCCGGGCAACTCGGTCCTACCGGTCCGACAAGGCGTCGCAGCCCGCCGCGCACACGCCGCGCCGCGGCTTAGTCCCAATCCGGTTGCGTCGCTGTCGCCTGACAAGGCTGGAGCCTTATCCTAACCCGGACGAGCCGGAACCAAACAGGGCAAGCATCGAAAAGTTGGAGCCAATTTCAGACTCCATCCAAGTGCTCGTAAACATTGGCCCACAACATGGTGCCCAAAAATATCCTGCCAGGAGACAGCAGGATCCAACCATGAAGGTACTACAATAACGGTTACTCCTATGAAGTCTGCATTGCGAACCACTCTTCCGATTTGGATTGCCTTGTGCGCCTGGGCAGGACAGGCGCCGGTCTGCAACGTTCTGGACTACGGCGCGAAAAACGATGGGAGCGCACGGAGCACCGGGGCGATCAAGCGCGCCATCGAGGCCTGCGCGGCGGCCGGCGGGGGAACTGTTTACTTTCCCTCGGGCACGTACCTGACCGGGGCGATCGAACTGGCCAGCAACCTGGTGTTGCACATCGACGCCGGTGCCACAATCCGGTTCCACACGGATCTGGCCGAGTATCCGCTGGTGAAGGGCCGGCTGGAAGGCATCGAGCTGCTCACTCCGGCTCCGCTGATCGGCGGGCGCAACCTGGAGAACGTGACCATCACCGGCCGGGGCACGCTCACTACGGACAACGCCGAGTGGCGCAAGCGGGCGAGCGACCCCGAGGCCCGCAAGATGTGGGCCAGCGTTCTCGAGCGGCGTGAGCGCAAGGAGGAGGTTCCTGAAGAGGACCTGCGCAAGGCGGCCCTGGCGCTGCGGCCCTCGATGATCCGGCCCATGGAGAGCAAGAACATCCTGATCGAGGGGATCCACATCGTCGGCTCTTCCATGTGGACGATCCATCTGCTCTACTGCGAAAACGTGGTGGTGCGAAACGTGATCGTCGAGACCTATCCCGGCGCCAACACCGACGGCATCGACGTGGATTCGAGCCGCGAGGTGCGCATCTCGGATTCGTACTTCGACACGGGGGACGACGCGATCTGCATCAAGTCGGGCAAGGACGCCGACGGAAGAAGGGTCGGGCGCCCGACGGAGAACGTCACTATCACCAACTGCACCATCCGCCGGGCGCACGGAGCGGTGGTGCTGGGCAGCGAGACCTCGGGTGGGATCCGGAACGTGGTGGCGAGCAACATCGTTTCGAAGGGGACGGACCACGGGATCCGCATCAAGAGCGGACGCGGACGGGGCGGCCTGCTGGAGAACATCCGTTTCGACAACTGGGTGATCGAAAATCCGGGGCGGGAGGCCATCATGGTGACCAACTACTACACCAGGGTCCCGGCCGAGCCGGTGTCCGAGCGCACGCCGGTGTTCCGCAACATCGCCATCAGCAACGTGACGGTCAGCGGAGCGCCCGCGGTGGCCAGCATCGAGGGCCTGCCCGAAATGCCGGTCTGGGGCCTGCGGATCACGGATCTCATCGGCTCCGGCAAACGGGGGCTGCGGGCGTTCAACACCCAAGGCCTGGAGTTGCGGAACGTGCGGCTGGAGGCGGCCGACGGCCCCGCATTTCTTATCCGCGATTCCACCGGACTGGATCTGGACCGGGTCGAGAGTCGCCAGCCGAACGCCGCCGCTCCGGTCATCCGCCTGGACAACTGCGCGGCAGTGCTGCTCCGTGGCAGCCGGGCGTGGGCCGGCACGAACACGTTCCTTTCCGTGCAGCCGGGTTCTCTGAAGGGGGTCACGTTCGAGGGTAACCACTTGGGCGAGGCAAAGACGCCTGTCGAGGAAGCCGGCGGCGATTTCTGGAAGGGCATTATGAGCCCCGACCGGCTTCCGGCGAGGCAATAGCAGCGTGTCGCCGCCGGGTATTCTGGCTCTGCTAAGCTGCTCGCTGATGGCAGCCCAGTTCCGGGAGCACACGATCGCATCGGACTTGAAGGGCGGCTACCAGGTGGTGGCGGCCGACCTCAACCAGGACGGCAAGCCGGACCTCATCGCGCTGGCCTCCGGGATGAAGGAACTGGTGTGGTTCGAGAACCCGGGCTGGCAGCGGCATGTGCTGGCGGCTAACGTCGCGCAGCCCATCAATCTGGCCGCCTGGGACATCGACGGCGATGGCATTCCGGAAATCGTCCTGGCGCAGGAGTTCACTGTGGAGCCGAAGAAGAGCGCGGGCGTCATCTCGGTGCTTCGCCACGCGGGCGACCCGCGCGAGCCTTGGACCGCGACCGAGATCGACCGGCTGCCGGCCTCGCACCGGCTGCGCTGGGCCGACATCGATGGGAGCGGGAAAAAGGTCGTGATTAACGCGCCGCTGGCGGGCGCGAACGCCGAGCCACCCGACTACCGCGGCCGGGTGCCGCTGGTTCTCTACCGTCCCGGCGCCTGGAAGCGGGAGCTGATCACGGACGATCTTACCGGGGTGCTGCACGGAATCTTCATCATCGACTGGGAGGGAAACGGGCGCGATGAGATTCTGAGTGCAAGCTTCGAGGGCATTCACCTGTTCAAGCTGGGCGCGAACGGGCGCTGGAGGCGAACGGAGCTGGCGAAAGGCAGCCCGGCGCCCTGGCCCAAGAGCGGATCGAGCGACGTGGCCGTAGGCCGGCTCGGCAGGCGGCGGTTCCTGTGCGCCATCGAGCCCTGGCATGCCAACCAAGTCGCGGTGTACATCGAAGACGGCGCCGCATGGAGCCGCCACGTGATCGAGAATTCGTTCGTGGACGGGCACGCACTCGTGGCCGCCGACCTGGATGGCGACGGCCGTGACGAGATTGTCGCCGGGTACCGTGGCGGTGGCCGCAGCGTGTTCCTCTACTCGGCGGAAGACGAACGGGGGGTGCGCTGGAGGCGCCAGCCGCTGGATGAGGGCGGAATGGGGGCGGCCAGTTGCGCGGTGGCCGACCTCGACGGCGACGGCAGGCCGGACCTCGCCTGCATCGACTCGACGAAGCTGAAGTGGTACCAGAACCTTACGCCGCGCTGACCAGGAAATCCAGCCAGCCGGGGTCCGGTGGACCTTCCCCTTCCGGGATCTCGGAGGCAAGGCCGAGCCGGGCGTGCGCGAGATCCATGCGAGCCGGAGAGGCGATGTCTTCCCGCGCGCCGCTGAGGTTCTCGGCCAGATACAGCGCCGAGGCCAGGAGCGAATCGCCGAGCTCGGGACGGTGGTGGCGCAGGACCGCTTCGATCAGGTGCTCGGGAAACGTCCAGCAGCGCAGGATCTCTGCACCGATGGCGCCGTGCTCGAATCCGCAAAGCAACATCTCGGCGAACACGGGCTCACACCCGCCTTCGATCAGGCGCTGATAGTCCATCACGTACTCGCGCCGGAGCTTCTGAAGGGCCAGGCGGCCGACATCGTGTACCAGACCTGCCAGGAACGCCTCGTGGGGATCGAAGCGGCCGCAGAGTTGGGCGAGGCCCTCGGTGAGCCGCGCCATGGCGAGGGAATGCCTCCAGAGTTCGCGCAGAGGCGTCGAGCTGAACAGGGGCTGGAAGACGCTGGCCATCATCACCTTCCGGCAGGTGTCCAGGCCCACGTGAGAAATGGCCTGCGGAATGGAGGCGATGGGCCGTAACGGGCTGTACAGCGACGAGTTCGCCACGCGGAGCAAGTGGCCCGCCAGAACCGGATCGGACCGGACGATACGCTCGATCCGAGAGAAACTGCTGTCTTCATCCGCCGTGATCTCCAGAGTTCTCAGGAGCACGGCGGGGAATACCGGCAGCCTGTGCACCTGTTCGAGCAACTCGTGCATGCGGACTTGCGGAAGGCCGGCCAGGGCGGCCACTACGGCGGGATCGAGGAAGCCGTCCTTGGCCATCCAGTCCAACTCGTCGATGATCTGCTCGAAGTTCATCGGCTCGAAGGAGAAGAACTCCAGACGTTCGTCGAAGAAGTCGGCGACCTGGACGATTTGCGCCAGCAGGTGAGCGGCATTGGCGGATCTGCCCGCGTGGAAACGCTCGAGGACGTCCCGGACCCTGCGAGGCGGGAAGGCCGATGCGGCGCCGTGCGGGGAACCAAGTCTGAGGTCGGCGAGCAGGCGATTCAAGGGCTCCGGTTCCAGCACTTCCGCGGGGTAGTGGTGCAGCAGGGCGGCCTCGGCGAGCGCGTCGACGTCCGTTGGCCTGAGGCGCAGGCGCGCCGCGATTTCGCGCGCCAGCGTGGACACCCGCCGCAGGTGTCCTGCTAGCGGACCGGTTTGCGGAGGGGTATACACTTCCGGCCTCTACTGACTTATCGGCCAAAGGGGACGGACTTTAACCGGCCTGGTCTCGCCGCGGCCCACATCGCTTTTCGGCCAACGAGACGTGGGGGGCGCAGTCGGGTAAAATCGAGACTTGTCTGAGCCGCGAGTGACGGTGGTGATTCCGACCCTGACCGCGGGGTCGGCTTTGGTGGAGTGCCTTGCGGCGCTGGTGCGGCAGACGCGGCGCGACTTCGAGGTTGTGGTGGTGGATAACAGCGGGAATCACCTGGCGCGGGAGGCGGAGGCCGAGCGGTTTGGGGCCAAGATCCTGGAGCCGGAGCGCAACGTCGGTTTCGGCGCGGCTGTCAACCTGGGTTTCCGGGAGTCGCGCGCGCCGTTCCTGGCCACGCTGAACGACGACGCGGTGGCCCATTCGGGTTGGCTGGAGGCGCTGGTGGCGGCGGCGGAATCGTGGCCCGACGCAGGGATGTTTGCCTCGCAGGTGCGGCTGGCGAGTGACGGCCGCCTGGATTCGGCGGGCATGCGGATTTGCGGCGACGGGAGCAGCAAGCAGCGCGGTCACCTGGAGCCGCCGGAGCAATTCGGGAGTCCGGCGGAAGTGCTCTGCCCGAGTGCGTCGGCGGCGTTGTACCGGCGAGCCATGCTGGAAGAGATCGGGCTATTCGATGAGGACTTCCTCCTGTATTGCGAGGACACGGATCTGGGGTTGCGGGCGAGATGGGCGGGCTGGAAGTGCCAGTACGTGCCGGAGGCGGTGGTGGACCACGAGTACTCGAAAACAGCGGGCAGCGTGTCGCCGCTCAAGGCATACTATGTGGAGCGCAACCGGCTGTATGTCCTGGTGAAGAACTTCCCCGCCGGCCTGCTCTTGCGCGCGCCGTTCCTGACCCTGGCTCGCTACTTCTGGCACGTAGTTTCGGTTCTTGAAGACCGCGGGAGCGCGGCACGATTCCGCCGCGAGCACCACGGCGTGCTCGAACTGGCCTTTATCGTCGCCCGGGCGCACTGCGCCGCGCTGTTTCGCGCCCGCCGGCTGTGGAAGAAGCGGAGGGAGGTGCGAGCCAAGGCGCGCATCGCGCCACGGGAGTTCCGCGGTCTTCTCAAGCAGCATTGGATCGCGCCCCGGGAGGTGGCGGCGCTATGAGTCTCACCGTGGGGCCCGGTGCGCTGCTGATCGTCGTACCCGCCTTCAACGAGCAAGAGGCGATCGGCCAGGTGGTGCGCGAGATTCGCGCGACGGTGCCCGGCGTTCCGGTGCTGGTGGTCGACGACTGCTCGTTCGACGGCACGGCCGCGTTGGCGCGCGCCGCGGGCGCCGAGGTACTGCCGCTGCCGCATCACCTGGGCCTGGGAGGATCGGTGCAGGCCGGCTACAAGCTGGCCTTCGAACTGGGCTATGAGTACGTGATCCGGATGGACGGCGACGGGCAGCACGATCCCCTCTACATCCCGAAGATTCTGGACGCGCTGCGTACGAGCTCCTGCCAGATGGTCATCGGCTCGCGGTACGTCGATGGCGGGAAGGAGCATACGAGCTTTGCGCGCGGTCTGGGGATCCGCTTCTTCCGCCTGGTGCTGCGGCCGATCCTGGGCCGGGAGGTCCGCGATCCGACCTCCGGGTTCGTGGGCGTGAACCGCGAGGCGCTGCAAGTATTCAGCCGGAGCTTTCCGCTGGAGTATCCGGAGATCGAGACGCTGGTGGTATTGCAGCGCAAGGCGTTCCGGTTTGTCGAGGTGCCCTGCCGCATGCGGCGGCGGCTGGCGGGCAGAAGCACGATCACGGCGTTGAGATCGCTCTACTACATCGCTCACGTGCTGCTGGGGGTGTTCGTGAACGTGCTCAAGTACGAGCGGAAGCGCAAGAAGCAGTAGAGCGGACTGGTCGCACGGAGGCAACGATGGAGGGACTCTTAAACTTCCTGACGGGGCTGGCGGTGGTGCTGATCGCGATGGTGCTGTTCTCGGTGCGGCGATCGCACATCCGCGTCGAGTACTCGGTGAGCTGGCTGGGGGCGGCGCTGACTCTGCTGGTGGTTTCGCGCCTGCATCCGGTGCTGGTTCGCCTGGCGGCGCTGATGGGAATCGGCCAGCCGCCGCTGGCGCTGCTGACGCTGGTTGGCTGCCTGTTCCTGCTGGTGCTGTTTCGCCTGTCGGTGATCATCTCGGCGCTGAAGGACTCGAACATCGCGCTGGCGCAGAGGCTGGCGATTGTCGAGTATCACCTGCGGTCGCTTCATGAAGAAACCCAAACGCGCGGCTGAGAGGACGGGGAAGGGCGGAACTGGCGCCGCGGCGGCGTTCGAGCTTCGCCCCAGGCACTACGCCGCGGCGCTGGCAGCGGCGCTGCTGGCGGTGCTGGTGGCGTATGGGCCCGCCCTGCGCGGGCAGTTCGTCTTCGACGACGTGTACCTGCCCATGACGGCGCGAGAATTCGCCAACGCTCCGTTGCGTGATTGGGTGGTGGGAGTCCGGCCGCTCCTGATGTTCAGCTTCTGGGCGAATTACCGGCTCCACGAGCTCGATCCGCTGTCTTACCACCTGTTCAACGTGCTGTGCCACCTGGCGGCCAGCGTGCTCGTGTTCCTGGTGGCACGCCGGCTGCTGGCCTGGGCCGGCACGAGCGGGCTCGCGCGCGAGGCGCTGGCCGCGTTCGCGGGCGGGATCTTCCTGCTGCACCCGGTTCAGACTGAATCGGTCGCTTACGTGGCGAGCCGCTCGGAAGTCCTCAGCGTGTTGTTCTTCTATGCGGCGTTCGTCGTCTTCCTGTACCGGCGCTCGGACGCCATCTCGTGGCTGGCCGCGGCCGCGGTGCTCATCCTGTTCGGCGCGGCGGTGAGCACCAAGGAGCACACGGCGGTGTTGCCGGTGGTTCTGCTTGCGACCGACTACTACTGGAATCCGGGGTTCTCGCTCCAGGGTATCCGCCGCAATTGGCGCCTCTATGCGCTGCTGGCGGCCGGCGGGGCGATGGCAGCGAGGGTGATCCTGGGCGTGGTGAGGGGCGCCGACACCGCCGGGTTCGCCCTGAAGGACTTCACCTGGCTTCAGTACTTCTACACCCAGTGCAGGGTCATCTGGGTTTACATCCGCCTGTTCTTCGTGCCCTACGGCCAGACGTTGGATTACGATTTCGCGGTCTCGCGCAATGTGCTGGAGCACGGGGCGGTGTTCGGCCTGATCGGGCTGGCTGCGCTGGCAGCAGCGGCGATCTACTTCCGCCGCCGCTATCCGCTGGCCTCCTACGGCTACTTCGTGTTTCTGATCCTGCTTGCGCCGACCTCGTCGGTGCTGCCGATTGTCGACCCGATCGCCGAGCGGCGCATGTACCTGCCGATCCTGGGTCTGTTGCTGATCGCGCTGGAATTCCTGCGGCGCTGGAAGACGTCGCGCGGAACGCTCGCCGTGACGCTCGCGGGCTTTGTTCTGATGGCAGGCGTGCTGACGCACCAGCGCGCCCAGGTTTGGAGCAATGCGACGGCGCTGTGGGAGGATGCGGCCTCGAAGTCGCCCGGCAAGCAGAGGGTCCAAGAGCAGCTCGGTTTCGCGTACTATACCGAGGGCCGGTGCGGTCTGGCCCTGGAGCGTTACCAGGCCGCGGCCCGAGCGGCCCGGCCCGACTACCGTCTGCTGATAGAGTGGGCGGGCGCCTTCGAGTGCCTGAACCGGCTGGACGAGGCGCTGGAGAAACTCCGCGAGGCCGCCGCGTTCAGCAACAACGCGCATGTGAGCTCGGAGATCGGAAGGGTATACGTCAAGCAAGGCAAGCGCACCGAAGCACTCGCCGCGCTGGATGCCGCAGCCACGCTCGATCCGAGTTTCGAGCCCACTTTCCTCTATCGCGGCGTCCTCTATGCTAACTCGAACGAATGGGAGGCGGCTGCCGCCGAGTATCGCCGCGCCTTGAGCCTGGACCCCTCGGACCAGCAGGCGCGCGGCGGCCTGGCGGAGGCGGAGCGCCGCCTGAAAGGTCCTCGCTGAGGTGGCGATCCGCATCGGGGTCAACGCGCTGTACCTCATCCCCGGCGGCGTCGGGGGCACCGAGATCTACCTCCGTCACCTGCTGGCGGCGCTGGCCGGGATCGATGCGGAGAACGAGTACGTAGTGTTCACGAACCGCGAGACCGGAGCGGACCTAACGCCGGCGCAGCCGAATTTCCGGCAGGCGCCACAGAAGCTGCGCGCGTCATTCCGGCCCGCGCGCCTCCTCTGGGAGCAGACGCTGCTGCCGATCGCGGCCGCGCGGCTCCGGCTGGACGTGCTCTTCAATCCGGGCTTCACGGCTCCCGCCGTCTGCCCCTGTCCGGCGGTCACGGTGTTTCACGATCTCCAGCACGTGCGCCATCCGGAGTACTTCCGCTGGTTCGATCTGCCGTTCTGGCGGCTGTTCCTGTGGATCTCGGCGCACCGCTCGCGGCTCCTGGTGGCGGTTTCCCCGGCAACCTGCGCCGACCTGCTGCGCGTCTACCGCCTGGCGGAAGGGAAGGTGCGAGTGGTGCCATCGGGGGTGGACGAGCGTTTCTTCCAGGTGGGGCGCGAGCGCCGAGAGCGGCTTCCGATGCCCTACCTCCTGTGCGCCTCCACCCTGCATCCGCACAAGAATCTCGGGCCGCTGATCCGGGCCTTTTCCCAATGGAGGCGGGGCCACCCCGAGTTCCGGCTGATCATCACGGGCGTACGGGGGTTTCACACCGCCGCGATCGAGGCCCTCATTGCGGAACTCGGTTTGGGAGAAACCGTCCGCCTGGCGGGTTGGGTGCCCCGTGAAGAACTGTACGAGCTGTTCCGCGACGCCTGCGCGTTCGTCTACCCTTCCACCTTCGAGGGCTTCGGACTGCCGTTGCTGGAGGCGCTCGCCGCGGGCCTCCCCACAGCCTGCTCGGCGATCGAGCCGCTGGCCTGGCTGGCCGCCGACGCGGCGCTGAAGTTCGATCCGTTCGACCCGCAAGCCATCCTGGAAGCGCTGGAGAGCGTGGTGGGCGATGCAGCGCTTCGCGCGCGCCTGTCGGAGGCAGGGCCGGCGCGGGCCGCCGAATTCTCCTGGCGGAACACGGCTCAGGCCACGCTGGAGGTCTTGCGCGAGGCGGCCTCGGTGAAGGCAATGGTACACTTACCATGAAATACGGGGCGCCTAGGAGCCCGGCACAGGCTGAATGCCTGTGCCACGATGCAGAATCAATGGTTCGCAAGAGCCCGTGGCACTGACTTCATCGGGCCGGTGGTCGCGGAACTGGTGCGAATCGGAGGATTGCGTGAGCGCAGTGACAGAAAAGACTCCGTTGGCAGACCGCATCTCCCTCAAGGAGAAGATTGGGTACTCCCTTGGGGACTCGGCCTCGAACCTGTATTGGAAGACCTTTGAATTCTTCCTTATCATCTTCTACACCGACGTTTTCGGCATCTCCGCCGCCGCCGTTGGCACGATGCTACTGGTCACGCGCATCGCCGATGCGGTCGCGGACCCGGTCATGGGAGCCATCGCCGACCGGACCAAGACACGCTGGGGTCATTTCCGTCCCTATGTCCTGTGGTTCGCGCTCCCGCTCGCCGTGGTGGGCGTGCTCACCTTCACGACCCCGAACCTCGGTGGCGGCGCCAAGCTGGTCTACGCCTATGTCACGTACTGCTTGCTGATGTTCCTGTACACGGCGGTGAACATCCCCTACACGGCGCTCATGGGCGTGATGACGCCGAACTCGGTCGAGCGCACCTCCATCTCTTCGATCCGCTTCATCGGCGCCTTCACCGCCGGGGTGTTTGTCCAGTACTTCACCCTGAGATTCGTCACGTTCTTCGGCCACGGCGACGATGCGCGCGGCTGGCAGCTCACCATGGTGCTGTACGGCGTCCTCGCCATCATCATGCTCGCGCTGTGTTTCGCCAGCACCCGCGAGCGTGTCGTCCCGCCCCCGCAGCAGGACTCGGACCTCAAGCGCGACCTGCGCGACCTGACCGGCAGCCGGCCGTGGCTGGTCCTGGTCGGCGTGCTGCTCCTGATCCTGGCGGCGTTCGTCATCAAAGGTTCCGCCTCGGCTTACTACTTCAAGTACTTCGTCAAGCGCGAAGACCTCCTGGGCCTGTTCCTGGTGTCGAACGGTCTGGCGTTCCTGGCGGCTGTCTCGATCACGTCGCCCCTGGCAAAGCGGTTTGGCAAGAAGCCCCTCTTCATGATGGCGATCGGAATCGGGGCCCTGGTGATCGCGGGCTTCTGGTTCGCGGGGCCGCAGGACATCTGGCTTATGTTTGGGCTGCAAATCGTTTCCAGCTTCGTGATTGGGTTCAACTCGCCGCTGGTCTTCGCCATGTTCGCCGACGCGGCCGACGACGCGGAATGGCGGACCGGCCGCCGCAGCACAGGGCTGGTCTTCGCCTCGGCCATATTCAGCACCAAGATCGGCGTGGCGATCGGCGCGTGGATGTTCGGTCTCATCCTCGCTTACGTCGGCTACGTCGCCAACGTGCCCCAGACCGCCCGCTCGCTCCAGGGGATCGTGGTGTCGATGAGCTGGGTTCCCTGCGCGCTGATGATCCTCGCTACCGCCCTCATGCAGCTCTATCCGCTCGACGAGGCTCTGATGGTGAAGATCGAGGCGGATCTCAAGACGCGCCGTGGAGAGATCGAGCCAGGCGCCTGAAGGAGATTCCCGATATGAAAACAACCTTGCTGTGGGCTTGCGCCTTTGTGACCGTGGCGCTCGGGGCAATCTGTTGGGGCGCCGGGCCGGCTGCTACTATCGATCTGACCGTGCAGAAATGGCACGGCAATGCCATCTGCTACTCCGGCTACCGCGCCGGTCAGAACCCCCAACTGAACCGGTTCCCCACGCAGGCACAGATTTTGGAGGATTTCAGGATCCTGGAAAGGAACTGGAAGCTCATCCGTCTCTATGGGTCGGACCAGCACTCCCAGGATGCCCTGGAGGTCATCCGGCGGGAGAAAATCGGTCTCAAGGCGATGCTCGGCATCTGGCTCGACGGCAGGCCCGGCCGCGAGGGCGAGAACGCCGCACAGATTGCGACTGGGATTCGCCTGGCCAACGCGTATAAGGACGTCGTGCTGGCGGTCAGCGTTGGCAACGAGATTCTGGTGTCCTGGTCGGACCACAAGTTGACGGAAGAGAGAATGATCGAGTACGTCGAGCAGGTCCGGAAGGCGGTGAGCTGCCCGGTCACGGTTGCCGACGACGTGCTCTACTGGCGCCAGCCGGAGGCGAAACTGGCCAGCGCCGTGGATTTCATCACCATGCACGCGTACCCCATGTGGGGCCGCGAGGACATCGGTACGGCCATTCCATCGACGATCCGGCACTACGAGAGCGTGCGCAAGGCCCATCCGGGGAAGACGATCGTCCTCGGCGAGGCCGGATGGGCCTCCTACACCGAGGGGAAACAAAACGCCCCGCGGGCCGGCGACGAGACGAAGCAGAAGCGCTACGACGAGGAACTTACAGCCTGGGGGAAGGCCAACAACGTGACGGTCTTCTGGTTTGAGGCTTTCGACGAGCCCTGGAAGGGGAGCGGCACGGAAGGCCACTGGGGTCTGTTCTCGGAGGGCCGGAAAGCCAAGCTGGCCATGCAGACGCTCTATCCAGACCTGATGCCGGTGGGGCCGACCTCTCCGGGCTACGATCGGCCGCCCGCTCCCGCAGCGAAGGACGGCCCATGATCGACCGAACGGCTTTCGTCGCGGAAGCGGCGTGGAAGAGCCGCCGGCGCCAGGTGGAAGGCGGCTTGATCGAGATCGGCGGCGAACGTTTCTATCGCATCGTCCACTATGACGCGATGCCGCCGTTCCTGATGAGCCTGGTCAGCGACTCGGATCATTGGATGTTCGTCTCGAGCACCGGCGCCCTCACCGCCGGCCGCCGCGATCCCGACCGCGCCCTGTTCCCTTATTGCACCGACGACCGCATCCACGACAGCCAGGACCAGACCGGCGGCAAGACGATCCTCCGGGTCGCGCGCGGCGGGCGGACCTCGCTGTGGGAGCCCTTTTCGCAGCGCTACGAGGGCCTGTACCGCGTCACGCGGAGCCTGTCGAAGAGCGTCTACGGCAACAAGCTCGTCTTCGAGGAGGTCAACCACGACCTGTCGCTGTCCTTTTCCTGCGCGTGGATGACCAGCGAGCATTTCGGCTTCATCCGGCGTTCGGCTTTGGTCAACCTGGATGCGGAGCCCGTTGAGGCCGATCTTCTGGACGGCATCCAGAACCTGATGCCGCACGGCCTGACACGCCGGTTCCAGATGGAGTACAGCACGCTGGCGGACGGATACAAGGAGAATGAACTGGAGCCTGAGACGGGCTTGGGCCTTTTCAAGCTCAGCTCCGTTCCGGCCGACCGGCCCGAGCCCAGCGAGGCGCTCCGCGCGACCACGGTCTGGTGCGAGGGCATCGAGACCCCCACGCGGCTCCTCTGCTCCGCGCAGATGGACCGCTTCCGGCAAGGGGACCCGGTAGAGCAGGAGACGCTCATCCGTGGAAGGCGCGGGGCGTACCTCGTCAGCTCCCGGCTGGCGCTACCCGCGGGCGGCCGCCAGGAGTGGGAGATGGTGGCGGACGTCGATCAGGATGCCGCCGCAGTGGCGGCCGTGGTGCGGCTGCTCAAGACGGGTGAGAAGCTGCGCGCCCGGATCGACGAGGACATCGAGCGCGGCACGCGCAACCTGGTTCGCATCGTGGCCGGCGCCGACGGCCTCCAACTCACCGGTGACGATCTCAGTTCCTACCGGCACTTCTCGAACGCCCTCTTCAACACCATGCGCGGCGGCATTCCCGGCTGCGGCTACTGGATTTCCCGCTCCGACTTCACGGCATTCATCGCCCAAGCCAACCGGGCGGTGTCCGAGAGGCGGGCTGCCTTCCTCGACGCGCTGCCGGAAACGCTCCTTCACGGCCGTCTCCTGGCGCTGGCGCGCGACGAAGAGGACCCGGATCTCGAGCGCCTGGCGCACGAATACCTGCCGCTGACCTTCAGCCGCCGTCACGGCGATCCCAGCCGTCCTTGGAACATCTTCGCCATCGAAGTGAAGGGCGAGCACGGGGAGCCGATTTTCAATTACCAAGGCAACTGGCGGGACATTTTCCAGAACTGGGAGGCGCTGGCGCTCTCGTTCCCGGGTTACGTCGAGAGCATGATCTTCAAGTTCGCCGGCGCCTCGACCGCGGACGGCTACAACCCTTACCGGATCATGCGCGACGGCTTCGACTGGGAGGTGCTCGATCCGCACGACGCGTGGTCCTTCATCGGCTACTGGGGCGATCACCAGGTGGTCTACCTGTTGAAGCTGCTCGAGGTCTCGGCGCGCTACCATCCCGGCGCGATCCCCAGCCTTTTGACACGCCGGGTCTTCACCTACGCCAACGTTCCCTACCGCGTCAAGCCGTACACCGCGCTGATCGAGGACCCGCACAACACCATCGAATTCGACGCCGCTAGCGACCGCGAGATCCGCGAGCGCGCGGCCGCGATGGGAGCGGACGGCAAGTCCTTGCTTGGCGCGGACGGCGCACCCTGCCGCGCGAATCTGGCCGAAAAGCTGGTGGTGCTGTTGCTGGCCAGGCTTTTCAACTACATTCCCGGGGCCGGTCTCTGGATGAACACGCAGCGGCCGGAGTGGAACGACGCCAACAACGCGCTGGTGGGCTACGGCGTGTCCATGGTGACACTCTGCTACCTGCGCCGCTTCCTGTCCTTCTGCCGGGGCGTGTTCGCCACCGCCGGGACGCCCACGATCGAATTCTCTTCGGAAGTCGCGGAAGCCTTCCGCCGCGTGCTCGAGGCGCTGGAGCGGCACCTCCCCCTGCTCGACGGCCCGATTTCGGGCCGGGACCGCAAGGCGGTCCTGGATGCCCTGGGCAGCGCGGGCAGCAACTACCGGGCCCGGCTTTACGCCCAGGGGTTTTCGGGGGATCGGTCGCCGCTCAGCGTCGCGGAACTGAGCGCCTTCTGCGAGGCGGCGCTGCGGCACATCGACCACTCGATTCGCGCCAACCGGCGGGACGACGGCCTGTATCACACTTATAACCTCATGAAAGTGGACGGCGGCCGGATCGTGATTCGCCGCCTGTACGAGATGCTCGAAGGCCAGGTCGCGGCGCTGAGCTCCGGCGCGCTCTCCGCCCCCGAATCGGCCGCGCTGCTGGATGCCCTGCGGAGCAGCCGCCTCTACCGCGCCGACCAGAACAGCTACATCCTCTATCCCGACCGCAAGCTGCCTGGGTTTTTCGAGAAAAACAACCTCCCTGCGGCGGCCATCGCGGAATCGAAGCTGCTGGCCGCGATGATCGAGTGCGGCGACCGGCGCATCGTGGTTCAGGACGTCAACGGCGTGGCTCACTTCAACGCGGCCTTCCGGAACGCTACGCCGCTCAAGCAGGCGCTGGCGGCGCTGAAGGACACCCAGTACCGCGATCTGGCGGAGCAGGAGAGCGCGCGAATCCTCGGGCTGTACGAGGAGGTGTTCGATCACCAGTCCTTCACTGGCCGCTCCGGCACGTTCTACAAGTACGAGGGGCTGGGCTGCATTTACTGGCACATGGTTTCGAAGCTGCTGCTGGCGGTTCAGGAGGCGCTGGACCGGGCCGCGTGCGCGGGTGAGGACGCAGCGGTGATCGATCGCCTCCAGCGCCACTATCGCGAAATTCGCGAGGGCATCGGCGTTCACAAGCCGCCGGAGGCGTATGGCGCCATGCCCATCGATCCGTACTCCCACACGCCCGGTTTTGCGGGAGTCCAGCAGCCGGGCATGACCGGTCAGGTGAAAGAGGATCTCATTTCGCGGCTCGGAGAGATGGGCGTCGCCGTCGAAGACGGACACCTGAGGTTCCGTCCTCACCTGCTGAGCCGCGGCGAGTTTCTGGCGGACTCCCGGACGTTCCGCTTTTATGACCTCGACGGGCAGGAGCGCACCATCGAACTCCAGCCGGGCACGCTGGCGTTCACCACTTGCCAGACGCCCGTGGTGGCCCACCATTCGGGGCCGCCGCGAATCGAGGTAACCCGCGCGGACGGCTCCCGCCAGACGGTCCAGGGCCTCGACCTCGACGCCGAGACCAGCTCCGCCGTTTTCGAGCGGACGGGAGCGGTCCGCCGTCTGGACGTCTTCTTCGGCTTTGTCGGGGACTGGACGGAACGCTTCCACCAGGATCCGCACGGAGGTATGCGTCGATGACGACCCTGTTTCGAAGACTTTGCCTTGTCACAGCCCTGCTGGTGGCCGGCGCCCTGCTGCCGCTCCTGGCGTTTGGCGTCTACGCATGGAAAAGGAGCGTGCCAGGGTGGGCTGAGAAAGTGGTGATCGCGGCGTTTCACATCGTGTACCACCACCGCCAGACCTTCAATGACACGCACTGGTTGGGCACGGAGGTCCAGAAGACCCCGCTGGATCTCTGGGTGTATCAGGAGCTGATTCACGAGCTGCGTCCGGACCTGATCATCGAAACCGGAACTTACAAGGGCGGGTCCGCACTGTTCATGGCGTCGATTTGCGACCTGGAGAACCACGGGCAGGTCGCGACGGTGGACATTGAGGAGTATCCCGGCCTTCCGCAGCACAGCCGGATCCGATATCTGCGGGGCTCGTCCACCTCGCCGGGCGTCATCGAGCAGTTCAAGGCGCTGGCCTCCGGCCAGCGCACGGTCCTGGTAGCGTTGGATTCCGACCACGCCAAACAGCATGTTCTCAACGAGTTGCGTCTCTACAGCGGGCTGGTGACGAAGGGCAGCTATCTGATCGTCGAAGACACTCACTTCAACGGGCATCCCATACTGCCGCACTTCGGGCCCGGTCCCCGCGAAGCGGTCGAGGAATTCCTGAAGGAGAATCGGGATTTTGTGGCGGACCGGGGACGAGAAAAGTACCTGCTCACGTTCAACGCCGGAGGCTATCTGCGGAGGGTGAGGTAGGTCAGCCGGTCAGCTTCTTCAGGAACCCCGAGAGAATCGAGCGTTTCTCCCCCGCTCGCTGGCCGCCGGTCAGGTGCTGCGCCAGCCTGGCAACTCCCTTCCCGAAACGGCTTCCCGAAGGAACGGGCTTGCCTTCCATCAGGGAGTGCTGAATGGCCTCGTAGTCGCTGGGAAGAGTCTCGAAGACTCCGGACCGGAGAGCGGTCTCGATGCCCTCGCGGCGGAGCCCGACCTCCTCGAAGTAGCGGTTGATGACGAGGCGTGTTTTGGAGCAGTCGGTGCCGTTTCTTCGCAGGTAGGTTTGGGCGCGCAGCACTGCGTGAAGGGCAGCCAATTCGTTGGTGGTGACCAGTAGCAGGTCGTCGCACATCCTGGCCAGGGAGAGGTTCCAATCCCCATAGGCGCCGCTGGTATCCAGCACCACCGCGTCATAAGCCCGGCGCGAATAGTTGAGGATGGGCGCCGGGTCGGTGACATCGCCGATTCCGTCCACCGGGTTCTCCGGAGACAGGAGCACATCCACGTCCTGACAGGGGATCACCAATGCCTTCCAAACGTCCGCCTCGAGGCTGCCGGCGTGCGCCAAGGCATCGACGAAGCTGTAGCTGGACTTGAGCTTGAGCAAAAAGGCTAGGGTGCCGGTGAGGCCGTCCATATCCGCCAGCAGGATTCTGCCGCCACCCTGGCGTTTGAGGGCGTAGGCCAGGTGGCAGGCCACGGTTGTGGCCCCGCAAGCGCCTTTGGCCGGCATGACGCAGTAGACCCGGGTGCGGCTTTCGGGTTCGGCGGCGCGTGAGGGATGGAACCGGGACACTTTGGCGAGCGCCGCGCGGAACTGGTCCGCGGTGAACGGCTGGATCAGAAACTCGCTGGCGCCCTGGCGCAAACACCGCAGGATGAGGTCCGGGTCGTTGGAGCGCAGCAGAGCGAACACCGGCACCTCCGGGCAGGAAGAGGCGAGAATGGACATCGCGGCGAAGGCGGTCCCCTGATCGGAGGCGACGTCCAGAAAGCAGAGGAGCATGCCGGAGGCCGCGAATTCGGCCAAGGTCGCGCGGCTGGGGTAGGTTTCGAACACCGTCAGAGCGGTGAGAGGCAGTTCGGTCGCGAGCAGGCGCCTCAGTCCGCCGACCATCCGGGGGTCCGGCGACACCAGCAGGGCGCGGGAAGGATCGCCGAGGCGCGAGTCGAGCATAACCGGCGCGGCACGCGGGCCGCTCCATTCAATAGATCGGCCGCCGCTCAGGAATTGTGAGACTATCGTCACCCTAAGAAGACTAAAGCTGTGTGAGGGATAGGACGGCTATTGCGAGGAACACCGGAGTTCGTGGAGCTGGAGTCCGATCCGATGCGGAAAAGCGTAGCAGTTTGTGAGACTCAGCCGGTGACGGCGGAGGGGTTGCGCGGCGTGCTGGGGGCCAGTCCCGACCTGGAGTTCCTCCGCGCCTCCGACTCGACCTTGAGCGCCCTGGAGATCGTTCACCTGTTCCGGCCGGCCTTGTTGATCCTGGACAAGGCGTTTGGCACCCAGGCGGTGCTGGATGTGCTGGCGGAACTGAAAACTATGGATCATCCTGTGGCGGCCGTGGTTTGGGGCGTGTCGATCACGGAGGCTGAGGCGCTCCGCTTTGTTCAGGCCGGGGCCAGAGGGATTATCCGGAAATCGGCCGACGTCGAAACGCTCCTGGTCTGCCTGCGCTCGGTAGCCTCCGGCGCAACATGGATGGAAAGGGCCATGTTCCACGAGCAGCATTTGGCGCAGCGCGACTCGCGGACCGGCCTGACGCAGCGGGAGCGGCAGGTGATGGAGTTGGTCGGGCAGGGCCTGAAGAACCGCGAGGTGGCCAGGGAACTGGGGATCCGCCCCGGGACGGTCAAGGTCCACCTGAAACACATCTTCGAGAAGACGGGAGTTCAGGGGCGTTACAGTCTGGCGCTGGCGGGCTTGACTGCCGCTGCCGAGTCCAGCCGCAGCCTGGCGATGAGCCACGCCGGGTAAGGGGTTTTCTCCGCTCGGTTTCCCCGTTCTGTTATCCTGAGTGGCGTGTCGGTGCGCGCGAGAACAGCCCTGCTGGCCGGCTGCGTTTCCCTGGGGTTGGCGCAGACCCCGCCTCTGGTCGAGATCCTGGCCGGGGAGCTGGACCGGAACTTCCGCATCCTGAAGGAGAAGGCCGATCCGGCGCCCTACTACATGGCGTATGAGGTGACCGAAAACGAGTACTCTGCTGTTTCGGCCACGCTGGGCGCGCTGAAATCGGCCCGCAGCGAGCGCGGCCGGCGTCTGGACATCACGGTACGGGTGGGCAGTCCAAAGCTTGACAATTACCACCGCATTCCGGGCGAGAGCGTGCAGTTCACCTCGGGCGTTGAGCTGGCGATCGAAGACAGCCCCGTCGCGATCCAGCGCCGGATCTGGATCGAGACGGACCGGTTGTACCGCCTGGCCGCCGGGCGGCTGATCAAGGTACGGGAGAACCGCCAGATGAAGGTGGCCGAAGAGGACGCCTCCGACGACTTCGCGCCGGAGGCCCCGGCGGTGTACTCGGAACCGGTGGGCCGGCTGAGTTTTCAGGCCGAGGACGGGGCGGCGCGGGTTCGGAAGTGGTCGGCCGCGTTTGCGGAGTATCCGCGAGTGCTGACCTCGCTTGCGACGCTCGCGGCCCAGCGCGAGACTCGGTATTTTGTCGACAGTCAGGGTGCGCGCATCCAGCACGGCCGCGGCTACGCCAGCATCTCGCTGTCCGCGCGGACGAAAGCCGCCGACGGCATGGACCTGGCTTCGAGCGAGAGCTTCGAGGCCCAGGAGGCCGCCGGCCTGCCGAAGGACGAGGTCATTCTGGAGGCGGTTGGCCGGGTGTCCAAGGACGTGACCGCGATGCTGCGCGCGCCGCTCGTCGAGCCATTCGTGGGCCCGGCGATCCTGTCCGGGCGCGCCGCCGCGGTGCTGTTTCATGAAATCTTCGGGCACCGCATGGAAGGGCACCGGCAGAAGGACGAGACCGAAGGCCAGACCTTCGCCAAGAGCATGGGGACGCCCGTGTTGCCGGGTTTTCTCTCGGTGGTTTTCGATCCCACGCGGCGGGAATACCAGGGCGTCTCCCTGAACGGTTTCTACGAGTACGACGACGAGGGAGTGAAGGCGCAGCCGGTCACGGTCGTGGACCGGGGCATCCTGAAGGCCTTCCTGATGTCGCGATCGCCGATTCGGGGGTTCAGCCGCTCGAACGGTCACGGGCGGCGCGCGCCGGGCTTCGAGGTGGTTTCCCGGCAGTCGAACCTGTTGGTCGAGTCCGCCGAGAAGGTCTCCGAGGCCCGCTTGCGGGAGATGCTGATCGCCGAGATCAAGCGCCAGAACAAACCGTATGGCCTGTACTTCCGGCAGGTGACCGGCGGGTTCACTAGTACCAGCCGGCGTGGCATCGAAGCCTTCAAGGTGATCCCGATCGTGGTCTATCGCGTGTACCCCGATGGCCGCCCGGACGAACTGGTGCGCGGCGCGGACATCGTCGGTACGCCGCTGGCGAGCTTCTCGAAGATTCTGGCCACCTCGGACCGCGCGGAGGTCTTCAACGGGTACTGCGGGGCCGAGTCCGGCAACGTCCCGGTCGCGGCGGTTTCCCCGGCCATTCTGGTCTCCGAGATCGAGATCCAGAAGAAGGAGAAGTCGCAGGACCGCCCGCCGTTCCTGCCGCCGCCGACGATGGGAGGGCTGCAGTGAGGCGGCGTCTGCGCTGGGTGGCCTTGCTGCTGGCGTTGCCGGCGCTGGCCCAGGACGACGTGATCCTCCGCGCGATGCAGGACGAGTTGCAGCGGTCGCGGGCGTTGCGCGCGGTCAACCCCGAGCAGCCGTACTACATCGAGTATGCGCTGCATGACGGAGAAAGCGTCTCGGGGTCGGCCACGCTCGGCGCGCTGCTTCGCTCGCACCGCGTCCGCTACCGCTTGCCTCGCATCCAGGTGCGCGTGGGCGACTACACCTTCGACAACACCAACTACGTTGGCTCCGACTTTTACTCCGGCACGCGCTACGATGTCGAGCAGTTCCCGCTGGATGCTTCCTACCCGGTGCTGCGGCAGCACCTGTGGCTGGCCACCGACACGGCTTACAAGGCGGCGGTGGAAGCGTACTCGCGGAAGCGCGCCGCCCTGGAGAACGTGACCTTGAGCGAGCAGTGGCCGGATTTCGCCAAGGCGGCGCCGCTTGAGCGCATGGAGAATGTCCGTCCGAACGGGCCGGACCAGGCCGCGTGGCTGGCACGGCTGCGGAGGCTGTCCGCGGCGTTCCTGGATTACCCCGGCGTAATTGCGTCGGAGGTGGATTACGAGTCCGGCCAGGGCATGCTGTACCTGGTGACTTCGGAGGGAACCCGGATCCGTACCCCGGAAAACATGATGGCGGTGCGCGCCCGCGCCAGCGCCCAAGCGCCCGACGGGATGCTGCTGCGCGACGCCATCGTGTTCCAGTCGCTGGATCCCCTCCGCTTGCCGCCCGAGGCTGAGATGGAACGCGGCCTGCGCCAAGTGGCGGAAAACCTGACCGCGCTGGCCCAGGCGCGGGTTGGCGAGCCGTACTCCGGGCCGGTGCTGTTCGAGGGGATCGCGGGTGCGCAACTGCTTGCCGAGGTGCTGGGCAAGAACCTGGCCGTGCCGCGACGGCCGGTAACGCCGCCGGGCCGTTCGTTCCCGTTCCCCTCCAGCGAGCTGGAAGGGCGGCTCGGCGTGCGCATCCTGCCGGAGTGGGTGGACGTAGTGGACGACCCGACGCAGAAGGAATGGCGCGGCCGGCCGCTGTTCGGGTATTACGCGGTGGATTTGGAAGGCGTGATGCCGCGGCCGCTGGCCCTGGTCGAGAAAGGGGTCCTCAAGAATTTCCTGCTGACGCGGCAGCCGGTGAAGGGCTTTGAGACCTCCAACGGTCGCGCTCGCCTGCCCGGGAGCTTCGGCGCAAAAGCGGCGGGCTTCGGGAACCTGTTCGTGCGCGCGGCGGAGGCCGTGCCCCTCCCGGAGCTCAAGAAGAAGCTGATCGGCCTCTGCCGCGAGCGCAACAAACCTTACGGGATGATCGTGCGGAAGATGGATTTCCCCTCCTCGGCGTCCTTCGACGAGGCGCGCCGGATGCTTGCCGGGATGGCGCAATCCGGCGGGAGCGCGCGCCCGGTCAGTCTGCCCATTCTGGTGTACCGCGTGTACGCCGACGGGCGCGAGGAACTGGTCCGCGGATTGCGCTTCCGCGGCTTGACCACGCGGTCGCTCAAGGACATTCTGGCCGCCTCGGAAGAAACGCAGGTCTTCGATTTCCTGGACAATGTCGCGCCGTTCGCGCTGATGGATGGCGCCGCATTCGCGGCGGAGACCTCGATCATCGCGCCGTCGATCCTGGTGGACGATCTGGAGCTGGATAAGGCGCGGGAGGAGCTGCCCAGACCGCCGATCGTGCCGCCGCCGGCCCTGAAGAACTGACATGGGGATTCTCAGTCGCGCCATCTTCGCTGAGATCGTTTCCGGCGCCTTTCTGGGCACGGTGCTGTTCACCTTCGTGCTGTTCTTACAGAGCGCGGGCCGGAGCTTCGAGCTGCTGGTGCGCAGCTCGGCGGGCGGGGAAACGGTCGGCTACCTGTTCGCGCTGATTCTACCGTCTACGCTGACGTACACTCTTCCGGTCGGCGCGTTGGTCGGCATTCTGATCGGGCTGAGCCGCATGTCGAGCGACGGCGAGATCATCGGCATGCGCGCCGCCGGGGTTCCGAGTCGCCGGGTGATCGCGCCGGTGCTGACTTTCGCGGTTCTGGCGATGGCGGCGACGGCGGCCTGCTCGCTGTGGCTGACGCCGTGGTCCATCCGGGAGACCTACCGGATACTGAACCGGCTGGCGGCCGAGGAACTGACCGCCGAGATTCAGCCGCGTGTGTTCCAGGAACAGTTTCCCAATACGATTCTGTACGTAGGCGACGTGATCCCCGGCCCGGTGGAGAAATGGCGCAACGTGTTCCTGGCGGACCTGCGGGAGGGGCCGGAACGCCCCGGCGGCTCGGGCGAACAATCCAGCGGTGGGCCGCCCATCACGCTGGCGCGCGAGGCCATCGCCGCGCCGGACCTGAAGAACAACCGCATTCAGCTTCACATGCTCGACAGCAGCACGCATGAAGCCGGCGAGCAGGACAAATATTACAGCACCAGCAGCCCGCTGCGCGACCAGGCGCTGCAAGCATCGCGGCCCAACGAAGTGCGCACCGCCCGCCCGTTCAGCGAGATGGATACCGGCCCGTTGTACCGGGAGGCGCGCCGCTCGGGCGAGGCCGCGATCGAGCTTCACCGGCGCCTGGCTCTTCCGTTCGCCTGCGTGCTGTTGGCGCTGGTGGGGATCCCGCTGGGCGTATCGGCGCGCAAGGCCGGTAAGTCCACCGCCTTTGTCATCAGCGTCTTTCTGGCTTTCCTGTACTACATGGGGTTCATCAGCCTGATCAGCCTGGCCCGGCAGGGAACGGTTCCGGCAGGGCCCGCGGTGTGGACTCCGAATGTGGTGTTCGCGCTGGCCGGGCTGGCGCTGATGGTGAGGCTGGAGCGGCCCGGCGACCGCGACATCATCGCCACGGTCGGCGCGCGGTTCCAGTCCTTGTGGCGGCGCCTGCGCCGCCTGACGCCCGCGCCCACGGCGGCCAACGGGCGCAGGTTCGGCCGCATACCGCTGCTGCCGCTGATCCTGGACACCTATATCCTCTCCACTTTCCTGTTCTACTTCGCGTTGCTGCTGGCGAGCTTCGTGCTGATGACGCACGTGTACACGTTTTTCGAGCTGCTGGGCGACATCATCCACAACAAGATTCCGCTCGGCCGGGTGTTCACGTACCTGTTCTTCCTGACGCCGAAACTGGTCTACGACTCGACGCCGATCAGCGTGCTGGTGGCGGTGCTGGTCACCTTTGGTGTGATGTCGAAGCACAACGAGGTGACGGCATTCAAGGCCAGCGGCGTCAGCCTGTACCGGCTGTCGCTGCCCGTTCTCCTGGCGAGCCTGTGTTTCAGCGGGGCGCTGTTCGCCATGGATTTCTACCGCGTGTTGCCGGAAGCCAACCGCCGCCAGGAAGCCCTGCGCAACGAGATCAAGGGCCGCCCGCCGCAGAGCTACCTCCGCCCGGACCGCAAGTGGATCTACGGCCAGGGGCCGCGCATTTACTACTACAAATACTTCGACCCCACCCAGAAGGTGATGGTCGGCGTGAGCGCCTTCGAGCTGGACGAGAAATCGTTCCGGCTGACCAGGCACATCTCCGCGGCGCGCGCCTCGTGGTCGCAGGCGTTGAAGACCTGGGTCTTCGAGAACGGCTGGATGCGCGACCTGCGAGCGGGGCAGCAAGCGCAATACCAGGTCTTTCAGGCCACCACGTTTCCCGAACTGGACGAGCCGCCGGGATATTTTCTCAAGGAAGTGATCCAGGACAAGCAAATGAACTTCACGCAGCTCCGGGACTATATCCAGGAGCTGCGCCAGAGCGGGTTCGATACCGTGCACCTGCGCGTGCAGCTCCAGAAGAAGCTGGCCGTGCCGCTGTTCGCTTTCATCATGGCGCTGATCTCGGTGCCCTTCGCCTTCCTCACCGGCAGCAAGGGCGCGCTGGCGGGGGTGGGCGTGAGCCTGGGGATCGCGGTGGCCTACTGGGCGGTGGGGCAGACCTTCGAGCAGTTCGGCAACGTGAACCAGTTGCCGGCGGGGCTGGCGGCCTGGTCGCCGGACGCGGTGTTCGCGCTGGCGGCGCTGTATCTGATGGCGCGCATGCGCACGTGACCCCCTCCTTTGCGCCGTGAGATTCCCTCACCCTGTTGCGCCACCAAGTCAGGGGGAGTAGAATGGCCGCACGATGACCGGACTTGCAGAGGCCAAAGTCCTAGACGAGGGAGACAAGCGCCAGTTCGCGCACTCCATCACGATCCGTCCCCCGGCCGTAGTTGCACTCGGGTTGGCGGTTCCGGCCATGCTCTTTGGACACGACGCGCGGATCGCGTGCGTCACATCCCGATTTGGAGTGAACCGATGATCAAACTATGTTCCTTTCGATGGGTTTCATGTGCTCTCCTTTTTGCGGCCGCTGTTGCGGGCTCCGTGTGGGGCCAAACGGTCAATCTTCAGAAGAAACGTTCCCTGCCCGACTTCGACAGCCGTCTCCAGGCGGCCTCTTTGGAGGCGCCGGCGGTCGTCCGGCAGAACCTGGCCAAGGAGATTGTCGCCCGGCGGATTGCAGATGTTGAGTCTTTCGTGGTTTCGGAGCAGGTCGCCCGGCCGGGCACCCGCATTGTGGTGAGCCGGCAGGGCCTGCCCCAGTTATACCTGCGCGACGGCCATGCTCTGAGCGCTCCCTCGACGCGGGAGCCGGAGGAGATCGCCAAGGCCTTTCTCCGGGAGCACGCGGCGGTGTTTCCGTTCGCCCCCGGCGAAGTGGACCAACTGAGCCTCACGGTGAAGGATGTCACCCAGGATGCTACCTACTTGGCGTTCATGCAGACGCTGGATGGGGTCCCCGTATTCGAGGGCCAGATCAAGTTCACGCTGAGCGCGGCCGGGGAAGTGATCCAGGTCGGCTGCGGCGACGTGATGCCCGGACTCAACCTGTCTACAAAACCGGCGCTGAGCCCGGACGAGGCCGCGGAGAAGGCCGGCGCCTCGGTAGGCGGGAAGGGAACACTCTCGCGCGCGCCGGAGCTTGTGATTTTCCCGCTGGACGCATCCACGGCCCGGCTGGCTTGGCGTGTTTTCATGGACGTCGATCCCGACGGCTCACACGAAATCCTGGTCGACGCGGAGGACGGCAGGTTGCTGTACCGGCACAGCCTCCAAGTCTTCGACGGCGCCCAGTGCGCGCAGGGCCAAACTCCGGGTGCCTGCGTCTGGACCAAGTCCCCGATGCAAAGCGCGCGCGCGTGGGTACCGTTTCCGGCCGGATGGATTCCCGTCGGCGGTTCAGTGACCACCGGCAACAACGCAGACGCTTACCTGGACGCCGACGGCAACGACAGTCCCGACAATGTGAACACCGCTGGAATGCAGATCGGCCGGGCTTACAGCCCCACCCAGGCATTCAACTTCACTTTCGGCGACGGGACGCTTGGGTTGGATCCCAGAAATTACCAGGCCGCCGCCGTGACCAACCTCTTCTACTTTCTCAACATGGCGCACGATCATTACTACGGCCTGGGTTTCACCGAGGCGGCCGGCAATTTCCAGACGGACAATTTCGGCCGGGGAGGGGTAGGGAACGACGCCGTGCTGGGGGAGGCCCAATACGGAGGGTTCACCGACAACTCGAGCTTCAGCCCGAAGCCGGATGGCACGGCGCCGCGCCTTAGCATGGGCTTGTATACGCGCAGCACCAGCTCTCATACCGACGATCTGGATGCCGACTACGCCGGCCAGACGGCGTTTCACGAGTACGGCCACGGCGTGAGCAACCGCCTGGTGGGAGCCCGAGTCAACATGAGCTGTCTGTACCAGGTCCAATCCGGGGCCATGGGAGAAGGGTGGTCGGACTACTTCGCCATCAGCTATTACAACGATCCGGTCTATGGCTACTACCAGACCCAGAACGCGACTCACGGTCTCCGGCGGCAGAGCTACGAAGGCTACACGTTCACCTATGAAGATATCGGCAACGGCGCCAATGGGTATGAGGTGCACGATGACGGCGAGATCTGGGCCGCCACCCTGTGGGACCTGCGCAAATCCCTGGGCCAAGCGGTGACCGACCAGCTCGTGATGAACGGCCTGAAATCCACGCCGTGCAACCCCAGCATGACTGACGCCCGCGACGCCATCCTTTCGGCGGACCAGGCGGCCAACGGAGGTGCCAACCGCGCCAGCATCTGGGCGGTGTTCGCAAGACATGGGATGGGGTATTCCGCCAGCGGCTCGGATGGCGGCGTGATCACCGGCACTGTGTACAACGCGGCCTACGATCAGCCCCCGGACCTCCAGGCCGCCCGGAACCCAGCCATCACCAGTACGCCGCCCGGCGTGGTGGGCCTGGGGGATTCCTACAGCTACCCGGTCACTGCGTCGAACCCGAATAACGGAGTGCTGAGTTTCGCCTTGAGCAGCGGCCCAGCGGGCATGACGATCGACTCCGCGACCGGGGCAATCCGCTGGACGGCCGGTTTCACCGGCCCGCAACGGGTCAAAGTCACGGTGACCGACGGGAAGGGCGGGAAGGTGGTGCACGGGTACCTCCTTCCAGTGATGACGCGGCTCACGGCGGGCGCTCCGATGGTCATCTCCGGGACGACAGGTTCCGCCGGCCTTGCCTATCTGGATGTACCGGCCGGTGTTCCGGTCCTACAGGTGACGCTGCGCGGCAGCACCGGCGATGCGGATCTGGCTGTCCTCGACCCCGACGGGCACTTCGCCGTCTCAGTACGGGTCGGCTCCACGGAGACGCTGAGTTTTGCGAATCCGGCGCAGGGGCTCTGGGAAATCGAAGTGGACGGATACATGGCGTATTCGGGAGTATCGCTGATGGCCGCCCTGGTGACGCCCGCACCGCTGGCGGTCAACGCCACGTTGACGGGTTTGAGCGGCGTCCTGGGCAGCGAGACGCTTTACCGCATAACAATTCCCAGCGGGACGGCCGCCTTCTCGGTTTCGACCAGCGGCGGGGCGGGCGATGTGGACCTCTACTTGAGGCAGGGGAAACCCGCCGTTTGTCAAGTGGCTTTGTTCGCCGTCGTTGAGACGTGTTTGTACGACCTGAAGTCGTTTAACTACGGCAATGCCGATACCATCACCGTCACCAGCCCGGCGGTCGGAGACTGGTACCTGGACCTGTCTGGTTACGCCGCCTACAGCGGCGTCACGCTGACCACGTCCACACCCGGGACGTTGAGCATCACCACACCCTCACCCCTGCCCTCGGGGTCTGCCGGCGCGGCGTACTCGCAGAGTCTCGCTGCGAGTGGCGGCGTTCCTCCGTACACGTGGTCGATCACCTCCGGCGCTCTGCCGGTCGGACTGGCGCTTTCCAGCGCCGGCGTGATCGCGGGAACGCCCACTACCGCCGGTAATTACAGCTTCACGGTTCGGGTGGCTGACAGCGCTTCCGCGGCTGCCACCCAGACGTTCAGCCTGACGATCAGCGGGTTGCCGCCGACGATTACCACGTCCTCAACCCTGCCGTCGGGCTTTACCGGCTGGACGTATTCGCAGACTCTCGCTGCCGCTGGCGGCGTTCCTCCCTACACGTGGTCGATCACCTCCGGCGCTCTGCCAGCCGGGCTGGCGCTTTCCAGCGCGGGCGTGATCGCGGGCACGCCCACTGCCGCCGGTAATTACAGTTTCACGGTTCGGGTGACCGACAGCGCTTCCGCGGCTGCCACCCAGCCGTTCAGCCTGACGGTAGCTGCGGCGCCCTCCTTGGTCCGAGCAGGAACGCTATCCCACATAGCGGCGGGCGGCGACTGGGACACCACGATCTCGCTTATTACCACCTCTTCGGCGCCGGTCGCCGTAAGATTGGTCTTCCATGCCGACGATGGCAGCGCCCTGAGCCTGCCGCTTAGCGTCACGCAGCAGGGCGTTACGCAATCGGTCACCACAGCGACACTGGACCGGGTCATCAACCCGAAGACCACTTTGGTCATTGACGCGGGCCCCGGGTTGGCGTCCCTGGTCTGGGGATGGGCCGACGTGCTCAGCTCGGGTGCGGTAAGCGGTTTTGCGATCTTCCGCACGAAATGCCCGACCTGCACGGCTTCCGAGGGCACGGTTCCACTTCAGAGCTCGTTTCAGTCCACGCTGAT
>Ga0187882_1000754_pt1 | contig 35042 bp, 39 predicted proteins | sample June2016WEW_19_1_3_FD_132991 | JGI IMG/M metagenome (GOLD analysis project Ga0187882, IMG submission 132991) | Peatland microbial communities from SPRUCE experiment site at the Marcell Experimental Forest, Minnesota, USA - June2016WEW_19_150 | ecosystem: Environmental > Terrestrial > Soil >... | reverse complement strand
CGAAGTTCAGGGCAACCCCGACATTCTGGTCGTCCCGGCCCAGTTCGGCATTCGCCATCGGGGCCGCAGCGTTCGCCGAGCTCGTGTCGTCATTGAATGCACGACGGGCGAATTTGGTCTAGGAGCCTTCGTGGTTGGGGTCATGATCCTGACCAATCCGGTACGCCTTCAGCGCTATGACGACCTCTGGATCGATTGTGCCGGAGACGAATTCAGTTCGGGAGCCGGTGGCCAGTTCGACGGCGCGCCGTGCTTCCGCTTCCGCGACGATGAGGTCTGGTTCGGCTCCCGCTGGATTGACGATGCCAGCGGGTGCTATGGCTCTGCATCTGGCTTCCTCCCGAAGTCTCTCCTTGTAAAAGAAAGACGCTTGCGAAAGTAGGCGTTTTTCTTTTATTCCTTAGTAGACTTGATCCAGCCGCCGAGCATGCGGCCAATTTCGTCAATCTCTTCTTCCATTACGGTGTAGTCTTTCAATTTAATCGATTCCGTATCTTTCATTAAACGCACGAAAACTCTCAGTAAATTCAGTTTCCGGCTGGTTTTTCTCAAAACTGGCATTTTTTCATTTTTGTAAAGCTCGCTCGCTTCTAAAATCCCTTCGATAATTTCAAGGATAATATTTTCACATTTTAGAAAAATAGTGTAGCGTTCTTGTTTGGGCGCTGTGTTTCTAACGAAATGAAAATTTTTGTAAAGTTCATAAGTTTTCTTAAAGATGGGAATATCGAATTCTTGCATCGGTTTTACTTTCGATGAAATTTTATACTGATATTTTTGACGAAATTATTTCACTTGAAAATCTTTTTCTTGCTTGGGAAGAGTTTAAGGTAGACAAGCTCAAGAAAAAAGATGTTTTGGAATTCGAGTGGAATTTAGAATCAAATATCTTAAAGCTTCACCGCGACTTAAAGTATCACAGATATAAACATGGTGTCTATACCTCATTTACCATTTGCGATCCTAAACAGCGAAAAATTCATAAGGCAGCTGTTCGAGACCGGATTTTACACCATGCGGTTTTTCGGGTTCTAAATCCGCTTTTTGAGCCTACGTTTATCGCCCACTCCTTTTCCTGTCGGGTTAAGAAAGGAACTCATAAAGGGGTAAATTATTTAGCTTATGCATTAAATAAAGTCAGCAAAAATAGCCAAAAATCTTGTTTCGTTTTAAAATGTGACATTAAGAAATTTTTTGATTCAACTGATCATAAAATTTTACTTTCGATTATCACCAAAAAAATTAAAGATGATAACACTATTTGGCTTCTAAGAGAAATTATTGAAAGTTTCCCGTTCGAATCGAGAGAGAGAGAGAGAGAGACGGCCTTCGGCCGGGGAATACCCATCGGCAACTTAACCAGCCAGCTTTTTGCCAATATTTATCTTAATGAATTTGATTATTTTATAAAACACAGCTTAAAAGTAAAGTATTACGTTCGATATACCGACGATTTTGTGATTGTGTCAGATAACGAAAGATGTTTGTTGAATTTAATCCCTAAAATAAAAGCTTTTTTAACCACAAAACTCAAATTAGAAATTCATCCGAACAAAATCTTGATTAGAAAATTTCGTCAGGGAATTGATTTTTTGGGCTTTGTCGTCTTTCCAAAGCATCGGCTTTTAAGGACTAAGACAAAAAGAAGAATTTTCCAGAAGTTAAAGCTAGGAGTAAAGGAATATAAAACAGGATTAATTAGCGAAGAGACAATAAAACAGTCCTTAAATTCATATCTTGGCGTTTTGTCTCACGCTAATACTTATGAACTTCACCAAGAGTTAGAAAATCAATATTGGTTTTGGCTAAGAGAGTAGAAATCATGAACTCACATTTTTTGACATTCCCACCTAGATGTTATATAATTAGACTGGTTTTTCTATCTTAAAAGGAAGGTTCAATGATCGGAGCAGGCAATGGTCAATTTAATATTGTATTTAATAGCCACGGCCGTGGGCGGTGGGGCGGTTGGTTATATGGGACGAATCTATATCGCCAAAAGACAAAAAGATCAAGTTTTCCAAAAACAAAAAGAAATTTTACTTGAAGCTAAAGACGAAGCTTTAAAGATTAAAGAACAAGCGAAAAAAGAAGAAGAAGATTTAAAAAAAGATCTCCAAGAGCTCGAAAAAAATCTTCGCCGGCGCGAGGAGTCACTTGATAATCGGTCGGAATCAGTCGATGTCGAACGAAACAAAGTTCTCGAAAAAGAAAAAGAAATCGAGGTGATTAAAACTGAAATTACGGCTGTTAGAGAAAAACACGAAGAAGCCCTTGAAAAAATTAGCAAATTAAAAAGGGAAGAGGCATTGGATCTATTGCTGCGGCAAGTCGAGAAAGAATATAAAGACGATTTGATTAAGAAAATCAAAGAGCAGAAAGAGATCGCCAAAGAAGAAGCTCAATTAATGGCCCGTGAGATTCTTTCGTCGGTGATTCAGCGGTTAGCTTCCGAGCATACGGTCGAGACGACGACGACGGCGGTCAGTTTGCCGTCCGATGAAATGAAGGGACGAATTATCGGGCGCGAAGGTCGCAATATCCAAATTTTTGAAAAGGAAACGGGCACTGATTTAATTATCGATGACACGCCCGACACGGTGGTTATTTCTGCCTTTGATCCTATCCGGCGAAATATTGCTAAGGTTGCTCTGGAAAAACTGATTGCCGATGGCCGAATTCATCCGACGCGCATTGAGGAAGTGGTCAAAAAAGCCAAAGAAGAAATTGGTCAGCAAGTCAAGGAAGCCGGCGAGCAAGCCGCTTACGAAGTCGGCGTCGCGGGTTTGCATCCCGATTTATTGAAAATTTTAGGACGGTTGAAATTTCGAACTTCCTACGGCCAAAATGTTTTGCAGCATTCGATTGAATCGGCTTATATTGCGGGGATGCTCGCTTCGGAACTGGGCGCGGACGTGAATTTGGCCAAAAAGGCCGCTCTTTTGCACGATATCGGCAAAGCGGTTGATCACGATATTCCCGGTCCCCATCATCACATCAGCGGCGACATTGCTAAAAAATACGGTCTTTCGGAAGATATTGTTCACGCGATTATGGCTCATCACGACGATATTGAGGCCAAATCGGTAGAAGCGATCATTGTTAAAGCGGCTGATGCCATTTCTTCCTCGCGGCCTGGCGCCCGCCGTGAAACTTTGGAAAACTACGTCAAGCGTTTGGAGGAATTGGAAAATATTGCTAATGCTTTTCCGGGTGTGGAAAAATCTTACGCCATCCAAGCCGGCCGAGAAGTGCGAATTCTGGTAAAACCGGAGGCCATCGATGATTTGGAAGCGATTAAACTTTCGAAAAATATCGCCAAAAAAATTGAAGACGATCTGCAATATCCGGGGATGATTAAAGTTAATGTTATTCGCGAAACCAGGGCGATTGAATTTGCCAAATAGGTTTTTAAGGAGGAAAAATGGAAAAACCAGAGCTAGTGGCAGTCATTTCTAAAAATACGGGCATTTCGGAAGACGAGGCCATTCGTATCATTGATGCTTTCGTTGAAACAATTAAAGAAGGGTTGCTCCGCGGCGAAAAAGTGACCATCTCGGGCTTTGGGACATTTTTGCTTTCAAAACGAAAAGCCAAAACATTTATTAATCCCAAAACTCAAAGAGCTCACGAAATTCCTGAAAAATTTTTGCCACATTTTAAAGCGGGATCGGACTTCCGAGCTTAAAATGGAAAAAAATTTAAAATCACCCAAGAACTATTTTTGGAGCCTTTTAAAAACCGTTTTACTCATCGGTTTTATTTTAAGTGCTCTTGAATTTTATTTGGTATGGCAGGGTCGATTTCCCACGCCGCAAGGTCCCAAAGAAATGACTTATCAGTGGGAATATCAACATCAAAATTATACATTTGATGAAACTCTTTATCTTAGCATTGACCAATATTATGCCCATCAAGAAAAAGGGATTTTAACCGGTCAAGAAGAAAGTTCAATTGATAAATATCTGAACTTTCCCAAAAAGGATCAGACCATCAGCCAAGTGGCGACTAATCTTGAAGTTTTAGGAAGAGCGAAAAACCTTACCCAAGATCAGATGGCGGAAATGACTCTAACTTTTGTCCAAGCTATTCCTTATGATGTGACGCGGGCCCAAACCGATTTGACCCATCCAAGATATCCCTACGAAACGCTTTATGAAGACTTGGGGATTTGTAGCGATAAAAGCCTGCTCTATGACGCTTTAATCCGCCAAGAAGGTTTTGGCACGGCGGTTTTTCTTTTTCCGCAAGATGAGCATATGGCAGTGGGGGTCGAGTGCTCGGCTCAATATTCTTCTTATAATTCGGGCTATTGTTTTGCCGAGACAACAACTTCGGGTAATAAAATTGGCTTAATCCCCGAGCTAAAAGACAATTCCCAGGCGAGTGCCCTGGAAGCTTTACCTGCTTATAATACAAATCAAAGTGTCGCTTCGGGCCAAGAACTTTCCAACCCACAGATTATCGCTAAGACTAATGGTATAACTTACGGCGGGATTGTCGCGACCATTGAGTTATCCAATCAAATTACGGCTTTAAAACAGAGTTTAAACCAAGAAAATACCCAAATTAATACTGATGAGGCAAATCTTAAAAATCTCGGTACGGCACTTGATGGTTATAAGTCCATCGGTGATATCGCGACTTATAACGCCAACGTTCCGGCTTACAATAGTTTATTGGCCAAAGTTCAAAGCGAGATTTCGGCCTATAATAATCAAGTCGATCAATATAATCGATTAATTGTCGAATATAATTAGGACTTTGTTGATTCAATCAATGCCAAGATTGAGTTTCTACTTGTTGAGTTCTAAAAATATCTCCGGATTATTTTTGGCGGCACGGCCGATGAGAACGCCATCGAGATTACCGACTTTATTATCAAAATCTTTTTTGGATTTAATATCACCGTTGCCTAAAACATAAAGATCTGGAAATTTCTTTTTGATTTCATAAATCGGTTGCCAATCGGCTTGCCCTCGATATTTTTGGGTGGCGGTGCGGCCATGAACGGCGATGAGTTTGATACCAGCGTTTTTGATGGCGCTGACAAAATTAATGGCGCTTTTGATATCAGTATTCGGTAATCGCATCTTCGCCGAAATAGGAGTGTGATCGAGCGCATTTTTTATCGCTTTAGTAATCTTGACGGCGCTATCTGGATTGCTCAACTGCACGGCGCCAAAGTTTTGTTTAGCTGCCTTTTGGACCGGACAGCCAAAGTTGATATCAATCCCGTCGGGCGAAAATTCTTTTTCAATAATTGTTACCGCTTTAGCCATCGTTTTGGGATTCGAACCAAAAATCTGGATAACAATCGGTCGCTCAGCCTTGTTAAATTTGATCATTTCAAACGCTTTATCAACGCGCCGAATGACCGCTTCGGCGGCAATCATTTCCGAATAAACCACGTCGGCCCCAAACCAGCGGCATTTTAATCGAAAATCGCTTTTGGTGAAACCATGCATTGGTGCCAGTCCAATAATCGGTTTGGGAATTTTTTCAAACCAAAAATTATTCTTTTTCATTTTTCAAATCAGCATTTATTTCAGGCAGTTCGCGCATCACTGTTCCTTCGGGAATCATTTCTCCCTCGGATTTCGAAAATTTTCCCTCCTCGTCTCTTTCGTCGTATCTCTTTTTTCTAGGGAGTAATTTAACGATAATTTTAAACTTGCGAGACTCGCCGTATTGATCGACAACTTCATCAGTTTGTTTTTCTTGATAAATTTTGATTAATTCGGTCGATAAAATTTCCCGCAAAGTTTCAAGCTCCACTTTATTTTCTTTTATTTCCGCTTGAATTTTTTGGTTTTCCGTTTTATTTAATATTTCCGTTTTAATTTTCTGGCGTTCGGCTGTGGCCGAACGAACCTCTTCAACTGATTCTAAATAAGCGGGGTCGTTTTCCAATGATTCTTTAAGCATTAACCGAGCTTCTTTATTTTCTTTTTCAAAAGTTTCAATCTGCTCGATTCGGCGCGGGACGGAAATATTTTCTTCCATTAATCCTCCAATTTCTTAGCCATAAGAAAATCCATCATAAAATAAAGCTGATATTAAAATCAAAATCTTTAAAAAGCCATGAACTTTTCAAAAATATCATAGTCAACTACAAAGTACAATTATCGAAAATGAATTATTTTTTCATCAAAATCTTTATCTTGATGCGGCGGTATCTTCTTGGCCGGTCGGCCGACCGGAATAATATTGATCGCTAAGAAATTTTCCGGAATTTCTAAAAGTTTTTTAATCATCTTAGCCTGCTCGGAGTTTAGATTTTTCCAAACAGTCCCCAAACCCTGCTCTTGAGCGGCCAAAAAAAGATAGCCGGAAGCCAAGGCGAGATCTTGAACGGCTAAATTAGTTTTTGTCTTGTCGACGACCGGCAAAATTAAAACGGGGGCCCGAGCTAAAAATTCTTGCTGGCCAATTTCGGCAATTTTCTTTTTAGTGAGGTTGTCTTTAATCACGAAAAATTCCCAGGCTCGAATGCCTCGGCCTGACGGCGCAAAATGGGCGGCTTTAATAATTTCTTTGATTGTTTCGTCCGGAACCGGCTCATTTTTGAATTGGCGAATACTGCGGCGGTTTTTAATTTCCTGAATCATTTTTCTCCTTTTTAGAATTTTACAAATCGGTGCCAGTCCCAAACGTTTGTGTGGTAAAACTGATAGCCTATCCAGAGAACAATAATGACAAGCAATATTTTTAGAATCGTTCTTAAAGTAAAATTGGAAATGTTGGAAAAAATTCCCCAGCCAATTAAAAAAACGCCGAGGAGGCCAAGAAAGTAACCGGTGCGTTCGTATTTTAAAACTGTTCCTGAGGGAAAGTATTGCGGCGCATGAGGAAATTTAATTCTTGAAGCCCAAACACCGGCCACGCCCAAAAGTAGCAAAATAAGACCAATAAACATTGATAAATTCACTCATCCTCCCACTTTCATTTTACTATATTTAAAAATCAAAAGGCAGACGGTCTTTAGCGTCGCGTCAGGTCAAGAAGAGTAAATTAAGAAGTTTGAGACATCGGTCGGTTACAGCAGGTAAGTTCACCACCGCCGGCTTTGGTAACTTCGACTTCGTTGCCGCAGACAAGACAGATAAATTTCTCTCCGACTTTTGACACTTTAGCCATTTTTTCCTTTCGTTTTGAAAACATTTATTTTAAAGCAAAAAAGATGAATAAAATCAAGAATAATATGGCCAAAATTAAGTTTAAAATTGTTCCACTTATTTTACCGAGCAAACTGCCGGCGGCGGCGCGAAAAGCGCGGCGGTATTCTTTATAATAAATTAATTCGACGATTAAAACACCTAAAAATAATCCAATTAAACTGCCGAATGGGGGAAAGACTAAAAGGCCGATAATCATGCCGATCAATCCCCACCAAAGTGATTTTTTCGAAGCGCCGGAAAATTGGGCGCCTAAAAGTCCGGCAAGCCAATCGACCAGCGTCATGATGACTACTACTCCGGCTAAAATCCCCCACTCCCAAAATTTAAGATGTTGGAAATGATCAATAAAGCCAAAAACTAAAGTGATGGCAAGTAAATAAAGATGGGCCGGAAAAATCATCAGTAAGAAGCTAGCCGCGCCCACTAAAATCAAAAGACTAAAGACCATAACTAAAATTAGATAGGTCATAAATCTATTTTACATCATTAATGGACTTTTCGAATAAAATCCTGCCAGTACTTCTGGGTGGAGCAATTTATTTTAAATGATAAAACCCGTCTGAAAAATCAAGGGTGGATTTTGTTTTAGAATCTCTATTTGTTGTATTTACCGACCGTAAAGATCAGGTAGAGACCGGAGAGGCCGACGAGGGTATAGATGATTCTTGTAAGCGTCGTCATGTCGCCAAAAATAGATTTTACAACGTCATATCGGAAAATACCAACTAGTCCCCAGTTGAGAGCGCCAATCACCACCAAAACGATCACAATCCAATCTAGGACATTCATTTTCATCGCCATCACCTCCTTTCTTTCTAAGATAGAACAAATGTATCCATTCTCATTCTAACTAATTTGAACACTTTTTTCAAACCACTATCTTGACAGTCGGTCGGACTGGGTGAATTTTTTTAAACATACCGAAGTGATTGTCCTTATCTTTAAAATCTAAATATACGCAAAAACCCGCTTTAAGGCGGGTTTTTGCTTGCTTATGATAAACTTAGAGTTTACCGTTCGCGCATTGGACGGGCAACATTGACCTTGATCTGTCGGCCTTCGATTTCCTTGCCATCCATGGCTGCGATCGCTGCTTCCGCAGCTGCATCGTCTTTCATGGTAACAAAGCCAAATCCCTTTGATCGTCCGCTGAATTTGTCGGTGATAACTTTCGCTTCAACAACTTCACCAGCGCCGGCAAAGAGATCTTTCAAAGACTCGTCAGTCGTAGAATAGGGCAAATTGCCTACGTACAACTTGTTTTTTTGTTCTTCCATTTTCTCTTTCTTTTCCAACCAGTTAATCGGTTGGACAATACTTTTCGACCCCGTCTGACGTTTCTCGGGGTATTCTACCCTCGAGGGGTCGAAATACGCACGAGCACTCTTCAAACTTCGCTTTTAGTATAGCACATCGTCATTAATAAATCAAGAAGAAAGGACTAATTTGATAGAATCTTCCCCAATAACTATTTTAAGAGTCATTTTAAGGCGATGTCGAAATTTAATTTATTATAGAGCGGGGCTGATGATTTCTATGTTTTTAATCACTAAAAAGTCGGGGTGCGCGGATTCGAACCGCGGACCTCAGCGTCCCGAACGCTGCGCGCTACCAACTGCGCTACACCCCGAAACTTTTACTCCGACTTTGTCGGAGACGCGCTAACATGCTTTGTAACTGCGTTACACCCCAATCGACTTTATTATACCTTATCATTATGGTAAAATCGAGATAGCGATGCCCTCGTAGCTCAGGGGATAGAGCGAGACACTCCTAACGTCTAGGTCGCAGGTCCGAATCCTGCCGAGGGCGCCAAATTGACTGTATCGCCAAATTCTTTTACAATATTAAGGCATGGAAAAAGTTATTATCGTCAAAAATCTCATCAAAAAGTATGGTCCACTTTCCGCCGTCGACAATATTTCTTTTGAAGTAAACCGTGGAGAAGTTTTTGGTTTACTCGGCGAAAACGGTGCCGGTAAAACAACGACGCTGGAAATGATTGAGGGTTTAAGAAAACCAACGGCCGGCCGAATTGAAGTGTTGGGAACCGATGTGCAAAAGAATTTACGTAAAATTAAAGAACAAATTGGTGTCCAGTTGCAGTCCTCGGCTTATTATGATTTTTTAAAACTACGTGAGATTTTAAATTTATTTGCGAGTTTTTATCATAAAAATCAAAACCCGGACGATTTATTAAAAATGGTTGGACTCGAAAGTAAAGTCGACCAATATGTCAGAAATCTTTCTGGCGGCCAAAAACAACGTTTTTCCATTATTGCCAGCTTGATTAACGACCCCGAAATTATTTTTCTTGACGAGCCGACAACCGGTCTTGACCCGGTGGCGCGGCGCAACTTATGGGAAGTCATTACTAAAATTCGTGCCCAAGGCAAAACAATTGTTTTGACGACGCACTATATGGAAGAAGCCGAGGTTCTTTGCGATTGCATTGCCATTATGGATAAAGGAAAAATTATCGCTCTCGATGAAACTCATAAATTGATTGAAAAAACCGAATTTCCATATCGAGTGGAAGCGATTTGTGAAAAGGAAAATCCGAAAGCTTGTGCCGAATTTGCTAAAATTGGTCAAGTTTCCAATCTCGGCGGTAAGAAAAATAACATTTCCGTTTTCCTGCGCTCGAAAGAAAGTTTAGCGAAGGCGATGAAAATTCTTGATCAATATAACATCGATACTTTTTCGGTCGGCCGGTCCACACTGGAAGATCTTTTTATTGAATTAACTGGCAAAACGATTACCGATGAGGAAAATGACAATGGCTAAATTATTTATCGCCAATTTAAAAATGATGGTCCGCGGCCGCCAAGCTCTCTTTTGGAGTCTGGCTTTTCCGTTAATGTTTACGATTATCTTCGGCTTTTTCTTTGGCGGCACAAAGACTTCGGTTGGTACGGTGGCTTGGATTAATAATTCGCAAAGTCCGCTAGCGACCAATCTCGAGCAAGCGGCTACCTCGGCCGGACTTTTTAGCATTCAAAAGGAAACTGATTTAGCGACTGCCAAAGATTTACTTCAAAAAGGCAAAATTGCGGCGATCGTTGAAATACCGGCTGATTTTGGTTTGTCAAAACCGGGCGCGCCGACGCAAATTAATTTTATCAACGACCCGGCCAACGCTTCCGCCAACGCGACGATTGAAGGTTTCCTTTCTCAATATCTGACCAATGTAAATTATCAAATTCAAAAAGCGAAAGCGATTTATTCGGTTAAGAGCGAAACATCGACGAATAATAATTTAAACTATTTTGATTTTGTGTTGATGGGTTTAATCGGTCTGGCTCTGATGAACTCGGCCGTTCAGGGCATTGCCATTGCCATGGCCAAATATCGCCAAGATAAAATCCTCAAACGCATTACGACCACGCCGTTGGCCTCGTGGAAATTTGTCTTCGCCGAGGTTCTCTCGCGGTTGGTTTTAAATTTGTTTCAAGTCAGCTTCATTTTGATAATTGGGGTTTATGGTTTTCACGCCCATATTATCGGCAACATTTTCTTACTATTTTTATTTGCGCTTTTAGGCGGTTTGCTTTTCCAAACGATTGGTTTTACGGTGGCGAGCGTCTCCAAAACCGAAGATGCCGCTCAAGGAATGTCAGTGGCCATTACTATTCCGATGATGTTTTTGGCTGGCGTCTTTTTTCCCATCGACTCGTTGCCGAGTTGGCTTTTTAAAATTGTTCAATATCTTCCCTTGTCGCCGCTGCTTCGAATGATTCGGCAAATCGGAAACCAAAATATTTCGCCTTTGAGTAATCCCAGCAACATTATTATCGTTGGCATTTGGATTGTGGTGATGCTGGCTATCTCGATATGGCGATTTCGGTTGTCAGACGAATAAAATACTCTAAATAGGAGAAGGCCTGGTCCAGAGGACCAGGCCTTCGCAGGACTCGTTCTTATTCAGCGGGTTCGCCGACGGCCACTTTGGTGGCCGTCGGTTCGACTTTGACACGGATGCGGAATCGGTAGGTGGCCGTTCTTATGGGCTCGTTGCCATCGCCGGTGCGGTTGTCGGAAATCTCGACATCGACATATCTGGGTAACTCATTAATGATCCCGACGATGAGTGAACCTTTGGGTAATCGGCTCATCAGATCTTCTTTCTGGCCGCTTTCAACGTCGTAGATAGCCAGAAATCCCGAGTTGGGCGGATCAGCTGTGCCGTCATCTTTGAGAAGTCCCGGCACCCATCCGCCCATGAGAATGTGAGTCGAGTCCAGCCAGAGTGGCTCGACTTCGACCTTACAAAGCTGGTTGCCTTTATACGCGACGTACCAGCCGTCCAGTCGAGTGTCCCGGCCGGTCTTGAGGTTGTGGGAGAAAAAGTCACACACCGCCCATTGATTGTCGGCTGAAATGGTAAGCGGTCCGTGGTGATTCCGGAGCACTGGCAAAGTATGAATTCGTTGGCCAGTAGTCGCATCGAAGACGCCGATGGGACTGTCGCTTTCTTCATCGTAAGACCAAAGTGCGAGGAGTCCGTTATCGTCAGACCAATACGTACGGGGGGCCTTATCACTCTCAAGTAAGTCGGTGGTGTCGAGAGTGATTTGATTTCCACTCATCGGCGTGAGGCTGGCCCAGCGCTTGAGAGTCGTCCTTTCGTCAAGGGATTCTGTTCGGGCAACGCGCAAGTTAGCGCCGCCGGACGTTTCGTTAAGATCGACGATGACCTTGACGGCCGGCTGGTTCTGGGATTTTGGTCCCATCCTGCCGCAGACGAGGACCAGGGCAACAACCAGTGCGACGAATATCCATCCGACGGTCTTCATTGCAATCTCCCTCGCCATTTGGTTTTCTATTTAGTTGTCGAAGAACAACTACGCATTATAGCATAGCCGAACACTCGCGTCAAGGCAAATATTTTGAGAATAAAAAAGGGACGGCGCGCAAGCACGCCGTCCCCAGGTCCGGTGGAATGTCCCGATCGCACCTCCTTTTTCCTTCATCCCAGATATTCCCTTACATAGGAAGGTAACGATGGGTGCCGACGTCGCGGCTGAACGCCGCTGTCGGCTCCGAAGCCCAGTCGAACTGGGCTGTCAGCCAGCTGACTCTGGTGACACCTTCGTCATTGAGGCTGGCGAAGACGATACTGGTCTTTGATGTCCCATCGACCGGATTAGTTTCGGTAGCGGATAGATAGAACCCACTACCGTCCGGCGCCCAGGCCGGGAGGTTCCCGAAATCGAGTAAAGGTGTTTCGGGATTCGCTTCCCCGAGAGTCTTGACGAATATCCCGAATGGGGTGGCGAAGACTAGCCGCGTGCCAAGAAGTGCTGGTTCAACGGCATCAGTATCGGCAACCTGAACCTCCGCCGTGATCTCGCCGTTGACCAAATTCTTCTTCCAGATCTGGGTATGGCCATTGTCCGTTAGATCGACTTGCCAGCAGATGACTCCGTCACCCCACGTGGGGTGACCTTCGTCTGCCGACTCTGGCGCGGCTGACACTCGCTCTGGTTGGCCAGGCGTATTCAGGTTGCTCACGTTGATCGTGACCACCTTGGCTGGCCATGGTCCTTGTTTGAAGACGAGTTTGGTCCCGTCCGGGCTCCAGGCAGGTTCCTGGTCTTCCGTCCCGAAAGTTACCCGATGGGACCGGCCGGATCGGAGATCTTTCACCCAGATGTTGAGATCTCCGTTCGACCGCTCCGCATACGCCATGAACCGGCCATCCGGCGAAAACGCCGGCTGGTGGGCTTCGGTGCCTTGGGCGTTTACAAGCATCACGAACTTTTTTCCATCCCAGCCCCAGATGTTCTTACTGACGATAGCGCCAGTAGTTGCATCTGTCACTTGAACGCTGAAGGCGAAGGTGGAGATCTCTCTCCACGGCATCGCCGGCCGCACGAGGGGCGCCGCGAACAGCGCCGTAGTAAACGCCAACATCAGAGTTAGAGCAACCAGTAGTGCTACCATTCTCCGCAACATCGTCTCCTCCCACGCATCCAACAATATTTAGCCGGGCATCGGCCCAGGCTTTTTCGCCTGTCAATGTACAACCTGAAATTATATCATAGAACCTAATTAAAGTCAAGGACAACCTTCTCTCTTGTTTTTTACTCCAAAAAAGCTTAAAATATATGGGAGGATAAATGGAACAGAAAGTTAAATTCGATATCTCCACGGTCACGATTTTAAAAGTCGCCGCTGTCGTTTTAGGCATTTGGCTTCTTTTTGCCGTTCGTAATATCGTTTTCTTATTTTTTATTGTTTTGGTGGTTGTGGCCGCCTTAGGTCCGTTAGTTGATCGTATGACCAAATATATCCCCCGACTTTTAGCGGTAATCATCTTAAGCATCGTTGTTTTGGGGATTTTGGCGGCGGTTGGTTTTTTAATCGTGCCGCCGGTGGTAACCGAAGTCAAACAACTAGCCATCAATCTACCATCAATTGCCATAAAATTAGGCCCTCTTTATCAGCATATTCAAAATTCATTAGGGAACTATCAGCAGGGATTATTCAATGTTTCATCTCAAATTGGGAAAATCTCCAGCGGTCTTTACTCGACAACCGTCGGTTTTATCACCGGTCTTTTGGGTTTTTTGACCATTTTGGTCTTGTCATTTTATATGCTCCTTGAACAAAATGCGATTAAGAATTTTTTAAATCAAAGTATCCCTTCTGAAAAAAAAGAGAAAATTATCCCGATTCTCAAAAAAATTAGTGAAAAGATGGGTAGCTGGCTGCGCAGCCAATTTGTTTTGATGTTCATTATCGGGGCGCTTGATTTTATCGCTCTGATTTCGCTGGGTGTTCCTTATGCTCTGGCCTTGGCGCTTTGGGGAGGATTAATTGAAGTTGTGCCTTATATCGGTCCGTGGCTCGGATTAATTCCGGCGGTCGCCATCAGTTTTAGTCTTTCGCCACTCAAAGGCATCTTGGTTTTGATTGCTTTTGTTATTATTCAACAGATCGAATCAAATTTTTTGGCCCCAAAAATTATGGGTAAAGCGGTCGGTCTTTCGCCGGTGATTATTATTTTGGCTTTGCTGGTTGGCGCCGAGTTGATGGGGCTTTTGGGAATTATCATTGCCGTACCGGTCGCGGCGGCCCTTTCCGTTTTGATCCAGGAATGGCCTGAAATTCGGAAGTTATATTCTTAAATCGACTAAAATAAGTACTTTTTATAAAAAAATCTCCTAACAAAAGAGCGGAGATATTTTTTAGTGGTGGGCCCGACCCGATTTGAACGGGTGACCTTCACGATGTCAACGTGACGCTCTAACCAACTGAGCTACGAGCCCATGTGTAAATTAAACATTGATAAAATGTTTTTTTGTACATTTCTAAATTATTTTACCAGATAATTATAGTTTTCGCAACCAAAAATCCCCCAGGCGGGGGAATTTTGGTTAGGATTCTTTTTTGATTTTGATCTTGGTCGTTTTGGGTTTTTCCGGTTCGATTTTAGGGGCAATAATTCTGAGCTGGCCGTCTTTAATCGAGGCTTCGGCTTTGTCGGCGTTTACCTCCGCCGGCAGAGGAATTCGGCGGGCGAAAGAGCCGTATCGAATTTCCTTGCGGTAATAATCTTCCTCTTTTTCTTCGATTTCGGCTTTTCGTTCACCTGAAATATCGATATAGGTGTCGCCGACTTCGACATTAATATCTTCTTCTTTGATACCGGCGATATTGGCGGTGATGGTGACGTCTTTTTCGGACTGCTTGACGTCAACGGCTGGAAATTGCCAACCGCGCGAGCCGGGTAACGAAGTTAGATCATCGTCTTCAAAAAATCGGTCTAAATCGCGCAACGGCGACCAAGGCATAATGTAACGTGGCATTTTGTTTTCACCTCCTTTCTCAATTTTTTGCTTGTTAAAGAAAAGTTCATCAAAGGATTGCTCGAAAATCTCGGCGATGCGCAGGGCTAAGGGCAGGGAAGGGAGATTTTTACCGCGTTCAACCGAAATCACTGACTGCCTCGAAATCCCCAAGCGTTCAGCCAGTTCTTCCTGAGTTAATTTTTTTTCCTCTCTTAAATTTTTAAATTTATTTGAGAAAGTTCGAACATAAATTTTAACCATCTCTTCTCCAATAAAATTGTAAAGGAAACTTTACATTTTGTCAAGATATTTTTGATGAAATGAGTGTAGGCAGGCCAAAAGGCCTGCCTACTGGATCATTTGTGCTACGTAAGTAGCTCTTCTGCCCGAAACCAGATCTTGAGCTCGCGCTCGGCATCCTCAAGGCTTGAGACAGCGTGGACGACGTTCCGGACGGCGCGCTTCTCTCGGCGAGAAGCTTCGAAAGTGTCATCCGAGAACTTTCCGCGGATGGTGTACGACGAGTTATCTTCGGGCTTAGTGGGTCCGACTATCCCGCGGATTCTTTTCACGGCGTTCTTGCCCGAGATGGCGATGGCGACGACTGGCTGATCATCGAGTTGTTCGCAGAGCCAAGGAAAGTAGTCCTTACCCGCATGTTCCTGATAGTGATCCTCGACCATCTGAAGAGACGGTCGGATCATCTTGATGCCCGTGATTCGAAGATTGTCAGTATCGAGCAAACTCAGGATAGGCGTGATTTGTCTGCGGTAGACATCGTGGGGCTTGATCAGGACCAGCGTGGTCTCCTCTGGCATCATCGGCGAATCTCCTTACGAATCAGAATAGCAACGATCTGTCAGGCATTTGAAAATATCAAAACCTATCTTTAATGTCAAGCTGATGTTTATTTGCTTGACTTCCGACTGAAAATATGGTAGGGTTTAGGTAACGGGGCTATATAGATTCGACAAAAAACCCGTTTGACAATTTCAAGTCGAGTAGGCTACGCATTCTCGTAAAAAATCGTGGCAAAATCTAAACGCTAAACCAAATTTAGCACCTGCCTTAGCTCTAGCGTAAGCCGGGGTTAAGCACGTCATTCCGATGCGTTGGTTGACCGGTCGGAAATGGCGACATTAGTTGACCTTCGAGAGTTAGAGATCGTCCTGGTATAACTCTTAAGATAACAAGGACTGTATCTATGCTTGTCAAAGATTGTCAAATCGTTTTTTGGACGGGAGTGCAATTCTCCCTAGCTCCACCAAATCGTTATTTTGATCAGAAATATGCTCTTTTATATGGAATGGGGGCGATAAAACCGGAGTTCCAAATCCCGTTTTTAAGGAGTAGGTCGGATTCTTGGCAAAAATCATATTGTGGATCATAACTTTTCCCTGTTTATTGGCGTTTTTCCATGTTTCCGCCGGTGTTCCGAGAAATCTAAAGACTATATTTAAGGCCTCGCTCATGTCGGGCGCTTTTTTGTTTTCAGGCTCTCTTTCCAACTCATCGACTTTTTTGGCTAATTCTTCAATCTTAGTTTCGTATAGTGCTTTTACACTCTCGGATAGTGTTTTGGGAATCCGGTCAATATAATCATTAATCATATTTCTCAACTCTTTCCTTTCTTCCTCTTTTATAACTTTGTCGGCGCCAACATCTTTTATTTTTTTCTCCCAAAGTCGTGTAGCGACGACTTTGGCCATTTCGATAACCTCTTGCTCAACTTTAATGCTTTCCAGTAATCCGACATAATCTTCTTCCATTTTATCGGGCGATATATTTTTGGGATTTGCGCTGCAATTTTTATTGTTGCAAGTATAGTGAGCGTAATATTTATATTTGCCCCTGCTGACACTTCCGGTCATTTTCATACCGCAAACCGAGCAATTAACGCATCTTCTTAGGGGAAATTCTAAATTATCGGTTTCTCGCGGTTTTCTTTCCGGCTTTTTTAGCTTGTCTTGGATTTTATAAAACGTTTCTTGGCTAATTATTGCCTGGTGATGACCGGGGCGTTTTGTTATGCCCCACTTGGGATATTCTACCAACCCGGCATATAGCGGCTGAGTTACTACTCGCTTAACTAAGTCCAAATCAACTCGTGAGCCAATTAGTTTATCGATATTTTTAGCCCGTAAGAACTTCTGTAGATCAACTTGTCCCAATAGTCGATTTTCGGCGAAGGCAATCAATCCTTCGGCCAGAATATCGGCAATGGGTTTTATCGGAGTAATGATTTTGCCGTGCTCTTTGTCTTTTCGGTATTCATAGCCCGGCGGACAATTAAAACACCAATAACCACGTTCAATTCGCGCCTTCATTTTCTGGCATACCTGGCGTCGATTCTGTTTCCTCTCAAGCTGGTTTTGCGCGGCAAAGATGGTTTCAACAAATTCTCCCTCAGCGCTATCGTCAAAATTGTAATTTAAGCAACAAAGCTTCGCTTCTCTGGCAGTCAGTTCTGACTTTAGCCTTAAATGAACCTCAACATCTCTGGCAAAGCGCTTCAGATCATCGAAAATGACGAAATACTTATTCTGCCAGTGGTTATCCAAAAATCTGACCAGTGATTTCATTGCCGGTCTGTCGAACAATCCGCCGGAAATGCCTTCGTCGCGAAATACATTATCAACTTCTAAACCAAGTGATTTGGCATATTCTTTGCACCTGTATTCTTGACTATCAAGGCCGTTACCTTCCTTGACCTGCCTTTCGGAAGATACCCGGCAATAGATGACTGCTTTTGTGTATTCCCTCTCCATTTTTCCCTCACTTAAAAGAATCCAAATAAGTAGTAAATGTCCTATCTACTACCCCGACCACGAAATTTCGAAGCTGATTAATATCCTGTTCGTTGAGATTGAATTTATCCAAGAACTTTTTACATTCATCAACAGAGATAACTTCATTAGTAACCTGTTTACCAGTTTCGTTGCCTGTATTCTTGTTAGTCTGATTGAGTTCCATTTCACCCTCCTTAATATCCTTACAAGGATAGTGTATATCCTCGCAGGGATACTTGTCAAGAGGGTTATTAACAGGTTTAAATTTACCCGCAATCGGTTGACAAACTCTTCGAAATATGCTATAATCGGTTGGTTATTCAGAAAAGCACATTAATATCTGTTTCTTGGAGCCTTCCTCGTTATCTGTTAAGGTAACAAGAGAGGCTTCAAGAAAAGCACATAAGACCTGAGCGGAAGCCAGGCAGTGTTTACGAGGGAATGCCGATGTCACGGAATGCCCTGTCAAATGAGCAGTTCAGGGAATTGACGTCACAGGTAGTTCATGGGATTCCGACCGATCTTTCGGTCGAGGACTACGACTACCTGACTACTCATGGGAAGGAACGGGATGCGGCGATCGCCGAGACGCTCCGCTCGCTGCGGACGCAGAACTCGCAGTCGCAACCCGCACCGAAGCTGCTCCAGTCCGTCACCACCATCAGTCTGCCGGCGATCTCGTCGTTCGATGTCGGGGCCCACATCGTGGCCACCCCGGATAAAGAGCGGAAGAGCGCCGAAGTGCTGATCGGATGGATCGGCGACAACGCCAAGCGTCTCGCCAAGGGCTTCGTAGAACCGGAAGTGGCGGAAGCCACGCTGCGCGTCCACAGGCTCACGAAGGCCTCGGTGGACGGCCCGATCATCGCCGAACTCGGCGGTGAAGAGGTCGTTCTCACCACGTGGGGCCAGATGTACGAGATGATCCGCCAGCAGGGTCGCGGCCAGCAGGGCTTCCTGCTCACTAACGGCTATGCGAACGTGTTCTACGTTCGCCAAGCCAACGGTGAAGTCTGGGCGGTCAGCTGCTGCTGGTACGCCTCGTTCGGCTACTGGAGCGTCTACGCCAATCCGATTACGGATCCGAGCACGTGGAGCGCCGGCCGCCAGTTCCTCTCCCGCTGATTCTGAGGTGCTTGGGCCCTCTGGGGCTCTGGCTCTCTGAATCTATGACTCTACCCGCCCCGAAGGGGCGGTCGACTCACGCGGCTCTTCTACAATCTTGCCTTCGGGCAGGAAAGTAGAGGAGCCGCTTTTCTTTATATTCAAAAAGTTGAATTCAAACGATTTATTTTATGTTAGAATGCAAGTAGGAATCGTGAAGGCAATGGCTACGGCTTTTGTCCGCGATCCTAGATAGTTAGTCGCCGAGAGTTGCTTCGGGTACGCCTTAAGCAAGAGTGGTACTAATAATCTAAAAAAAGAATAGAATCGGTACCGCCTATTAGAGTCTTTGAGGTCTCAAATAATATACAGCGAGTGAAATGATTCCCTCGCAGTGGCTACAGAGGATAGGCGGCACACAATCTGGGCGGTCAACTGCAACTGGAACGCCTCGAACGGCTACTGGAACGTCAACGCCAATCCGATTACGAATCCGAACACGTGGAACGCCGACAACCAGTTCGTCTCCCGCGACTCAATTCTTTTCTTCCGGCAAACCGGAAGTTTTTGTAAGTAGCCCCTTTCTCCAGCCGCCAACCATTTTACCAATGCTCTCAACTGCTTCCCCGATTGTGGTAAATTGCTTAGAGGGTATGAGTTTTAGTTCCCAACAAAGCTGAATGAAAAACCTTAACGAATCGATTTTGCCCAAAGAATCGCTAAGCAAAGAGATTTTATTTTCGATAGAGGAAAAAGATGCTCGCTGTAAAATGTCCAAGAGGTCTGTGAAGAGTAAATCAACTCTTTGTCCTAACCCAAAACGCTCGCATTTAGGCAAGTTTCGCTCTATCGCAACCCAAAGTTTATAAGCACTTTTTAAATGCTCGATAACCGGCGGAAAGTTACTTTTGGAATTATTATGAAAAATGTTTGTCATCTTTATCACCAGACTATATCGGTTGAGAACCTGCTTGTTGCTTGGGAAGAATTTATAATAACCAAAAAGAAAAGAACAGATATGCGACTTTTTGCCAGATACCTCATTGAGAACATATCCGCTCTGCATACCGATCTTAGCAATTTTACCTATAAACATGCAAGCTATGAGCGATTCAATATCCAAGACCCGAAGCAAAGAATAATTCATAAAGCATCCGTAAGAGATAGGTTGCTTCACCACGCCATTTATCGGATTTTATACCCGATCTTCGACAAAAGTTTCATTTACGATTCATACTCCTGCCGATTGAATAAAGGCACGCATAAAGCGGTTGAACGATTAGAGCAATTTAATCGTAAAGTTAGTAAGAATTATACCGGCCCTTGTTATGCCCTAAAATGCGATGTTAAGAAGTTTTTCGATTCTGTTAATCATCAAATATTGCTTGATTTAATCCGTCGAAAAGTCCCTGATTCGGATACTCTATGGCTCATCGAAACGATAATTAACAGCTTCAATAAATCCTTTGTTCAGTTAGGGCTTTTCGGGGACTTTTCGAGAGAGAGAGAGAGAGAGAGAGAGAGACGACAGCCTTCAGCTGTGGAATACCTATCGGAAATCTTACCAGCCAGCTTTTTGCAAATGTGTATCTGAACGAGTTTGATCAGTTCGTAAAACATAAATTAAGAATAAAGTTTTACTTAAGATATTGCGACGATTTTGTCATTCTAAGCGATAATCGCGACGAATTGGAAAAACTAATTTCTCTGACTGCCGAGTTTTTGGAAAACAAGCTGAAACTCCGATTGCATCCGAATAAAATTATTATCAGAAAGCTCAAGGAGGGAATTGATTTCTTGGGCTATGTTGTTTTGCCGCATTACAAAGTTCTGAGAACAAAAACCAAAAAGCGAATGCTTAAAAAAATAAATGAAATCAACAAGACCTCGTATTTCGGGCTGATTAAGCATTGCAACTCTTATGGGCTGCGCATAGAACTTGAAGCCAGATTGGCTCAGGGGTCGCCTGATAAAAATATTCGGGGGTTGACCGGTATGCCAAATATATTTATCTGAAAGTGTAAATGCGGGCCGGTTGACCAGCCGGTTGTGCCTCGGGTGCCGATAATAGTCCCAACATCTACCTGCTGGCCGACTACTACATTAATTGAATCCAAATGACCATAAGTTGAGGTGATATGATGGCCGTGGTCGATTATAACGTGCTTGCCGAAGCCATAAGAGGTCTCATCAGCATAGATAACCGTTCCGACCATAAAAGCGCCCACAGGATCGCCGATCGGGCCGGCAATATCGATTCCGGTGTGAAACCATTGATAGGGAGAGTGATCGCCGAATTCGAGCGTAACAACGCCTCCAATCGGCCATATTTCGGTTTCGGCAACGTGATCGATGACCTCGCCGCTTCTTGGATCGTGGATATCGACTCCGGCCGTCTGCGTATTTTGGCTCGCCAAAGCGTCGGAAACAAAATTAATTCCAGCTTGAGTGAGAATAATAACGGCAAAAACAGGGATCAAGCAAATTACCAAAAGCGTGTAAAGCAGATACTTGATTTCCTGCTTCATCGAAAAAAGAGCGAGAATAATTTTAATTGTCTGCGGACTCATGACTTTGGCCGATAGATCTCCGCCGGATCGGTCGTGATTAGCGGATGTTCTTCTTCGGAGGCCGTAATTTTAACCGCCACGTGATGCTGATCGGCAATAATAAGCGCCTCGCCTCGTTCGCAAGTAAGCAAAAACTTTTGCTCGTATTCGCTTAGACGAAACTCAGAAGCCACGCCCTTAATAGTGGTCGTGTCTTGCCTCATTAAAATTCGTAATGCGCTTTGAGAGGCGATAGCTCTTCCGTAAGTGTTTTGCAAGAAGTCGTTGGCTTGCTGAGAGATAATGCTGACACCGAGGTAATATTTTCTGGCACGCCGAACTAGTCCGGCAATGAATCGGGCGCTTTCTTCGTGCTCTAAAATAAGCCATGCCTCATCAATCACTAAAAGCCGCTTGCAAGGATTGGATTTAACCTGATTTTGCACAAATTGGGCAATTACCAAGTGCATTATTTGCCTCAATGATTCCGGCAAATCTTTCGTGTCAAAAACCACTAAGCGATTATCAAGCTCAATGTTGGTTTGTTCATCAAAAACTTGCGCCAAAGAGCCGCCAGTATATTTTTCCAACCGCCGGCAAAGTTTGTTTTGTTTAAGAAGTTTTAATTGGACAAAGAAATCATAAAACAAAGGATAATCTTTACTTACCCGCTTTCTCGTTTTCTTTGTTGACCAACCAGCTTTTTGATAAGTTTTCATTATTGCTCTATCAACTACCGATTTTTCCTCTGCTGTGAGTCCTTCGGCCATAAGCGAAACGATTTCGGTGAGCGACTGAACATGGTCGGCGAAACTATCCGGTTCGGTGAAAGCGTTAACTGATAAATCAAAAGGATTAATTTTCTCTTTTGAATGAACTGAAAGTTTAATATATGTGCCACCAACCGAATTTGCCAGTTGGCGATATTCTCGCTCGGGGTCAATGACGATGACTTTTGCACCTTGCATTAAGTGACGAAGTATCTCGACTTTAGCCGTATAGCTTTTACCGGCGCCCGACTGAGCAAAAAGAATGCTGTTAGCGTTGGGTAAAACAAAACGATCTAAAATAACGAGCGAACTATTCGATCGATTGATTCCATAAAGAACACCTGATTCTTGCACAAGCTCGGAGGAAATAAAAGGAAAGGTCAAAGCGGCTGAGGAGCTGTCGAGATTTCGCTTTTGCCCGAGTAAGTTATCTCCTCTCGGCAAAACTGATTGGAGTCCTTCGATTTGTTGAAAGATAGCCGGCTTAGTGTAAAAAAGCCGAGCCGCTAATACGGTTTCCAAAAGTTTAATAGTTTTATCTAATTTGGCAAGCGAGTCGGCCGAAAGGGTGATATATAGCGATATTTGAAAGAGGTTTTCTTGTCCTCGTTGGATTTTGTCTCGAAGTTCAATCGCCGATTCCAAAGGGTCGAGAAGATCGGCGCCGATAATTCGGCCGGATCGCTCCATTGCCCATTTAGTCGATGTAAGCTCGGTAATCTTGCGATTTAGTTTTGGCAAAGCCAAGTTAGCGTCGACTGGCTCGATATGGTAAGAAATATCAATATTGTGATTAAAGTTGATTAAATGATTAAGCCAGCCGCTTGAAGCCGTATATGGATAACCGGAAATATACATTGTTTTAATGTAGCGGCCGTCAATTAAAAGGCAATCGATTTGTTCTTCGAGCCCTGCATAAGTAATAAAATCAAGCTGGTCTTGATCGCCGACATGAAAGGCTAGTGTCTTTTTCTGTTTTTCTTTTTGGCGCTCGTTGGATCGTTTATTCTTGCGCTTAATTTTAGATAAAATTTTGATCATTTGTTTGCCTCGCAATTTCCTGAACTAAGGGTTGGATTTTTACCTGTTCCGGCCGGTAAAAGCCGTAAAACAGGTCAAGAATTTCCAAGCTGGAAAGCTGCCTGGCCGTCATGCCAAGTTTTTCTAACCCCTTGATGATTATTTCTTGTTCTAAAAGTAGTTGCTCTTTTGCCGTCGAAAAATCACTGCTTTGTTTGTTGTCAAAGGGAACTACCAGATAAAAGCGTCGAGATAGAATCTTATTTCCGGCAACGAGTTTCCTAATAAAATCGCTGTAATTTTTAAGCTGCTTTTTGTAAACTTCGAGCTTTTCATCGGCTCGAGAATTGCGTAGATCTTCTAAGTAACGATCAATATCCAGTTCGCGGACTCTGATTAAAATTTGAATCGGTGTCGTCAAGCCGTTAAGAAACGACTGAAAAGTATCAATGATTACATCTTGTTCATCGGCGCTTTGGAGTTCGAAATTCAAAGAAGAGGTGGCTAAAATCGAGCGGTAACGATTATCGGGTAAAATCATAATCCCGTCCCTGACTTCTTTGATGCCTATTTGAGTTCTCGCCGAACCCTTAGTCTTTGATCGGCTTAAGGGAAACATCAAGCCCTCCTTTCTTGGCCAGTTTCAAAGAAACTGAAAGTTTAGGATTTGTAAGTAGCGCATTAACCTGCATCGACTCGGACAATGTGGGCGATAATGCCGGTTTTACCTCTTTTTGGGCTGTTTTCTTTGAAACGGACTTTTTCTTAATGACAATTTCCTCGAAATCTCGCGCAGTTAAATCGCTTTTAGTAAAAACATATTGTCTTGGCCGGAGATGATATCGCAAGTAAATAACTAGCCAATCAGCCATAATTCTACCTCGAAAACGGATTGCTAATCCGGCAAAGAATATAATCTCAATGACGATTGCGGTTCCTTTGATCAAGCCAAAGTGCATCCTTTGTGGAACACAAATATAAATGGCAGTGCCAATAAAAAGCGGAATAATCAATAAAACGATTTGGGTAAAAGTTAAACTTCCGGCAATGCGGTCTTCAACAGTTGTGACTTGTGCCGGAACGACAGTTGTTCTCATATATGCCTCCTCGAGCTAGCGGTGCTAACGGCAGAAGCCGTTTTGGCGCCGTTCGCGCTAACTACATTAATAATTTGTCCGCTGACTTTTTTCATAAAACCGGTGGTTTGGGCCGATAAGGCCAGTTGCACGCCGATTGAAGTCGTTTTTAATAGAATCGATAGCATAGCGATCCCAACAAGTATAGAAATGAGTGGACTTGTTCCTGATTGTCCGGAAATGGTTAGAAAAGCCGACGATAATTGAATGATGACCACATGAACGAATAAAACGAAAATGGTCACAAGATAAACGCTAAAAGAATTTTCGGCAAAGCCCGAGGTGCGGGGAATTAGCCACAAAAGCCAGACGAGCGGCGACATTACCGCGCCGAAGGCTAAAATGATTAAACGGCCGATATAGAAGATGAGCAATACGACGGCTAAAACGACGAAAAGAACCATAAAAATTAAAGTGACTAATGGTGTAGTTCCGCTGACCATTGTTGCCGGATCGAAAGCGTTGAGTATCCAAGCGTTGCCGATCCCGCCGGTCGCATTTAGGACGGCATGCACTATTACTTGGCAAAGCTGCAGGAGCCAGTCGATTAGAAAGATTGAAGTATTGGCCATAACGAAAGCAATGGCGATTTTTGGCAAAATTTCTTTGAGCGTCAATTCTTCAAAACCGAAAGTGGTCGAACTCATCACCCGAAAGCCCAAAAGAGCGATGATTAAAGCAAAGAGAGAGTCGGTAATGCCGACAATCACTAGCCAGAAATTGAAAACTACCGAATTTGTTGAAAGCATCGGCGTGTTGGTCAAAAATCCAATAATTCCGTCAATAATCGGCTTGGTAATCGATTGGACGATATTTTGCAAGAATCCGGCGATGGCGTCCAGTAAAATCTTTGCAAGCGATCCGCTTTCCGGCGCTGTCTGAATGGGATTAAGGTTCAGAGCCGTTCCCGCACCGCTTGTTGCCGGCTGGGTTAAAGATTGATCAAGCAGGGTAGAAATTGCGGCGGCGGCGATAACGATCACCAGTCCGATTAAAGCATTCCGAATCGTTTTCTTGGCTTCATCGAGCGTTTCAGGTTTGCCACTTGAGGTAATATACAAGTAGCCGCCTCGCACTAAAAAGAAAGTTGCGGCAATGCCGGCCAAGACGATCAATGCGGTCAGCGAATCGTGCGTGAAGTTAGCCACTTCGCTATTGGAAGCGGCATATGCGGTTGCTGGCGTAAAAATCAGTATTCCAAGCAGAATCCACAAATTGGAATAAAGCTTTTTAATCATAAGAATTTATTTAAATGATGAGTTGGCCAGCTGGGTTACGACATTGGTTAAAATGTAGGCGCCGATACAAATCGCCAAACCGATGGCCGAAAAGATAATCGTCTTTTTGGCTCGGTCAAGTCTTTCCGGATGGCCGGAGCTTGAAATGTAATTAATGCCCCCATAAACAAAAAATCCGGCTGCGAGTAAGCCGGCAAGGGTGATGAGGACAGTGATGACGTTGGTGGCAAAGTTCTCGATTTTTGAGACGTCAGGAGCGTCGGCATACGCTTTTGACGCAAAAAGAAGCACTAATGCCGCAAACGAATACACTGGCACCAGAAGGGAACGGAGTCGGGTCATATAACATCCTTTCTCCCTCCTATCTACAAAAACAAGAAGCTTTCCGCTCCTCGTTTCTATAAAATTAAATTTTAATCTCAACTATAATGTACGAGAGCGCTTGCTTTCTGTCAAGAGGGCGTGCGCAATAAAGGCCATCTATTGACACGCTCGTGGTTTTAGAATAAACCTAAATCAAAGGGAGGGGTTGATTGGAGGTCGATGAAATTATTGCCCCAAATAAATTTTCTCCCTATTTTTATTTCGCTTTATCATCAAATCATTTCGTTTAATTATCGAGCTCTTTTTTATGACCTGATTATTATAGTAATTGCTTTTGTCGCTCTCTGGCTTTTACTGAAAGTTATTTTTAGATTATTAAGCATTAGGCATCAGCTAAAACAAAAGTCGGTTTTCTTGGAAATTACGCCGCCCAGTAACGCCGATCCCTCGACGCTCTCGACGGCAAAATTATTCACACTTATTTCTCACCTGCTCGAAGAGGGTTCATTCATTGATCGGTTGTTGCTTCGTCATCATTCTTGTTCGCTTGAGATTGTTTCATCTAAAGGGGAAGGTATCAGATTTCTTGTGCGAGTTCCGGAAAATATCAGCGATTCGCTTGAAAAAAGTCTGCGCATTTATGTGCCGGGAATTAAAATTCAAAAAACTTCAGACTATTTGCTGACCGATGAGAATATCGCAAAGAGTGCTAAGGTTATCGAGTTTAAACTTTCCGGGCATTTTTCATTGCCGTTGCATATTGAAGCCGATAATAGAGAGCACGATCCGATTGCTTATCTTGCCGGCAATATGACGCAATTAAAAGAAAATGAAATGCTTGCTTTTCAAATCATTATCCAGCCGCTCCATTGGTCGGCCAGGCAGGAAATTAAGCGTATAAAATCGTTAATATCAAGTAATAAATTTTCACAATCGGAAAACAATTCTTCGGCTTTCCGAACGCTAAAATTATCGACGAGAATTTTAGAAAAGATCGTTTGGACGGCAATGATTCCCTTGCTTTTTTTGGCCGACTTTGTCACAGGCGAAGATTCGATTAGTCGCGATCAAATCGACGACGAGTTTAAGCCGACGCCGGCAGACAAAGAAGCGTCGGAACAAATCAAGTCGAAACTAAACCAGCAAATGTTTAAGGCAACTGTTCGAGCTTTGCTTGTTATGGATAGCGGCAGCGTATCGCCAAGAAAAAGAGGGCTGGCTTCATCGTTTTCAAGCTTCTTTCATCCGCTTGGACAATCCATCGTTTCGAAAAAAGACTTTGCCTCTAATCGCCTCAAAGATTATCGGTTTTGGCAGTTTAAAAATCGATTGGACGGCACACCGTTGGTTTTAACCTCCTCGGAAGTCGGCGCTTTGTATCATTTTCCTTCTAAGGGCGGGACGGAAATCGAAGATTTGGCAAAAGTTAGAACCCGCGATTTACCGGCTCCGTTGGCTTTGAAAAATAATTCAGATCTCGACGTTATGTTTGGCAAAAGCACCTATGGCAATCTCTCTTATGATATCGGTCTCACCGATGACGATCGTTCCCGCCACGTCTATTTAATCGGCCAGACCGGCTCCGGTAAAACCACGATTATCTATCATATGGCCAAAGACGATATTAATAAAGGAAGAGGTCTTGCCGTAGTTGATCCGCATGGCGATTTAACCGAAGATTTGTTAAATATTATTCCGGAAAAAAGAACAAGCGATCTAATCTACTTTAATCCTTTTGATATCAAGCACCCGGTCGGCTTAAACCTTTTGGAGTTATCCGAAGGTTTAGACGACGACGAATTGGAACTGGAAAAAGAGCTTGTTTGCGAAAGTGTTATCTCAATATTTAGAAGAGTTTTCTTCAAAGACGAAAGCATTGACGCTCACCGAATCGAATATATTTTAAGAAACGCCATCTATACCGTTTTTACTCTTTCAGAACACACTATCTTTACCGTCTATGATCTTTTAAACGACGCGTCTTTTCGGAAGGCGACAATTAAAAGTCTTAAAGACGAAAACCTGCTTAACTTCTGGAAAAACGAGTTCGGCAAGGCCGGCGATTATCAGCTTGTTAAAATGGCCAGCGGCGTTACCGCCAAGGTTGGCCGGTTTCTATTTTCGCCGATTGCCAAAAGAATTCTCGAACAGCCAAAATCAACTATCAATTTCGACGACATTCTAAGCAAAAGCAAAATCCTTATTTGCAACCTCGCCGAAGGCAAACTCGGCGAAGACACCTCGCAACTGTTAGGGGCGACTGTCATCGCTAAAATCCACCAGGCAACGGTTAGGCGTATCAGGGCAGAGTACTCGACAAGAAAACCGTTCTATCTCTTTGTCGACGAATTCCAAAATTACGCCACCAATTCATTTACCAAGCTTTTATCCGGCGGCCGAAAGTTCGGGCTTCGGATAACCATTGCCGAGCAGTCGACAGCCCAGCAGCAAAATAGAAATATCGTAAATGTAATTTTAGCCAACACCGGAACGGTCATTTGTTTTCGAACCGCTAGCCCTATTGATGAAGATATGCTCCTTGCGCAATTTTCTCCGGCTCTTTCGCATGGCGATATTGGCAATCTGCCTCGCTTTCACTTTTACATGAAAGTCTCGGCTTCCGAACCGCTCGAACCGCTTTCCGGCATTACCATTCCCGTCCCGGCTCAAAAAAACCAAGAAAAAATCAAACAATTGATTGAAGCTTCGCGCGAAAACTACGCGACCAAATACACGAAACCGGTCAAACAAAAACCGGTCGAAAGCAAAAAAGAAGAGCAAGAAGAAGGCATTGCTTTGACTTAAAAAAGTGTCAGTCGAATGACACAAATATTAACCATTTCTGATCTTAAAACCGCTAAAATTAACTACGCTATCTTTATATATACTAGCTATGAAACAAACTACTCAAATCAAACTAACGCCCAAAGAAACCGAAATACTCACCTTACTCTACCGCCTCCGCTTTTTAAACCGCTTACAAATCCAAACCATGCTTGACCACAAACATCACAGCAGAATTATCGAATGGTTAAACAATCTATCCGAAAATAAATACATTGCTAAATTCTACGATAAATCGTTTACCACTGATCCGGCTATTTATTGTTTAGATAAGCAAGGTAGAAAGTATTTGAAAAGTAAAAAAGAAATAAAGCTCGAACCATTGAGCCGCGTTTGGAGAGAAGCCAAGTATTCCGATCAATTCAGAAAACACTGCCTTTTTCTCGCAGACATCTACTTTTCGCTAACGGCCTTTGCTAAAAAGGCCGGCTTAACCCTCCATTTCTACACCAAAACCGATTTATATGGCATGGAGCATCTCATTGAGCCGAAACCGGACGCCTACTTTGCTCTTAAAGGAAAGGGTACTAAACGATATTTTTTAGACGTTTTTGACGACATTGCGCCTTTGGCGCTTCGAAAGCGTGTCAAACAATATTTAGAGTACTATAACTCCGATGAATGGCAGGATCATACCGACAAACCATTTCCGGAAATAATCTTAATTTGCCCGAATAACCGGCTTAAGAACCATCTTTACTATTTTATCCAAAGTAAAATCAGCGATGACTCCGAACCGTTCTTTTATTTAACAACTCGTGAAGCCATCGTGACAAAAGGTTTAAACAGAGATACGCTAGAAAAAGTCAAAATAAAGGAATAAATATGTCCGGAAAAGTCTGGTTTCCAGAATTTGATGAATATATCAAGGAACGGCAATGGAAGGATGAGCACTATCCCAAGAACAAAGGAATGATAGAATACGAAAAGCTAAAAGTACAAGTTATCCGAGATAATTTTTTTGATGCATACGGCCGAGAACCGACCGAAGAAGAAATCGAAGAGCAAAAAATTGAAGTGATGAAAATCGAGTACCTTGTTGAGTCGTGGGAAGAAGAATTTTTCGAAAAAGTTAAAAAGGAATGCGAAGAAGAAAAGCAGCGCCAAAACACCAAAAAAGGCCCCCGAAATCCCTAAGGACTCCAGAGGCCTTTTTGCTTAGCTCAATACTCCTCCGCTAACATCACCGTCATCACTCTTTGGCAACTTCCTAAAAGCGGATCCTCCCAATCGGTCAATGTTTTGTCGTAGTAATCAATCTTCCAGAAAACCGTGTCCCCATTCCAAACTATCTTTCCGAAGTCGTGCTCGCCCCAAGGATCGTTATCCTTGTTAAAGTCGTCGTAATACCGAATCGCTTCCATCAGACCCGGCAAATCCCTAACGCTTTGGACTCCGTTGGTAAATGTTACCCCAAACCCACTTGCTCTAAACTGATCGTTCAAAATCGCTCTCTGCGACCGTTCTAAAACCTGCTTTTGTACTAAAGTCATAATGTCCTCCTCTCTTATTAATACCCGAGGCAGGTCGACCTCCCGCCATCAAAAAGGAGGGAAGGACAGCACGCTGGACGGGTCAAGGTGGAGTCCTACCTTACTGAGTTCTAATAGTAAAAAGAACCGACCTTGACGCGGCCAGACCTGTCCTTACGATGGAAATACTGGCGGGAGGAGAAAGTTAATCTTAATTGGCACATCGACTATAAAAATCTGCCAAAATATGATATGATTAAAGTAATCTGAAAGGAGTTTTATATGAAGTTAAAAGAAAAAATACCACAATTTGTTATAGCTACACTTTGGTCTTATGATCCAGAAAAGATTGACCTCACCGAACATAAGGCACTAATTATTGCCCAAGTACTTAACTACGGCAGCAAGGAAGCCACTGATTGGTTGTTTAGAGCTTACCCTAAGGATGAAATTATCCGGGTAGCATCCACTATTCCTTTGGGCCAATGGGACGAAAAGTCACTGGCTTTGTGGTCTCTTTATTTAGGCATCAAGCCGATCTCACGAGCCGAAAGGATTCTTCATGCCCGATAACTTATTTTGGGATATTTTAGATGAGAACCGTAAGAAAATCCTACCGCTTTTCGGTGCTTTTAAAAAAGAATTTTACCTAGCGGGCGGCACCGGCTTGGCGTTGCAGCTTGGCCATCGTGATAGTATCGATTTTGATTTTTTTACCGATAAATCCTTTTCAACCACAGAGCTCTATGCAGAGATTGAAAAGAAATTTCAAGGTCATAAAATTTTGAAAACTCAAGATAAAAAAGATACCCTCACCGTACTAGTGGGAGACAGTATTAAGATTAGTTTTTTTGCCTATCCATACAATCTTGTAAAACCGTTAATTGAAACCGATTCTTTTAATATCGCATCCGTTGAGGATATCGGCTGCATGAAACTTTCTGCCATCACCAGCCGAATGGCAACCAAAGATTACGTTGATTTGTATTTTATTTTGCAGCAAATATCTCTTCCTGAACTTCTAGAGTTTTCTAAAGAAAAATTTCCATCACTGGATGTTAATCTAGCTTTGAAAAGTTTAGTTTATTTCGATGATATCATTGATGAACCGATCGCCTATAAGCACGATCATCAAATTGATTTCTCGCTCATCAAAGATTTCCTCAAAACCAAGGTAAAAGAATATTTGGAGCATGAATAAACGGTGAATTACCATTTATACGACGAGGATGAACACAGACTCAATTTTTGTTGCTTGACGCGAAATAGTTGTATATAATAGTAATTAGATCCAACCGTCGAAAACGGACAGTTTCGGATAAAAGGAATTAATTTATTTAGGGGTACTCCAGGGAGGGAACTTTGGGGCATTATCTGAGTTATAAGGTAGGATGGATCAGGCCCAATTCGACAGGAGAAAATCCTTGTTTTGGCGTGGCGCCAATCCTCTCTCTCTCTCTCTCTCTCTCTCTCTCTCTCGAGTAGCTCCCAAAGAAATCAAGACGGTTTTTTAGAGAACCGTTTTTTTGTGGTGCAACAATTTGCATATAAATTGGAGGCTGTATGAATAAAAAACCCAAATGGCTTAAAGTTTTTGGTGTAATCTTCGTTTTTTCACTCATTATCGGGGCCGGTGTGGCGGCAAAAGTCGCCAACGCCGAACAATCGGGCGGATCGCCAAACAACAACCCCACCCTTTCCCGCATAAAAACCCTATATAACGCACTGGTGGCCGATTCTTACGGCGCAGATGCCGCCGGCGCCTGGGGCGACTGGGGCGCGTTTTGGAACCGCATCTACAGTGCCGCCACCTGGACGGCGACCGGCAATGCCAGCGTCACCGATGTTAAAAACACCAAAACCTTTTACTCCAATACACGCGGACAGCAAACCGGCACTTATCCGGCCGTCTCGAACTGTTCTACCCAAGCTTATCATGACAGTTACGGCGCGCCAGTCACAGAGACGAGTAACTGCAGTATCAACCCCTGGACAACGAACGCCAGTCCGGCTACCGGCGACGACGATCAAGCCGGCCGTGGCGGTTACGACCCGAGAACCGGCCTCCAGTGGAGCCAGCTACTTTTAAATAGTGCTGGGACTGTCGCCTTTAGCCACGCCTCAAACTCGACCTGGACTTGGGACGGCACAACCAGCTTTACGGTTACGGCCGCCAATGCCACCGCCGGGGCCACCTACACCAATAACGGCGCCACCTTTACGGTGGTAACGACCATTGCCGGCGGCACGACTTTAGTAACGACCGGTACTGCCGCGGCGGCGGCCAGCGGAACCTTAACTAAAGCAAGTGGCACAGGCGATGCCACCATCACCTTTTCGGCCATTTCCAACGGAGCTGCCAACGCGGCAGTTGGCGCCAAAACGGCAAAACAGCTTTGCACCGCTATGGGCGGAAGTTGGAGACTGCCAACCCAAAAAGAACTGATGCAGGCATATATTGACGGCTCTTTTTGGAACCTTACCCAGCCGTCCACTTACTTCTGGTCAGCCACGGAGAACAGTGCCACGAATGCGTGGACCGTGACCTTGAACACTGGCAACACGAGCACCACCAATAAGACGTCCGCCTCGGCCCAGGTTCGGTGTGTCAGGTAATGGGTGATTGGATTATTTAATTATTCCCGCCGCAGGCGGCCAACGCAAAAATTTAACCTATGGCAAGCAAAAAGGTTGTAATGGGAAATAGAAAATGGCTAGATACGAACATTTACCGTTATTTAAAAAAGCTTACGACTTTAAGCTATATTTCGTCAGATTATCGCGGGGGTTGCCCAAGGATTTTAAGTACGGCTTAGCTTTGGAAATAAGAAGACTGATTGCGGAGATAATCGATAACATCATTTTGGCCAACAACAATGTGGATAAAAGCGAATATTTAAAGAAAGTGTTGCTGATAATTGAACGAATGAAGATAAAGGTACGGATACTGAAGGATTTAGGGGTAATTAAGACATCCAGCTATAAATATATATTCGAATCGCTGATTGAAATTTCCAAAGACACGACAGCCTGGAAAAACTGGGCCAAAACGGAACATTAATAATTTGATTAGAGCAAGGCATATGCCAGAACTAGTTATCTTGCCAAATGCTAATAACTAGGCGCGCGATTGCCCCATTACGGCTGCCGCCCCGAAAGGGATAGTATCAAATCTTCTTACCTTGCATGCCAAGGATAGAAGATCGTGAAAATTAAAGTCGGCTGTAGGTAGTTAAGTCCGTCCAATAACTTCTGGTCAGCCACGGAGAACAGTGCGACGAATGCGTGGAACGTGAACTTGAACAATGGCAACACGAACAACAACAATAAGACGTCTAACTCGAACCAGGTTCGGTGTGTCAGGTACAGGGGATGCCTTTCTCTAACCAAATAGTTAAAAAATATGAAAAATTGGTTTACTTTTGAAAATTTACACAAAGCTTACCTTGATTGCCGCAAGCGCAAAGCCAAGAAGTATTATCATTTGAAGTTCGCCGAAAATCTGGAAGAAAATTTGCTAACTTTAGAAAAACGCTTGCAAAACCGAACATATAAGCCGGGTCAATCGATTGCCTTTATTGTGCAGCGGCCGAAAATCCGTGAAATATTCGCAGCCGATTTCGCCGATAGAGTCGTTCACCACCTGTTATTTAATTATATTGCTCCGATTTTCGAACGCCGGTTCATTTTTGACTCCTGGGCTTGTCGTAAAGGTAAAGGAACGCATCGTGCCATGTTTCGACTGAAAAGCTTTGCGAGCGGAATCGAGAGAGAGAGAGAGAGAGAGAGAGAGAGACGGCGCTGCCGCGCCCTTTTACCTCAAGATGGACATTAAGAGCTTCTTTACCAGTATTGACCAGCGTATTTTATACAATTTAATCGTTAAAAAGGTAAAAAACGAAGAGATTTTGTGGCTCGCGCGAACAATTATCTTTCACGACTGCGCCCATGATGTCGCCCCGAAGATTCAGAGTCAGCCGAGCTTGTTTGCCAAGTTACCCAAGGAAAAATCGCTTTTTACCGTCCCGCCCGGCAAAGGGCTACCGATCGGAAATCTGACCAGTCAATTTTTCGCCAACGTGTACATGAACGAGCTTGACCAATTCGTCAAACATCAGCTCAAAGCCAAGTATTATGTGCGTTACGTCGACGATTTCCTCATCATTGAAAGCGAAAGAAAAACATTGGAAAAATTCAGAGAAAAGATCATCGAATTTACCAAAAATAAGTTGGCGTTAAGAATTCATCCGGATAAACATTTCATCAAGGAGCTTTCGGCAGGAATTGACTTCGTCGGATATCTGGTGAGACCGAATTATGTCTTAATCAGAAAAAGAGTGGCCGGGCAGTGGCGCTGGAAGATGGATAAAATTAAAAAGGCAGCCAAAAAAAGAGAGTCATACAATTCATATGTGGCGCATGCCAGGTGGGCCAATGCCTACTGGCTGCAGCAGAAAATGGCAAAATCGATTAGTTAGATAACAGAATGTTTAAACGAATCAAAAACAATTTAATTTCTCTGTTGGTAAAAATCGGGAAACTTTACCATCGGTTTTCTGATCCTCTGCATGGAAAAATGATATTGAGATTTCGCTGGTACGAAAAATGGCACCGGCATCCCTACCATCACCATATCAAGTACTCGGCTTTGGGAGCAATTTGTTTGACGTTAATAATTTTTGGCGGATTTTTTGGCAAGAGCGGCGTCAAAATGGGTTTGGGAGCGGAAAGCGCCATTCCTATTTCGGACAGGTCAAGGGGCACGCTTTTAGATATCGGCGAGAAAATTTATTTTGGTTCTGTAACCTACAAAACTGAT
>Ga0187882_1000735_pt1 | contig 35643 bp, 24 predicted proteins | sample June2016WEW_19_1_3_FD_132991 | JGI IMG/M metagenome (GOLD analysis project Ga0187882, IMG submission 132991) | Peatland microbial communities from SPRUCE experiment site at the Marcell Experimental Forest, Minnesota, USA - June2016WEW_19_150 | ecosystem: Environmental > Terrestrial > Soil >... | reverse complement strand
GGTCGCTCACAGCTGCCCGCAAGGCATACGAGCATGGCGAGCGCAACGCCAACGCTTTGCGCGCCGCCATGCAATCAGTACTGGATACGGAACCACTGGCTCGGGTTAATTATGTGGCCGCATCAGATCCCAGGACCCTGATGGATCTGGATATGGTGGACGACGGCGTTCTGTTGTCGCTCGCGGTGCGCTTCGGCGACACACGGCTTATCGATAATCTTCTGCTTCCGGGGGATGCCCATGTTGCTCGCGATTGACATCGGCAACACAAACATCGCGCTGGGACTCTATGAGGGCGATCGGCTCGGACCCCGATGGCGCCTGGCTACAGAACAGGGACGCATGCCGGATGAATATGGCATTACGCTGATTCAGCTTTTGCAGCACGCAGGCGTGCCACCGGGCGATGTGCACGCGGTCGCCCTGGCATCAGTCGTGCCGCCTCTGACGAGCACCATAGTGCAGGCCTGTCGTGACTATCTTGGGCACACACCTCTGGTCATGGATATCGGCATAAAGACGGGAGTGCGCGTCCGGGTTGAGGATCCTCGCCAGGTGGGAGCAGACCGGATCGCGGATGCGGCCGCAGTCCACAATCTTTACGGCGGACCCGCCTGCATTGTGGATCTCGGCACCGCAACCACTTTCGATGCTATTTCCGCTGAAGGCGAATATCTCGGCGGCTCCATTGCGGCAGGACTGGTGATTTCCGCCGAGGCGCTATTCCAGAGTGCGGCGAAACTACCCAAAGTGGATTTGCGCCGCCCCCCTGCCGCGATTGGGCGTAACACCGTTCATTCTCTCCAGTCAGGCCTCGTGTTCGGCTACGTAGCGCTCGTGGAAGGCATGGTGGCCCGCTTCCGGTCCGAGTTGGGTCCCAAGATGAAAGTGATCGGGACGGGATGGCAGGTGGAACTCATCGCCAGGGAAACCAAAGTGATCGAAATTGTGGCTCCCTGGCTGACTCTGGATGGCCTGCGCATCATTTATGAGCTCAACCAACTTCGGTGACACGCTGCTCAACCTCGGAATTATTCAGAAAATGTGGACATTTGATTTGCGGGGTTTCGAGGTTGAGTGGTCTGCCACCAATCCCGATTCTTGAGTCCGAAAGAACCTATGTCAGTGCGAAGCCGCAATAGTAGCCAGAATCAAAGTTGCAAGCTAGGTGGTCGAGGTTCAGCTTGCTGATGTTTTCTTCAAGTCAATTTGCAGGGAGCCTGTTTATAAGCCAGGATTTCGTTACGAGACGATCTAGCGCGAGCTGCAATTGCCGCTCAGAGAACCGCCGTTTGCGATCTCCCCAAGCGTAGGTACGCGTAATGACATCATGCACCGTGTTGACCGGTTCACGATTCGCCACCCAATGCACCGTCGATAGGAGCTCTAGGCCGAAGGGCGTCTCGAATCCTTCAACCAGGTCAGTCACGCGGTCAAATCGAGCGCGAACCTCCGGATGGTTCTCAAGAAAAGCTTGCGCGTCGGGCACCGCACCGGGAACGAGCTGCAACTGCTTATCGGGCACATCTCCGCCATTTGCATAGCCGGAAATGAAGTGGCCTTCGATCGCTTGCAGGACGTGTCGAAGGTTCTCCGCGTATGGCCCGTAGGGCGCCGCCACATAGCGCAATCGAAGAGGTTGGCCAGCCTCCTGCATGAAGTACATGAGTTTGTGGACTTCAAGCAGCGTCACAAAGGGATCCATGAGCCCAGCCAGGTAGCGGTGCATCAACCCGATCAGTGCGGCTCTCCCTGGCGTCATTTCTGGAGCCGGACGGGATTTCGTCATCTCATCGGCATCGGGTGCACCAGCCGGCTCGAACAAAATTACCCGCACATCGGTCAGAACGCCTAAGGCCCTTTCAATTTGAGGGCGCACGTCGCCCCAGTCCAAACCGCCAAGCCCGCTGCCCAACGGCGGAAGGGCAATGGAACTGATGCCGCGGTTCCTGATCTCGCGTACGAGGGCTCCCAAACCGGCTTGTATGTCTGAAAGACGGCTCTTGCCGCGCCAGTGGCGCTTGGTCGGAAAGTTGATAACGTACCTGGGATTCGTCAGTTGCTGCGTCTCGAATACGAACATCCGGCCTGGCTGGACTTCACCATGCTTGCACGCGTCTTCATATGCCTTGAAGTTCGCGGGGAAAGCCTTCTTGAATTGAAGCGCAATGCCGCGTCCCATGATGCCGACGCAATTCACGGTGTTTACCAACGCCTCAGCATCCTCTGAGAGAATGTCGCCAGTTTTGTAGGTAATCATTGCCGTTTCCCTCATTAATAATACCACTCACGCCGAATTTCGATCATGGGTCGGTGGGTGGCTTTAGTCAGGGCAGCGTCGACTCGGGGCTTGATGCCGATCGAGTGGATTCCTATTCGTTGGATCAGACTCCAGGGAAACAAATCGCGAATGAGAAATTCAGCTTGTTTGCCCTCTTTGACCTCGGCCGAGCGAAAGTCCGTCGCGACGATGGCAGGCCAATTGAGATCACCCAGATCCTCCATGCTCGCTCGAAACTGGCTGTATACCGCCCCGGCATTCGAGAGCGAGAAGGCCCAACGCCGGCTCTCGCTATCTGCCCACGCCACCACTTCGTGAAGATCAGCTTCCAGGTGGATTATCGGTCCCTGTCCACCGCGATAAGTCAAATCAGGATGATTCGCGCAGTGTAACACGTACAGCATGATCGACCTGGGGCAGAAGTAAAAGGGTACATAGTCTCCAACATGGTCGCCAGAATGGCAGTCCACCGGCAGGCGGAGGCGGCGCTGTTTTATGGCTGACATGCCGATCGGCGCTCCCGGGCCGCCTCGCGCGATCATCGCCGCATCCGACACCAACCCGCCGTCTGCAATGATCGACTCAAGATTGTCCACATGAGTGATGTGGTAGATCTTAGGTTGCGGAGGCAATGGGCTCATGCCTATGTCCGCTCCATTGCGGCATCAAAGTGATTAAATGATTCCTCATCGGACTCAATCAGTCATCCACGCAAAGCACCTCTGGATTGGAGCGACTCCCGGGGTCCCGGGTGTCATGGAACCCTCTCCCATCGCACCTAAATCTCCTCTTCAAGCACCTGTCCGTTGTCATTTAGCCAGGCACGAGCTTTCCCCATTTTGGGGACATGCGTTTTGACTACATCCCAGAACCGCGGGGTGTGATTCGGTTCGATCAGATGGGCTAACTCATGCACGATGACGTAGTCGATGACAAATGTTGGCGCCTTGATCAGCCGCCAGTTGAAACTGACATTGTCATGTATGGTGCACGAACCCCATCGATAGCGATTGTCGACGATACTCGCTCGTTTGAACGCGACACCGAGCTCGTGGGCGTGGCGCTCAACACGCGGCAGCATTATCTCGTTTGCGCGAGCAACGTACCACTCACGCATGGCGCCTTTGCGCCGGGTCGCGTGCGATGCAGGTATGAGGAACCGATTGGCAAACTCGATTTCGCCCGCACCGTCCGCGACGACTTCAATTCGATACGAGCGTCCCAGGTAGAGCGCCGATTCGCCAGTGACCAGCTCCTTGCCCGGCGGATGAGGTAACTCCCGGCACTTTTGTCCGCGATGCAACTTCTCAAATATCCACTGCCGCCTTGATTCCACGACCCGTTGAATCGCTTCGTCGGATGCATTGGATGGAACATGTACGACAACCCTGCGGTCACGCTCGACGGTGATGGTGAGCGTCTTCCGCTTTGATGAACGTTGCACTGAATATGACAGCTGCATGATCGCTATTCCGCGTAGAGAATGATGTCGTTGTTCTTCTCCGCGATCTCCATAACGCGGCTGATGATGTGGGCTCGATTCCGCACAAGACCCGGGAGAGACGAGAACTCAGGTGCGAGCAGAATATTTTGGATCTCCGCCTTCAGCTTGTTGCGGGCGGGGATGCTTTCCCAGAATCCAGTAAGCTTCAGTTCGCGCTCGACGGCGAGAGAAACCTTGTACGTCAAATCAACCAAGTGACCGATTCTGTCCTCCTCACTCATGCCGTAGGACGCTGCGGATTCGACCACTTCCATTGCGCCGCTGTCGCCAATGACCTCGCCGGCACCGAACAGCTCGCGTTGGAACATACGGAACAGCGGCATCTGCTTCTTCCGGTGAAGCCCGTACGTCGGCTCCTTGCTGGCGTTGATGATGCGGACGCGAAGCTTCTCCAGCTCATCGTAGATCTTGTTCCAGTTCTCCCGGAACTGCGCGAAGATCGCAGCGAGCGCCTGAGCGAAGGAGGCTTGTAGATCGGGGTCGTCATCGAGTTCGACGTCCAGGTGATGACGAATCGCATGCTCAACCTCGGCGGCCTTCGTCTTTGTCCGGCCGCGCTTGCCGACATCTTTCTGGAAGTCCTCATCAAGAATCGAGATCGGCGGGACTTTTACATCAATCCCGCGCGATTCGAGATACACGTCAGTGATGGCCCTCAATTTGGGCGGAATGCCTTTCATGCTGAGGCGTCCATCGCGAAAGTGCTTGCCCGCCAGCACATTGATCTCCGTCAACGCTTGGTAGTCGGGCATGTAGTCGAGGGCTTCCTTCGCGGGAAACACGAGGTTCAGGCACCTGGTCAACTTCTTGAAAGCCAACATGAAGTCGAAACGGAGGTCCTCGTCGTAGAAGACGTCGAAGAATGCGTCATGGTCCGCAAAGTCCGTGAGGCCGTGCTTCTTGAGGAGGGCCATGATCGCCGCATGGGAGTCCCTGAGCTCTCGTAGCTCCTCCTCCGGGAAACTGAGCGTGTCGATGACCTCCTTCTGCTCCCGCTCGTCGTAGGTATCGATCGCCTTCTTGAGATGATAGCCGATGCCGACGTAGTCGACCACAAACCCCTTATCCTTGGACTCCCCGCTGACGCGGTTGACTCTGGCTATGGCCTGCAGGAGGTTGTGTGCGACGACGATCTTGTCGAGATACATCACCTGTTCCACCGGCGCATCAAACCCTGTGAGCAGCATATTGTTCACGATCAGGATGCACATGTCGCCGGTAGCTCCCTCTTCCTCGGTTCCAAACGCCATCTTGAAGCTCTTGATGCTCGCTTCGTGCTTCGAGCTATCCGAGAAAGCCTTGAGGCGGGGGAGATCGTTATTGTCCCTGGAGATGATGACGTCCGTCTTCATCGCCTTCAGCTGCTTCAGGTCGAGTTTGCGGGGATTGCTCTTCTCAAGATCCGCGACGGCCGCAGCCAAGGCCACGTCGATGTACTTCTTGTAGCGGACGGCCGCTTCGCGTGACGTTGCGACCACCTGGCCTTTGTACCCGTTCGGGTACACATGGGTCAGGTAGTGGGCAACCATATTCTTGGCCTTGGCCTCGATGATCGGTTCCGCTTCAAGATATGCATCTCGCGAGCCATACCCCAGAATCTCAAGGCGCTGCTGCAGGTTGTAGTCGCTAAATACATCCGCGAACGCCGTGTCCATTCCCGCTTGATCACGAACCTCGGCATTGTGGGTTCTGCCCTCGTACACGATCTTCAGCGTAACGCCGTCATCGATCGACTGTCGCATCGTGTACTTGTCGATGTAGTCGCCAAAGACGCGCTCGGTCTTGTCGATCGGGGTGCCGGTGTAGCCGATCTTCGCCGCGTTGGGGATCCCCTTGTCGAGATTGGCACCGAGCAGCTTGTACTGAGACCGATGGGCCTCGTCAGTCATGACGAGGATGTTGGGGCTGATGTTCAACTCGGGGAAGGTTTCCCTCAGGTCGGCCTCGCGGAACTTGTGGATCATGGCCATGACGAGATCCGAGGTGTCGGCGCGCAGCAGCTCCTTCAATCGTTTGATGCTGTCGGCCACCTTGACCGTGAATCCGATGCTTTGGCTTGTCTCTGAGAGCTGGCCCTCGAGCTGGGTGCGGTCGGTGACGAAGACGACCTTCCAGTTCGACAGCTGCGCATGGCGGTACATCTCCCGGACCATAAACATCATGGTGAGCGACTTCCCCGAACCCTGGGTGTGCCAGATGATGCCGCTGCGCTCGCGGGGATTCCTGCCTTCCCACAGCCTCTTTACCGCCAGCTTGACGGCCCGGAACTGCTGATACCGCCCCACGATCCTGATCGTCTGGCCCTTGTCGTTGGTCGAGAACAGCGAGAAGGTGCGGATCAGGTCCAGGAGGTTGTCCCGATCCAGCATGCCGGCCACGAGCCGCTGCTGGTCATTCGGCCCGCCCGCGCCGTGCTCCAGATCATCGACTGTCCGCGGGTACGGGTCAGCCCAACGGTAGAAGTACTTCTCGCTATGCATGGTGATTGTGCCGAACTTCGCCTCCTGGCGGCAGGTCGCCACGATGAACTGGTTGTAGTAGAACAGGGGCGCGCTGCCCTCGCCCTTTGCGCCGCGTTGCTCGCTGTAGCGCAGCAACTGGTCGATCGCCTCGGGAATGGCGTCCTTGACCTTCGGCGATTTGCACTCGATGACCACCACCGGCAAGCCATTCAGAAACAGGACAACGTCGGGGACGATGTGATGTTCGGTCCCGAGGATGCGGACCTTGAGCTGGCAGACGGCGATGAAGCGGTTGTTGTCGCGCTGCGGGAAGTCGACGAAGCGGACCGTCGGGCTCTTCTCCCCGGTTTTACGGTTCTCGCTGACACTGCTGTTCTCCAGCAGCAACTCAAAAAGGTGCCGATTGTTCTCCAGCAGGCCGGTGCTTGGGAAGCTTGCGGTAAGCTGCTTGACGACCTCCTCGACCTGATCGTCTTCAAGCCAGGGATTGATGACCTTGAGCTGCGCGCGGAGCACGGGTAGCATCACGACCTCGGTGAAGCTCTCGCGGAGACTGTCGGCGGGATGCTGCTTGCTGTCGAGATCTATGATCTCCCAGCCCAAACCGTCCAGTTGATCGAGCAGCGGCTTCTCCACGTGGTTCCGCTCGTCGAGTCTGATCTGGATCGCAGTCTTGTCGGTGCTCATGCGTCTACCTGCTCAGATTTGTTTAGAAGGGCTGTCACCCGGCGGTTCCCGGTGAGCAAGTCTTGCATGAGGGCGGTCTTGAGTCGCTTTACTTTGTCCAGACCGTGGGCATGTGACTTAACTAAAGCCTCACACTCGAGGAGGACCTTCACGATTTTGCCCTGTTCCTCTGGCGAAGGACGGCCAAACCACAGTGGATGGACGTCGTTCCGGTTCAGCGAGGGAGATCCAGATTTGGTCCCGAAGCGAGCAAGGTCATACAGGATGAAAAGGTAGTATATGAACCTGGGATTGTTTCCGAAGAAGTTGGTTACGAATAGACTCGTATCGTGAGCCCAAAAGTCGGACTCGACGTAGTGGACTTTGCCTATGGTTCCCTTCCTCCCAACAACGACATTCGGGCCTCGCGACGTGGACTCATTGTGGTAACCGATGACCCCACTCGACGAGATAACCGGATACGGCCCGTCCTCCAGTTGGCTCTCCGTGATGTCGTGGCCTCTTTGCAGTGAAGCCGCGTTGCCGATATGAGTCGGCTCCCACGCTGCAGGAATTCGCCCCAGCGGCGAATTTTTAAATTCATGGGTTTGTTCGGAGCGGAGGTTGCCGTGTTCGTCGATGCCGCGGGTGAGGAGGTCCTGCATCAGGCCGGTCCTGATGCGCTGCTGCTTAGCGATTAACGCCTCCGTCTGCTCGATCGCCCGGTCAACCGTCACGAAAATTTCGCCGATTATGGTCTGCTCCGGCCTGGGCGCGAGGGGTATTTCAAGATTCTCGATTGCACCAATGGAAAGACCGAAGCGGGTTGATCCGCTGGCATTTGCGGCGAAGTACTTGATACTTCCGGAGGAGCGAAGTTGTTTTGCCAGGTAGACAGGATCTATCGCTTCGTCGCGCGGTCTGATGAGGGCCAGGTGATAGCCGCATACGAGGCCACTAATCTGTTCAGCAATGACTGCGGATACGCCGATATCATCCGGAGTCTCTGAGTCCTTGGTGATCACCACGTCGCCCGCCATCAAGCCAAATCGCTCGATCTGGGCTTTGCTCGCCGAGGCAGTCATAAAGTCTATCGCTGCGGTCACGTAGTCATTCGTGTATACATCCATGTAGTTGCATAGCCTCACCGGCGTCTCAGTCGCGTAGAACTTTTTGTCCACATTGCTCACCCGAACATCCGCGACGCTATGAAGCTTTGAGGTCCGCCATTCTTCGTTCATTTGCGATACCCCAAGTCGGAAAGAAATCCTGCCAGGGCCTCTAGTGTGGTTTCCTGCTCGGCCCCTATCATCGCGTTGCTCACTGCGTACTTCTCCCAGAGGTTCTCGATAGCCTGGACGAGGACGCGCTTTTCGGCGTTGAGATATCGATCGAGCTCAGTGTGGGCGATGTCGTACAGTTTCTTCAGAATGAGCCTGCGCGCCTCTTCGTCCGAGAGCTGGCCGCCGATCTCTGAAAGGATGGCGTCAGTCTTGGCGATTCGCGCCAGGATCGTCTCCTTGTCCTTGATGAGGGCAGTGATTTTCCGATTGTCCGTCTTGCCCTTGGGGTCAAAGCCGGCGAGTTGTGCATCGACCTGCCGGATCAACTCCAGGCTTTCGACCGTGAAATCCTCTCCTCCGAGGCGTTTGAGTTGCAGCTTGAGTTCCAGCGCGTCGGCCTTGGCGTTCAGTGTGACCTTGGCGTCCTTGATTCGCTTCTCAATGGCTGTGATCGCTCTGTCCTGATTCTTGAGATTCTCCAACTCCGTCTTGGCGGACGCGCCCGTGCTCTCCTGCAAATCGTCGATCAGCTCCTTGAGGGCCTTCTTGATGACGGTCGCCGTGACCTTCTCATCCTCGTCGGGCTCATATGCCACAACCTCCTGGGCCGTTTCCACGGTTTCGGCGAGTTCACCCTGGGCCTCGCTGATCTTTGCCTCCACCGCCTCGATCTCGTCGGCCTCGGCCTGGAAGAACTCGGCGATGAGGTATTCGTCGTGGATTAAGCTGTGGTGCCAGCCGATCGAAATGATCGTCTTGAGATCAAACCGAATCTGCTGCCACCAGTTGACGAAGACGCCGGCGCTCTTGAACTCGTCGAGCACGCCGATGGGGACGAGCTTGCCCTTGAGCGTCGTCAGCAACTCCTGGCGTACCTCGGGCATCTTCTTCCCGTCGCGAAGCTGGGCAAAGTCATCGCGGGCGACTGACCACCAAGCTCCGAGCACCGCATGGTGCGACGCGATCACCTGCTGGAGAGCCGGATCGGCTTCGAGCTGTGTCGTGATGGCGGGCTTGGCGTCGATCTGCTCCCGAAATGCGAGGTAACCGGGGCGGTCGAACCTAAAGAGCGTGCCGGAATCAATGCCAAACTTGGCAAACTCGGAACCACGTGCCGCGACCTCGCTCTCGGGGATGCCCCCAATCAGGTGGGCCTGCACATCCTCAGGCTCGGGCGCGGGCGTGTTGTCGACGTAGCGGCGGATGTTGAGGTTGTAGTCGTGGGTGTCCACGATCTCGGACTTGTCGACGAGCCGGGAATACTTGGGCAGCTCCCGCTTGTGGGTGAAGACGAAGTCGATCTTCTCGATGTCCTCGGGGCGGAGCCTGTTCTGGTTCTTGCCCTCGGCGTATTCGCGGTCGGCGTTAACGAACAGCACCTTGTTGCGCAGTTCGTCGGGCTTGTTCTTGTTGCAGACGAGGACGCAGGCGGGGATGCCGGTGCCGTAGAAGAGGCCGGGCGGCAGGCTGATGATGGCCTCGATGAGATCGTCATTGATGAAGAGCTCGCGGATCAGCTTCTCCTTGCCGCCGCGGAACAACACGCCGTGGGGCATGATCGTTGCCATGTGTCCGTCGGGCTTGAGGCTCGCCAGCATGTGCTGGACAAACATCAGATCAGCCTTCTTACCGGCCTCCGGACACCATTCCCGGAAGCGGCTGGTGAACTTCATCCCCGCGCGGCTGTAGTTCTGGGAGAACGGCGGATTGGCGAGCACCCTGTCGAACCTGCGCACCTGGCCGTTTTCCAGAATCTGCGGGTCCTCGAGCGTGTCCCCGTTCTCGATGGTGAATCGAGTGATGTTGTGGAGGATCATGTTCATGTTGCAGATCGACCACACGGTGCCGTTGGAGTCCTGCCCATAGAGAGCGAGGTCGTTGGCGTCCTGCCCCTGCTCCTCGACATACTGATGAGCCTGGATGAGGAAGCCGCCCGAGCCCGCGGTCGGGTCGTAGATCTCGTTGCCGGCCTCCGGCTTGGTGAGCTGGACGAGCAGGCGGACGACTTCCGCCGGAGTGTAGAACTCGCCCCCCTTCTTGCCCGCGCTGTCGGCGAAGAACTTGATCAGGTATTCGTAGGCGGCGCCGAGGAGGTCGGGGAACTCGAAGTTATCGTTGACCAGCACGAAGCGCGGCTGATTGAAGTGGTCGAGAAGATCCTTCCACTTCTGGTCCGGGATCTTGGTCTTGCCCTTGACGGCGTTGAAGTCGATGTTGTTCTTCAGCACACCGGCAAGCGCGTCGTTCTCATCCTCGACCGCGGCAATTGCCTTGTTCAGCATGTTGCCGATGTCGTATTTGAGGTCCTTCAGCGCGGGAACCAGTTCGCCGTTCTCGTCCGTCCATGACTGGTGCCAGCGGGCCCGGACCGGGACAAAGAAGGTCTCGCCATAGGAGGTCTTGTCCTCGAGCAGCTCGGCGACAAGATCCGGCTTGTCCTTGAGGTGGGCGAAGTCTTTCTTCCGGAGCTGAGCCCTCTTGCGGTCAAACTCATCGGAGAGCCGCTTCAGGAACAGCATCCCAAAGATGAACTCCTTGAACTCGGAGGCGTCCATCTTGCCGCGGAGGATGTCGGCGGACTTGAAGAGGAAGGACTCAAGCTGGGTGAGGGTGATCTTGTCAGTGCTCAATGCGTGTTCCTTCCCGATGTCACGGTTGTATAACGGCCCGGTTCAGCGGCCGCCCGCAGGGCGGTCCGCTAAATCGCGTAGTTAGGCCGAGTCTACTTGAATCCTGCATCGTCCAGCCGACGGAGCAGCAAGGAAGCTAGACTCAGGTGGTCGAGACAGTGGTCGGGCGAATCGATGACGGAATGCTCATGCCCTCTAGGATTTCGTATTGCCAGCACCGATCCTGCGAAGAGAAACTGGAAGCCCTTCTGCTCGTCCTTCTCTGATGGTGTTGCCAGCAGATTGAGGCGAATAAGTGGGGAATCTGTGGCAAATGCCTGCATCATCCCCTTGAATCCACTCTCGGATAAACCTGAGAATCTCTGTACCTCTTTATCAACGAACTTGTACGCCTCGAAGGTAGATTGGGCAAAATGTCCATCGTCAAACAACTTCTTGACAACGGGAGGCAGCTTCGGATGGATGTCTCGTTGGTCGAACGGGTGCAAGCCTCCAGTTGGGATTGATCGTGCTTCGGTAAATCCGTGCGCCTTCCGAACGACGCGCTCGAAAATCGGGAACAGATCATCCATTCAACAGGTTCTCCCTGATGCTCTTGAAGATCCGATCGTACGTTTCCTGATCCCCGTCCGCTGGCAGATTGATCTCGATACGAACCGTGAGCCCAACGACGCTTGATGTGTTGTTGCTTCTACCTTGTGACAAGGCGGACTTGGAGGCCAGAGGTGTGGCCGGTGCGACCTCCTTTGGAACTGCCTTGGCGGCTGGCTTCTGGGCCTTAGCCCCCGGGATCTTAGTAACGGGAATGTCACCATGACCGGAGTACGCCGCCAATACCTTGAACGTGGACGCTTGAAGCTTGCCGACGAGGGCTGTCGTTTCGTCCTGTGACCGAAAGAACGTGATGAGGGCGGCGTTATCGAGACTCCATGTCGCTTCGCTGTGCAGTTCGAAGAGGTCGAAGTATGCCTTCGATACGAGCGCGGCAAACGCCTCCTTGAATGCTGTATCTTCATGAAGATTGAAGGTCCTTGTGGCTTCGGCGGTTCTGTTGCCTTCATGGTCGATCAATCCCAAAAAGCGGAGTACGTTGAGTACGTAGCTCTCGTTCTTCGGTGCAAATCCCAATTTTTGCAGAGTGCTAGCGTTAACCGTAGCTGGGAACGACTTCCTGAAATGAGTAACCACCTGCACGAGAGCGCCCGGACCCTGTACGTATGGGTGCTTGTCTGCCATAGTTGCCTCCCCAAGAACTCTGAGACTGTCGGTTCACTCGAATCACTGCGCTTGCGACTAGTGTCGCCGATCGTCGGCCTAAATTGAATAACGCCGGTCTAGCGAAAATTGATATGCTGCCGAATTTTGGTGGTGTATCCCGCCAGCCAGCAACGCCCCTTTGACAGATCCAATTGATATCACACATCTTAACATGGGGAGGCGCTTGCGGCATACCTGGATGAGCCGCGAAACTGATCTCGCCAATCGAATAATAACTGCAATTCCCTGCCCTCTGCGGCACCCTCCAGCCTGGTCGATCCGGCCGCCTTCCGCAAATCTTCGAGGGTGCTCAGACCCTCCATAATGGCATCATTCTAAGCTGCCCAATACTGCCGGCATCAGGGTTTAAATGAATTTGCAAAGAGTTGCGGGAGGTCGTATCTGTAGAATCTAGTTTTTAGGTTAGAGTCGGCGTGCACGACTCATGGTTGGCCGAAATAACAGAAGGCTGCCGTGCCCTGGCGTCAGTTTTTCTAATATAAAAACTGGGAACTACAGATACGGCCCCCGTTATGCCGTCCGTTTGCGAGACCGCGGCTGCGACTGGGTTCGTGACAAGCGGACGATCGTGCGTAGTGCCTCATTAACCGCACGAGCATTCGGGAAAAACTCCGCGACGTCCGGGTCAAGAAGAATAACGTTTGTACCTTCTCCATATCGTTTCGCCGTCAAGCCGCGAACCGCCCCGGAAAAGTCATACTCCGGCCGCATTGTCTCTTCGTCGGATCCAATCGGTTGTAATCTTTTATTACTCTTTTTCATATTGCACTCGAAATCATAGCCCACCGCCACATTCTACCGCTGAAGGCCAAAATGCTCCATCGAGATGTGGTTCGCGTGAAATGTGTGGGAGGCGTAACATTCAGCTTCGATCGGCGCGAGGGTGAATTCGTCATTTACTTCGGTTCGGTTCCGGAACGCAGGCGGTTGAGGTAGCCTTGATAACCGTAGGAGCGATCGCGGCGACGGCCTGTGGTTTCGACCAGTATGCCAGCCGCCACGAGCGCAGCCACCGCTTTCGCGGCAGTCGGCTTTGTGGACTCGAGGAGCTTCACTACGCTGCCGACTGTAACGATCGGATGCGCAGGTAATAGCTCGAAAAGGCGGATGCCTGCTACGGAGGTCGAGCGCGTCGCGAGCACCTTTGTCCGGTCCGCGCTTACCAACGCAAAAAGGCTCTTTGCCGATTTGTGTGTTAGACCGCCCAGCTTTTCTAAAGAGTAGCCTGTCACCGAATTTGATGATAACTTGATCTCTCGGGTTGAGCGAAGGGATCGAAAATGGAAACACTTGAGGAATTGAGTGCCAGTGCAATCCGGACAGCGCAAGGCCGCTACCCCAGCCAGATCGTGCTGCGCAGAGTCAGAGAAAGGACGTATGCCACTCATTTGAAAGTCCTGCCCCCGGATGCTGAGCCCTACTTCATTCTCGGCTGTTACTTCTTCGACCTGCAAGAAGCCCAAGCCGACTTTCAGCGGCGCAAGCTTGAGTTGGAGGGTTCGCCGGGAGAGGCATGAGTCGAACCGACAGATTTCTGAGAGCCTGCCGTCTCGAAAATGCGGATTGCACTCCGGTGTGGCTGATGCGCCAGGCCGGACGCTACATGGCCGCCTACCGCAAAGTGCGAGAAAAGTACTTCCTGCTCGAGATGTTCAAGACACCGGATATTGCCGCCGGTGTGACATTGCAGCCGGTCTATGCTTATGAACTGGACGCGGCCATTGTCTTTGCCGATATTCTTCTCCCCCTCGAAGGGATGGGTGTCGGGCTGGAGTTTCTGGAAAAGGAGGGGCCTCGAATTCCCAACCCGGTGCGCACCCCCGCGGATGTGGCAAACCTCGCCGTGCCCGAACCAGAGGAAGACCTGGGGTACGTCCTGACTTGCCTGCGCATCGTGCGTGCGGAGCTCGCCAACAAAGTTCCGCTCATCGGATTCGCGGGCGCGCCGTTCACTCTGGCCAGTTACGCCATCGAGGGCGGATCCTCCAGGAATTTTCTGCGCACCAAAGGGATGATGTACGAGCATCCGGCTCTTTGGAATCAGCTGATGGAGAAACTGGCCCGGCGCGTGGCATCCTTCCTGCTGGCGCAGGGCCGAGCCGGCGCGCAGGTCGTGCAGCTCTTCGATTCATGGGTTGGCTGCCTGAGCCCCGCCGATTATCAGGAGTATGTCCTCCCCCACGCAAGGTACGTTTTTCGGTGCCTGAGGGAAGCCGGCATACCCAGCATTCATTTCGGAACGGGCACCGCGGATCTTCTGCCATTAATGCGCGCGGCCGGAGGAGAGGTGGTCGGCGTGGATTGGCGCACGCCGATCGATGTCGCATGGACCCGCGTCGGTGATGGCGCGGGCGTTCAGGGGAATCTCGATCCGGTCACGCTGCTCGCTCCGCGGGATGTGCTGGTGAGAAAGGCCGGAGAAATCCTGGATCGAGTCGGAGGACGACCGGGACATGTCTTCAATCTCGGTCACGGAGTCCTGCCTTCCACGCCCGAGGATTCCGTGAGAGCGCTCGTCGATTTCGTCCATCAGTACGAACCCGGATGGTTGCCTGATAGACGCTAACTTAAGCCACTTCCCCCCGTGGACCTGGACCTAAACCTGGACGATTTTGTACTCGGCACATTTCGGCTGAACCTTATGTTCTCTGGTTCACATATCTCCTCCATCAGCCGCTCTGTCGTTCCTTCGCTTTCGGGCTCTTGTTTCGCCATAGGCAGTTCGACCCTCCTGTCGTTCGTCGGAGCTTCACTCCTCGTCTCCGCCATGAAGGCCAGTTCATACTGGTTCTTCTGCCGCCTTCTGCCCATGAGTCTCAGTCCCTATTCACGGCTCCATTTACCCCTCTTTCTAGAAGGGGACCGTTCGGGCCTTCACCAGTTCGTTCCCGGTCCGGCGATCCCTGCCGTTTCTCCCCTTTCAGGCGAGTGTCCCGGTCGAGTGAACCCACTGCTCCCGGTTACTTTGCCCTCTGCTGACTTCTGCATCGCGGTCAGGGTCTCTCTCGATTCCCTCAGTCCCTTTACAGGGACGCGTGCAGATCTCCCGAGGTAAGTATGACCGCCTTCCGCACACAACCGCCGGATCTACGCGAAACACACTTGATGGATATGGACTTCGCAGTCATAGGCCCGCTCGTCCGTTGCCTCGCGCCTCTATCCGGTTTTTGTCCATCGGCTCGTGCGTTTGCTCGGCACTTCCTTCAGACGTCGCTTCACATTGACGCCCTTGTGCTCTGCTACCCTTCACCTCCATCAGGTTGGTGGAAGACTTTCACTTCCAAGCTGTCATACATGCTCGGCGCACCTACTCTCCATGCGTCCCTAACGGGACGCACCTGGCCTAAATCTGACCGCTACTATCGTCGACAGTATTTCCAACTTGCTTCTGCGGGCTCTCCCGCGTTACAAATGTTTCTACATCGACACTGACCGGGGTGGACGTCTGTCATTAATAAGGCCCGCGATCTTATGCCTCGACTTTTTCAGACAAACTTTCAAAACTGAAGCAACTTGTGAAGGAGTTATCAAATATGCGAAGGGCACGTCCAACGAAAGTCCTAGCCAGTATTGTGTTGATCACGCTGGCAGCAGTTCTTCTCGCCTCCGACCTTGGCGCCCAGGCGGTCGCGCCTGATGTTCTGAAGGCCATCAATTTCCGCAATATAGGATCGACCCGCCAGGGCGGCCGATTCGTCGACTTCGCGGTTCCACCGCTCGAGCCGACCACCATTTATGCCGCGTCGGCCACGGGTGGCCTCTGGAAGTCGGTGAACAACGGCACCACGTGGGAATCGATCTTCGACAACCAGCCGGTGATTTCAATCGGCGATATCGCTGTGGCGCCATCCAATCCCAACATTGTCTGGGTGGGAAGCGGTGAAGCAACATCCTCACGAAGCACATACTGGGGAGACGGCGTTTACAAATCCAGCGACGCCGGCAAGACTTGGACAAACATGGGGCTCAAGGAGAGCCAGCATATCGGGCGCATTGTCGTGGATCCGATCAATCCCGACATCGTCTATGTGGCGGCACTGGGCCACCTCTATTCCGAGAACGAAGATCGCGGACTCTATAAGACTACTGACGGCGGCAAGACCTGGACGAAGTCGCTGGGCATCAAGGTGGGAGATCGCGCGATCGGCGTTTGCGACGTCGTGATGGATCCGAAGAACCCCAAGGTGCTGTACGCGGCGACCTATGACAAGGCCCGCAGGCCGTGGATGTTCCGTCTCGGCGGGCCGGGAAGCGGGATCTACAAGACAACCGACGCCGGCGCCACCTGGACCAAGCTGACCGCCGGCCTCCCGGGCGGCATGATCGGGCGCATAGGCCTCGACGTTGCCCGTCTGAATCCCGATGTTGTCTACGCGAACATCGAGAACGCGAATAAGCCCGGCATGTCCGACGCGGACCGCGAGAAGGAACTCTTTTCAGGCAAGGCGAGCGCGGGGATGATAGGCCAGGAGGTTTATCGAAGTGACGACGCCGGAAAGACCTGGAAGAAGGTCAGCCCGGAAAAGCAGCAGATCGGCGGCAATCCCGGCTACTATTACACCCAGATTCGCGTGGATCCGAACGACGTCAATCACGTCTACGTGCTCAGCGTCGGAGTGACGCATTCCCTCGACGGCGGCAAGACCTGGAGCTCGCCCTTCAACTTCGGCGGCGACAATCACGGTCTCTGGATCGACCCGAACAACTCGAACCACATCCTTCTCGGCTTCGACCACGGCATGGGAGTCACCTGGGACGGCGGCAGGAACTGGCACCATCCCGACGAACTGCCGCTTGCACAGCTCTACGCGATCGGCTACGACATGCAGGAGCCCTACAACGTCTACGGAGGACTGCAGGATAACGGCTCCGTGCGCGGGCCGAGCTCGAAGCGCAGCGGCGCCATCGTCTTCGAGGACTGGCAGACCGTGGGTGGCGGCGACGGCATGTACAACGTGATGGACACCGTGACAAACCGCTACCTTTACAACGAGTCGCAGTTTGGTGCGATTGAGCGCACCGACCTTCTGACCGGAGAAGCCAAGAGCATTGAATACCGCGGCGACAATAGCATGCGCTTCACCTGGACCACGCCTATCGTCGTGTCTCCGCACGACCCCAACACGATTTACGTTGGCGGTAACAAGCTTTTAAAATCGACAAACCGTGGCGATAACTGGGTTGTGATCAGTCCGGATCTGTCGACGAACGACCCCAACAAACTCGTGGTAGACGGCAAGGGCGGCGATGGCGACATCCAGGCCTGCGTCATCAGCACACTTGCCGAATCGCCGATCGCGGCCGGTCTGATCTATGTGGGAACGGATGACGGGAATGTTTGGGTGACTAAGGACGACGGGAAAAACTGGACCAAGCTGAACGACAACATCAAAGGGAATCCCGGCTACTGGCTCAGCCGCGTGACGCCCTCGAGTTATCAGCCGGGCACGGCCTATGTCACCTACACGGGATTGCGCAATGACGACTTCCGGGCTTTTGTCTATAAGACCACTGACTTCGGGCAGACCTGGACTTCCATTGCCGGAAATCTCCCCAACAAGTCGATCAATGTCATCGTCGAAGATCCGAAGAATCCCAATCTGCTGTTCGTGGGAGTCGACTTCGGCATTTACTTCTCCATCGACGGCGGCAAGATCTGGAACGAGATGAAAGGCTTTCCCACGCAGCCGGTGCACGACCTGAAGATTCACCCCCGCGAACACGATCTGATCGTGGGAACGCACGGCCGCGGCTTCTATATCGGCGACATCACAACCCTCGAAGAACTCGACCGGGCGCTCGGGCAGGATGTTTACCTGTTTGACATCAAGCCCAAAGTGAAGTGGGTGGCACGCCGTGGAAACGTTTCGGCGTCCCTTAACTTTAATGCACCCAGCGAACCAAACGGAATGGTCATCAACTATTACCTGAACGCTCCGGTCTCGGGGAACGTGGTGATTCAAATCCTCGATGGCGCACGCATCATAGGCGAAACTAACGGCACTAACACCGCAGGCATCAACCAGGTGATGTGGAATATGCGGGAGACTCCCATTACCTTCGGAGAGGCTCCAAGTGGTCGGGGACGCGGGGGCGGAGGCGGTGGGTTTGGGGGCGGCGGGCGCGGAGGACGCGGCGGGCCGACCATTCCCACCTTCCCCAGCACCGGCACCATCGCGGCAAATCCCGGGGAATACACCATCGTGATTCGCGCCGGCAACAAGACGTTGTCCAAGCAGAGTTACATTCTCGAGGACGTTTGGTTCGACAAGATGTTCTAGAAGTCTATTCCGCAGGGCTCAAAGAAAAGGGGCACGGTCAACCGTGCCCCTGACGTCCGGTCCTGCCTCCCCTGGGCCTTATTTGCTGCTTCGGTACCACCCGCAGATAGCCGGACGGAATCTCCTGGGGGCTGGGTCAGGACGAAATGTAACCGTGCCTTATGGCATATTGCGTGAGCTCGGCTGTCGTCCTGATGCCGAGCGACTGCATGAGGTTGTGCTTGTGAAACTCCACGGTCTTGGTGGAGACGTTCAGGATCGCCGCGATTTCCTTGTTGGAATGTCCCTCCGCGACCAGCTGCAACACCTCGCGCTGACGGCCAGTGAGACGGCTGCGCAGCTTTTCGAGTTGATCGGTGGGGTCGAGAAACGAATCCAGCATGTCGCGGGTGACCAGCGGTGTCACATAGGTATGGCCCTTCAAGACCTCATGGATCGCGGTGACCAGCTCCGCAGCCGCTGAACGCTTGACCAGATAACCGGAGGCGCCCGCCTCGAAGGCTTCCTTCACATACGCCACGTCGGCGTGCATCGTGAGAAAGATGATCTTTGCCTGGGGAACGGTTTTCCGAAGCTGCCGCGCTGCCTCGATTCCGTTCAGCAGCGGCATGGAGATGTCCACTACGATGACGTCGGGCTTCAGCTGTACGGCAGTATCCAGGAGCGCACGGCCATCTTCCACTGTTCCCACAAGATCATAGTCGGACTCGAGCAGACTGCGCAATCCCGCGAGGATCAACGTGTGGTCGTCTGCCAGCAGCACCCTCGGGCGACTCATCTGCACCCCCTTGTCCAGCCTATTTCAGAAAGCCGCGCGCGCCCCTGCATAGACATCCCTATAGCTCCCTCATGGGAGCGCGGCGCACTTCATGGCGTGAGCAGCGGTAAGCATACCACGGCTGCCGGATCGAGCACGAGCCTCCCTCTCGGATCACCGCGATTCAGACACTGCCGCACGTGGACTTCGACCTGGACCTCGACGTAAACTTGGACAATCTTGCCCGATGTGAGCTTTCGCAAGCTATACATTTACCAGGTCGCCGTCGGTTTCTTGCCGCTTACGATCGTGGCCGAGTACATCTGCCGCGGGCACACCAGCTGTAGAAAAAGAAGGGGAGCGACGCCCAGGGTGATGGTCGCCGCCATCGCGCTTGGAAACAGCGTGATGAAGCGCCGGACGACGAGGCTGTCCCCACGACCGTTCCACTTTTCCACGAGAACAATCAGGATGCCTCCAATCACAAAGTTCATGGCTGCGAAGTGCAGGCTTAGGGTGTGAACATGCAGCGTCGTGATCAGCCATAGTGGCCCCGGAAGGACGTTCGTATCGGGCAGACTCATTTTCCCCCTCCCACCCTCAAAATCTTGAAGTATTCGATCAGCGCGCGCCGCTCCGATTCGGAGCATGTGACGGCCGGCATCCCCGCTCCTATCTCCGAGGCATTGTCGAGCAGGGCTTGATAGTTTTCCTCCGCAAGTCCTGCCAGGGTTCGCATCTTATCTCCGGTGCTGCCGATTGGATGGCACTTGCCGCACCGGACGTCGAACACCTTCTTGCCGAGATCTACGCCCGGCAAGCCATAGATGGCCGCAAGGGGTCTTCTGTCCGTCCTTACCTCGAGGTAGCCGGCAATCGCATCCGCCTCGCCCGCCGTGCCAAGGAAAGGTGGCATGTTCCCTCTGAGAAGGTGGGCGCTCTTGATTATGGCGGAAATGAAGGCGCGATCCGTGCCGTCAAATGCCGGTTTCAGCGGCAGGTAACCCTGGATCGTATGACAGCTGCGGCAGGCGTGACCGAAAAGGTCGGCCCCATCGTCTCCTGACCGGAAGGCTAATTGGGAAAGGTACCCGTTCTGTTTATAGACCTCGGTGCGTCCCACCTCGACTCCATTGCCGTACATATAATCCACGATGACGTAGGGCTTGCGAACCGACTCCCTGAACCATTCGAACGAACCGAACCAGCCAAGCCCCATTGCCATGGTTATCATGGCAACGCAAATGTGTTGCCGTCGGGGAAACGCCAGGCCAAAAACGAGCAACAAGGCCGCGATCGCGCCCGCAAACCAATACGATAGTTCCAAGGCCTTGATGGGCAGTGGCATGGTTTGCAGAGCGGTCGCCGTGATCGTCACGGGAATCCATCTCCAATACCAGGACAGAGACAGAAGGGAGCCAGCCAGTCCGGTGATGCCCCACCATGCAGCGCCTCGAACCATACGAATTTTGAATTCAGCCGGTAAGAAACGGGAGGCAATCAGCAGGACATATAGCCCGGCAAGCATAACCGAGATGCAACTTCGAAATACGAAAGAGGGCCAGAAAGTCGGGTTGAAAAATCCGTCCCAGAAATTTCCGGTCGCGAGCCATTTGCCCGGCGTAAGCATGAACGTAGAGTGCCAGCAACGACCGTGGCGAGTACAAAAAACTTGCTGAGGCTTTCCAGAAACTTCAGGTGGGCAACATCACTGGTCTTTCGAGCCGACCGCTCGGTGACGATCAGGAAGAATCCGCCACCGATCGCAAAGTGGGAAATGAATACATGAAGGACGGCCACGCCGGCGAGCAGATAGCCATAACCGAACGGCAGATCCCAAACTGGGTAGTTCATGGAGCCTCCGCCTGCGGTCCGACTCTATCATACAGGTGGAATCTCGGTAGCTGTTTGGCCTTTTTTGGAAATCCGGATTGCATGCCCGGATTCCGATGTGAACCTCCAAGGCTCAAAGTACTCAAAGAACCTCCAAGAGGCGTTGACTTCCGATTCGATGGCCTTCCTTGGAGATTCTTCGAGCTCTTTGAACCTTGGAGGTTAGTCCCGTCTTTTTTCCGAGGATACCAATTCCTTGTTGCTGCGGCTAAACAGTTACGAATTGGAAGGCTTCGGTCGCTATCTTCCGGATTTGAGCGCCTTCAGCTTTTCCCTGAGCGTCTTGCGGTCAATGCCCAAGATCTCCGCCGCTCGTCCTCTGTGTCCTCCGACGTATGCCAATACATGGAGGATGTGGTCGGCTTCCGCTTCGGCCAGCGAGCGTTCGGCCAGACCGCCCAATGCATCGCGGAACGGCATGGGAAAGTCTTTCAGGTCAATCGTGCTCCCCCCTGTCCTGAGAGCCGCGCCAGTCACAGCGGCCCGCAGTTCCTCTACATTTCCGGGCCATGGATACGCTCTGATTGCCCGTAACGCCTGGGACGTCAGTCTCGGAACCTCGCGCCCGGCCCTCTCGGCAAGGCGGGTGATGAAATGCTCGGCTAGAAGAACGGAGTCATTAGCCCTTTCCCGCACAGGAGGCAGGGCAATTATGCTGGCGGTCAGGAGATTGTAGAGATCGGCATTGAACATGCCATTGCCGACGATGAGAGGCAGATCCGAGTCCGCGGCTAAGAAGATTCTCACTTCCTTCCGTGTTTGTTTTTCGATCAGCCTCATGATCCGAGCCTGCACGGATGGTTCTGCCTGATCCAGGTCTTTGAAGTACAGCACCGCGCCCTTATCCAAGCCAAGCGAACCCTCGCCGGGTTGGAATCCCGTGGGATGGTTGCAGTCAAACGTCAAGGTCAGACGCGGTGCGGCACTCTTTTGCACGCATGTGGCATGAACCGCCGCCCGGCGGCCCGTGCCTGCCTCTCCAAGAATCAGAACCGGGCCGGTTCGGCGGGACGCTTGTTCCATGGCGACGAATGCCCTGCGCATCCCCGCGGATTCTCCGATAAGTCCGAAGCGGCCGCGGGCGGCGGCACGAGCCTCGCGCCTCGCTCGTAATTTGCCTAGAACACGCTCGACTGCGGCAAAGAGCTCTTCGTCAGTAAAGGGTTTTGTCAGATATTCCTCAGCTCCTGTTTTGAGGGCCTCGACCGCGCTTTCGACCGTGGCATACCCGGTGATCATCATGACTTCGATGTCGGGATATCGATCACGGACAGCTCTGGTCAGATCGATGCCGTTCATGCCAGGCATCTTCATGTCGGTCAGCACGAGATCGAAGGATTCACGTGCCAGGAGCTCTAACGCCTCCGAGGCCCCGGGCACGCCCGCGACCTTATGGCCTCTCGAAGAAAGGTTTTGCTGGAGAATGTCGAGCGTATCGGGAGAATCGTCCACTATGAGAATATGCTCTTTGCGCGGCTTGGCAGTCACTTCAACGGACCTCTCGGGATTGAGATTTGGAAGGTAGTAGTACCTCGAAGCGGGTGCCGCTTCCCGGCAAGGAATCGACGTGAATAGTCCCGCCGTGGGTGGTGATAATGCCGTGAACGACCGACAAGCCAAGTCCTGTGCCTTGCCCAACCTCCTTGGTCGTGAAAAAGGGGTTGAAAACCTGGCGCAACGTCTCGGGTTCCATGCCGACGCCTGTATCCTCCACGATGAGGCGAATGTGATCATCAGCGGACTCCGTGATGACCCTGAGTATGCCTCCCGCGGGCATGGCTTGAATCGCATTCACAGCCAAATTGAGGATCACTTGTTGAATCTGGCCGGGATCCGCCGAAACCTCGGGAAGATTCTTGCTCAGCCGCAAGGCGATCTTGACGCCCGATTTGATGCAGCGAGACTCGAGAAGGTACAGGCTGTCCGTCACGACATCGTTGATTTGGATCGCGCGCTGCTCTGAGGGCATCTGCCGGGAGAACAGGAGAAGCTTGCGAATGACCTCGCGCGCGTGCAGGGACGCTTTGACGATCTTCTCCAGATTGCGCCCCATCTGATCGGGAATGCCGAATTCCCGAAGCGTGAGCTGAGCATACCCGAGGATGGCGCCCAAAGGTTCGTTCAGTTCGTGGGCAACCCCGGCGGCCAGCTTTCCGATGGTGGCCAGGCGATCCGCACGGCGGAGTTGCTCCTGCAGCCGCTCCTTCTCGCTTTCGGCCTGACGCCTCTCGATTACGAGCCCCACCTGCCGGGCGATCTCGTTAATCAGGCTGCGTTCTTCCTTCAGAAATGGGCCTTCGTCAAATTCCGGCCTCTCCTCGATGTAGAAGACCTCGACTTCCCCTCGTTTGCTGCCGCTCACCACAATGCCGGCGGCTTGCCGGAACGGTCCTTCAGTGAAGGGATTGGAACAGAACCTGCGTTCGTCGATAGTGATTCGCCCCGTCGCAATGTCCGGATGTTGCCAAGCCGGCGGCAGCAAGGCGGCAATGCTGTCCGCCACCTCATCTAAAGGACGCCCAGGCTTCTCCACGACTTTGGCGATCCCGTACAGGCATACGAGTTCCTTCACTCGCTCGCGCAAGGCCCATTGGGTCGTATCTCGTTCCTTGAGGTCATCGAATGTCATGCAATTCCTCAAGCAGCTGTGGAATCTCGGATACCCGTAAACTTGAATAGACTACAACTTTGACTGCCTTCGCAGCCAATGATTACGAACAATATCTGTTAATAGACGAGTATCAAATTGATGAGCGCCGTCCGCTGGTAAGCGACGTCAAGGCCCTGCGTCGCAAACACGTCGGCGTTGGAGAAATCGGCGCGCAGGTCACCGCGCACGACGACATGCTTGGTGATCCTGAATTCTGGCGTAAGAGTGACTTCCTCCAGCCCCTGCGCAACGCCAGTGCGCACGCCATCGCGGTCGTCGAAGAACTCACCGCGCAGACAAAGGGCGAACCTGTCGGTGAACCCCCTGCGAAAATAGCCGGCGAAACCGGTCCAGTTGCCGTTCTGCCCTGGTCCGACAACATCGGGTTCGTGGCCGTAAAGATAGTTAATGCTGAAACTCGTCCGGCTTGTTCCTTTCCAGGATCCCGTCAATTCCCACACCTGTCTGGGATCGCGGTTGTTGTTCTTCTCTTCGGCCCCGTACACGCTGTTTATATTGAACGAAAGGGCCGGCGTGGGAGTGAACGCTAGCTGAAGCCCCACTGATTTGGCGGAGTTGCTGTCGTCAAAATCATCCCAGCCATTGAAGACGTGAAACTGGGCAGAGAACTTGCCGCTGAACGGGTAGGTCAAACGGAGTCCCGTCTGGGTGAATGGTATGGCATACCCGAAAAGGAACGAATGGGTGGCATTGTCGTTCCACCCGTCGTAGCCTTCAATAACTTCATAGCCCATGTGAGTAACGTACTTGCCCGCATCAAGGCGCAGTCCTTTTCCCACAGGGGCTATGTAGCTCACGAACAGTTGATGAATATCAAAATCTCCGGCCTCTCCCGTTTCATCGTTTCGGAATAGTCCGTTGGAGGCGGCAATCCTCGGAACTGACTGGCCGGCAGTAATATCGGTCCGGTATCCCCAATCTCCGGGCTGAGACACCGGCTTTTGTACAACTAGCTCCGCCACATCCACCTTGGGTCGGTCGTCCCGAAAGTCAAATACCCTGAACGCGTTAAGGTGAGTGGCGGGCCGGTTGAAATTGTACGAATAGGTTGCCGACACAAAGGCATTGAAGCTGACAGCCTTGTACCATGGCTTTTTTGGTATCTGTGTCGCGTCCTGAGCAGCCAGGGGTCCGGCCATCAAACAAAATGCCGCAATTGCGGTGCACGGCCAGAAAAACCTGGAGCTCATGCAATCTCCGTGGTGATATAAGCCTTTTCACCGTGGAGACTATGATCGAGGCCCGCCTCCTCGTCCGCTTCGGAGACCTTCACGGGGGTAACCTTATTGATGAGCCAGAGCATGCCGAGCGTGAAAGCAAAAGCCCAGACCGAAGAAAGCGCGACAGCTCCCAGCTGGACGAAGAAGAAGTGACTGTTGCCCCGCAGGAGGCCGTCGATGCCGGAGGTCGGGTTCCAGGCAGTCGAGGCAAAAATCCCGAGCATGACAATACCGAGGAAACCGCCTACTCCATGGACGCCCCAGACATCCAACGCGTCGTCCCACTTCAGTTTGTTCTTGAGGGCCACCGCGTAAAAGCAGACGACACCCGCGGCCACGCCGATAAGGCATGCCGTCGCGGGCGAGACGTAGCCGGCCGCCGGCGTGACGGTGGCCAAAGCTGCCACCGCGCCTGTGAGCAGACCCAGGAACTTGGGCTTTTTGGAGGTCATCCAATCCATCACCAGCCACGCCACGGCGCCGAATGATGCCGCAATATCTGTGTTAAGAAAGGCCACGGCGGTGACGGAGTCGACGCGGAACTCACTTCCGGCATTAAAACCGTACCATCCGAACCAGAGAAGGCCGGTGCCGAGAGCCACGAGTGGAATACTGTGAGGCCCCTGGTCCTCTCTCCTGCGCCGGCCAACATAATAGACGGAAGCGAGAGCCGCCAGCCCGGCAATGTTGTGCACCACAATTCCTCCGGCAAAATCCTTTACGCCCCAAGAAGCCAGCATGCCGCCACCCCACACCATGTGTACAAAGGGGAAGTACACAAACAGAAGCCAGGCCGTCAAAAAGAGGAAATAGGCCTTGAAGGTGACCCGATTTGCAAACGCTCCCGTAATCAGAGCCGGAGTGATGATGGCGAACATCATCTGATAAGCACAGAAGACGATCATCGGGATGGTATCGTTGGGAGACGGCGCGGTGAGCGTAACCCCATTGAGGAACGACATGTGAAAATTGCCGATGATTCCACCAAAGTCGGTGCCGGATTTCAGGTCTCCGCTGAAACACATGGAGAATCCGCACAACCACCAGAGCACCGTTGTCCATCCCATGGAGACGAAGCTCTGGATCATTATTGCGAGCACGTTTTTGCGCCCGACAAGCCCGCCGTAGAAGAAGGCCAGTCCCGGCGTCATAAGCATAACCAAGCTACTGCACAGAATCATGAATCCGGTGTTTCCAGTATCGAGATGCAGCATGAAATACCCCCTTGTTGGTGCGCATCATGAGCGCTACCAAGAGTCAGCATTACATGATAATGGGGAATTCCTCCCCCTTTTTGGGGCGACTCTACCCTAACGTTTTTAAAAATGCAATGTGCCAAATGTAAATTCTGGGGACGGTCATCTATGCACCGGTGACGCACCCAGTGACGCATGAAAATGGCAGTCTGCCGCCGTACCTCTTCCGTCATGGCTCGTGGTCGTGAGCGTGATCGCAGTCGTGATCGGTTTTTTTGATATCTATAGACTATCGATCACGACCACGACTTTTGTGGAAGCAGCTATTTTCGGAACAGCCGATATTTGATAAGGTGCTCCTGGCATGGCCGCTTCCAAATGTCGATTGCGATCGCCATGTCGATACGGAACAATGCAGCCGAGTTTATCGCCACTCCACCGCATCACATGGTCGAGGTGGTCGGCGCCAGGGTTTTTGTTGGGATTCCGAAACATATGGATGTCTTGGCTAAATTGAATCCTCAGCAGCGCCAGGCTGTTGAGCACGGGCGCGGACCTGCCCTCGTGCTGGCCGGCGCCGGAAGCGGGAAGACCAGGGTCATCACGCATCGTGTTGCTTACCTGATTCGCAACGGCGCCGCGCGTCCCGAGAATATCCTTGCAGTCACATTCACCAACAAGGCAGCGAAGGAGATGCGGGAACGCATTCACGCACTTCTGGGACCGTCCCGAACCGCGGAACCGCTTGTCACCACATTCCACTCCTTTTGTGTGCGCCTCCTGCGCCGGGAAATCGAGAGGATCGGTTACAAGCGCGACTTCTCAATCTACGACACTGACGATCAACGGCGCTTGATGAAACAGATCCTGGAAGACGAGAAGATCTCAGAGAAGGAGTTTCCGCCACGCGACACTCTCAGCCGCATCAGTCATGCCAAGAACCATAACGTTTCCGCTGCAGCATATGCAGGCCGTTTTCCGTCTCCCACCGCTGAGGATTTGCAGCGTATTTACGGGATCTATGACGGACGGCTGCGCCGGGCGAACGCCCTGGACTTCGATGACCTTTTGCTCAAGGCGGCGGAGATCCTCAAACGCTTTCCCGAGGTGCGCGACTATTACAGCGACTGGTATCGATACATCCTGGTGGACGAATATCAGGACACGAACCGCCCGCAGTACGACCTGCTTCAACGGCTCGCAGCCAGGCATGGCAATGTCTTCGTCGTTGGAGATGAGGATCAATCGATCTACCGTTTTCGGGGCGCCAACATCCAGAACATTCTGAACTTCGAACGGGACTTTCCGGGCGCCAAGGTCATAAAGCTGGAACAGAATTATCGTTCCACCCAGACCATCCTGAACATCGCGGGCGGCGTGGTCGCAAACAACACGGAGCGCAAAGGGAAAGTGCTGTGGACGGAAAACCCGCGCGGCGAGGTGGCAACCTGCCATCGGAGCCATTCGGCTCGTGCCGAGGCGGAGTGGGTCGTTTCCCGAATTCAGGACCTGCTCAAGGAAAACCCCGAGGATCGCATCGCAATTCTATACCGCACCAACGCATTGTCGCGCAGTTTTGAGGACCTTTTGGTGCAGGAGGGAATTCCCTATGCGGTGGTGGGAAGCGTCGGTTTCTTCGGAAGGATGGAAGTCAAGGACATGCTGGCCTACCTGCGCGTCATTTATAATCCTGAGGACGACGTCGCTCTGTTGCGCATCATCAATACACCAACCCGCGGCATCGGCAAAACTGCCGTTGAACTGCTAACCAGGACCGCTCTCGATCGAGGCATCCCGATTTCGCAGGTGCTGCGCACGCTGGCGCAGGACCCGCAGCTTGCGGGACGCGCCCGCGGTGCGCTCGCTCGTTTCCAGGAGATGTTGGAATCCTGGATGGCAAAGGTCGATTCAATATCCGCCGCTGACATGCTGGAAGACATTCTGGAGAAGACCGATTACAAGAGTATGCTCGAGGATCGGGAAACCGAACTGGAAGCAGAGAGCCGGATTGCAAACGTCGAGGAACTGGTTCACGCCGCGTTCGAGGCTGAAGAGCGAGGCGAAACGATCTTCGAGTTTCTCGATCGCGCTTCTCTTTCCTCCGAGCTCGATCAGTTTGATCCAAACGCGCATGTTGGCCTTCTCACCGTACACAGCGCCAAGGGGTTGGAATTCGACGTGGTTTTCCTTGCCGGTCTGGAGGAAGGATTGTTTCCGCACTCCCAGTCGAGCAACTCCAAAGAGGAATTGGAAGAGGAGCGGCGCCTGTGCTACGTTGGCATGACGCGTGCACGCCGCAAGCTTTACCTGACGTGGTCACCGTTCCGCCGCAATTTCGGGCCGGGCGCGGACATGCCCTCGCTGCCTTCCAGATTCCTGGATGAAATCTCTCCGGAGCTTGTCGAAGGCCTCGACCTCGGCGAAGGCTATGTCGACGAGGAAGACGAGGATTACCCGGAGGACACGGAGGATGAGGATGAAATTGTGGTCTCCACCGCAGGCGACAGATCCGATGCGGGCAGTGCCCCATCTCCGCGCTCTCTTGCCGAACTGCGCGCGTACGTCGAGAAGCGAAATGCCGCTGCAGCCGGGGCTGCTTCGAGTCCAATCCTCAAATCGGGAATGCGCGTGCGCCATCCTCAATTCGGCGACGGCATCATTTTGAACCGCGAGAGCACAGGAAATGATGTGAAGTTGACGATCACATTTAGTCGCGCGGGAAGAAAAATTCTGATAGAAAGATACGCCAAACTCAAGGTTCTGTGAGAAATTGGGGATAGCCAGTCTATTTTGCCGGGCGGAATAGACTGGCTATCCCCAATTTCTGAGGAGTGGCCATGGATGCACGCGAGTACTATGCGGAAGCGATCTTGCGCGACGGTAGATCCATATACATAAGGGCGTTGCACGCGGACGATCAGAGTTGCCTGCTGGACCTGTTCGGCCAGCTGAGCCAGAGGTCGGTGTACTTTCGATTTTTTCGCTTCAAGAAATGGCTGACCGAAGGGGAACTGGCGCGTTTCACGGACCTCGATTTCGTCGACGAGGCCGCCCTCGTGGCCGCCTGGCTAGAAGGAGGACGGGAACGCATTCTCGGCGTGGGCCGTTACTCCGCATTTGAAGACGAAGCCGGCAAGAGAAAGGCCGAGGTCTCCTTCGCGGTCGCCGACGCCTACCAGGGAAAGGGCGTCGGAACCCTGCTTCTCGAGCACCTGGCCGGGATCGCACGCCGAAATGGCATCGACGAATTCCGGGCCGACGTCCTCGAAGAGAACGGTCAAATGATCGAGGTCTTTTCCTCCATTGGGTTTCAGGTTGAAAGAAACCAGGAATCCAATATGATCCATTTCTCCTTCCCCACGGCAATGACCGGAGAGTTCGTCGCGGCACAGACGCGCCGGGAACGGCTGGCGGCCGCCGCCAGCGTGAGCGCCTTGCTGGACCCGCGCTCAATCGCCATTGTCGGAGCCTCGCGCAAGCACGGAACGATCGGGGCGGCACTGATCGCCAACCTCAAGAAAGGCGGCTTTCAAGGCACTCTCTATCCTGTGAATCCCGGGGCCGCCGAGATCGCTGGCATTCCGGCCTATCCGACGGTGGCTGCCATTCAGGCACCGCTGGACATGGCTCTCATTGCGGTGCCCGCGGCAGCCGTAGAGGATTCCATCAGAGAATGCGCGCTCGCGGGCGTGCGCAGCGTGGTCGTGATCTCCGCCGGCTTCGGCGAAGTCTCGGAGGAAGGGCGCCAGGTGGAAAGGCGCTTGCGACAAATCGTGCGCTCGTCCGGCATGCGCATGCTGGGACCCAACTGCATGGGAGTCATCAATACCGCGCCGGAAATTTCCATGAACGCCAATTTTGCTCCGGTGTGGCCGCCCGCGGGCACAGTCGGGATGCTCTCGCAGAGCGGATCTCTCGGTTTCGCATTGCTCGACCTCATGCAAGGCATGAACATGGGCATCTCGACTTTTGTTTCCGTTGGAAACAAAGCAGACGTTTCAGGCAACGATGTGCTCTCCTATTGGGCAGAAGATGCGCGCACGCGCGTCATCCTTCTCTACCTGGAGAGCTTCGGCAACGGGCGCCGTTTCGCGCGTCTTGTTCCGGAGATCTCGCGCAGGAAGCCCATCGTGGCCATCAAGGCCGGACGCTCCGGAGCCGGTACACGGGCAGCTTCCAGTCATTCGGCAGCCCTGGCAAGCTCGGACATTGCTGTGGAAGCTCTTTTTGAGAAGACAGGAATCATCCTTACCAGATCAGTTGAGCATCTCCTCGATGTCACGAAGCTGCTTTCGAGCCAGCCGCTGCCCCCGGGTCCGCGTGTCGGGGCAATCACTAATGCGGGCGGCCCCGGCGTACTGCTCGCCGATGCCTGCGAAGCAAACGGCTTGACGATGCCTGAGTACGCCTCCGAAACCAAAGAGAAATTGCGCGCGTTTCTTCCAGCGCACGCCGGGCTCGCGAATCCGATCGACATGATTGCCTCGGCGACACCCGAACAGTATGCGCGCGCGATCGAGATTGCCGGAGCCGACCCCAACATAGACTCTCTGATCCTTATTTACATACCGCCGCGGCTGCATCCGCCCGAGGAGATGATGAAAGCCATCGAGGGAGCCATCGAGCACGTGCCTCCTGAAAAACCGGTCCTGGCCGTCCTCATGTCGTCCACCGGCCTGCCTCCCCTGGTTTGCTCGGGTTCGCGTGAGCACATTCCGACATACGGCTTTCCCGACAATGCGGCCATTGCGCTTTCCGGGGCCCACCGGTACTCCGCCTGGCGCAAGCGCCCAAAGGGAACGACGCTCTCACTCGACGTGATGGCGAGGCGCGAGATCCGAGCCGTGATCGATCGCGTGCTTGCATCCAGCAGCGGCCCAGCCTGGCTGCAGCCCACGGATCTTGCCCGGGTGCTGAGGGCCGCGGGCATCGAGTTCGCCGCAGCCGAAGAAGCCGGCATCGAGGAAGCGCCCACGGTTGCGGAGCGCATCGGATATCCGCTGGTCGCCAAGGTGCAGGATGAGAGCGTGATTCACAAGAGCGACGTGGGCGGCGTCCTTCTGGGACTGAAATCGCGCCCGGAGGTGGAGAGAGCCCTCGCGACGTTATCGGAGCGCATGAGATCCATTGGCGTCGAACTGAAACGCGTGCTGCTGCAGCGCGAAATCCGCGGCGGCATCGAGGCGCTCGTGGGGGTTACCGTCGATCAGGCTTTCGGGCCCATGCTTGTGTGCGGAATGGGCGGCGTGCTGGTCGAACTGATCAAGGACGTTGCATTCTGCCTGCCGCCCGTGAGCGATCTGGACGGGGCCGAAATGATCGGCAAGCTGCGCGCGGGCAGGCTTCTGGACGGATATCGCGGCGCGCCCGCCGGCGACCGTGAGGCGTTGATTCGTGTTCTGCAAAAAGTCTCGGCCCTGGTCGAGATCGTTCCCGAGCTGCAGGATCTGGATCTCAATCCCATTAAGGTGCTGGAACCAGGGAGCGGGGCAATCGTGGTGGATGGACGCATGAGAATCGGCGCATGAAGTCACCCGTATCGTGCGCGCGCATCACCTGCTCTTGGAAATTCGAGGCACCCATTAGAAGGAGTGGTCATCATGGATTTGTTCCGCAGGAAACCCCTGGACCAGTTGCTCGAAGAACGCGGTGATGAAGCCCATGGTTTGAAGAAGACACTGACCGCGGTCGACTTGATGGCGCTTGGCATCGGCGGCATCATTGGGGCGGGAATTTTCGCGGTCCTCGGCTCCGCGACCTCGGGTGGCACCGGTATGCCGCCGGCAGGGCCGGGTGTTACGGTATCAATTCTGGTGACGGCAGTCGCCTGCGGCTTTTGCGCACTCTGCTATGCGGAGTTCGCCAGCCTGGTCCCCATTGCGGGGTCGGCCTACACCTACAGTTATGCAACGCTCGGTGAGCTGGTCGCCTGGATCATCGGCTGGGATCTCATACTCGAGTACGCAGTCGGGAACATCGCCGTCGCGATCTCGTGGGCAGCCTACTTCCGGCAGCTGATGCTCGGCCTCGGCGTCAACATTCCAGCATGGATGGCCTCCGACTATCGCTCGTCGCTCCTGGCAGCGAAAGCGGTGGCCGCGAACGGTGTTGAATCGCTCAGCCCTGAAGCCAGCATCGCCTACCAGGCGCATCTCCAGCACCCGGCGATCTTCGGCGTGCCGATCGTCTTCAACCTGCTCGCCGTTATGATCGTCGCCGGCATCACCTGGCTGCTCATCAGGGGGGTTAAGGAGTCGGCGCGGTTCAACAACGTGATCGTGGTATTGAAGATCATCACGCTGCTGTTTTTCATCGGCGTCGGTGTGGCTTTCGTAAAGCCGGCCAACTGGCATCCCTTCTTCCCTGGAGGCGCTTCGGGGGTGTGGACCGGTGCATCGCTGATCTTTTTCGCGTATATCGGATTTGATGCCGTTTCGACTGCCGCCGAGGAGTGCAAAGATCCCGGCCGCGACATGCCGAGGGGGATCATAGGATCGCTCATAGTCTGCACTATCCTTTATGTCGCGGCGGCTGTGGCTCTGACCGGAATGATCCCGTATGCCAAGTTGACGGGCGCGGCCGATCCTCTTGCTGCTGCGCTCCACTACGTAAACCAGGATTGGGCCGCGGGATTGCTGGCCGTCGGCGCCGTGATCGCAATGACCGCGGTCTTGCTGGTGTTTCAGTTGGGCCAGCCCCGCATTCTGATGAGCATGTCGCGCGACGGGCTGCTCGGACCTTGGTTCCGCAAGATTCATCCGAAGTACCGCACGCCTCACGTCACGACGATTCTCACCGGAGTTTTCGTCGCCTTCTTCGCGGCGATTGCCAACATCGACGAGATCGTCCAGCTCACCAACATCGGCACGCTGTTCGCGTTCGTCCTGGTCTGCATCGGCATCATGATTTTGCGCGTGCGCGAACCTCACCTCCCGCGCAAATTCAAGGTGCCCTTCGTGCCCGTGGTTCCCATACTGGGAATCGGCATGTGCGTGGCGCTGATGGGCGGTCTCCCACTGCTTACCTGGATCCGTTTCGTTCTCTGGCTGGCAGTCGGATTGGTAATCTACTTCCTCTACGGAGTTCGAAGAAGCCGCCTCGCGCAGAACGCGCACACGGTATCCAAGTGACGTGGCATCTATTGACGACCTGGAAGCACGGTGGCGCCGCACTGGAGTTCGGCCGATTTGCGTCCTGTAGGGACGCGGCGAAAATAGCCCGGCACTTCAGTGCCGGGATTATGTATCAAGTTAAGGACGAGTCCCGTAGGGACGATTGATGTGGAAGCACGGATCGTGAATTCCTAATCCAATGTTACGAGAGGTTCCGTCTGGTATGACTCAGCCGTCCCTACGGGACTTGCGGTGGAGGAATTTAACAGACCCGGCACTGAAGTGCCGGGCTATTCTCATGCGTCCCTAACGGGACTTAGATCTGACAATTTGATAGCTTGATAGCGGATTTCAGTCTCTTACGCCTCGCTCCGCAACGGTCCGGAATGCTCTCCACTTTGCTTCGTTCATTCCGTCGATCGAAAAAAGGGAGACTCCCGAAGCCCCACCCTGCAACGCTTTCCCGACGACCTCGACCAGCCCAGCGTCATTCATCGCTGAGACGAACAGCCCGCTGTAGACGGGTTTTTTGACCGTGGCCACTCCTTCTTGTGTCTGCTCTCTCACCCACTCAGAACCGGCTTCGTAGTAGTTGTTGTAGAGCATCGGTAGGAACGCATCAAGATGCCAGCGCCCCCAGTCCTGCCGGACCATTTCGCGGGCCAGCGTCGGGCCGGGGAACACGGCAGCCGTGATCGTCTTCCCGCGCGCATGGGCCGCGGGGACCAGGTATTCGTTCACCAGCCCGGTGACCATGTCGAAGCGGAATTGCATCCATTCCTTTTGATGCGTAGGTTCCTGGATGTCGATGGGATCGATGCCATGCTTGTGCTTGAACAGACTGCGTTCGTATTCACTGTACCCGTAGTCGTATTGGGGGTACACCTTGTCCTGAATGATGTTGTACTTCTTCCACAACCCTTTGGGCAGAATGGCGTCCGGGTGGCGGATGTAATCAAGATGCACTCCCGCCAGTTCTCCGATGCTCGCCAGTTCCTTTACGATCTGCTGGACCCATTCGCGCACTTCGGGCCTCCCAGGATCGAGGAATCTGTAATAGTCCACGTATGCGGGCTTATCGACGGCCGATTCTCCTTTGGCATTGACGTTGTACCAGTCCGGATGTTTCTTCAGCACCTCTTCAATCATGCACGGCATGCACCACATCCAGGCATGAACCTCCAGGCCTTCCGCGGCGGCCAGAGGCAGCAACCGCCCGAGAAGGTCCGTCCTAACCGGCAATCGACTGCTTGCGAAGTAAGCATCCCTGCCGTTGTAGATTTCGGGAAGGATCGCCTGAACGCCGGACTCTTTCATGAGCGCCAGGCTCCGTTTCCAATCGTCGTCCGATCTTCGCGTATTGATGGGGATCCAGACCCAGTTCTTCAGGCCGGCTCGCCGTGTGTTAACCTGAGAGTTGTTCTTCGAGGCGAAAGCAAATCTGCTGGCGCCTGCGGCCGCCGCAGCCAATCCAACCCTTCCAAGAAATGCTCTCCTATCCATTGACGGGCTCATGGGAATCCCCAGCGTATGAAATTGGGGACATCACCTCTTTTCGTCATCCCTTCTCGAATCTGCCGAGATTCTCCCGACGAAAAGAGGTGATGTCCCCAATTTCGAATGGGATGGGATCGGTGCGCGCGTCGGCCGCACGCCGAGCCACAACGCAGCGGCAATCAGGGAGAGTCCCGCGGCAACGTGGAGCGCGTTCTCCCACCCGATGTGGGCTGCAAGCACGGGCGTCAAAGCCGGAGAGATCAGACCTCCAAGGTTGCTGCCCATGTTCATGATTCCCCCGGCGGCTCCGCTGTTCGACCTTGCGATCCTCATCATCATGGCCCAAAACGGTCCCTCGACGCACAGGACAAACGCAGTCGCCAGCGCCAGGGATATTGCCGCCAGGACGGCGCTTTGCGTGTGAGCTCCGAACGAGATCATGATACCGGACAACGCCATGCCGAGCATCGGAACCAGACGGCGGCCCCATACTTGCCCCAGAGCGCCGGCGGCCAGCCGGTCGGAAACCAAACCGCCGAGAGGAATGGACACGATGGAGAGGATCCACGGAAGGCTGCTCATCCATGCTCCGGTTATTAAGCCAAAGTGCCGCTCCTGGACCAGATAGATATAAAACCACGATACAAAAATGTATCCGACATATCCCTGCAATGTGTAACTGAGCGTCAGCAGAACGAAACCTCGTGAGCGCACAGAGCCGCCGCCGGAGGAATCAGGCGCGGCCATATCCCGATGTTCATTCTTGATCAGAGACGCCGCAGGTCGCGGCTCCGGCACGCGGAGCCAGGCCAGAGCAATGACAAGCGCCGGAACCGCGGAAACGAGCAACGCAGTTCTCCACCCGAAATGCACCATGACGCTCGAGACAAGCGGTGGAGCCACGGCGGAGCC
>Ga0187882_1000690_pt1 | contig 36763 bp, 22 predicted proteins | sample June2016WEW_19_1_3_FD_132991 | JGI IMG/M metagenome (GOLD analysis project Ga0187882, IMG submission 132991) | Peatland microbial communities from SPRUCE experiment site at the Marcell Experimental Forest, Minnesota, USA - June2016WEW_19_150 | ecosystem: Environmental > Terrestrial > Soil >... | reverse complement strand
GTCGCCGTTCTGATCGACCTTAATGCTGTAGCGCGCGTTTTCCAGAGACGACTGCGACACTTTGAGCGTGGAGATCGAGGGAGCATCGGCGGGCAGGACATCATAAACGGCGAAGCCTGCCGAGGGCACCTTCGCCACAAAAAGCACTTTGGCGGCGCCGTCCTTTTCACCATTCACCTGCGCAGGGACTTCGCTGCCATCAGGCCCGAGAACGCGCACGGCCCGCGGCACGCCGTTCGGGAACGCGATGGTGGCTTCCACCGGATCTTCGCGAGGGATGCTCAACGGATTGTAGACTACGATCGCCGTCCCTTTAGCCTGAGTGTCCATGGTCGAAGCCACCGCTTCGGTCGCGCTGGTCAGAACACCCGCGAACTGGTTCATCGCGAGCAACTCATCGTTCCAGGCGTACTCATATGCCTTAGGGATCGAAGTTCCGGGAATGATGTCATGAAACTCACCGCCCATCACGAGCGTCCACGCGTCGTTCAGGCGCTTCAGAGGATAGGCGCGTCCTCCAAGCAATTCCGCGGCAACCGATGCTTTTTCGGCCGCATCGGCGAGCACTTCGTTCTTGCGGTTCCAGCGCTTCATATGAGCTTCCGACGTAATGGAACCGGCGGAGTGGTTGATCAGTTCGAGATCGCCCTGATACCTCGGCATCTTTGCGATCTGCGCCGCCTTGAGGTCGAGGAACATCTGGTCGGCCGTCGCCGATATAACCTTGACCGGCCCGTCACCGACCAGTACTTCTTGCTGGGGCGCCGCCGGTGCTTGCTGTCCCCGGCCTCCACCCCCGGGTGGCGGAAGAATGGTCTTGCTCCGGGTGACGATCGCCTCCATCAGCTTGATGGAGGATTCATTGGCGGAGCCGCCGGTGTCGCCGGTTCCATAATACATGTAGTCCGCGAAAGCCCCCGTAACTTGCCCATCCAGCTGGATGCGCGCGGGCCAATCGGTTCCGGGCCCAGCGCCACGCCGCGGCTGATTCGGATCGGGCGGCGGCGGCGGTGGAGGACTCTTGCTCAGGTCAGAGGTTACGGAGCTGCCATATCCTCCAGGATTAAGGGCTGCAATGACGTAGCTGCCATCGGGACCCACCCACACTCCGACGTTGAAGGGAATGCCCTCCGGTGTTTTCTCGATCGAGTCCGGGCCTCCCACATGCGGGGCGGGTTGCCAACCCGAAGACAGCTTCTGTGTGGAGAATCCCTTGATGCCGCAGTGCACAAGGATCGTGGGCAATGACGCCGGGAATCCGAAACAATCGGGCAGCATGTATTCGGCGCTCGTCTTGCCGAAATCATGGCGGAAATATTCCTTGCCGTACAGGATCTGCCGGATGATCGACTCCGCGGACGGATTGTTAACGTCGTTTTCCTCCATGGATGATCCCGCGGGGAACCAGCGGCCTGCCGCGACATATTTCTTGATCAGCTGGTAATCGGCAGGGTAGTACTCTTTGATCATCCTATAGCGGTTGGCGCCACTGAAATTGAAGACGTAGTGCGGATACTTTTCGAACCAATCGAAATTGAGCCGCATGGTCTTCGGGAGATAATCCTTGATAGTCGTCGCATAGTCCCAACGCCACTGCGTGTCCAGGTGCGCGTATCCGACCACGTACAAAGTCGGCTGCTTGGTCAGATCCGGCGCCGCGGGCTTCGCTGCCTGGGTAGGTGCGCCGGCGGCCGCCTTCACAGGCTGCTGGGGCACCGTTTTTGTGGACTGGCCCATTGCCACCGCCAGGATCGCCATGCATGCGAGCAGCGGTATCGACAGACGTTTCAAATTTCCTATCATGCACTTACCTCCATGAGAGCCGATTGGCTCAGCAGTACAGCCATCCGCTGCCGGTTGCCGGCCCTTTCAGGGCCGCAGAAGCCAGCGCCTCTTCGAGATTCTTCGAGTCTTTGAGGTTTGTCTTGCCTTTCGCTCATGCGATCCGAATCTTAAAAAAATGCCAAACAGTTACCGAGGATGCGAATGTATCAGATTCCTGCCTCCGGATGCATCCGTATTCCACCGCTCATTTCTTGACGAACGGACCTGCTTCCATGAGCAGCCACACGTTCGGGTCGAGATGAACTTCGGAGGGCCGGCTGGCGATTTTGAAAACGAAGCTTTGATCGCGTAGCGTCAGCCGCACGGTTTCGAGCCTCGGTGCGGCGTCGGATTCCTGGACGATTCCTATATCGAGAGCCGTTTCGTAGACGACATCCGTTGTCTGCGCCTGGCGGATCTCGAGAGTCAGGACGCCGTTCGCATAAGTCCAGCTACCTTGAATCACAGGTTGCCCCGGCATGTACACCCATTGGCGGAAAAAATTCTCCAGTTGCTTTCCCGACACTTCTTCCATGACACGGCGGAAATCATCGGTCAGCGCATTGCCGTTCTGGTAGCGCTTGAAATAGGTTGAGAGTCCCTTCCAGAAGGCTTCATCCCCGATCTCGCGGCGCAGCATATGGAGGAACCAGCTGCCCTTTTGGTAGGCGTTGGTGCTGAGGATGTTGTCGAGTTTGGGATCGGCGGGCGTGACAATGGCAGCTTTGGGATTCTTCTTGAAAAACTGAATGATGCGATCGCGATCCGAGCGCAGTCCGCGAGTCATCACGTCGCGGCCGTACGTATATTCGTTGTAGACGTGAGTCAGGTAGGTTGCGAACCCTTCACTCAACCAGGTGTGATCCCAATCCGACTCGGTCACTGAATCGCCGAACCACTGGTGGGCGATTTCGTGGGCCATCACCCCTTCAGTACGGCCCCGCCCGGTGACGGATCTCTCGGAATAGAAGATGGCGCTGGAGTTTTCCATCCCGCCATAACGGGTGCGCGATTGCACGTTCGCAAGCTTTTCGTATGCGAAGGGGCCGATCAGCCAGCTGAAAAGTCGCAAGGGTTTTACGGCAACAGCATAATCGGTGAATCCGGCGTCGCGATCCTCTGCATAGACCCAGGTCTGGACCGGCGTACCGGCAACCTGTCCGGCGGTTTCGACCGCAAAGCGCGCTACGCCGATGACCATGCAGTAGGTCGCGATGGGGGCGGCCTCTCGATAACGCGTCAGGCGGCGGTTGCCGGGCAGACTGCTGGTTTCAGCCAGAGCGCCGTTTGCGACCACCTGGTAGGCCTCAGGCGCGGTAATGTCAAATTCACAGGACGCCTTGTCGTATGGGTGATCGATCACGGGCAGCCAGTAGCGGCAGCGATCCGGGAAGTTGTCGCCGAAAAAAACACGCTGTCCGTTCTTGTTCGGGCCTATGATCAGGCCGTCCGCGGGAACACCCGAATAATCAACCGTGATGAGGCGGCGTTCACCCGCTTTGGAAGCCTGCCCGAGATCGATCAAGAGGCGGTTGGACTCGTGCCGGAATACGAGAAGCTTACCCGCGCTCATTACCTTGCTTACGACCATGCCGGTCTTGCCGTCTGCAGATTTGCCGACCAGGTCGAGAAAAATCTGCGAAGCACCGTCTGTTCGAAACAGGACATCGACCTGTGTCTGACCTTCGATCCTGTTGGTGTCGTCCCGTAGTTCGAGCTTGAAGAGATAGTCTTGAATGTCGATGGCAGGCTGGCGCGGATAGTTGTCGGCGAGAGCGAATGAGGCCAACAGGAATATGCAAAGAACCGCTGCCGGAACCCAGCTAATCTGTGCCTTCTTCAGCCACTGAGGCATGTTTCAATCCTCCCAACTCCAGTGGCCAAGAATATACACGGGTGTCAGTGAAACTGCCTCGATAAAAGTCGAGAATTCTAGGGACGCACTCGAGTTGGTCTCTTTGTCTGCAGATAAGCGTCCCGCTAGGGACGCAACGAGAGTAGCCCGGCACTTCAGTGCCGGGACTCTTGGATACCTCTGAGGTAAGTCCCGTAGGGACGGCTGAGCCCTCTCCGGACTTACCTCTCGTCGTTTTGGATTAGGAGTTTAACGTCTGTGTTTTCCTTATCAGTCGTCCCTCCGGGACTCGTCCATAACCCGATGCCTAATCCCGGCACTGAAGTGCCGGGCTATTCTCACATCGTCCCTACGGGACGCGAAGTGCCGGGCTATCTTCGCCGCTACTTCTTGGGATAGCCAAAGCTCTGGGCAAGAAGTATCTTCTGCTGCGGGCGCAGCTTCATGGCTTTTGCCAGTGCCGGCCGGTCGATCATTGCCCTCACGCCCGCGACCAACCCTTCCGAGGCGGCAAACAAATAGCCATTCTGGGCGATGAAGCCGACGTCCGCGGCGGACCAGAAATCCTTTTCGGTCTCAGGCACTCTGGAATTTTTTCCCAGATCGGCGACATAAACCAGATTGACCGGTGCGTCCTTGGGGTACGCCTGTTGTCCCGTGGCTGCCCTGATGTCTTGAGCCAAGACGGGCTGCAGAGCGTTGGCCTTGGCGTCGTAGAGGTACAGGCCATCGGCAAGCGCGACGTAAATGTCAATCTCCTGCCAGTTCATGGCCGAGGGAGCAGTACGCTCTCCATTCGGGCGATTGATCCCGAATGTCGCCCAAAGCAGGTTGGACAAGGTCTGAAGCGGCAGCTTCTCGGCACTGAACTCCCGTGTTGTTTTTCGATCCTTGAGCACCTGCATCAGAGGTCGGCCGCCATCCATCTGAGGTGTGGGAAGCTGGACAGGCTTGAGTACCTGCGCCCGTGCGAACATCAAGCCCAGGACAAGGATCGACAGAGTTACACGCGAAGATAAATGCAGGATTCGATTCATGCGCTTCTTCCTCCGCGAATCAGAACTGCAATTCAGGCGATCGACAGGGATGAACTCTTATTGCAATCCACGAGGGCCAAAGCCGCCCGCGAACCCGCTTCGCTCCCGTTGCTCAAGCGGTAGCCAGGATCTCCTTGAGGGTATCGGCGTAGGCTCGGCTCGCCGGGTCGCCGGTGACGATTTCGATGTCATTCGGACTGCTGACTCCGAGACCCAGCTCGACAGCGCGTTGGATCTGCTCCTGTTCGAAGATCTTCGGGACCATAATGGCATCGTTGGAACCGAGGTTCTTGAGGACCGCAAGGCCGACCGCATCGATCGCAATACGATCCGTACCGGCGATGATGACCCCGCCTTTGACCAGCTTGCCCTGAGAAGGGCCGCCGTCCACAAACACGTCCACTCCATCCATGACAATGAGGTGCGGCTTGAAGGCTTGATGAACCTCTGCAATCATGCGCCGCATGTGTGTCTGGCGCGCACCGTGCAGCTCACGCATCAGGTTCTTGTTCGTGGTGCCTACCGCCAGCTTGATCGACATGCTGTGAATGCCGCCGGAGCCATGAGTCTTGAGGCAGCAGGTCCAGAGCAGGTATTCCGCCTCCACAACAGGCCTGGCAACGTCGAAGCCGTTCTGCCAATGATTTCCCGGCGGGTTGAAATGAACCCAACCGTCCGCACCCAGTTCTTCGAAATTGATTATTCCGAAGCCCAGCTCCTGGGCCAGCGCTGGTATGCCTTTGGCTTCCATGACCGACTTGGTTTGGGGCGGACCACTCCGCTCGCCGATCGTAATCTGTGCGGCGCCGCGCGCCTTCATCTCGAGGACCAGCTGGCGCAGCGTATCGTTGTGGGTCGATCCGGGTGTTGGATCAGCGGTGTTGAAATTGGGCTTGATCAGGACCTTCTTGCCCTTGGGCGATTCCACCGCCATCAGTTTCAGGGCGGCCGGGATTCCCTTGATCCGGTCCTCGGTCTTGACCAGAACCACTTTCGCTTTGGACTGCGCTTGCGCGCGAGAAATGAATCCGCGGCCCAGAACCGAAATCGCCGCGGCGCCAGCGGCGGATTGTCTAAGAAAATCCCGACGTTTCATGGATACTCTCCTTTGCGGTTGTGCGGCCATTCTAACATGGAAGCCATCGCGGCTTGGTGATGCGTTTCCTCTTTTTTGTCACTTGAGAAAGCAAGGAACGGGCATATGACTCCACTCCAGGCGATGCTGCTGATTGGTCCGACAGGCTCGGGAAAGACTCCGCTAGCATTTCAATTGGGGACAGTCCCCATTTGCGCAAAAATTGCAGGCTTAAATGCGAATGAGTGGCAGGAGCGATAACGACTTGATTCGTCAAAGGTTGAGATAACAGGGGTTTGTGCGCTTCCGCGCAACTTCTGCAGGGCTGCAGCTACTTCTCGTCGAGCTTGTATCTACGGATCTTGTAATGGAGCGCGCGCAGGCTGATGCCGAGCATCTCGGCGGCCTGGCGCCGGTTGCTGGTGATCCGGTCGAAGACGTTGGTGATCACCGTTTTCTCGATTGCCTCGAGAGGTTGACGGAGTGGAATAGTGATTTGCGGGCAATCGTCAGTGACATTACGGATCGCTCCCGGGAGATCGCGCGGTTCGATCAGGCCGCCGCGCGCCAACAGGACCATGCGCTCGACGACATTTCTCAGCTCGCGCACGTTGCCTGGCCATGAATAGTGAAGCATGAACTCCATCGTTTGATCCGAAATCTGCTTGGGCTCCTTTTGATGGAGTCCGCAAAACTCCTCCAGAAATGCCTGCACGAGCACTGGGATATCTTCTTTGCGATCTCTCAACGTCGGCATCGAAATGGGGACAACGTTAAGTCGATAGTACAGATCCTCCCGAAAGCGTTTCTCCCCAATCTCGGCAGACAGGTCCTTGTTGGTTGCCGCGATGAAGCGCACGTCCACCTTCACGATCTTGTTACCCCCGACTCTCCTCAATTCGCGATCCTGCAAGACGCGGAGCACATCAACCTGGGTCTTGGGGGTCATGTCTCCGACTTCGTCGAGGAAGAGGGTGCCTCCGGATGCCAGTTCGATGCGCCCCATCTTCATAGCAGCCGCGCCCGTGAAAGCTCCCTTTTCAAATCCGAAAAGCTCGCTTTCAATTAGAGTATCCGGCAGCGCGCCGCAGTTCAGCGTGATGAACGGCCCCTCCCTGCGATTGCTGGAGTTATGAATCGCGCGGGCCACGAGTTCCTTGCCGGTGCCGCTTTCTCCCGAGATGAGTACCGTGGCGTTGGTAGGCGCGACCTCCGCGATGACTTTGAAAATATGGCGTATACGCCCGCCGTTCCCGATGAAGTTGGAGAATCCCTCTTTGACGCTCAGACGGCGGCGCAGGCTGCGATTCTCCACGGCGAGGCGCTGTTTTTCGAGAGCCTTCTCAATCAAGAGTGCCAGGCGGCGCCGGTCGACAGGCTTGCATAGATAGTCATAGGCGCCGAACTTCATTGCCTCCACTGCTCCCTCGACGCTGCCATAAGCGGTGAGAAGAATCATCTCAGTTTCGGGACAGTTCTGACGAATCCAGTTCAACAGGTCCAGGCCCGTGCTACCTTCCATGCGCATGTCCGAAATGACCACATGGAATTGATCCTCCCCAAGCTCCACAATTGCTCTCTCGGCTGACCCGACAGCACTGACCTCGTACCCTTCATCGCTCAGAATGGTTGCAAGGGCTTCACGAATATTAACCTCGTCGTCTACGATCAGGATTCTTGCCGGAGGATTAGGCATGGGAAGCGGCTCCCTCTTTGAATTCCGGGACAATCAGCGGCAACTCGATGGTAAAGGTGGAACCCTGACCCAGAACACTCGAGATGCTTATGCGGCCGTGATGTTCATGGACCACGCGCTGGACGATAGTCAGGCCGAGCCCGGTTCCTTTGGGCCGCGTGGTGAAGAACGGGTCAAAGAGCCGTTCGAGCTTTTCCTGCGATATTCCCACGCCGGTATCCTGGATGCTCACCACGGCAAAGCTAGTACCTCCTCCGGAGCCGGTCTGCCGGGAGGTTTCTGCCCGGATGCGGAGGGCGCCGCCCTGAGGCATGGCCTCCAGGCTGTTGATTGCCAAGTTGAGAAAAGCCTGCTTCAGCTGGTCTTCGGAGCCCCATACCACTGGAGTCCCCGCGACAGAGAGGTCAAGTGTGACCCTTCGCGACTGAGCTTGGTTTGAGAGAAGATCGACGATCTGACGCAAAATCGCTTCCAGGCGAATCTCCGCAACGGGCGATTCGCTCGGGCGCGCGAATGACAAAAAGTTCTCCACGATACCCGCAAGTCGATCAATCTCTGATTCCAGGATCCTCACGTATTTGTCCGTCTTTTCCCCATCATTTGCCGTGAATTGGACAGTTGCCAGGTTTCGTTCGAGCAGGGCCAGATTCAAATCCATGGCTTCGAGCGGATTGCGAATCTCATGAGCCATCGCGGCCGCCAGCGTTCCCAGCGCTGACAGACGCTCCGCGATCCGCATTTGACGCTCCATGCGCAGAGCGTCGCGCACATCCCGAACCAGGAGTAGTGTGCCGGTTGTACGTCCATGCGGATCCTTGAGCGGCAGGGTGGTGACCCTCACCGGCAACGGGTTTTCTGGCTTGCCGAGATCCTGCTCGACCTCACGCTGATAGTCAGCGTGCCGGGCTGCTGCCTTTACCATCTCGCGTAGCTGCTGCCGATCCTGCAACACTCCTAGAATGTCGAGGCTGGTGCCGCGGCGCGAGAGCTCCGGCAAAAGCTGGCGCGCGCTGTCATTGGTAAAGGTGAGTTGATCCCGGTCGTCGAGCACGACAACGCCGATCTCCAGGCTGTCCAGAATCTGAAACAGCAGCGTCCGGAGCCTATCTTTCGCGGCCAGATTGCTGTGGTAGCGCAGAATGGCTGCCGCGCTGGCGAGGGTCAGCAAGGCGCAGGATACATACAACACCGAGAGAGGCAGTTCCTGCAACGGGAAGAGATGGGTCCCGAAATAATAGACCTCACGTGCGCGCAGCGAGACCTCCCAATGGAAGGCGAGAAGCACCAGCCACAGGAAGGCATTAGACACTCCGAACAACGTCCAAAGGAAGATCCTTGACGCCGGCCGACCTTCCTTAATCTTCTGACTCAGTAGTGCCGGCACAAGTCCCTCCGCGCCTCGTGACAGAAAAACTCCGACCCAATGCTGCTACCTTAAGCAAAAACTCAAGAAGACGCCACGAATTTCACCAATTCCACGAAATCTTCGATCTGTCGACCAGCTCTTCAGGGCTGTTTTTGTGGAATTCGTGAAATTCGTGGCCGTCTGATTTCTGCTCGAGGATGAATCTCCCCTTAAGTTAACAGCACTGGCTCCCACCCAACCAGCCAGCCACCCGTCTACATTAACATGAATGGTCCGAGAGACGTGCAAAATATGCAGAGATAGCGTTGCCGGGTCACGCCTGAAGAAGGTTTGAAATCCCCTCGGGGCAAAAGAAATTCAAGCGCATTGATTCTCATAAATATTTATTCTACAGATAATTATGAACCGATTAATGATGATGCATCGGCAATTGGACCGCCACGGCTCTTGACTGGCACGATAGTTGCTCAATAAGTAAATGTTATCTGTTGTTGGTTTTCAATGGCATGCAATTTGGATTATGCCTCCAACCCTCCTAAGGAGCAGCTATGAATAAGGTATCAATGAGACTAGCTTTAATTGTCGCTTTTTCCCTGGCAGCGGCGATGTTGTTTTTCGCTTGCGCTTCCGCACCCAAGGAAGAAATTGCGGCAACCCAGACCGCGGTCACCGCGGCACAGACTGATGATGTCCGCACGTACGCCCCCGACAGCCTGAAAGACGCAGAAGACACGATGGCAAAGGCGACGGCTGAAGTCCAGACCCAGGACGGCAAGTTCGCCCTGTCGCGCGACTACAAGGCTGCCTCCGACCTCTTGAAGCAAACCAAAGACAAGGCTGCCAAGGCCACAACCGATGCCCAGGCCAACAAAGCCAAAGCTAAGGCGGATGCCGAAGCTTTGATTGCCGGACTCGGACCTCAGATGGAAGAGGCCAAAAAGGCATTGGCCACCGCTCCCAAGGGTAAGGACACCAAGGCCGACCTGGAAGCCATGCAGTCGGACCTGAAGGCCGCAGGGGATGCTCAGGCCGCGGCTACACAGGCAATGTCCTCCGAGAAGTACAACGACGCGCTTTCCCAGGCTAAGATAGCCCAGACCAAGGCCACCGGCATAGTCGACCAGGTCAAAGCTGCTAAAGAGAAGATAAAGGGAAAGGCCGCAAAGTAGTACAATTGCCATTTCGGTAGAGAGATGGCACTCAAGTGGAAACAAACGATCGCCGGACTTCCGGCGATCCTGCTCATCGGGGTGGGGGCGTACGAGCTATGGTTGAATATGGCTCTGCGCACTCGCCCCTGGCAGTTAGAGTCTAACGTAAATGTACTGGCGGGAGATTGCCGCACGGGTCCAGGCGCGTCAGTATTCGCAAATGAACTGAACAAACTGGCTGTGCAAATCAACGAAGCAAAACTGTGCCTGCTGTTTGCGGATGAGGCATGGGCATTCAATAGAGATTTCACCCCCTGCATTCAAAAACTCTTGGACGCCTCGCTCAACGCCTATCGGATCCGCCTGGACGAGGCAATTCGAGTCCGGGACGAGAGATCCCGGCTCAGCATTTTCCTCAAAACACTCGCTCTCGAAGTTGACGGCGAAGCCAGCGCCAGGAAGGCAGGCGCCAGCTTTGAGGTGCGCAATTATGCGCGCACCCGGGCCGAAACGCTGCTGGCAGGCGCTCGAGACCTGGCGGCGCACGGACAAATCGAGTCCGCAGTCATAGAAGCGTTGCGGGCACGCAAAGCCTGGACTGAGAACGAGGACTTTGTCGAAGCCGAGCTTGCGCGGTTTCATGATTCCGGGCATCTTGCCCAGTGGGAGAAGGCGGCGCAGGACCTTCTGCTCTGGACCAGGCAGTCGAAGCGTTCTGCGATCTTAGTGAACAAATTGGACCACCGCTGCCTGTTGCTGACCAACGGACGCATCGAGAAATCGTACGTTGCAAACCTGGGCATAAACTGGTATCGGATGAAGGTGCAGGAACACGACTCCTCTACGCCGGAGGGCGAATACAGAATCAAGAGCAAGTCCCGTTCTGCCAGCTTCGGTTGGGCCCTCCTCCTGGATTACCCCAACGCAGCGGACCGCCAGCGGTTCAGCTCCATGAAAAAGGCGGGACAGATCCCGGCGCGCGCCGGAATTGGCGGCAACATCGAGATCCACGGCGGCGGGCGAGCCAACTCCGATTGGACCGAGGGGTGTGTATCTCTGGAGAACGCCGATATGGCGGAGCTGTACGCGCGCGCCTACGTGGGCATGCCGGTCACGATTGTCGGGACCTGCCGACTGACAAATCAATCGAACGATTAAGGGCATGAAGCTCATGAATATGCTCTGCGATTCAGACAATGCAACCGACGACAAGTTCCGGAATGCAGGCAGAGCTGAAGCAGTTGCTGTCTTGACCCCGAAGGGGTCCAGCAGCTACAGCCCAGGGCGTGAGCCCTGGGGCGGTGGGAATTCGAAAATGACAGCCCTCGCGCGATACCTATGGCTCTGTTGCCTGATTGCTCTTTTTCTGCTTCCGGCTTGTTCGGCATCCAAGGGTTCAAAACCTGAGACGGTGGGGGTCGCATCTCCCATGCCCGGCAAGGGGACCAACGCGGATTCGACGCCCCTGATGAAGCAGCTGCGGACGGCTGAGGAGAGAGTGCGTAAGCTGGAGATGCTCGAAAACCGCTTGTACCCGGGTGGCCCCGTGATTCTCGTCGATACCGCCCAGAGCAAAATCAGCCTGATGCTGGGGACTCGGACCGTTATCCAAGGAACCTGCTCCACGGGAAACGGTATGGAGCTTGCGGACAGCTCCGGGAAGCGCGCGTGGACCTTCGACACGCCCAGAGGTTTCTTCAAGGTCCTGGGCAAAGTCGCGAACCCCGTCTGGTACCGCCCGGACTGGTCCTACATCGAGGACGGCGAACCCATTCCCAAAGACCGCTCCCAGCGCGCCACAGCGAACGTGCTGGGAGACTACGCAATCGCCTTTGGCAACGGTTTCTTTATCCACGGAACTCTCTACACCCGTCTTTTGGGCGCCAACGTCACGCATGGATGCATTCGAGTGAACGATGACACGCTCAAGAAAATCTACGAGGCTGCCCAGCCAGGCACCCCGATATGGATCTATTGAATGAGGGCCACGGCGATGATTGAGCAGGCAGACACCGCGGGTTTCGACCTGCAGTCACACGCTCGTGCGCGGGTTCATGTATTCGCCGTGATGCTTGCTGCATTGCTCGTCGCGGGCTGCCATTCGCGGCAGGGCTCGCAGACCGGGTCAAAACCGAGCGAAGAGCAGGCTGTCCGCGACAGAATCGCCCTGCTGAATAGGCAGGAGCAGATTCTCGCGGCGGAAATTGCGCTGGCAAAAAATCCGGCCCCATATCTCAGCCTTGATCTCAAGAACCGCAGAATCGACTTTAAAGTGCAGGGGCGAAGTCTGCGCAGCTTCCCGGTCACGAGGATCATTCGCTCCGGGAGCGCGCCATTCGTCGTCCAGACGTGGACAGGAATCGAGGCTCGGCCGCTGCAAGCTCCGGTTCGAGCGCGAGTCGTTCCGGGATCGGGAGAGGCGACAACCTCATCCACCGCAACGAAGGATCCGTGGGGACCCAAGCGCATGCCCGCGGATTACGATCTGCTTTGCAGGGGTGACCAGGCGCTTCAAATCCGCTCGTTGCTTTCCGATCCATCGCGATCGGGATTCACCCGTTGGATCGTCAGCAGCTATAGGCAGGTGCGGGAATGGGCGCGCGAAACGATCGGCGGCAGGAAAACAATCCATCAGGAGTCAATTGAGATCTGGATGGGTGAGGACGATGCCCAGATTCTTTTCTGGTCGCTGCCGAGGCAGTTTGGCATCCTGCTGCTGAGTGGTTCTTGATGCGCGCCTGGGGGCCAGCAGCAAAGTGCAGACGTTGTTCATTGACAGGCCCTTAGGAGTGGGCGCGCGTGCGCCGGATCATGTCGGCAACCATGTCGCGAAGGTATCCGATCGTATCGAGGATCGCACGCGGAGGCACCGAGTCCGGCGTTGTCCTGTCGAAGTAGAGGCAGCCTACGACCACGCCATCCACCACAATCGGATAGAGCCCGAAGCACGAAGGGCTGAGCGCGCGGACCAGTGGTGACTCCCGATAACGATCGTCGTTTTGCGCGTCGATGAATAAATCCCTCTTTGTCAACAGAGCCAAAGTAAGAGCCTCATGCTGGCCGGAAAGTGGGATCTGCAGGCTCTCGATGGCTTTGTCGACGTCTGGACCCAGACCCAATCTGCCGCGAATGCACGAGCGATCCGGAGTCGCCAGGCAGAAGACAACGCGAGCGAAATGGGCGCCCCGATGACACGCTTCCAGGGCCATCATCAAAACTTCGTTTAGTTTCAGTTCGTGACCCGGTTCGACCGCGGCCTTCACTTCAGCCACCAGACCGCTCAGCAGATCGCCCTCCGGGTTAGGGTCTTTCGAAGTTTCCGCCAGGATGGGATCGATCGAAGCATCACCGGTGGCGGGTCCATCGTTGCCCGAAGCCCGCGGACCATTTGAACTGGCCCCCTTTGGCGAACCCTGATGGACGATACGCAGATCAGTGAGCGGCACTCCGACGGCGGCAAATGTATCTTTTGCATCTGTTGCCGCACCATCGATGACGTCCTTCAGGACCTGCCGGTTCATGCCTGCGATCGCGGAGTATTTTTCAAGCAATACGTCGATTACTTTGTTTCTCTCCTCGGGAGGGTGACTATAGACGGAGCGAGTCAGGTCATGGCTGAATGCGACCAAAGTCAACAGCTTTTTGTCCTGGCTCTGTTCACGATAGTTCTTTGGGTCCTGCGTTTCCATCGCATGACTGATCGGTTCGGGCAGACCCCAACTGCCGGCAATGGCCCGCCCCAATTCCTCGTAGCTGAACTCCATGATCTTCAGACATGCATCGTGTTCGCTCAGCTTATGCTCGTGAATCTCTTTTTGTATCTCCTCATACTGGGAGCTGAAGTGGAGTGCCACCAGAATTTCTCCGAGATTGCGAAACATCCCGCACAGATATGCTTTCTCCGAATCCGGCAGATGGATCTGGAGCGCAGCCTGGCGCGCGTGGCTGGCCGTCAGGATCGACAGAAGCAGGAGTTCCTTCAGGCCGGCGGGGTGTTTCTCATAGTTTTCCAGGAGCAGGAGTCCGCCGGCAACGCGCTTGATGGCGTCGATGCCCATCATCGTAATGGCACGCGCCACGCTGCAAACCGGCTTGCCCGAGCGATTGTAGTACGCCGAATTCGCCAACCGCAGCACGGCCAGCGTCAGGCTGTAGTCGTTGAGAATCATATTGGTGAGGTGGCGCAGGGATGCTTCGTCTTGTCCCACCAATCCCATCACTCCGACGATGTGCAGGGAGAATGCCGGGATGTCTTGATGACTCTGAATGATCTCGAGGAATCGCTTCAGCGGGCCGCCGTGCTGGGCGGACGAAGGGAAGTCCTTACGTGTTGCTGGTCTGCTGTGCTGAGCGGGCGGATGGGAATCGTTCCGAGTCGCTCCGGCCGCCGTTTCTCTCGTGACAGCGGCGGGAATGTCATACGAATCCCCGGATGCCGCTTGTCGGATTGTTTTCACAGGGGGTGAAGGACTGGTGTGGCTGCTTGGATTGAGACGCGGCATTCTCGTACGCAGCGCGCTGCCACACATGTTGCAGTATCGCGATTCGGCCGGCACCTTGGCGCTGCATTTGGCGCAGACGAAAGGCTCCGGGGCCTCCTTCTTGGGTTTAACTGCCACGTCACCGGACATGGTTGCCATAAAAGCTTGACTCCATCGAACACATAGGCGCTGCTGCCGGGTCTAGAGCCAACCCCGCAACGCCTTAAGCGCCCTCAGGTTTACTCTTCGGCAAACCTCTGCCCAACCAATAGATCCAGTCTTATGTTCAGGCACGGAATAACAGACCCTTAGCGCAGCAGGCTGAAGAGGTTGGTGTAGTCGTCTGTCCAGATGAGCGCACGGGGAGCAGGATCATCCCAGTGCCGGACGCATTTCTCGACATCCGGATCTTTTAGGAATTGTCGATTGGAAGTCAACAACACCCAATCAGTCGCGTCGGTCCCTTGGGATTCGTTGCCCGCCGCGTCAATCCATAGCGCCTGCATCCCGCGATCGGCGTTCACGAGGGCCATATTGCGCACGACGGGGCTCAGATCGAAGTAGCGGTTGCTGATGTGCACGGCCAGGATGCCGTCGGGCTTAAGGTGGTAAAGGTAGGTTTGCAGGCATTCCCGTGTCAGCAAGTGCACCGGGATGGCATCGCTGCTGAAAGCGTCGATGGCCAGCACATCGAACATTTGAGATTCCCCGTGCTGGCGCTCTCTTTCCATGGATATGCGCGCATCTCCCAGCACGACATCTATGTGCGCGCCGCTGTTCCTGCGATACGTGAAGTACTCGTTCGAGAGACGAAGCACCTCCGGGTTGATCTCATAAAAGCGAATGTAGTCCCCTTGCATCCCGTAGGTCGCCAGCGTTCCCGTGCCCAGGCCGACCACGCCGAGGCGCAACGGTTGGCGCGGGTAGCCTGCGGCTCCTCGCCCCGGGTGCAAGGTGATCGCAAGGGCGACGCCGCTGTCAGGGCCATAGTAGGACGTCGGCCAGTATTGCTTTCCCTTGTCGAAGAACTGGAATCCATGCTCTATCCTGCCGTGCATGAGGCTCAGACGATGTTCTTGCGGATCCTCTTTGTTCAACTCCAGCACGCGCAGGACGCCGAAGAAATTGCGCGCGGTTTCGACCGTATCCTGCATCGACTGGCGGATCTGGTACGTGAGTGCGAATACAAGGCCTGCAAAGGAGATGTACAGCGCGGCCCAGACCCAAACGGGCCTTCCCCGATACAACGGTCCCTTGCTGTCGCGGAACAGCGCGATCAGTGTCAGCATCACGGTCAGAAGCAATCCGAGGTGATACTCCCAAAAGCCCTTGAAGAGGTGCGGCGCCACCAGCGTCACCAGGATGCCCCCGATGACGCCGCCGCCGGCGACCATCAGGTAAAAAACCGTGAGATGGCGGGGACCGGGTTTCAGGCGGACGAGCTCGCCATGACAGACCATGCACGCTGCGAAGAGGGTCAGAGAATAGCTCATAATCTGCAGCCGCAAGGGAGCGTAGACGTTTCCGTACAAAATGTAACAGGTCCAAACGATCGCCGCCGCAAGGCCTGGAATAAAAAGTGGCCGCCAATAAAGCCGTTCGTGTTGGAAGCAGAGAATGAACGAGAGCAGATACAGCGCGAGCGGCAGTATCCAGAGCATGGGCACCACTGCCACGTCCTCACACATCTGATTGGTTGTGGCCAGAAGCATGAAACAACTGCAGGCCGTGAGCGCGAGCCACAGGATGCGCCTGCCGACGCCCGGCGCCGGCTCGTCACTCATTTCCGAAAACAAGGCGGCGTCCAGCGTACTGCCTTTCGATTCCGACAATCGGAGCATCTTCCAAGACAGCAGGACGCACAACAACACAAACGCGGTATAACACCAGGACCAGATCGAGGCCTGCCGGCTCAGGCTCAGGGAAGGCTCGACCAGAAATGGATAGGAGAGGATCGCCAGGAGAGAGCCCAAATTGGACAGCGAGTAAAGCCGATATGGCGAAGCTCCGCGCCGGCTCTTACTGAACCATGATTGCAGGAGCGGAGACGTTGACGAAAGCAGGAAGTAGGGCGCGCCGATGGTGACCAGAAGAAGACCCAGAATGCGCAGACTCGGCGATTGGCCGTCAAGCGGCTTCCATGACTGAGAAGGGATGATGGGGAGCGCCAGGACCGTCAAAGCTGCAAGGCTCAAGTGGATTTTCGCCTGGAGGCGCACAGGCCAGCGGCTCGCCAGTGCATGTGCATAGCTGTAACCCAGCAGGAGCAGCGCCTGGAAAAAAAGCATGCAGGCGGTCCAGACTGCGGGCGTGCCGCCAAACCAGGGGAGAATGTATTTGCCGATCAGGGGTTGGATCAGGAAGAGCAGGAAAGCGCTGAGGAACATCATCACGCCGTAAAAAATCATAATCCAACCATCCTTATTCGAGATTTGAGATTCGAGATTCGAGATTGAGCATATTGAATTTCGAATCTCGAATTTCGAATCTCGAATTTGCCTGCGGCCTTAATTGAATAGTACTGGGGCTAGATTGTTTTTTCCTTACGCAGTTCCCCGATCTGTGTTTCCGTGTACCCCAGCCGCTTCAGGATCTCTTCTGTGTGGGCGGATAGCCTCGGCGGCGGCTCTTCCAAGCGCGCCGGAGTCTTTTCAAATTGAGCCGGCAGATTGAAGATCCGCAACTCTCCAATCCCCTCTGCCTGCAACGTCTGCAAGGTGCCGCGATGTTTCATCTGATCCTGATTCAAGGCCTGCTCCAGTCCCAGAATCGCTCCCGACGGGACATTGTTCCGGTTCAACACTTCGACCCAATGCGCCGTGTCTTGCTCTTTGAGCCTGGCTTCAAGCAGCGGCGTCAGCGCCCTTCGATTTTTCTTGCGCATGTCGCGCTCCTGGAATCGCGGATCGCTCTTCAGTTCCGGCAAACCCAGGACATCCGCAACGGCCTCCCACTGCTCCTGTTTATTGGCCGCGATGTTGATGAAGCCGTCCCTGGTAGCGAAAGTGCCCGAAGGTGCCGCGGTAAAATTATCGTTCCCCATCAGCGCCGGTTGCTGCTTGCCGATGAGCAGATTGGCCGCAACCCATCCCATCAGCGGCATGATTGAGTCCAGGAGTGCGATATCGATGAACTGGCCCTCGCTGGTCCTCTCCCTGTAGTACAGGGCTGCAAGAATCGCGAAGGCGGCATTGAGCCCTCCGACGGTGTCGCACACTGGAAATCCGCAGCGCAAAGGGTTCAGGCGCTCATCTCCGTTGACCGCCATCGTCCCGCTCAAGCCCTGGATGATCTGGTCGTAAGCGGGTTTGAGCGCATCAGGACCCGTCTGGCCGAATCCGGATATGGCGCAAAACACGATCCGGGGATTGATTTGCTTCAGAGTGTCATATCCCAAACCGAGGCGTGCCATGACGCCGGGCCGGAAGTTCTCGACCACCACGTCGGCGGTTTTTGCCAGCTGCCTAAAAATCTCCCGCGCCTTCGGGTGCTTGAGATTGAGCGTGATGGATTTCTTGTTTGCGTTTTGGGCCAGAAAGCTGGTCCCCATCATTTCGGCGTTGAGCTTGGGCACGTTCCCCAATTTGCGGGCCAGGTCGCCGCTTCCAGGCGGCTCAACCTTGATCACTTCGGCGCCGAGCAGGGCGAGGTGCAACGTGGCGAAAGGACCCGACAAAACATTTGTTAAATCCAACACGCGAATCCCATCAAGTAGTTTCATGACAAAACTCCAAATTTCCCAGACCCCGGACCCGAATTATTCATGAATTAATGTCGCAATGGGTCCGGCCTTGTAAACCATGCCGGGCATTTCGCGCCCGAAGTAAGCGCTCATCCTGCGCGCGGTTTGGATCAGCTTATTCAGATCGATGTCGCGGCGGAGCCCGACGCATTGAAGGTAATGCACAAAATCTTCCGTGCAGACATTGCCTCCGGCGACCTTGGTGAACGGGCAGCCGCCCAGGCCGGCCACGGACGACTCGAAAGTCTTCACGCCCGCATGCATGGCCGCGATGCAATTTGCTATTCCGAGTCCATACGTGTTGTGCAAGTGGCACGTACATTCTACGCCCGGATCCATTCTGAATATGCGTTCAAACATGCGCGCCACCCGGTCGGGCGTGGCATGGCCGGCCGTGTCTGCCAGGCTGATGTTCTTCAACCCTTTTTCAAGATACCGCTCCACGATTTGAAGAACCCTCTCCTCCGGGACGCGGCCCTCGAAGCCGCATCCGAAAGCCGACTGGACCGACACCTGGACAGCCTTGCCGGCGATCAAAGCCCGTTGGGCCATGGCGACGATGCGCTCAAGAGCTTCGGCAACCGGCATGCCGGTATTCTTACGGCTATGAGTTTCGCTCGCCGAAACTCCCATGCAGAACAGGTCGACCCCGCAATTGAACCCGCGCTCGAGTCCTTTCTCGTTCAGCACCAGCGCCGAAAGGGTCACGGAGCCCGGCTTTCTGCCCTCTTGAGAGAAATAGGAAAAGAGCTTGTCCGTGTCGGCCATCTGCGGAACTTTCCCAGGATGTACGAAAGAGCCGATCTGGAGAATATCGACCTTCGCTGCCACCAGTGCTTCGATCCACGAGATCTTTTGTTCGAACGGAACCGTTTGCTGTTCCATCTGAAGCCCGTCTCTGAGCCCGACTTCGTGAATCACGATCTGATCCATGACCTTCTCCTTCAAAGGGAAGGACAAATAATATGACGATTCATCATTTCTCGCAGAGAAATCTTCTGAGAAAGTCCCCCGCAGTTTCGTCTCCCTTTTGTGCAGAGCGGCATAAATAATGCCACGAAGGAAAGATCAATTCGGGGGCGCCAACAATCGCTTCCTGGTTCTGATGTGTGCCTCTGCAGGACCGATTGAATCAGGATCCGGCCGCCGCCATTTGTTAAGAATGTGTCAAGCATCTGTAAAAGTTCGTAAGCCTGTGATCCTTTGCGGTTGGTCCTGCATCAAGAATGCACGAGCGCATCGCGCTTGAGGGAGGTAGGTGGGGGATGGTTCTCTTCCCGGCAGGACTTACCAAGCCTGCGATTCTCAACTGGCAAAACCGCGGAACTGCGTTAGAATTCCGCCTTGTGCCATATTTAGAACGTCTATTTCAGGGAGACTTTTCATGCGTAATCGCACTATGCGCATAGCGATCCATGTTTTGATTCCAGCCGTGCTGGCCGTGTCGGTATTCGGCAGCGGAACGCTACAGACGACCGCGCCGCAGACAACCGCGCTGCAGACGGCCGTGCCTCAGACGCCCCGCCGGGAGCCGGCGGGCATCAAGGCGCTGATGCGCCACGTGATACCCGGGACCCGCGACCTGTCCCTTATCGTGGAACTGACGGATCCAGGCGTGCTGGAGATGATGGCATTGCAGGCAGCGCCCGACACTGCCACTACTGCCGCCCTGGGTCAAGGGCGAGCCCAGGCAAGGCTGAGCGCTCCGGAAGCTGTAGCCTACCGTACCCAGTTGAAGCGCACACGGGATCTCATGACAACGAGGTTAGGCGCGCTGAACGGCGTACAGGTGCAGGGTTCGACCGAACTGGTCATCAACAGTCTCTTCGTGCGCACCCCAGTGGAGCAATACGATGCGATCCGCCGCATGCCTGGAGTGAAAAAGGTCTATTTTTCACGGATTCAGCACATGGCCCTAGATACGGCCAAGAATGTTGTGAACGCATCAGGATTGTGGAACGCCGCGGGTGTCGGTGGTCAGGCCAACGCGGGGAATGGAGTAAAAATAGGTATCATCGACACCGGGATCGATTACACCCACCCGATGTTCGCGGATACCACCACCACGCTGCCCGCCGGCTTTCCCAAATACGACACAACGGCAGATAAGGCACTCACGAATCACAAAGTGATCGCGGCCTGGGATTTCGTGCACTCGCAATACGGTTACAGTACGCAAATCATCAATGATGCGCGCGATGAGGTTGGGCATGGCACCTTCAACGCCGGTGTCTCTGCCGGGAAAATCGTCACCGCGCCACCCGATGCCAATGTCGGAGCTATCTCCGGCATGGCGCCCGGCGCGTTTCTGGGGAACTACAAAGTCTTCGGCACGCCCGGTATCAACGACGGTGCCACCACGCTCGGCATCATTGCCGCCATCGAACAGGCGGTCTCGGACGGCATGAATGTTGTGAGTCTAAGCCTCGGCGGCCTGGACTGGGTGCCGCCTTCCGAAGATCCGGAGGTGACCGCCATCCATAACGCAACGGCCGCGGGTGTAGTGGTCGTCGTTGCCGCCGGCAATGAGGGGAACGACCCGCACACGGTCGCCAGTCCCGGCACATCACCGGACGCCATCACCGTGGGCGCCGTATGGAATTCGCGCGCCCTGGGGCCGGGCCTGCATGTGACCGGTCCCGGGTCCGTTCCGTCGAATCTGCAGTCCGTGTCGTATGTCATCGGGACAGGCCCCACGATTTCATCGGCGATTCCTACGGCGCCGGTCGTAGACGTCGCCTCTCTGGACGGCACGGGATTGGCGTGCGCCGCCCTGCCTTCAGGAACCCTGACCGCGAAAATCGCGCTCATCGCCCGCGGCCAGTGCACCTTCCTCATCAAGGCGACCAATGCTTCAAGCGCAGGCGCGCGCGCCGTGATTGTCTACGATAATGTGCCAGGGGATCCACCCTTTGGCATGGGCGGACTTTCTTCAAGCGGCCCGCCGGCCGTGATGATCTCCTATTCGGATGCTTTGAATCTCAAGACCTTCCTTGCGGCTAATCCAGGGGGTACGGCGAGCATTGACATCAGCAACGTCGTGAAATCCGTGCCGACGACTCCTGCCATCCTGGCTTCGTTCAGTGGACGGGGTCCGTCCGCGGATTTTGGTATCAAGCCCGATCTTAGCGCCGTCGGAGTAAACGTTTACTCGGCCACTGAAAACACTTACACAGCCGGGGGAATGTACAGTGCCACACGCTACTCCTACGGCGATGGCACCAGCTTTTCAACGCCGATGGTAGCCGGCGCCGCGGCGGGCATAATGCAATTGTTTCCGAACCTGACAGCCGCACAAGTCAAGTCCGCGATCGTCAATACGGCGAGCCAGACGGTAACGATCGACGGAACAACCCCCGCAACTGTGACGCAGACAGGAGCGGGCCTGCTCAACATGGGAAATGCCGCCACCGCGGGCGCCGTGTTCTCCCCGGTGAGCCTGAACTTCGGCGTCCAGCCTTACTCAGGCCGCAAAACTCTCACGCAGTCACTTACTATCACCAACATCTCGGGGAGCACTGATCAATACACGATCTCGGCCCAGACGCAGACCGGCCCGGCCCTGATCCTGAGTACGAGCAGCACGGGGCCGGTTGCAAGCGGCGCGCAAAACGCCGTGACCGTGAACGTCACGATACAGGCAACTGCTCCGGCCACCGGTGGTTTTCAGGGCTACATCACAGTGCAGAGCGCTCAGACCGGCATGACCTATGCCATCCCCTATTGGGCCGGCCTTTACGTGCCGGATTCGAGCCGCGTGTTGACCGTGAGCCAGAGCGCGACGGGACAGAACGCCTTCTCAAATTTGAAGGACGCACTCGCGGCAGCCAATCCGGGCAATGTGATAGAAATTGCCGACACCCAGACCTATACGCTCGCTTCCTCCTTGGATTCGACCACACTGCCGAGCATCATGATCAGCACCAACGCGCAGGGACTCCCCTTGCACGGAATCACAATCCGCGCCGCCGCGGGACAAAGTCCGGTTCTGGACGGCTCAAGTGCCAGTGCTTACGCAGACCTGCAGGTTGTCGGGGCACAAGGCGTCTTGATTCAGGGACTCACGATCAATGGCGGGGAGACCGGCATCGACATCTGGCAGCCCTCGACTTCGGTTCCCACGTCGGTCACGATTGACCACTGCACGCTCACTAACCAGGCAGCAAGCTCATATTCTGCTGGAGTCTATATGGAAAACGGCGGTGACGTGTCGATCACAAATTCCACCATCACCGGCGCCGCATATCAGGCTGTAGGAGCCTTTGGAGGGCGCCTGACGGTAAGCGGTTCGACGGTACAGGGAAATAGCTCGGACGGCATTGACGCGACGAATGTCAATCTGGATCTGCTTAACTCCACAATCACGGCAAATCTCGGCACCGGCATCAATACTCAGAATTGCTCAGGTACGATCGCCAAAAACACGATTTCCAACAACACCGATCCCAATGTCGGGGATGGCCTGGAGATGTGGGATGGTGCCATGACGATCACGGGCAATATCTTTACCGGCAACGGAAGCTCGGGGATCTTTCTCAGTTCAGCCACCGGCCTTACCATGGGCGCGACTGGCCTGATAGAGAGAAACACCTTCCAACTCAATGCGCAATATGGCATTCAGAGTTGGCAATCACAGAACATTCAAATCGTTGGTAATTTTATTGCAGTTTGTGGATCGGGTTTCGTTGCCCCTAGTTATACGATCACAGGATCTCCGACCCCGAATACCACAACCGCGATCTTGGTCAACAACATCATCGTTGGTTCGACGACGCCGAGCTATTACCCCGGCTTTACCGATCCTGGTTGGGGGAGCGGTGTGTACGCCGCGGACGCCAGCGTCGTCAGCCTGGTGAACAATACCATCTACAATAACCAGGTCCGGGGAATCGTGAAGACGAGCTCGTCGACCACCACTGTCCAAAACACAATCGTCTACTCGAACACAAAGGGCGACCAGTCTGGATTGTCTGCCACTAACACACTCTATTCGTTTATCGGCGACGGTTCCATAACCGGCGGCTCGAATCTCAAGGGCAATCCAAATTTCAACAATCCTGCCGGAAATGACTTCAGCCTTGCTGCCGGCTCGTCAGCCATCGAGAAGGGCAATAACACTGCTGCGAACCTGCCTTTCCTTGATTACAACGGGCAGTTCCGCGTCGCCAGCGCCGGCCAGCTCCCCGGCACCGGTACTGTCGATATGGGGGCCATCGAGTACGGATCATCCTATCCGATGGTATTCCCGATGCTGGCCAGCGGCACAGTCAGCGGCACGGGCACCGGCCTGGACAATTCGTCATTCACCACGGCTTTCGCCGCCGTGAACCCCTCGACTTCGAGCGCGACAGCGGCGACGTTCACTGCCTATGATTCTACAGGGAACCCATTCAGCGGCCAGACTCCCAACAACACGATCGCTTCCATTGCTCCCGAAGCCCATTTTGCATCCCTGGACTACCAACTCTTCAGTTACCTACCGGGCGTCACGAAGTTGGGTGCAGTGCTCGCGTCCTCGCTCCAGAAACTGGTCGGGTTTTTCCTTATGTTTGACCCCGCGTTCCAGCACCTGGCAGACGGCGTGGATGTCTCCGCCGACACCTATACCGACTTCTATTTCATGCGGTACGAGTCCGATTCATCCGGGCAGGCAACGTATCAGATCTTCAATCCCGGCGTCAACGCGGCCAACATCACGGCGATTGCCTATGACTACTCCGGCAACCTTCTGGGTAATCCCATCTCCGCCACCATCCAGCCCAAAGCGCAGTATTCGTTCTCGTTCATTTCCACAGCGAGTTCGAGCGGTTACGTCCATGTCACATCCACGCAGCCTGTCAGTGGATTGGAGATCTTCGGAAACTCGGCCGAGATTGCGGCGCTGCGCGCCGCGCCCGCGGGGACCGAGACGCGCATCTTCTTCCCGCATTTTGCCGTCAACCAGGGTTATACGAGCCTCATTGGCGTCGTGAATACATCGGCGGTGATTGCAAACCTGACTTTGACTGCCTATGAAGATAACGGCTCGATCCTCGGGACACCCGTGCAGCGCCATGTGAATGGAAATGGTCAACTGTTGGAGTCTGCTTCGAGCCTGTTCGGACTGGGCTCCGGCGGCATCATTACGGGCTATATCATTGCTACCAGCGATCAGCCGGGCATCACTGGTTTCAGTGCCTTCAATTACACAAGCGGCAGCATTAGTTCCGTTTCGGCGGTGCCCAGCGAAAGCGTGCCGCAGCCGATGCTCATTTTCTCGCATATCGCAAATCTGTGGCCATCCGGGACGCCGAACGACCCATATCTTACGGGGATCGCGTTGCTGAATCCCTATGGGACGCAGGTTGGTTACCTGATGAAGGTGTTCGACGGATCGGGCAACGAGGTGGGAGAGATGACCGACATTCTGGGGCCGTACCAGAAGGTTTCAAAGCTCCTGAGCTGGTCGACTCCCGGTGCCGGATTCTTCACCAGTTCGGATTCGACGTTCCAGTTGGGCAGCGGCCATATTGAGGTGACTGCTCTCGACCCAACGACAGGATCCGCGGGATATCAGCTGCTTGGTTTCGAGATGTTCTTCACGCTGAGTCAATCGCAACTTGCTGCCGTCATGGCGCAGTTTCCGAACTGATACTTTTGGAGGTGCGGCGCTCATGCGCCGCATCTCCAAAAGCTAGGGTCAAGCGTTGATCTTGAGGGCAAGCATGGTGGCATCGTCGCCGGCTTCGATATCGCCGCGGTATTTGCGGATTTCGTCTTCCACATGCGTCAGGATTTCATGAATGCTGCCGCCGCTGGCAGCGAGCACCAGAGTTTCGAGCCGTTGCTGCCCGAACTCGGCCCCTGAAGCATCCTGAGCGTCCACCAGCCCATCCGTATAGAGAAAAAGCGCGTCTCCTTTCGCAAGCTTGACTCGGCGCTCGAAGTATCCGCCGCCCGAGAGCAACCCCAGGGGGCGACCCGTCGAATCCAGCCGATCGAGGTTTCCGCCGGAGTGCAGCGCGAACGGCGGATAGTGGCCGGCATTGACATAGCGCAGCTCGCATTCCCTGGGGTTCAGGATGCCCATGAACAAGGTCAAATACACCGCGGTGGGTGTGTTTGATTCCGTCTCCTTGTCGAGCTGGACGGCAAGCTGGGCGAGATCAGTCACCAGCGGCAGGCGAGCGCGCAGCGTGGCCTGAATGTTAGCCATCAAAAGAGCTGCCGCCACTCCTTTGCCTGAGACATCTCCTATCAGAACCGCTACCTCGCCGTTCGGGAGCGGGAAGTAATTGAAGAAATCGCCGCCCACTTCCTGGGCCGGAATCGCAATGCCTCCGACCTCGACGGATCCGGCCAGAAGCGGCTGCTTCGGCAGGAGTTCCTCTTGAATCCGGCGGCACATCTCCAGTTCCTTGCGCCAGCGCTCCTGCTCGATCAGGTGTTTCTCATTCAGACCTATGTCGTGGGCCATGCGGTTGAAACTCTCCGCGAGGCGGCCGATCTCATCGCGCGACCTAATGGTGACGCGCGCGCTCAAGTCGCCTCGCGCCAGTTGATCCGCACCCCGAGACAGCGCGGCGAGGTTGCGCGTCATGCCATGCGCCAGGGGGATGATCCCCAGGAGTGCCAGCCCGACTGCCGCCAGTCCATAGCCGAGATTCCGGGCCGCGGTGTTGCGTATCTCCTTCAAGGGCTCGCTGATCGGACGTGCAATGCCGAAGGTCAGGCCCGATGCCTCGTCCTTGTGCGTCACTACTACCCAGTCTTTCAGGGCAGACGAGCCGGTTTGCACTCCCGATGTCAGGTCAGCCCCAGACACGCCAAGCGATTCCAGCTTCGTTTGGTCCGATGGGGTGACGGTGTGCAACATTTTGTCGGTGTCGAGCAAGAACGGAATCTCGCCTTGCCGGCGCCTGCTGCCGGAGAGCACTCTACCGAAGATCTGTGGGTTGCTGAATCGAGCTTGAACTGTCCCCACGGCAACGGTTCCCTGGCGCACCTCAGACCCGAAGTTGCCTGCGAGCGGATTGACGTGCTGCATGACATCCGTCTTGGTCGGCGTCTGTCTCGCGGCATCCGGTGAAGCGGCTGCCCGGCCGGCACGTGCTCCTGTGCCTCGGTTTGCCTGCATCTTCTCCAGCTCGACCTGGAACTCCTTCAATTGCTTGAGCTGCTCTGCGACCTTTTCCTTCTCCGCGTCGATAGGAGCCGGCGGCGGGCCTTCCGATCTTGCAGCGGCGCCACTTGGCCTGAGATGCATGACGATTCCTTCCTGGGCCGGCTGAGGTGCGCCAGGTTGTTTGTCGGCCGTCGGCGAGGAAGATTCCGGAGAGAGATGAATCACCAGGTTTTGAGGCGCCTCGTTGGAGCCCGCACGCGTGGGCCTGGACGACGCTCCGCGCGAGGAAGAAGTCCTGGGGGGGCCGGGCAGAGTCTGCGGCATGGATTGTGCGCGATTGAATTCAATCGAATCGACGAGCGGCGCCGTATCCCCGATCACAGCAAGCAGTTCGGCCATCAGAGGGTTGGATTTTGGATCTACTTTCTTTTCCTGCATTTCCATGAGCTGCTGGAAGGGGAAGTTAGCCAGCCGTTCCATCCGATAGGAAAGCTCACGCTGGAGAGCACCCATCCTTGTGCCCATTTGTTCGGCAAGAGCGCCGGACTCGGCTTCTTCGACTTTGCGGAATGCGCTGATGGAGGACTTATAGGAATAGAGCGTGATCCATGTCAGCGGCAGCACCGCCAACAGAAAAAACGCGAGAATCAGCTTCGTGCCCAACCTCATGCCGCCTGGCCTCCTCACTCACACTTTAGAATACGGGACTATGACATGTCCAGTTTCGCATTAATATCTGATCTATTCCGCAAATATCTGCTTCCACGAACGTCGTGATCGTGATTGTGATCGATAGTGTTTGGACTTCAATAAAGGTCGATCACGACTACGATCGCGATCACAACCACGAGCCTCACACAAAGCTCGGGGTTTGTTCGATGGACAATCACCAAATCGCCAGAGATGCGTCCCGCTAGGGACGCATCACGTCGTTCGGCATCGGCAGCGTCCCGTAAGGCACGCGTCACGTCGTTCGGTATCGGCAGCGTCCCGATAGAGGCGCATCACGTTTTTTGATATTGGCCACGTCCCGTTAAGGACGCGAAGAGAGTTTGGTATCGGCAGTGTCCCGTAAGGGACACAACGAGAGTAGCCCGGCACTTCAGTGCCGGGACTGTCGGATACCTCCGAGGCTAGTCCCGTAGGGACGGCTGAGTCATTCCCAGACGTACCTCTCGTCGCATCGGATTAAGAGTTTGCCATCTGTGTTCTCCGTATCAGCCGTCCCTACGGGACTCGCCCTTAACCTGATGCCTAATCCCGGCACTGAAGTGCCGGGCTATTTTCACATCGTCCCTACGGGACGGAAAGTGCCGGGCTATTTTCACATCGTCCCTACGGGACGCAAAACGGCGCAACGTTAGGGCATCCTGAAGGGTTCTGCAGGAGAGCCCGCCAGCCCTGGGTTTCAGGCGAAGATTGCAGAAAGCCCTGCATTGGCGATGCAGGTAGTGCCTCTGTCAGTGATTTTCTGTGCTTGCCCGGCAGACCTGCTTACGATAGAAATATGCGTGAGCGAGATTGGGGACTGTCCCGAATGGCGCTTAATTGAGGAGTCCAACAGGACCCTGAAAGGGTCCAGCAGGAAAGCCCAGGGCGTGAGCCCTGGGAACTGACGCAGACCAAGGAATCAGCCCTGTAAGGGCGGCGCAGACTGCTTCGCCCCTTCAGGGCTGGGTTCCCGGATGTCTCTGATCCCAGGGCTCACGCCCTGGGCTTTCCTGCCTCGCCCCTTTGGGGCTTAAGCACTTGATTTGGCGGCACTACGAGGTGATTTCGGCCGCTCTTGATTAAGCGCCATTCGGGACAATCCCCAATCTTCTAAAATCAGAACTATCGCTATGAACATGGACGGACTGCAGGGCAGGCAAGTCCTCATTACAGGTGGACTCGGTTTCATCGGCTCCAACCTTGCAAGGCGATTGGTGAGTCTGGGCGCCAGGGTGACTCTGGTCGACAGTCTGGTCCCGGAGTATGGTGGAAACCTGTTCAACATCGAAGGCATTCAGGAACGAGTGCGCGTCAACATCTCCGATGTTCGAGATGAATACAGCATGCGCTACCTGGTTCAGGGGCAAGATCTGCTCTTTAATCTCGCCGGACAGACGAGCCACGCCGACTCGATGCTCGATCCGTACACGGACCTGGACATCAATTGCCGTGCCCAGCTCTCCATTCTGGAAACGTGCCGCAAACACAACCCGGGCATCAAAATCGTCCTCGCGAGCACCCGCCAGATCTACGGCAAGCCCGGATACCTGCCCGTCGACGAGAAGCATTTGCTGCGCCCCGTCGATGTCAACGGCATCAACAAGATGGCAGGGGAGTGGTACCACATCCTCTACAACGACGTTTACGGCATCCGGGCATGCGCGCTACGCCTCACCAACACGATCGGGCCGCGCATGCGCATCAAGGATTCGCGCCAGACCTTCGTTGGGACCTGGATCCGCCTTCTCGTTGAGGGCAAGCCTTTCGAAGTGTGGGAAGGGAATCAGCTGCGCGACTTCACCTATGTGGAGGATACGGTCAACGCGCTCCTCCTCGCGGCAACCAGCGAGAAGACCAATGGCCAGGTCTTGAATCTCGGCGGGGACTGCGTGATCAGCCTTAAAAATCTGGCGGATCTCCTGGTTGATGTCAACGGCGCCGGCGAGTACGCGGTTCGGCCGTATCCTGCCGACCGCAAGCGCATCGACATCGGCAGCTATTATGCCGATTTTCGTCTCATTCAGTCGGTTCTGGGGTGGAAGCCCGAGGTGCCTCTGAGAGAAGGATTGGCGCGCACTCTTGCCTTCTATCGCAAGAATCTCCACCACTATGTGTAACGATTTCGCTGTAAGATTCTCCGCCAACGCTTTGTAACTACGAGAGTTAGCCCCAATACCGTTCACTTAAGGCCGACGTCGTGCACATGGGCGAAAAAGCTTGCCACAGATTTCACAGATTACACAGATTCAAAAGAGAAAAAGCCCAGGTGGTGGAAAAGAACATTCAGTGAAATCTGTGTAATCTGTGGCAAGTTTTTCAAATTGTGCTTAAGTTAACAGCATTGGAGTTAGCCCCTACCTATTTGATGCCCAACTCCTGCAGAATGTTGGCCGCACCGTCGACTTCGGCCATGTTCCATAGCATGTACCGGCTGTCGACGTGGATGGACCTCGTCTTCACCTTGTCGAACAGAAAGTTCGATGCCACCGATTCGTAGGTCCCGTCGAACAACAGCCCAACCAACTCACCCTTGCTGTTGATCGTCGGTGAGCCGGAATTGCCCCCGGTGGTGTCTACTGTCGAAAGGAAATTCACGGGCACGTCCTTCAAAGCCGCATCCCAGAACGGCGTTTTTTTCTTGCCGGAGAGGAACTGGTTGATGATGTCGATTTGCCTTTGCGGAGCATTGAAATCTCCCGTCCCTGTCTGCTTCTCGACGATGCCCCGCAACCCTGTCTGTGGCTTGTAGAAGAGCCCGTCTTTGGCATCCACGCCCTTCACCTGCCCATAGGTCACGCGCAGAGTGCTGTTGGCATCCGGCGCCACCAAACCTCCTGCCTTCGCGAGCATAGCCTCCATATAATGCGGCCGCAGGCGGGCATAGGCGCCCGCACGCTCCTTGCCGGTTTCGCGGATCGATTCCGCGAGCGGCTCCAGTGCGGCCGCCAATGCGATGAAGGAGTCGTTGGTGGCCATGAGGTCGGCCGTGCTTTTGTCGATCAGACCCATACGGTAATTGCTGTCGGCCAGTTTGGTTCCCGCAAAGAGCCGATCGAGATAAGCATCCACGGCCCTATCGGCATCGGCTTTGGGCATGCCTGCACGCAGACCGACAACCTTGTCGAGAGGCTCGATCCTTTGATCGGACGGAAGGTTCGATGCCAGTCCCATCGCCCAGCGTAGAAAGGCGCGGTCGACCGTGGCGTCGATTGTGCGTTGCAGGCGATCCAGATTTTCGCGAATGCGGCTCCAATCGCGTTCCTGGAAACCTGTTTCGCGGTCCAGGTCCGGCTTGGGCCGCTGCACTGACAGACGATAGAGAGTTTGCGCGGCGTTCAAAAAAGACGATGCGGAGGACAGGCTTGCTATGACGGCGTTGCGCTCGCGGGTCTTTTCCCCTTCGGCCTGTAGAACCTGAAGCGCGGGCAACACATCACCGTATTTTTGCTTGCGCGCCGGCGTGGCCGCAATCCAGGCTGCAAGCGAGTTTTCCAGCGCCTGCTTCTGCGCCAGCGCCCCGCCCTTTTCGAGTCCTTCGAGCATGCCTCTCTGATTGGTCAGGTTGTTGTTGAGACCCTGCACGCGGCTGGCGACCTTGAGCGCCAGATCCTTGTTGTTCGCGGTCAGTTTATCGATGATGGCGAGCTGTTCCAGGGCGAGGCGGATCGAGCGCGGAAAGGACCACTCCGCCGTCTCCTTGACCTCCGCATACGTCTGATATCGCTGCGTGCGGCCGGGGTAGCCCACAACGAAGACCAATTCGCCCGGCTTCGCGCCCTCCGAGGAGACCTTGAGCCAGTGCTTCGGCTGGTAGGGAACGTTGTCCTTGGAATAGGGAACCGACTTGCCGTCCTTGCTCACGTAGGCGCGCAGAAATCCCCAATCGCCCGTGTGGCGCGGCCAGCGCCAGTTGTCGGTTTCGCCGCCGAAGACGCCGATCCCGTCGGCAGGCGCGTATACGAGGCGGACGTCCTTGATGTCCAGCTGCGCGATCTCGTAGTACTTGAGACCCTCGAAGAAGGACGGCACGCTGCAGCGCAGGCCGTCCTTTTCGCATGCCGCGATGCGCTCCTTGATTCTCCGGTCGATGATGTCGTTGCGCTGGCGGTCCGTCGCCTTGGGATCGATCTTGCCGGTGACCGCCTCGGTCACTTCCGTGACGGAAGTCGTGACATACACGTGCTGGCCGGGGCCGCTGGAGAGCTCCTCCGCCCGCGTCTTGGCCAGGTATCCGTCCTGCAACAGATCACGCTGGGGCGTCGAGTTGTACTGGAGCCCTCCGGTGACGCAGTGGTGGTTGGTCACGATCAGGCCGTCCGGCGACACGAACGACGCGGTGCATCCGCCGAGCGACACGATCGCTCCCATGGGCTGGCCCGTAAGATCGGCAAACGCCTTGGGGTCGCCGGTGAAACCGAGTTTTTGAAGTTGAACCGCCAGGTCGGGGATTTGTTGGGGCATCCACATCCCCTGATCGGCACGCAGCCCGACAACACAGAGCGCCACGGCGGCAAGTAACAGAATATTGCGTCGAATGGTCATGTCAATGTCTCCTCGATTGTCTGATGCGCGGGAATTTTCATGAATATTTGTTTCCCGGAAGTCTTACCCGCAATCAGCCCATGTAGCAAGTGGAAATTCCAGGGAATCGAATCCTTCGGGAGCGACTGGCTAAACAGGCAACTGTTTGGCACTTTTCTGAGATTCGGATCGCATGATTGCAGGGCAAGACAAACCGCGAAGACTCTAAGACTCGACAGGATTTCTTCGAGATTCTTAGAGTCTTCGCGTCTTAGCGGTGAGTGCTCTGTCTGACTACGGCCTTGAATGCGTGTATCGCCCCTGAGATACGGCCCATTTCAGATCATTTACAAACTGAAGAACTTGCCTCCGTCTGCCGATACGTGGAAGGACGATGTCCGGATCGCCTGTTTGTGACGGTTCCGGCGCCATGGTGTTGGCCGATCAGACCAGAGCTTCCCGATCGCACGGGAGGCGCGCAGCGAGGCGGAATGGCACGCATTCTCATAATGGACGATGATGAACTGATAATCAAAATGCTGCGCATGGCGCTGGAGAACCGTGGCTATGACGTGATCGCCGCGACCAATGGGCGGGAAGGGGTGCGCCTGTATGGCACGACGCCGGTAGATCTGGTCATTAGCGACATCCTGATGCCGGAGATGGACGGGATCGAAGCCCTCAAGGCTTTGCGACAAAGGAATCCCGAGTTGAAGCTGATCGCAGTCTCCGGCGGAGGAAAGCGGCTGAAGATGGACCTTCTCAAGGTGGCGCGCATTCTCGGAGCCACCGCGACGTTTGAAAAGCCTTACAACATCCAGGACCTTCTGGCCACGGTGAGCCGCCTGCTGTCTCCGGGCGCATCCACTCCGGTGGTCGCAGATTAATGCCGAATGAATCCCGCGCGGATGTCCAGTCTCGATACGGCTGCACCGCGCAATCCCCTAACGCCGCAACTCCGGGCTCCATTTGACGTCTTGCTTGGCTCTTGAACGGATTGCCGGGAAACTGGAGACGCCACCATGGAGTGGACACTGTAGATCGCTTTACGGCAATGACGATGTCACACGTGACTGGATTATTGCTTTGGCTTGGTCCCAAGGGTACGATAGGTGTGCCTGCGGCTGTGCTTGGGCTATTATTCGATTGGTGCTCCCGGGCAGGCCACTGACAATTCTCACGTTTCATTGATTCTGCCTCAGCCCGGGGGCGGCAGAGGATTGTGTTTGCGCTCTGGTCGGGCCATACGTTCCTTACTTTATCAGTGAGCTGAAAGTTTGATGGACTGGGTTCAGTGACTCCGCTTCGGTCCGCAAAGATTGGGCATCTCGAAGCCGTGATGGATTGCCTTGAGACTAGGCGAATCGAGTTGGGAATTTGAAGGGTGACCTGTGGATCGTCGGACCAGCGAAAATACCAGAAGGATATACGTAGATCTTGATGGAACGCTGATAGCTACCGATCTGCTCTGGGAATCGTTGCGCGGATTGATCCGCACCAGGTTCCTCGCACTCTTATTGCTGCCGGTCTGGGCCTTTCGAGGCAGAGCGTTTTTAAAGCGGCAGCTGGCCAACTGTGTTTTCCTCAACCCCTCGACCCTCCCTTTTCGCAAAGATGTTCTTGATTACCTTCGCCAACGCAAAAACGAAGGAGATACTCTGGTTCTTGCGACGGCTGCGGACGAGCGTCTGGCTGGGAGAATTGCCGATTACCTTCAACTGTTTGACAGCGTGATAGCTAGTGACGGGAAGACCAACTGCAAGGGCGTACGTAAGCTCCGCCTGGTCCGGCAGCACTCCGGGTCGGCTGCCTTCGACTATGTCGGCGACTCAGCTGCAGATCTTCCCTTGTTCGCGGCTGCGGAGAAGGCCATCGTCGTATATCCGACGCCGCGTACGCTCAAGCGAGTGAGGGGCGTTTGCTCACCGGATTATGTCTTCCAAACCTCCAGTGTACGATTGCGTGATTTCGCTGCCTTGATAAGAGTCCACCAATGGAGCAAGAATTTTCTGCTAGCTGTCCCGCTGTTGACCAGCCATCGCGTCGGAGATTTCGTCAGGATTTTTCACTGCGGATTGGGATTTCTGGCGCTCTGTTTAATGGCATCGAGCGGATACATCATCAACGATTTTCTCGATCTCGCTGCGGATCGGATACATCCTAACAAGAGGAGCAGACCCCTTGCTTCAGGCCGGATCAGGATTAGTTCGGCCTTAACCACATCCGCGATACTGTTCATTGCAGCTGTAGGCATGTCCTTAATGCTGCCGGCCCCGTTTACTGTTCTACTGGTAGTCTACCTGGTCACGTCGTTGGCTTACTCGCTCTACATCAAGCGCAAGCTGCTTCTCGACGTGATATGCCTGGCTGGCCTCTATACTTACCGCATCCTTCTTGGAGGAGTGACTGTTGCAGTGGTTCTGTCGCCTTGGCTGCTGGCGTTCTCGATGTTCCTCTTTTTGAGTTTGGCCTTTTTGAAACGCTACGCGGAATTTTCACGGAACGGAGGATCCGCTGAGCAGCTTTCGGGCCGCGGTTACGTCGCTAGCGACGTCACGCTCGTCGGTACTGTTGGACCGTCCTGTGGTTTGGTTTGCGTCCTTGTGTTCTGTCTCTATATCAACAGCCCGGATGCAGCGAAACTTTATCACAATCCAATACTGCTATGGCTTATTTGTCCGGTCCTCTTATATTGGATCACGCGTATGTGGTTCGTTGCTTGCCGTCAAGAGATCTTCGACGATCCGGTCTTATTTGCAATGAGAGATAGGACCAGCCTTCTGGCGTTGTCAATTATGGGATTATTGGCAATTGCTGCCAGTCTCTAGGAGCCAGCCTGTATCACCACTCCTGAAAGATGCTAAACGTGATCCCCCATACCTTGTAAAATGACGTCTCCCCATAGTTGAAGCGCAGGTTAAATCCCCTGTTGGGGCTAATCCGCTGAGAGAGGTTTATGTTATAGCCCCTGCCTGTGTAGTTAACCAGGGTCCGTCCGGCGCTTATCAGCATGTAGGAAGCGCGACCGAAATCAGTTCCCACACCGATGTAAGTCTTCCGATAAACGTAGTAAGTGAGCCCCAAAAGAAATCCGGGCGACTTGGTGTTTCCGGGATGTCCCACGTCAAGGTGAGCTGAGGCGCTTGCAATCCAGTGCCCCTGATATCGCATGAAACCCAGACCAACACCATCGGATGCGTTCTCCACCTTGCTTTGAACACGTTGATAGCTAACCGACGTAACGATTCCGAAAATGGGTTTCATAACGCCCAATCCGAAACTGTATCTTGGCGCAAGGAACTTGCCTGTCCCTGTGCCGCCACCCATTGAAAAGGTTACATCTCGAGCAAATGACCGAAAGTACGTAATGCCAGTACCTATGCTCGACGTTCCAAATCGGTGTTGACGCCCCACATCAAATACCCACCTGTATGCGCCGGGTTTACCGAAGGATAGACGAAAAGATTGACTATCCGACTCACTAAGGTCACCAGTGTAGCTGCCGTAACCGCCACCGACTTCCACGGCATGCGCTGGAAGCCCGGCGGATGCCGAGGCATGAGGATCCGACTGCACGGCAACTGGCTTGTCGCTTGTTTGCCCACCACTTTGTTCCTGCCCACCCAGGGCTGGTATCGCGGCAAGCGCTAGACACCAAACGATCTTTGCTGCAGAGACAAGCAGACCACGGTAGCTATTCCGGAAATCGCGCAAGTCGACAGCGATCATGCATGGCTCCTGATGTGGCCCCTGCCGTGATTTGTCCAGATTGCGTTGGCATCCACCCGAACTTGACGCAACGGGCCACCACTTCTTATCGGCAAACTGAGAACAAAAGACAAGCAGAGAGCAGACTTATAAGGCATTCCGCACGGCAACGCAAGTCTAACCCGCATTTCTCACCAGCTTTCAACTGCGGCGGCAGATACGGGCATGTTTACTGCGGTGCGCCTCCTCAGACTCCTCGACGTACTGTCGAGTACGCGTGCGTGATCTGCGATCGGCGACTTGTATCCATGCTCGTCTGCTCCGCCTCGCTACGAAACCTGATGAGAAGAGCGGGTTGAAGCTATTCCCTGGCGGCGGGACGTTTTTTGACTCGTCTTGCCGATTGCTTCGTGGAAATTACGGACCTTGAGGCTTGCCCCATCTCATGCCAATATCGTGCTTCCATCTGTATAGGAAGATGAGACAAGAATGTCCGCCGGAGATCCTCTGCTTCAGAAAGCCTGACATCTTGTCTGGCGTCATGGCCTCCGATATCCGTCGCGATCACCGGCGTCAAGATTTTCCTGATCCTCCTTCCGCCGATCATTGGCGAGTGCAGTCGGTTCATGCCGGGATTTCCCAGTACTGACACATGACCTTCTGCAATTCCAAAAACGTACCCGTTCATTCTCTTTTATCACGCGGCACGGTGTTGTGGCCCTCAATTTTCCAGAGCGACACGACGGCTTGGCCATTGGCGGGATATGTCGCGACCTGCTTTATCGGCATCTTCGCAGTGAACTCAGCCACCTGTGATCTGTGCAGGAGCACATAGTCGGCATGCTGGCCCAGCACCTTCTCAGGCGTTGGAATGCCGGGCAATACTATTACGTTGTGCCGACAATCGACCCCCATCAACCCATAGATGTAGTTCTGACCGGCGGCGTTGAAGATGGTCGAAGGCGGCAGTTGATCGATTTCAGCAGGAACACCGCAGCGAACGGCTCCTCGAAGTTTGGGGAAGCCCATCACGCATGAGTACATGGACCCCGCGATCAGCGCCTGGAATGATATGGTGGCCGCAAGAACAGCAGCCGCTGTTGTCACAGCACGAAAAGGGATCTCAGGTATGGATTCCCACAGCTCTCCGAAGAGGACGAATGACAGTACAAGAGGAACCATAGCGTATCGACCATCAAGAACTCCTGACATTACGAACGCCGCCCAAAACGCCAATAACAAATGATACAGCATCAGGCTGCCCTTGCTGTTTGAGCGCACTCGGCGAGTCCAGGGATAGAGGACAACTGCGGGCAACGCCATCACTGCAAACGCCATCCCAAAACCGGTGTCGAAATTACAATCAGCAACTTCGGTCCACACGAAAGCAAGCCAGCGCAGACTAGGGTTGGCCAGTGATGGCGGCACGAATTGGGCGAAAGGCACCCCTTTCATTCCAAGCATGGCAATGGGATAAATAGGGTTTCCGGTC
>Ga0187882_1000682_pt1 | contig 36876 bp, 31 predicted proteins | sample June2016WEW_19_1_3_FD_132991 | JGI IMG/M metagenome (GOLD analysis project Ga0187882, IMG submission 132991) | Peatland microbial communities from SPRUCE experiment site at the Marcell Experimental Forest, Minnesota, USA - June2016WEW_19_150 | ecosystem: Environmental > Terrestrial > Soil >... | reverse complement strand
GGCGCCAGCACGACCTGACGGTTCCGGACCACAATGTGCCGCGTTTCGCTGGGCTCGCCCAGGTAATGGAAAACTACGGCCTGCGGCGCAAGATCAAAGTAGAGGTAGATTTCGGTACGCCGCGGGTGCCGGTGGACCGGCATCGTATTCCAAACGCTTCCTTCCTCAAGATCGGTAAGCCCCATGGTCAACTGGCTGGTTTCGACGACCGGCGAGTATATGTACTTGTTGATGGTTCGCCGATTGGCCGTTTGTGCGCTGCCATGGTTCGTCGATTCAATCTCCGACATCCCGATTGGTTTCGTCGGATGGGAGGCATGCGCTGGATAGCTGACCAAATAGAACAGGGCGGGAGTCTGCGGATTGCCACTCATGAATTCGACGCGCCGGCTTCCCCTGCCGATATACAAACCGCCTCGATGCGCCAGCCGGTAGTGACTACCATCGACGCGGACAAGCCCGTCGCCACCAATGTTGATTACACCCAGTTCGCGTCTTTGCGTGAAATATTCCGAGGCAAATTCCGCGGGAGCTTCAAGCCCTAGATTCCCTCCTGTTGGTACGGCCGATCCTATCACCGCACGATCAACGGCGGTGTGCACCAGTCTGATGCAGCCGGCTGCGAACAGGTCCTGGACAAGGAAAACCTTACGAATCTCGGCGGTGTTCATTCTGGCAAAACTCGCAGGATCGGGCGGGTAAGACTGTTTGCCGTTCATGTTTTGACCTTTCTCTTCAAATCTAAAGTTCCGGGGCAGAACCAAACGCATGGCACTGTTTACGTATGATGGCCGCGGAATGGAGATTGTATCTCATTGTGAATTGTCTAGTATCGCATTACGAAGGCGAGCCTATCTCCGGACAGGTTTGCCGTCAAGAAACATTATCACATGATGAAATGTCATATTGTATAGTGTGAAACGGTGAGCTTGCCAGGTTGACATCTTACTCACGGACACCTGTGCACATATCTCGTGCGCGCTGGCCGCGCCTTAATGAGCGGCAGTTCTTTCACGCCTGTCCAACTGATGCCGCGCGGGGACGCGTTCCATAAAGAGCCGCGCCCATGCCAACCAGCACGAGAACGGCCAGCACCAGCGCCTGTAAGGCATCCAGAGGCAAATATAGAATCAGGACCCCAGCTAACATCACCGAAGCTGCAATCAGTTTGTCGGAGATTTCGCGTTCCCGGAAAATCAACCAACCCGCAAGCACGGATAACACGATGCCCGCCCGCTTGATACTTACGGTAATGACAACCGCCAGGTAGGAATAGGTGATCAGCTGCAACAGGAGCGCGCCCGCATCCATCACCCCCGCGAGAATGGCCCACCTGGGAGTAGTGCGCATGACTACACCGCAATTCGCACGTCTTATCCAGACCAGAAATGCGAACAAAATGCATAAACCCAGACAATAGGCGAATGCCTGAGTCAGCGGGTCACTCATCGTCACCAGCCGTTTCTCGATCGGATTGGTAATTGAGAGGATAAAAGCCACCAGCAGGATATAGCGGCTGCCTTTCTCCCGCATAACGGCCTTGATGGGCGCGGTCCAGCCCTCGGCGAACAGGCGCCGGTGCATTACCAGGGATCCGACCACGATCAGACCAACACCCAACAATTTGACCCACGAAGGGAGTTCGCCGATCATCACATACCCCGTCCCGATGAGAAAAACCGGAGTGAAGGCCATGAAAGGAATGCACAGCGACATCGGCGAAACCTGAAGCGCCTTCATCAGAAGCAACTGGGCGCAACCGATCAGGGCAACATCAATTGTCAGGTAGATCAGGAAAACCGCTATCGGAGGAAGCGCGAATGCAACAACGCCGAATAAGGGGCCGCCATCACGAACGACCGGAACGGTGCCTGTATACAGGCGGGCTACGATGGGTACAGTCAAGACGAGCGCGGCAAAAATGCGAATCCAGAAAGTGGCCGCTACCAGGTCATTGCGGGCCACGACCTTCTTGCGGGACACATCGGCCAGCACATTGCTGACGGAGGTTGCAGCAGCCAATAGCAGACCGGTAGGGGAAAGAATTAATTCAGGCATGATTCAGCTCACACTTTCTCCCAGTGCTTGGCACGGCCCCGCGCCAGGGATCACCTGCACTATCCGTCCTTCTTCCGCGCGGCCAGCACTGCCGCACTGAGAAACCACCCGAGAGTCCCGGCAAGAAGGAGGTTGCGATAGCTTGCCGTGCTCAGCTCCCCCCGGAAAAAGAAAATCGGGACTGCAAGGCAGAGAGTCAGGCTCAGCACAGCCACGATAATCACCATGATGAGGACTCCGCTGCAATAATTGGCGGGATACTGTCAAACCCCGCCACTCTATCATCGAACCTTACAGTGATGCACGCGGTCTTGCCGGTTGCGGAGACAAAGGTGACGATGTGCGCAAACCGGACTGATGCATATTCTGCAAACGTCCGGCGAACATAGTAAAGCTAGTGTTGCATTGCAACCACTGTTTTTCAGCGCAAAACATCGCCAGGCAGGCGGGGGCGGCTGGGAAGCACTGAAGACGCAGTGCTTGCCGACTTCCGGGGGTCATTCGCCGCCCGATTATGAAGGCATGCAGTTTGTCACTCCGTTTTGTTATGGCTAACTGCCCTTGGGGCCCAAGGAACATCCTTGGCACAATCGCGGAACCTGTGACTGAAAGGGGTCACCAGAAAATAGCGGCAGGCAAGCGCGGGATAGGGATACTCCAACAATTGAATGCGGTCCGGATCTGACAATTCCGGATTATTTCCACTCTAAGGAGCAGCCGAATTTTGTCGGGGGCCAGGTGCAGATGGGAATCGCTGCCCAGCTGCGCACCATCAATGCCGGGTTCGCCAGGATTGCCTCGTTTCCGGGGTTCAAAAACAAGCCGATCGTCATTGGTGAGTCGGGTCCCGACGGCTGTGCCGCCTGCCAGGGACCGCAGCTTGGATAACGCAATAGCACCATATATTCGAGTTACACAGCCGCGCCAGGGAATCTCGCTGCTGAATCTGGAATGGAAGTTGATCGGTAAATGCCGGGACCATCACTTCCTGGATGGCCGTGCTGGCAACCCGAGTATGCACTCGGGTTGTCAGCTTACTTCATCCATTGGTCCCCCAAAGCATGGCTTGGCCTGACTGCTGATCGGATCCAGTAGCCTAATGCGCGGCGACGTAGACCAACTCCGGCTTCTGTTCGTTTTTGGCCAGAGAGTTCGATTTAACAATTTCCAGTTCGGCTGGAGACATCAGCAGCTGATAGCCGCGCTGTTCTCCAAACATAATCTGGGCAAGGAAGTACTGTTTCCCATATCGATGAAAAACCAGCTCCCTCTTGGCCACATCTTTGCTGTCTGCGTGACGTTGGACAAAGAGAAAAACTCCATGGTCGCCCTGTGCATCTGTCAGTAGTAGCACGCCGGGGAATTCGGTTTCCGAGATCGTGTAGGTCCCGGCAGAAGCGGTATGCTTCGCTGTGGCGAAATCAAAAGGAATCGTGGCCACGGTTTTTGCAAATATACCTGCGTTGGCGGTGATGACAGCCAGCGCTACCAGCAGGCTCGCCGTAACGGCAATCGAAAGAACTCGCATTTTCATACAACCTCCCTTGAATTCGGATAGAGTCACGGGAGCGGTTTTTTACCCCTGCCAAGCAGAAGATCCCCCGTATCAGGTATGAGAGAATCCTAGAACCCCTTTAGTGGGATGCTCCAGTATGGAGCCGAAGGGGCGGATGGATCCTCTCATCCGATGCTCCCCACAATGTACCTATTGCGGAGACGTGTCAAGAGGAAAATGAAATTCAGTTTCATAATTGTTTCCATGCACCTTCCTCAACGCCGGGTGATCAAGAAGAACAGGCGCGTGTCGCTAAAACTCAGGCAGGTTATAGAATCAAGCAGTTAATCAAATCGGAACCAATCAAAGTCGGCGTAACCTTCAGTCTGCGCTCCGGTTGGCGTCAGACAGAAGAGCCCGACCTTGGCCCCGATCCACCTGCCGGCACGGGCGACAAAAGACTCGCCAAGAGTCGTGAATTGTTTGCCATCCCTGCTGTAGCTGAAATGACAAATCGCGCCTGGTGCGACTTGGACTCGCAGAAGAATTGAACTATTCGCATAAGCTACGCTGGCTTCTTCAACCTCCTTGCCGGCATTGTTTGCGTTTCCGCACGAAGTCATGATCACCCGATAACCTGAGGTCATTTTTTCGACCGCGAGGAACGCGTAGTCCATTCCCATCATGACCAGGCCGGTTCTCGCGCCGGTGGCGAGTTTACTATATTCTGCCTTCGCAGTGACGATGAATGCCGGCGCCGGCAGTTTCTGAAGAATCAGGTTCGGAACGGACCACAGGTTCAGGTCTTTGTCCGGGATGGGCACCGAAAACAGCCGCAACCAACCAGGACGCGCAGCAAGCGATGCCCACTGGTTCTGATAGTTTGCCTGCCATTGCCATTGCAGCCCGAGTTTGTTCGATGCAAATTCATCGCTCGTCTGTGGAATCGCCGATGCAAAGCGCTTGCCGACATCCGGTTTTCTGTAGGTCAAGACAGGCTCCCCTTTGCCGTCTCCGTCCCGGTCAATGCCGATGACAGGCCAATCGTTAATCCAGGTGACAGGCTGCAGGTGAGTGACGCGCCCATAGGCGACGAGATCCTGGAAGTGAATGAACCAGGATTCTCCGGATTTCAACTCTACCCATGCGCCCTGGTGGGGACCGTTGATTTCTGTCCTGCCTTGATCCATGACAATTCTGTCTTCATAAGGCCCGTAGATGTTATTCGATCGCAGCACGGTTTGCCATCCTCCGGTCACGCCGCCCGCAGGAGCAAAGATGTAGTAATAGCCGCTTCGTTTATACAGCTTGGGGCCTTCGATCGTCGGGTGATGGGCGTGCCCATCGAATACAAGTTTGCCGTCATCCAGAAGCCTGGTGCCGTCGGGACTCATGCGGTGCATGGTGAGAATGCTGTTGACGCCTGCGCGGCTGTTGGCCCACGCGTGTATCAGATAGGCGTTGCCATCGTCGTCCCAGAAGGGGCATGGGTCGATCCAGCCTTTTGTCTCCCGAACGCAGACGAGCGGCTCCCAGGGACCGGCAGGATTCCTGGTCTTGGCCATGAAAATCCCCAGATCAGGATCGCCAAAGTAGACATAAAATTCGCCTTGGTGATATCGGATGCTTGGGGCCCAGACGCCATTTCCGTGTTGCGGTGAATTGAATGTCTCGAAAGGGTACCTTTGAAACACGTGCCCTAGAATCGTCCAATTGACCAGATCCTTCGAGTGAAGCACAGGCAGGCCGGGCGAGCAGTTGAAACTCGAGGCAACCAGGTAAAAGTCATCTCCGGCGCGGATGACATCGGGGTCGGAATAATCCGCATAAATTATAGGATTCTTGAATGTGCCGTCGCCGTTATCCGGCACCCAGGCCGACGATCCGCGCAAGCGATCCGATCTTACCGGGTTCACCCATGGTACTGCGAGGGCCGCCATCAAGCACGCAGCCGAGACCGACAGGAGGAGCGTGCGCATCCAGGACCGCCTCCGCCTTTGCATGGTAAGTTCCAATCAAACACGAACTCCGCGATAGACCGCAAAAACAGCCCGCGCCGGCTTACGCATAAGCCGGCGCGGGAGCAACAAACAGAAACCGCCGATAGCCAACACGGCTCAGGCCGCTGCCTGCTCCATATTAGAACTTCACCTTCATGGCGAACTGCAGAATACGCGGATCGTTTGCGCTTGTGATCACGCCGAACGTGGAACTGCTCAGCGACAGGGCGGGCGCGTTGAAGTTGGTGTGGTTGATAACATTGAAGGCCTCGAAGCGCCACTCCCACTGCCAGCGTTCGCTCAAATGGAACGTGCGGCTGAATGCCAGGTCGAAGTTGATCGCGCCCGGCCCAATCGCAACATCCCTTCCAAAGTTCCCGAATGTTCCCGCGGTTTGAGTTGCGAATGCCGTGCGATCGAGATAATTGACGGGATTCGAACTGGAGAGATATATGCTGCTGGACACCAGGTTGGGTCGGTCATCATTGATCCCGGTCTGCGAAATGTCCGTGCCATCTGTCACGAGCATGGGCAGGCCGCTGCGGATGGAAACCATCGGCGAAAGCTGCCAGTTTGCAAGAAGCCGGCCAACAAAGCCATTACCCTTGACCGGACTGATTGCCACCAGCGAGGTGTTCATCTGCTGGCGGAGGTCGAAACCGCAGTTTCCGTAATCCCCGGCGCGGTTATAAGGATTCTGGTATGCGTTGCTTGTTGAGAGCTCACCCCTGAAATCCATATCGCTGAGGCAATGCGACCATGTGTAGTTGCTCAGGAAGGTGAAGTTCTGCGAGAACCGGTGCTGAAGCGAAAGCAGCATGGCGTTGTAGTTGGCATTGCCGCCCTGGTCGGAGAAGGTGTACTGGGCGTAAGCTACCCCGTACGTCGGATTCTGCAAATACAGCCGTCTTCTCAGGTTGGTAGTGGCGCTGGTGCCGTTGTACACCGCGGGATTCATATCCTCTGGAGCCCATACGTGGGTTGTCTTATTGCCGAGATAGGTGGCCGATGCCATCCAATTGTCGCCAAACTGCCGCTGATAGCTCAGGCTCCACTGCAACATAGAAGGGGGCTGCATATCCAGGGGAAGCCCGACGTAAGATCCGGCATTGGGGAAGCTGTAGGTTTTAGGGATGGGTGAGGGCAGCGGAAACGGAGCGCCTCCCGCATAATTTGCCCAGGGACTCGTAAAGCCTCCCGCTCCCGGATACGGCTCATCAATCGATGTGCCGTAAGGAGTGTTGGTGGTCTGGCGTTCGTTATAGAACATCTCCTCGGTGTCGCGGAGGATGGCGCTGGAAACACGAATCGTCTGGCGGCCTTTTCCGGTTGGATCCCAAGCCAACCCGATGCGCGGCGAAATATTCAGAAGGTGGTTATTCTGGAAGGCCTTGGGAATTCCCGCATCGCCGTAGAAAAGCAAGCCCGGGGGGGCATTGGTGTAAACAGTGCTTCTTGTTCCGGCGTTAAAAGCGGCCTGGGAGAAGCTTTCGCCCCGGCCCTGATCGTCGTAAGGCGCCAGCGTGGGATCCCAGCGCAGGCCTGCGTTAATTGTCAGGCGCGGTGATATCCGGATGCTGTCCTGAACGTAAAATGCCAGTATCGTGGCCCGCGTCGCGTTTTGCAGGTTGGCGCTCTGTGTAAAGTCGCTCAAATAGCCAAGCATGAAGGCAGCCAACGCATCATTCATAGTCTTGCCGCTTGCATACTGTCCATTGGCGGTGAAGCTGCCATTCGAATTCCATATGTTGAGGGAGTTGAACTGGTTGCGCATGTAATCGATCCCGAAGCCGATCTGGTGCTTGCCCCGGATGAGGTCTACATCGTCGGCAAGGTGGACGGTGTTGACGTTGAACCATGCATTTGTGCACGTGCCACAACCAACACTGAAGTAATTGCTGACCGTCACCTGGATGTAGTTCGGAACCGGCGAAGGCGTGTTGATTCCCAGGGTCGACGGATTGATATCATTTGGCGGCGAGCCTCGATTGTTCCGGCGCCGTGTCCAAGTGGCGTGAAACGAGTTCAGGGTGGTGGTGCTGATTGTGTAAGTATCGCCCAAGGTAAAAGTTTGCACGCGTTGCGTGTTTCCATACTGGGTGGTGGTAAGCAGATTCGTGCCGTCATAGAAAGCAGGGTTGTTGTAATCGTCGATGAAGTACCGGCCATAAGTGTTGTTTTTGGCGCTCTGCGCCCAATCCACGCGCCCGATCACCTGCTGTTCGTCTCCGGTCCTGGGAATGCCATAGGTGACCTTGCCGCACGGGTCGGTCGACAGCGGAATGAGTTTTATCAGGTTGAGGGCCTGCTGATTGAAGCGGGAGGTTGGGATCTGGTTGTTCGTAAACGCCAGACCGGTGAGTGGATCAATGACACTCTTAGCCTTGCCACCCGAGACGCAACTGGCGCCGTCGATGGTGCTGAAGTCGCCGTTCAAAACCGCCTGGTTGGGTACATAACTGATCGTCTGGGGCGGATCCTGGCGGTTGAACGTTCCCTCGAAGCCGCCGAAGAAATAAAGTTTGTCATGGATGATCGGGCCGCCGATAGTGCCGCCGAATTGATTCCGCTTCAGGCTGTCTTGCGCGGTCGCGAAGAAGTTGCGCGCGTTGAGGTCGCCGTTGCGAAGGAATTCGAAAACGTTCCCATGAAAGGCGTTGGTTCCCGATTTCGTGATCGCGTTGACCACTCCAGCCGGATGCAACCCAAACCGCGCCGGAAGACTGCTGGTCTGGACGCTGAATTCCTGCAATGCGTCGGGGAATGGAAAAGGCAGGTTCACGTTCGTGAACGAGTCGTTGTTGTCGCCGCCGTCCAGCAGGTAGTTCACTGAGTTGATTTGGCCGCCGGCGAGGGAAACCGTGACAGAGCTGTAGAAGTTTTTGCTTCCGACTACATCCTGCCCGGAAGGCTGCACGTTGTATACCGCCGCTCCGGCGGCCATGATGAGCTGCGTGGGCACCCTGCCGTTTAACGGCAGGTCCATGATGCGCTGTGCATCGATGACTTGTGAAACCGTGTTTTGTTTGGTTTCCACCATGCCAGCATCCGCCGTTACTTCGATGGTTTCGGCAACCGCGCCGACCTGCATGGCCACGTTGATCTGGACATTGTTGCCTACCTGCAGGACGATTCCGGATTGCACGTAGGCTTTAAAGCCGCTCGCGTTAACCTCAAGACGATACGGCCCAAGCGGCAGACCCGGGAACATATATCGGCCCTGAGCGTCCGAAACGGTCGTGCGCCCGAGTTGCGTTTCCGTCTGGGTTATCTTGACCTGCGCGCCCGGAACACGGCCGCCACTCGGGTCCGAGATAACACCGCCGACCTGGGCCACATTGACAGCTTGGGCAAAGCAGCGAGGGACCAGAACGCTGCTCGTGAAGGCGAGGACTAGGAAAAGCACAGCTAAGAAAGTCCACCGCGCTGGACGAAAAATCGTTGTCATGAACCACCTCCGATGCGGAATCTCCATTACGGGAGAGCTAAAATCAAGGAGAGACAAACGGACACATTGACTGCAATGAGACACAAGCCAGGTAGCAAAAATATTGACCGGCGGAGTCCTTTATCGTTTGTCACCAGTGAAGCCTTGGCATCCATGGTTTTGCTATTGTTGATTGGCGCTTTTGCCGGTCATACGGACTGCGCATTTATTGCAACAGAAACACATCTTTGAACGCTGAGGGATTGATGGCCGCCGCAGGACTCTTCGAGGGAGACTTGGCCATCTGCAAGTCATGCCAGCACCTCCATCGGGATTTGATCCTGGTCGGAGAACTCCCTGTTCTCGCCACCCATTGCCCAGATAAACAAGTAGTGCGCCGTGCCGACGCCGGCGTGGATCGACCAGCTTGGCGAAATCACAACCTGCCGGTTCCGCACTAAGACGTGCCTGGTCTCGCTGGGTTCCCCAAGGAAGTGAAAGACGACGGCATCTTCCGGCAAGTCGAAGTACAGGTAGATTTCGGACCTGCGCGCGTGCCGGTGAACGGGCATCGTGTTCCAGACGCTCCCTTCAACGAGAGTAGTTAGTCCCATCGTCAGCTGAGACGTTTTGACTGCCGGCGGACGGATGTACCTGCGGAGCGTCCGGCAGTTCGCACCAGCAATCGTTCCCAACACCGCCGACTCAGCATCGCTGGTGGTAACAAGCTGTGTCTCATAACTCGCGTGTGCAGGAAAGCTTACAAAGTAAAACAGCGCCGCCTTTTTCCCATCTTCGCTCTCGAATCGGATGTCCCGGCTGCCACACCCGATATAAATGGCGTCCCGTGGCGCCAACCGAAAGCTAATTCCATCAACGCGCGCAATCCCCGGACCTCCGATGTTAAAGACGCCGAGTTCCCTTCTTTGCGCGAAAAAATCCGACGAGAATTCTGGCGGCGCCAGAAGCTCAAGCGGTCCCGAACCAGGGACGATACTGCCCACAGTGGCGCGATCAAGTTCCGAGTGGTACATGACGACTCGGTCCGACTCGAAAAGGTTTTCGAGAAGGAAGCGCCTACGGATTTCAGCGGTGCTCATTCCTGCCAAACCCTCAGGGCTGGGCAGATACGGCAGGCGGATGCTCTTGGTAAGATGTGTCGGATCAGCCACCTGGTGCGAATCCAGCGACGAAATCTCGTTCAGTGGTAAGCCAAGACTGTGTCGAAGCTGGCCGCCCGGCGGAGAAGGTGATTCCACCATGCGAAATCCCTCGATTCACATTTTGAAAACGATGCTATGCTGCTTACTTTTTCCTGTCAAGAAAAAAGCTGCTATCTCTGTGATTCAGACATTGCAGCCGGCGACAAGTCCCAAAATGCTGCCAGAAGAGAAAGATCTTGACCATCTCGTTGCGCATGATCAGGATAACCGCATGTGAAATGGGACACTTCGGATCGAGCCGCGCTTGAAAAACGCGATCAAACGGGAAAACCATGGGATATTATTTTGAAGATCACCAGAGCATGTCCGCTCGGACCGGCGGGCAAATAGAGAACACGCTCGACGGTATTGTCAAAAGATACGTGGGACAGAACCCGCCTCATCCCCTGACATTCCGGGCCTACAGCAAGAGGGGGATCTTGAGAGGCCGGGACTCCCGCTATCAGGCGGACTTCAATCAGATGTTTCCCGAGGCAAAACCCGAACAATTGGTATATGCCTGGGCAAAATATTGGTCCGATGCGCCAACAGAATTGAAGTTCGATGTGACCTGCTTTGGCCCTATCACCATTTATTGCAACGGGAACATTGTCTTCAAATCCAACATCTTTTCGGAGCGTTATAGCGATGTCAGGCAATCCCTGGTCCTGCCATTGCAGATCGGATGGAATCATCTGGTCATCCGGTTTAAAAAGACCCGCGCCGGTTTCGGCGGCATCTTTGGCACCTGGCTCGGCAAGCTTCCCTATTATTTCCTCATGCCCACAGAAGAGAGACAGGGACAAGAAGGCTGGATTTTTACCGATCCGATGACGCTCGATCTTTCGGTCCTCCCCGGTGCAGGCATGAGCGAAAGGCAGACGGGTCTCATCTGGCATCCAGAACGGGCGTGGGATGCTTCAAAACTAAGAATGGCTCAGCTGCAACGCATTTATGGGCTGCTACCCGATTCTGTTGCCGTAGGTTGGGCAAAAATCTTCTGCCGCCACCCGGGCACCTGCAGGTATGCCCTCAACGGTCGCCACCACGGCCCGATTGAGGTATACATCGAGAATAAGCGGGTTTACAGCGCTGCCTTATCGGGGGAGATTGCCGCTGATATCGGAGTTCCATTTGGCGATCACAATGTGATGGTCAAGTGCTTTTGCCAAGGAGCGGATTGGGGCTTTGAACTCTCCATGCAAAATGGAAGTGAAGTCGTACCCTTCAAGAGCCCATGCAACATCAAGGGGACTTCCCAGGCGTGGGTTTACCTTGGTCCCTTTCCTCGGTCGATGGAACTTGACCTGAAGGAACTGAGGAATTTGAGCAGAATATTCACGACCGGTGGACAGGCTGTCTACTGGCGTCTCGATGCGCCCGATACCTGGGTCAGGCCCTATAACGAGAATCCCTTGTATGGCCGCTGGAATTACCCGTTGGGCGTCACGCTTTACGGGCTGCTGCATAGTGCCCGGGCCATCGGCTCAGAAGAGGTGCAACAGTACGTCATCCGGCACATTCAGCTTTGCTGTGACATGTTCGGATATGCTCTGTGGGACAAAGGACAATATGGAGGAGCCACCACAGTGCACCACCTGTTGTCCAGTATCGACAGTCTTGACGATTGCGGGTCGTTCGGTTCGTGCCTGCTGGAAGTGGCCAGATATTTCGAGATCCGAGGCTTCAAGGAAATTGCGGATTACGTCGCAGATTACATTTCGAATAAACAGATCCGGCTGCCCGACGGCACCTTTTTCAGGAAAAATCTGATGCATGTCTTCCATGAGAACACCATGTGGGCAGACGACCTGTATATGAGCGTGCCATTTCTGTGCCGATATTATCAACTCACGGGTGAGCATAAATATATCGACGACGCCGCGCGGCAGTTCCTCGGCTTTAAGAAATATTTGTTCATTCCCGAGTGGAAAGTTATGTCCCATGTATACGACTTCAAACGCCAGCTGGCCACGGGAGTGCCCTGGGGGCGTGGCAACGGCTGGGTGATCTTCTCCCTTGCCGAGTTGCTTACCATACTGCCCCGGGACCATGCCCTGAGGCCCGCGCTTCTGGATATGTTCCGCGAGCTGTGCCAGGGTTACCTCGCTTTGCAGGATGAGGCGGGCATGTGGCATCAGGTGCTCAACCATCACGACTCCTATCCGGAAACTTCCTGCACCTCGATGTTTACTTACGCATTTGCGCGCGGAATACAATACGGCTGGTTGGCGGAGCCGGATGCCTATATTGATGCCGTCTTCAAAGCCTGGCAAGCGCTCAGCCAAACTTCCATCGACCAGGGCGGTAACGTGCATGGCGTCTGCCGGGGATCAGAGTTTTCATTCACTCCGGAATACTATAAGAAAGAATTGCTGTGGAACTTGAATGATACGCACGGCATCGGCATTGTGCTTCTGGCCGGCGTTGAAGTGCTCAGGCTGATGAAGCACCTGAAGACCGAGCCGAAGGAGATGATGCCATAATGCGCATCGGCGTCCGCGCACACGATTTCGGAAGGCTGCCGGCGGGAGAACTCGCCGGCAGGATCGCTGCCAAAGGACTCTGCTGTGTTCAACTGGCCTTGTCCAAAGCCATCGCGGGCCTCGATTTGCATCCGGGCAATTTGAATCCAGGCATGGCATATGAAATCGGACAGGCGTTTCAGCTGCATGGCATTCAGATCGCGGTACTGGGATGTTACATCAACCCGATTCATCCGGACCCGGACACGAGGAGTGTGCTTTTAGGCCTGTTTAAGGAACACATCCGCTATGCGCACGATTTTGGCTGCGGCCTCGTGGCTTTGGAAACCGGCTCTGTGCACGCCGACTATTCGTTTCACCCGGACAATCACAGCGAGCGCGCTTTTCAGATGTTCCTAACCGCCATCGCCAGCCTGGTCGTAGAAGCAGAGAAGTTCGGCGTGATTGTGGGCATCGAGGGGGTAACCACCCATGTTGTCTCTACGCCCGCCAAGATGCGCAGGGTCATCGATGCGATCGGATCCAACAATCTTCAGGTTGTTTTTGACCCGGTAAACCTGCTTTCGATGGAGAATTACCAGAAGCAGGATCGGGTGATGCAGGACACGTTCGATTTGTATGGCGACCGGATTGCCGTCGTCCACGCCAAGGACTTCATCATCCGGGGGGAAACCTTCACGGCAGTGCGCACAGGCCGGGGGCGCCTCAATTATGGGCTCCTTTTGGACTTGATCCATAAGAGAAAGCCTTATGTCAGCATCCTATTGGAGGAGGTCAGCGAGGAAACTGTCGAGGAATGCACCAGGTACATCCATAGCATCGCCAGAAATTGGTGACAGTCACCAATTTCTCTCAATGGACTTTCCTGGCTCATGGACTGATAATAAAAAACACTCCGTTTTTATGAAGCGCGCAACGCAAGAGAAGTCGTAACCTAGAACACGACGGATCCGGACGATTTCGCGATATGTCCTTGTCTACGTTATCAAAACTGGTATTCCTGGCAGCGGGTTGGATGGGCTTATGGGTGCTCCCTGCTGATGACCCGCCGACGGAATGGATCGATGCGGCCACGGGGCACCGGGTGATCCGGCTGTCCCGGGAACCGGGAAGCGCGAGCCTTTATTTCAACCAGAATGCTTATTCATCCGATGGGCGCAAACTCGTGATCACAACGCCCGGTGGCCTGTCTGCGATCAACCTGAAAACACGCGAGATTAAGCAGGTGGTGGAAGGCCGGGTGAGCGTCATTGTCTCGGGCAGGAAAAGCGGCGAAGTGTACTACATGAAAGGGAGCACAATCTGCGCTACGAACCTTGACTCTGGCATAACCCGCGAGATTGCCAAGCTCCCCGCACGCTGGGCCGTGTCGACGCTCAATGCAGACGAGACCCTTCTTGCTGGCACCTACATGGAAGAAACCGGACCACTCCCTGCCGATGCCGCCGCCAGCCAGCGGCTGCCCCAGCAACAGGCTACAGGCCCGGACGGTAAACCTCTGACTTTTGCGGAACAGAGAGAGATGAGTCTGAATAGTCGGCTGGAACAGCACATCCCGATGGCGATGTTTGTCGTCGATGTGAGAACCGGCGTGGCGAAGACGTTCTTCCGCAGCACCGACTGGCTCAATCACCTGCAGTTTTCGCCCACGGATCCTTCGCTCCTGATGTTCTGTCACGAAGGTCCCTGGCACAGAGTGGATCGTATCTGGACCATCCGAACGGACGGCACGCAGTTGATTAAAATCCACACCCGCACCATGAATATGGAAATCGCCGGACATGAGTTCTGGAGCCCGGACGGCAAGATCATCTGGTACGACTTGCAGACGCCGCGCGGGGAAGATTTTTGGGTTGCAGGCCACGAGGTCGCAACCGGCAAGAAAACCTACTATCACCTGCAGCGTGATGAGTGGTCCGTGCATTTCAACGTGTCGCCCGACGGCAAGCTTTTCGCCGGCGACGGCGGCGATGCGGAGATGGTGGCGCACGCCCGGGACGGGAAGTGGATTTACCTGTACCGTCCCGAGGGAATACCGGATGTCGCCGGCATCAAGGCTCCTAACTCTGAAGATCTTGTTGTGCCCGGCTTCTTCAGATCGGAGCGGCTGGTAAACATGGCCAAACACGATTACCGCCTGGAACCCAATGTGACCTTTACCCCCGACGGCAAATGGATCATTTTTCGCTCCAACATGTTTGGGCAAACGCAGGTATTCGCCGTCGAAATTGAGAAGGCAACGAAACACTGAATCCTGTTCGGCGCCGGTCTTGACCGGCAGCTCGATCACCATCGACGCGGCCGCTCCAGCTGCAGCACACCCATGAAGGACTGATGGAGAGTGGATCATGAAGATAATCTCTCGTCATCGTTTGTTCGGCCTTTGCATAATCGCTCTTTGCGCGGTGCAGATTCGCACCGGTCTGGCATCGGGGATTTCTTTCCGCGCGTCAGACAAAACTCAAGGCGCTGTGCAGGCCGCCGCGCCGGTTCAACCGCCGCGCTTCGAGTTCCCGCTTTGGGAAGGGGATGCTCCCGGAGCTCTAGGCAAAGAGGCCAAGGATATTCCGACTCTGACGCCATACTTTGCCCCGCCCGCGAAGGCGACAGGCGCCGCGTTCATCATTTGTCCGGGCGGTTCTTACGCCTCGCTCTCGCCGCACGAGGGAGTGCACTACGCGTTGTGGCTGAACGAGCAGGGTATCACCGGATTCGTACTCAAGTATCGCCTTGGCTCCGGCGGCTACAAGCATCCTGCGATGATGCAGGATGTGCTGCGCGCCATCCGTTACGTGCGGGCCAATGCCGATAAATGGCGGCTCGATGCGAATCGCATCGGCGTGATGGGGTCTTCCGCGGGCGGCCATCTGGCGGCGACCGCGCTCACGCATTTCGACGCAGGTAATCCGGGCGCGGCCGATCTGATCGATCGTGTCAGCTCGCGGCCCAGCCTCGGCATCCTCTGCTATCCGGTCATCACCATGGGCGCTGACACACACAGCGGCTCGAAGCGCAATCTCCTGGGGGACAATCCGGACCCAAGCCTGATCGAATTTCTCTCCAACGAGAAACAGGTCACCAAGGACACGCCGCCGACCTTCATTTTCCACACCTTCGAAGACACCACGGTGAAGGTGGAAAACTCGCTGGAGTTTGCCGCCGCGCTCCGGCGCAACGGCGTGCCATTCTCGTTGCATATTTACCCCAAGGGCGCGCATGGCCTCGGCCTCGGCAGCGCACAGTGGGATCCAAGCAACCGCCATCCGTGGACGGCGGAGTGTGCAGCCTGGTTGAAAGAACAGGGCTTTGGCAACGGGCCCGTCCAAGGCATTCGATAGGCGGGCGTTACAGGAGGAAATCTCTTGATCCACGAAGCCATCACACGCTGCATTCCTGCACTCACAACTATTTCCTTTATGACCTTGTTTCCGGCCTCGATGGGCTCAATCGCAGCCGGCCAGAACAAAGTGGCCGGCAATACAAACACGAGTCCAAGCCAGAGACGCCCATTGCCGGAGCCCGCCGATCCCAAGCTCCCAACACTCTTTTTGATTGGCGATTCCACGGTCAGGAACGGCCAGGGAGACGGCGCGAATGGCCAGTGGGGATGGGGGGAACCGATCGTCGCTTTTTTTGACACCACCAAGATCAACGTCGTGAATCGCGCTGTCGGCGGCCTCAGCAGTCGGACCTACCTGACGGGCGGCAACTGGGATCAGCTGCTTGCCATGTTGAAGCCGGGCGACTTCGTCATGATGCAGTTCGGCCACAACGACAGCAGCGCGATCAACGACGATTCACGCGCCCGCGGCACGACCAAGGGAACGGGCGATGAGACTGAGGAGATCGACAACCTGCTCACGAAGCAGCACGAAGTGGTTCATAGCTATGGTTGGTATTTGCGCAAGTTTATCGCGGACACAAAAGCTCGCGGGGATACCTCCATTGTCTGCTCTCCGATCCCGAGAAAGACCTGGAAGGATGGGAAAATTGCCAGCGATTCGGAAGATTATGCCAAGTGGGCGGCCGATGTGGCCAAGTCCCAAAATGTTGCTTTTGTGGATCTCAACGAAATCATCGCTTACAAATACGAAGATCTCGGGCCGGAAAAGGTGGAACTCCTGTTTGCCGACGCGAATACGCACACCACGCTTGCCGGTGCTGAACTGAATGCCGCCTGCGTGATTACGGGGATCAAAAGGCTCATGAGCAAACCGTTCGCGGCATTCCTTTCGGCAAAGGCGTCCGAAATCGAAAAGCACTGATCACACATCTTGAGTTTCGGTTCGCGACCGGGACGGTCATCGCTGACCGCTCACCGACTATGCCAAAACAGGACTTTGCGGCGCACCGGCGAAGATCGGCAGCATCCGGGATCGTTAGGTTTTGGATTTTGCTGGCGTGTCTCTAAGTTATTGGTTTGAGTGGTGGGCCCAACAGGACTTGAACCTGCGACCCGCTGATTATGAGTTCAACGGGCACGTAGAATCAACAACTTACAATGGTTCGCATAGGATAGTATGGGTTTGCTCAGGATCAGTATTCATGCGGGTTTCAGAAGATTCCATACTAACGCATACAAACACATACCGCTGGGGGGTGGTCACCAAAGGTAGTCACCTCTTTTTTGCCGCGAGCGGTGACAGCAGGAAGCGAACACCGAACGCTTCCACTTCACTTCCGAGCGGGAGGAACCCGGCGGAAATCCTGCGCCAAGGGTTGATGACCCCCAGCTTCAGCCTGCAATGAACAGCGGCCTAAGGCCGATTCCATCTCGATCTCTGAGGCTACAGAGGGCGATTGCATCCCACGGCATGGCCAAGGACGTTTCGCTTGTTGAAATATCACCGACACAGTTGGGTGCCAAACCGCCTCAAAAAAGCGTGTGGGATTCTTTTTAGCCTGTGCCGGGTGACAATGTGACGGCCTGCCCACGCTTGACTGCCCTGCCAACCAGACGGCGCGCACAGGATTGCCACGCCGTGACACCTTGCGACTGTCGGCTTCAAGCTGGGCCGCAAGGCATGGCTTGCAGAGGGGGAGGGTTTCCTGGAGGCGTATCAAGAGTTGCACAAGCGGGTAGTAGGCTGAAGTGGCGACTGCTATGCGTGTTTCGTTGAACTGAGCCATTCGTTCTGGAACCAAAAGGCGGGTGCTCGAACTGCACCCCAGCGGTGCGGCAACATGGAACGCTACCTGTTGCCGTTTTCAATGTCCTGACCTTTAACAGCCTCTGGCGGCCATCCCGTAAAATACTCGATTGCAGCCTGCTCGCTGTCTACGACGGGTAAGCATGGCCCTTTTATTTTGAGAAACAGTTTTCGGATCTTTTTCGTTGAGATGACGAACTTCAGGCTCCGTCCTTGATTGCTTATCACTGTATAACCGCTGATCAGTGCGCCAAACCCCAAATCATCGACAAAGTTGAGGTCGGAAAGGTTGATGACGATTTTGATGACACCGCTTTTCAGTACCTCACGAATGGTATTTAGAAGTGTCGTAGCCTCTTCACTGCCCTTGAGATCGCCACTTAAGTCCAAGATGAGAATGTCCCGGATGGTGCGAGTTTGGATGTTCATACCGTGCCCTCTTTAAAAAGGGATTATAGTCGATCTTTCGCACACGGGAGAAGCATTGATTCCTCTGTTAGAATGGATGCGAACCGTAAACAGAGCAGGAACAAATACAAGGCGATCCGCATGCTTGAGGCGACCGGATACAGCTGTGCCTGGCCAGCTGGATCACTGGGCATATTCGATATCGTGGCGATTTCACACAAAGGAATTCGCCTCATCAAACAGATTGCAGCCAATAAGAAAAGGGATGCAACAGATCCGCTGCCTCACCCCATGAACACAAACGGATTTCTTTAAATTGATGGACTTGAAGGCAGCCGCTGGACGGCTGCCGATAATCTGTCATGACCAACGAAACGTTCAAAGACATCGAGAAGCTCGAAACCGACCTTTGGGAAGCCGCGGACAATCTGCGCGCCAACTCGAAGCTGACCTCCAGCGATTACTTCATGCCGGTGCTGGGTGTGATCTTTCTGCGCCACGCAGCCAACCGCTTTGATGCCGCGCACCGGCAGATCGAGGCAGACCAAGCCGGCGCAGAAGTGCCGAAACGCAAGGTTCTCCCCGCCGACTACATCGCCCGGCGCTCGCTCTACCTGCCGGAGAATGCCCGCTATGATTGGATTATGCAGCAGGCCGCCGTGAGCGGCGCCGACCTAACGAAGCTCGTCACCGAGGCGATGACTGCAATCGAGTCCGAGTTCGAGCCGCTCGTAGGCGTACTGCCGAAGGACTACGGCATTTTCGAGACCAAGGTGCTTGAAGATCTGATGCGCACATTCAACAGCGAGCAGATCAAGCAGGCCACCGGCGATGTGGACGTGATGATCTCCATCCGTTCCAACTTCTTCTATACACGCACTGTTCCCTGCGAGCTGTGGCACTTTGACCGGGCGAAGCCTGCCGAGCGCAAGGACAAAGTACTGATGCTCGATGCGCGCAACGTCTACCGCAAGGTCACGCGCAAGATCTACGACTTCTCGCCCGAGCAGATGCACAACCTCGCGGCCGTCTGGCTCTATCGCGGTCAACAGGAGCGGTTCCTCGGGCTGGTGAAGGACTACCTCGCCAAGGTCTGCGCAGAGAGTGTGGCAGTGCGAGGGACGCTCACACCCTTCGAGACAACGCTCGCGGACCTACGCGGACGCTTTGATTCGCTCGCCAAGGCGGTGGCGAAGCACGCCGACCACGACACTAACAGGAAAAAAGCGTTTGCCGATGCAGTCAATGAGATGAGCGAAGCGACTACGCTCTATGAGGCCGACGCTGAGAAGCTCCTGGCCAGCCTGCACGCATTCGGTCTAAAGTACATGAACACGCTGCCGGCCGGGAACGATGCCCAGCACACGGTGCGCAAGGCATACGCTCCCAACGCCGAGGCGATCCGCGGCCTCGTCAAGCAGGTGGACCTGCTTTACAAGCTTGCCGCGCGCGTGGCGGACCTGGGCGTTGAGCTAGCCGCTGACGATGCGATCTCCGCCACGTACGACCGCCGCACCACGAGCCGACTAGTTAAGCTACTCGACGAGGAGCGCAAAGAGGCAGTCGAGCAGTTGAAGCACGCCATCTATTTCCACAGGCAGGTGGCGTGGCTGCAGGACCGCTTCCCTAAGGCTGAGCTTCAGGCCGTGCCGGGGCTGGTCAAGCTCGTGGACCGTTCGGAGATCGAGGCCGCCGAATGGAGCCTCACCCCCGGCCGCTACGTCGGCGTTGCCCCGCAGGAGGAGGACGAGGACTTCGATTTCGAGCAGACCCTGCGCGACATCCACACCGAGCTGGTCGACCTCAACAAGGAAGCGGCGGAGCTGGCAGCAAAGATTCAGGCAAACTTCGAGGAGTTAGGCGCATGAGCGGCGGCGCTAAGACCACCGGTTTGCCGGACATCTGCACCCTCGTAACCGACGGCACGCATGACTCGCCAAAGCTGCAGCCGTCGGGTGTTCCTTTCATCAAGGGAAAGCACATTTCATCAAGGCGCATCGATTTCGAAACCTGCGACTTCATCGCTGAGGAAGACCACTTCAAATGCGTCAAGCGGGTGAAACCGCTGGTTGACGACGTTCTATTTGCAAATGTTGGCTCGGTGGGTGATGTGGCGCGTGTCACAGAAGAACGCGAGTTTAGCATTAAAAATGTCGCGCTGTTTCGTCCCGATCCCAGCAAGATGGACCCAACATACTTCTACTACCTGGTCGTGTCTCCCCCCTTTCGCGGTGTGTTTCTAAATGCTCGCTCTGGTGCCGCTCAACCGTTCATTAGCCTTGAGGCGTTTCGATCGCACCGTTTCCCCTTCAACCCTGACAAAGCCCAGCAGCACAAGATTGGGATCATCCTCTCGACCTACGACAACTTGATCGAGAACAACCGGCGGCGGGTGGCGCTGCTGGAGGAGGAGGCGCGGCAGCTGTACCGTGAGTGGTTCGTCCGACTCCGCTTCCCCGGCCACGAACACACCCGAATCACCGACGGCGTGCCCGAGGGATGGGAGCCGAGGACGCTCAGCGACTTGTGTGAGGAAGTTCGTGAGTCCGTTAAGCCGGACGCGCTCGAACCGAGCACCCCGTAGATCGGCCTCGAACACATGCCTCGTCGATCGATCTCCCTCAGTGAATGGGGCACAGCCGAGCAGGTGACTAGCAGCAAACACCGCTTCCGCGAGGGCGAGGTCCTGTTCGGAAAGATTCGCCCCTACTTTCACAAAGTGGGCATCGCATTTCTTGATGGAGTCGCATCATCCGACGCCATCGTCATTCGGCCGCTCTGTACCAAGCTGCACGGACTAGTGTTAATGACCGTTTCGAGCGACCCATTCGTCGCTGTGACTGCTCAGACGGTGAGGGAGGGTTCAAAGATGCCGCGCGCCGACTGGAAGCAGATGCAGCAGTACGCGGTGCCTCTACCCCCAGACGGTCTCCTGAGCAACTTCGAAAGCGCAAATCAGGCTCTCGTCGAGCAACTGAAAACGCTCACCTTTGCGAACCAGAAGCTCCGCGCCGCGCGCGATCTGCTGCTGCCGCGCCTGATGAGCGGAGAGATCGCAGTATGAACCGAGTACTTGCAATTATGCATTCTTAGTGCATAATATCCATTATGACCGAAGACGTGCCAGGCGGATGTTATGTTGCGCGCGCGTTGGAACCCGCGCTTGAGCGGGCTGCGCGCGAGTTTCCCGCCGTGGTCCTTACCGGGCCGCGGCAATCGGGGAAAACCACGCTCCTCAGGCATCTGTTCGACCGCACCCATGGCTATGTCTCTCTCGAAGCGCCTGACGTGCGCGCCTCGGCCGCCGCCGACCCGCGCGGCTTCCTCCGGGCTTTCCCGCCGCCGGTGATCTACGATGAGGTCCAGTACGCGCCGGATCTCCTTTCCTACATCAAGGAGGAGGTCGACGCGCGGCGGACCGCGAAGGGACGATTCATTCTGACAGGATCGCAAAATCTCCTGATGATGGAGAAGGTGACCGAGTCTCTGGCGGGCCGGGCCGCCGTCATGCATCTTTACCCTTTCACGCGGCGGGAACTCTCGGGAGACGCGGGCAGGCCGCTCCCGTGGGAGAAACCGGGGCGCAACACGGCGCCAAAGGCGTCCGCGGCTGGGACACCCCTCTGGAAGGAAATCCGGCGCGGCTGGTATCCTGAGCCGGCCGCCGATCCCGTCCGCGATATCGGAAGATGGCAGGCATCCTATCTTCAGACCTACCTGGAACGAGATGTGCGCGGACTGCGCTACGTGGGGGATCTCGGCCTGTTCCAGGCGTTCCTGCGAGCCCTGGCCCTGCGCAGCGGGCAGCTCCTGAATCTCACCGACATGGCGCGGGACATAGGGGTCGCGGTCAACACCGCCAAAAACTGGCTTTCCGTGCTGGAAGCGACCTTTCAGGTGATCCTCGTGCGCCCATGGCATGCCAACGCGGGAAAACGCCTGGTGAAGACACCCAAGATCTATCTGACGGATACCGGCCTGCTCTGCCGACTGGCCGGCATCCGCGAAACCGACGATCCGGCGACCGGACCGCTTGCCGGCGCCCTCTTCGAGACGGCCGTCATGACCGACACCGTGAAGACTCTGGTCAACCGGGGGGAAGAGCCGCGCGTCTGGTTCTGGCGGACTTCCGCCGGCAGGGAAGTCGATATGGTTGTGGAATCGGATGCAGGGCTCATCCCGGTGGAGATCAAACTCTCCGCCACGCCAAGGCCGGGCATGGCCGCGGGAATCGAATCCTTTCGATCCGACTACGGCGAGCGAGTCGGGCCCGGCTTCGTTGTGCACACAGGCGGGATGCGGTTTCCCCTGGCGCCGGGTGTCACCGCGATCCCCTACGAGATCTGGTAATATGCCGGCCGCAGAATCTAAGACCGGGCGCATGAGCCGGATCTGAGCCTATTAGAGAGCTGAACTGGAATGGCCTATACCGAAATCAACAGCGAAGACCGGTTGGTGCAGGCCACCTTCGCCGATCACTTGAAGGACAGGCTCGGGTGGGAGAGTGTCTACGCATACAACACCGAGACCTTCGGGCCGCGTTGCACGCTGGGGCGCGGTTCCGAGCGGGATGTGGTGCTGGTGCGCGATTTAAGGGCCGCGCTCGAGCGGTTGAACTCGGACATTCCGGTTCAAGCCCGGGAGCAGGCGATCGAGAAGTTGACGCGCGTCGACTTCGCCCGGTCGCTCCTGCAGCACAACCGCGAGTTTTATGGCTTCATCCGCGACGGCGTGCCGGTCGAGTGGCGCGATGTGGACGGGGAAACAAAGCATGCACATGCACGGGTCATCGATTTCGCGAATGGCATCGGGCCGGATGGCAGGCCCAACAACCGCTTTCTTGCCGTGCGCGAGCTGAAGATCCAGGGCGTGCGAGTGCCTCATTGCAATCGACGCGCGGACCTGATCTGCTTCGTCAACGGCTTGCCTCTGGTCTTCATCGAGTTGAAGGCCGTCTATCGGAACATCCGCGCCGGCTTCGACGACAACCTCACCGACTACATGACTGAACACAGCATCGCCCACGCCTTCCACCACAACGCGTTTCTTGTGGTGAGCAACGGAGACAAGGCTCGCTACGGCTCGATCACCTGTGTGTCGCCTTGACCGGCCAATGTCTGCTCATTTTTCTGCTGGAAAGAGTGTTTCGAGCTCAGTGGTCACCTTGAGCAGGCGGTTGGCGAGACGCTCGAGTTTACGCCGCAGTTTCCCGTCGGGGAGTTGACGGCGATACATCTCCAGTAAGTGGCGTGAGGTGGCCATCGATTGGAAAACGGCGGGCATTCCAGCGTTGTGATTCGGCTCCGTGGTGGTAAGAAGCAGGGGGAGGTGCAGAGGATTGGCTTCGAGCTTGTGACGTGCTGCATGGAACTCGCGCTGAAGGTCATTCTGGCTGACCTGGATGTACCGGAGGGTCATGCGCAGGCTCTTGTGGCCAAGGAGTTCCTTGAGGGCGGGAAGGCTGACACCGGCTCGCAGCATCTCGGTTGCGTAGCTGTGCCTCAGTTGGTGAGGCAGGACGGGAGCGGAACAACCGGCTTGTTGGGCGGCTGTTGTCAAGATTTTTCTGATATGGAAATAGGCGGTCTTAAGATTTCTCGTGCGTGGCAAGAGCCAATCGCAAGGGTTGGCGGGCGCGCTGGGCGGAACGTTCTCGCTGCGTAACAAAAGAATGCGCTCAACGAGGTGACGGACACCGTCATCGACGGGAACCCAGCGCTCAGTGTGGAGTTTGCCCAGTGGGACATGGATAGCCCATTCATTCTCACCCAGATGTCGCTGACAGCCAGCCGTGAGATGCAAACACTCGCCGATGCGTATTCCGGTCGCTCTCATCAAGAGTAAGGCATTGGACTCCAGGTCGTCGATTTTTCGGAGTTGATCCTGCAACCGTTGATCGTCCTCCGGAGACAGGGGTCTGGGAAGGTATTGATCGGCGGGTGGGATATCTTCCCGCACCAGGAGTCCTGGCTGGAGGCGGTGTTGGCGCTGCGATTCCAGGTCGTGGAAAACCCGCCGTAGTGCTACCAAGTAATTGCCTCGAGTATCATTGGCCAAGGGCGGATCTTGCTCGCAGAGATTCCGGAGCCAGCCGAGGATGTGGGGGTTACGGCGTATTTGCGAGAGTTGGCGGACTTCCGGATGGGAGGTGTCGAGATAGCGCAGGAAACGATTCAGTGCCGCACGGTAGGTCACCATGGTGCCGGGTTGCAAGGTGGTGGCCATGACCTGCAGGCGCTCGGCGAACACCTGATCCAGATTTGGGCGTAGCGGCTGGCTCATTCTCCCTCCGGGAGACGGGGCAACGACGGAACCCTGTTCTGAACGGCCTGGATGTACTGTCGCCAGACATCCTGGCGCGAGATCTGAACATAGAGCATTGTGGTGTCAATCTCGGAATGCCCCATGAGTTGCATCAGGGCTGGCAAGGAGACCCCGGCCCGGGCCATTTCGCTTCCAAAGGTATGACGGAAGCGATGTGGATTTGCCTCAGGGACGTGGCTGATCAAGCGATGATGCCGAAACAGAGAGCGCAAACCGGCAGGTGTCATTGGGCGGCCCCGGAGGCGGCCTTTCAGCGAAACGAACAGGTGCGGGGAGTTGGTTGCAGGCCGTTCCAGCCGGAGATAGCTATCCAAGATCTGGAGGGTCTCCGGCGGCAGTGGTAAAAGCCTCTCTTTGTTTCCTTTTCCGTGCACGAGGATCTGGGCTTCGGAGCGGCGCAGATCTTCGAGTTGGAGAGCCAGAACTTCGTGGGAACGCAGGCCATCGAACAACATCAGTGCCAGCAGGGCAAGATCACGGAATGTGCGTAAGCTGCGCCAGAAGCGAGACACTTCTTCAGTCGACAAAGGGATCACCACATGGCGTGGCTGCTTCAAGCGCAAACCGGTCGCCCCCAATCGGTGCCGCCCATAGCCCAGTGGACTCCGCGTCGCGTACCAATATCCTAATCGGGACCGCTCTCCTGGAATCTCTCGTCCCTGGTGGAAGCGATAGAGGCGGCGCAAGACCGTGAGACGGTGATTAACGGTCTGAGGGGTGGGTTTCGGGATGCAGTCCAATTGGAAACGGACGTACTCCAGTAAGGTGGAGTGGGTGATATCTGCCAGTGGCCTGCGTGAGGAAGCGGCCCACCAGCGAGCGAAGTGCAACAGGTCGTAAGCATATGTGCGCAGGGAACACAACGAAAGGCCCCGGATTCGTTGGGCGTCCAGGAAGTGGTTGGCCCAGTCGAGTTCGCGCTTCCAGCTGTTGAGCAGCCGGTAGGGAGAAGCACTGGCCGGAGAGCCGGGGCGATGGACAAGATGGTAAGTCATGATCGAACCCAAGGAACCTGTTGGAGGCAGCGCGCGAAGTCGCTGGTAGAAGCGCCGGCGGTGAAGAAGGTGTTGGGATCGTGGCCGGCTGGCAACTCGATGATATGGGCAAGCACTCCAGCATGTTGAAGACGCTGTGCCAACACATGTGCGGCCTGTTGGCCCGCGCCGTTTATATCAGAATCGAATGCGATGAACACCCGGCGGTCTGGGCGATCGGATAGTTGTGAGAACTGTGCTTGGGTCAAGTGAGTTCCGAAGGCACAGGTCGTGTTGATAAAGCCAGCCTGCCAAAGAACGGCAAGATCGAAGAGGCCTTCGACCAGGATCACCTCAGGGGAAGTCCGGATCGTGCTCCAAGAGAATAAGCCCCCCTTAGGTCGTGGAAGAAAGCAATGGGGCGTAGCACCATCAATACTGCGGCCATAAAGATTGATGGGGTGACTCCGATCAAGACAGGGGAAGACTATCCGGCGGTAGAAGGTGTCATAGCCGCGCCTGTTGATGAGCCCGATATCCAGGAGGAGCTCGGACGAATATCCGAGCTGAATCAGGTGGCGCCGCAGCATGCCGCCGGGAGCATACCCGATACCGAGCTCATTGATGAGTTTGGGATCAAATAAACCTCGGCTGTGGAGGTAGTCCAAGGCATTGCTGTGCCGGTGGAGTTGGCACTGGTAAAACTCAACCGCATCCCGAAGAACATTATCTTCGGCAGGTTCAGGTATGCCGAGTTCCTGGGTTAGATGAGTGAGAGCTCCATGAAACGAGAGCTTGAGGGAAAGCTGGACAAAGCGAATGAGGTCGCCGCCGCGGCCGCAGCCGTGGCAGTAAAAGACATCCTTGGCTGCATTGACATAGAACGAGGCATGAGTCTCGCGGTGCAAAGGACAGAATCCCACGAATTCGTTCCGGGAACCAACCGGCCGGGCGACCCAATGGTGCCTTCGCAGGTAGTCCAGCAACGGCAAGTGCTGTTTGAGTTGTTCCAGATTTTTGCGCATCGGGCGGTTTCCGCTCCCAGGCCCAAGGGTAGGGGCAATCCGCCTTAATTCCCAGCCGAGGATGGTGGGGGAGCGGGCGGAAAAACATTAAATCCGCAAGGGCAGCAGGATTCGCATGCACAGGCTCCGCAAGCGGTGCTTTTGATTCCCCGGGGAGCCCATTGCCGACTGCAGGGTTTTGCGGAGGAAAGGGAATGGCATCTGCGGGGGCGTCGTCAATGGCAACTCCACTGGTCTGGGTGAAAAATCTTCCTCGAGTTCCGGCAGGTCGATAGCTTGAAACCAACGGCGCAGTGTCGAAACGGCGGGAATCCAATCGGGATCTTTGACCAGAGGCGCCGCCATGTCCAAGGAGCAGTGCTCGCCAAAATAAAGCTCAAGTGCCTGGCTCCGTGTGATCAGGCTGTAATGACTATAGGGTGGCGACAAAAGGGGAAGAAACGTGAAGGTCTTTCCGCAAAGCTTGCAGATGCCGCGACGAATCCGGATCCAGTCGTGATGTTCGTCATGGGCTTGTTTGTATCGTCGGCCATGGCCGATGATGGAATCGTTCGCACACTCCGGACACTGCCGGGCAATATACTCCGCGCCCTCCGCAGCCCAGTCTTATTCCGTGTTGCATCGTTCGAAGGTGCATGGGATAAATAGAATCGTAATGTAGCAAAGGCTCTGCTCCGGACAATGGACCCTGCAAGGCTGTTCGTCTGAGGTGGAGCCTTCCCCTCTCCAGTATGCGAGCCAAAACGGCACCTGAAAGAGAATAACCCACCTCAGTCACAGCCAGCACTACCCATGGTGATCTCACTTCATTTTCCTTCTACAGAGTCTCGATTGGCCGGTAAACTTCGCCAAAATTCCGTGGGGCAGCAAATTCAGGCAGTTAGGCCAAGCGCGGGGAGAGACTCCTGTGTAATATATCCGGGCCCATGATTCCATTTTTCGTTGGCTTCTTGGCCTGCCTCAGCGCATTCTTCCGTTCCCGCTACAACCTCGGCATCGAGATCCTTGCCTTACGTCAGCAGTGCGAGAGTTGCGGAATCCGCGTCGGCTGCGAGGTTTTCGGATTCTTGATCGTGTTGCTCACGCATTTTTCTTTGGCGCGCGTGAGTGATTGCTCCGATGGGTGAAATGATTTCTTGAACAGCTTGTTCCAGAAACACCACGTTGGAAGATTCCGCGAAGAATTGTCGCATTCGCCAGAGGTTGTCGGCAGAAAAACCGCGCATGTCTGGGAACTCGGCCTGCAAGTCGGCGGCAAGGCGATCCACTCCGGCCTCGCCCCAGCCGGCCGTCTGGTTTTTTTTCAACGATGCCTCGGCCGATGTCCAGGTAGAGCAGGAATGTGGGGGAGAGTCCATAAGAAAGGGCTCTTTCCTAGTGGATCGCAAGAGCAAAGAACTCTTTACTATCTTCGACTACCGGGCTGGCTGGCGATTGGCTGTTTTGCGAATTTCGGCCAACGTGCATGTTTGAAGGGACCGTGATTACCGCTTGCGCCGGGCGCTGCGGCGGACGATTTCAACCAGGACGCCCAGGATCGTGATGCGGCTGGCGTGGTGCTTGCGCGGAGAGTGGCGTTTGGTTTCGATCAGGGTGAGGGTGATCTCGTTTCCATGGCGGGAGTAAGTTTTCAGCGTGCCTTCGAGACCGTCAACCAATGCAGCGACGGTATCGCAGTCGTGGCTTTAGAGTCTAATGAATGCCTGCGGATTGCTCCGTTCCTTCTCGGATTTTCCAGGCAATCCTATCACTTGCGGGCCTTTGGCTTGTTGAGTCCCAAAGAACGGCGTACCTCGTCCCCGTTCATGCCGCCTTCGGTTTTGTGCCTCTCCCTGGAGCGATCGATCAAATTCATGAACCTGGGATTGGTGCTCATTTCTATGGTTTCCATGTCGGCATTCTTGAGCGACACCAGGGCTGCGAACGGTCTGCCATTCTTGGTGACTATGATGGGCTGCTTCTTCACCTTGCGCGCGTACTTTTCCAGGGAAGAAGTTGCCGTATCGATTTCCATGACTTTCATAGCTCCAACACCTCTTTTCCGATGCGAACCCGGTTCCGCTCTTTGATGCCAACCGCGAGAATGACGACGATGCATTCCGGTTCCTCTTCTATATCATAGTACACTCGGATGCTCCCAATCCTAAGTTCCCATGGAGCCAGAGGGTTCGGTCGCATCGGCTTTCGATTTCGCGTCTCAACCGCCGGGTCGTGGGCAAGCATGCGGTCAGCCCGATCCAGAACAAGCCGTTGTTCACGCGTAGTCAGCAACCGGAGGTGTTCCACGGCGTCGCGCGAGTATTCGATGCGATACTTCACGATCTTGACTCCAATGCGCCTTCCTGATCACCCCGGCAGGAGCAAGGAATGGGTCAAATTCCAATAATCTCGCCTCGTGGCTGCCGGAAGCGGTGATGATCGAGACATCATAGACTCATCGCCTGCGCTTTGGAACTCTGCGCACGATTTCTACCAGGACTCCTTTTTTGCGGCATTCTAATCGCTTGGCCGTGCTGACCGCAGGCATCTTGTTTATCAGTTGAACCTGCTCCGGGGAGATCAGAGGTAGCCAATTCCAAGCGGCTGGGAGAATCAAGGGGGTTCCGTCCCAGCGCGCAGGAGGTTGAGGTAGGCCTCGTAGCTATAAGATCGGTCCCGGCGGCGGCCCGTGGTTTCGACCAGGATCCGTGCGTCAACGAGCCCGGACACCGCCTTGGTCGCGGTGGGTTTTGTTGTTTTGAGCAGCAAGGACCGGTGTCAGGTCTGGAAAATTCAATTATCGCGCACCCGCTGTGGCAGAAGCCTGGGAAGCCTCCCAGAAAATCTCAAATTTTCCAGGCCTGCCACCACGCTCTGTTGATCTGGTTGAGCATCACGTTGCGGGACCACCCGAGCTGCGCGGTAGCTCGGAGATAGTAGAGGCAGGCAGCGGGATCGGCGACTTTATTCATCAAGAGCCGGTAGTACCCCCAGGGAGTTTCTGCGACAAGCTGCCGCAGAATCTCGGGTTCAGAGCCAGGCCCTTCCAATTTGGCCACAGCTTGTGGCCAAATTGGGGATCCTTGGCCTGACGAGATCATTTTGGCGACAGCCTGTCGCCAAATTGCATCGTCGGAATATAGGAGGTAGAAGCGTTTCATATCCCGCAGGTTGCGGGGAGAAAATCCGGTCGATTGGGGAAACTCAGCCCGCAGATCCGAGGAAAGTCGGTCGATCACCGACTCGCCCCATCCAAGCGCCTGCTGCTTCTCCACGATGCCGCGGCCGATGTCCCAGTAGAGCAGGATCAGGTCACGATTGACTGCTCGAGAAACCGGGGACGCTGCATGGTTTTGCGTCGCGTGGAGGGCGCATTCCCGGAAAGTCGCCCGCAGAACCGGGCAGCGTCCCCAGTTTTTGGGCAGCGTCCCCAGTTTTTTGTATCCACGCGCGTCTGCGCCGCCTCGCTGCGAAACCTGGCGAGAAATGCCGGTGAGACAGGAAAGGCTGCCACGACGCGGGTCGGATCGCGGTATGATGTGAACGATGAAAAACTACCGTAAGCGACTGAACGTTGTAGTATTCGCCGCCCTTGCATTGCTCCTCGCGGGACACGCCTTGAGCCACGGCCAAGGAGCAGGCGCACCGCGGCCGGACGAGTTTGCGCTTGGCCGAAAGGTTCCTGTCGACTCCAGGATCACGACCGGCCAACTCGAGAACGGGCTCCGCTACTGGATTCGGGAAAACCGCGAGCCGAAGAACCGGGCCGATCTCCGGCTGGTCGTCCACGCCGGGTCGGTGCTCGAGGACGAAGACCAGCGGGGGCTGGCCCATCTGGTCGAGCATCTCGCCTTCAACGGATCCAAACATTTCCCGCGGCAGGCCCTGGTCGATTTCATGGAATCGATCGGCATGAGGTTCGGGCCCGACCTCAATGCGTTCACCGGCTTCGACCAGACGGTCTACATGCTGAAGATTCCGATGGATTCCAAGGAAATCCTCGAGAAATCATTTCTCATCCTGGAGGATTGGGCCCACGGGCTGACGTTTGACCCGGCGGCCGTCGACAAGGAACGGGGGATCGTCATCGAGGAGTGGAGGCTCGGCCAGGGCGCCGCCGAACGGATGCGGGCCAAGCAATTCCCTGTGCTGTTCCGGGGATCCCGCTACGCCGAGCGGATGCCCATCGGAACCAAGGAAACCATCGAGACGGCCGGCGCAGAAGCCCTGAAGCGCTTTTATCACACCTGGTACCGCCCCGATCTGATGGCGGTCATTGCGGTGGGGGATTTCGACCGGACCGGGATCCTGGACTTGATCAAAAAACATTTCGCGGGCATCCCCCGGGCAAAAGGAGCGCCGGCCCGGCCGGTATATCCTGTCCCTGACCATAGCGACCTGCTCTTTGCCGTCGCCTCGGACAAGGAGGAGACGAACAGCTCCGTGGCCGTCTACCACAAGCTGCCCGTCGCCGACCAGAACACGGTCGCAGCCTACCGGCGGATGCTGGTCGAACGGCTCTTCGACGCCATGCTCAACGCCCGGTTCGCCGAAATCGCCCAGAAGCCCGGCGCACCGTTCCTCGAAGCCGCCTCGAGCAAAGGGCTACTGGTTGAGTCGAAGGAAGTCTACGCGCTATCGGCGCTCGTTCCCGAAGGAGGCATCGCGCGGGGCTTGCAGGCTCTTTATGCCGAGGGGGAGCGGGTGGGGCGCTTCGGTTTCACCGAAACAGAACTCGAGCGCCAGAAGAGCGAGATGCTCCGGGCCTTCGAACGGGCCTTCACGGAGCGCGCGACCGAAGATTCCGGCGACCTGGCCGAGGAGTTCACCCGCAGCTTCCTCGAGGGGGAGCCGACCCCGGGAATCGCCTGGGAGTACGAGGCGCACAAGCGTTTTATGCCGGAGATCACGCTCGAAGAAATCAACAGGCTGGCCAAGGATTGGATGACGGGGCCGAATCGTGTCGTGGTGGTCAACGCTCCTGAAAAGGCGGGAGTCCCGGTCCCGACCGGTGCGGAACTCGCCTCAGTCCTCGCGAGTGTCCAAACAGAGGAACTGTCCGCCTACAAGGACACGACGACCGACAAGCCTCTCCTTCCTGAGATGCCGGAATCCGGCAGTATCGTCTCGACCAGGGCGCGACCCGAGATCGGCGTCACGGAGTGGACGCTCTCGAACGGCGCGCGGGTCGTACTCAAGCCCACGCACTTCAAAGAGGACGAGATTCTCATGCGGGCTACGAGCCCGGGAGGGATTTCGCTTGCCGCAGACGAAAACCTCATTCCGGCCAACACCGCCAGCCAAGTCGTGTCAGCCGGCGGGCTTGGCGCATTCAGCGCCCTCGACCTCGAGAAAAAGCTGGCCGGGAAGACTGTCTTCGTCAGGCCCACGATCGATGAGCTTGACGAGGGGCTTTCGGGGAGCGCGTCTCCGCGGGACGCGGAAACCCTCTTCCAGATGATCTACCTCACGTTTACGGCGCCGCGGCCCGACCCTGGCGTGTTCGAGGTCATGAAAGCGCAGCTCAAGGCTTTTCTGGAGAATCGGACGAAGAGCCCGGAAGTCGTCTTTTCCGACACCCTGCGGACAACGATGCAGCGGGACCAGCCCCGGTTCAGGCCGATGACCGTCGACGAGATCCCCAAAATGGACCTCGATAAATCCTTCGCCTTTTACCGTGACCGGTTTGCCGATGCGAGCGACTTCACGTTCGTCTTCGTCGGGAACCTGGACCTGGAAGCGATCAGGCCGCTGGTGTGCCGATACCTGGCCAGCCTGCCTTCCCTGCGCCGCACGGAGACCTGGAAGGACTGGCGGGTACCGACGCCCGAAGGGGTCGTGAAGCGGACCGTCGAGATGGGCATCGAATCAAAGAGCATGACGGCTGTAGTGTTCTCCGGCCCCTTCCGCTACACCCTGGAAAACCGTAACGCCATCGGGGCCGCGAGCCAGGTGCTCGAAACCCGGCTGCGGAAGCTGCTGCGGGAGAAGCTGAGCGGGACCTATAACGTCAGCGTCGAGCCGTCCGTGAGCAAGATTCCGCAGGAGGAGTTCCGCGTGAGCATCGAACTTGGCGCCGACCCGAAACGAATCGACGAGCTGAGCCGGGCCATCTTTGAGGAGATCGGCCGGCTCCAGTCCGACGGCCCGGACGCACAGGAAGTCAAGGAGGTCCGGACGGCGGAGTCGCGCGATTACGAAACCAGCAGCCGGGAGAACGGCTGGTGGCTGTCCCAGCTCGCCGAGCAGTACATGCTCGGGGAAGACCCGGCGGAGGTGCTGCGCATTCCTGCGGCCCTCGACCTCATCACGAAAGACGTGGTCCGGGAAGCGGCCCGGACGTACTTCAACACCAAACGTTACGTCCAGGTCACGCTATACCCCGAAAAAAAGTAATGAAATCGGTGCCAGGCGACTATATTCCCATTTTGCCAGGAAATTGGGAAACCGGGGACGCTGATCAGTTTTTCCACTCTGATTCCCGCCACAACTGGCGAACGGGGGCGGCCGCGCAAACGAAGTTCCTCCGCAATTTTAATGGCGAGCGCAATCGGGCTCTATCCGTGTTCTCAAGAACCTGGCGAAATGCGCAGGCCGTGATGTGTCCAGCAAAACCGGTCAGCGTCCCCAGTTTTCTCCAGTTTTCTGTGTTGCGCTGGACGATTTCGACCGGACCTCCCATGATCGCAATCCGGCTCGCGTGAAACATGCGGGGGAAATGGCGCTTTGTCTCGATTGGGGTGAGAGTGATCTCGTCGCCCTTGCGGGAATAGATCTTCATGGTGCTTTCGAAGCCGTCGACCAGCGCTGCCACGATGTCTCCGTCGCGCGGCTGCAGAGCGTAGTCCATCAGAACGATTGTCAGCAGCGCCTGAAAAGGGGTCCACTATCAGCGGAACAAAAGGGAACCATCTTATGGAGATAAAATCTGCGGGGATAGGGATGGGGTTTCGAATTCTAAACCAGCGATTCCTTAAGAATCGTAGCCGGGGCCACCATGCGACCCGCACTCTTTCCACAGCTTTTCCCAATTCCAGATCCCGCACGCCACCTCGTTCGGCAACGGGAATCCGAGCTGATGCGCGAGCATACACACCTGCCCGCGATGGTGGGCTTCGTGAGAAAGCATGTAGCACAGCATTTCCAGGCCAACCGGCCAAGGCTGAGCCCAGCCGTCTCTGCGAAACTTCTCGACGCGGCCCCCACAACCGCCGAGCGCTTCGGCGAGCATCTCCGCGCAGCGAGCGGCGCTCTGGGCCAATCCCGCACGGGCCTGCTGCGGCGTGCAGCGCGCGCGGTTGAGCTGTCGTGGAACCCTCAGGTGCGGAGCTGTAAGCCTGACCCACTTGGAGCGGACATTGTGCATGTGAGTGAAGATCGCCGCAATGGTGCGGACCTTGCCGGGCGGTTTGGCTCTCCAGGCGGCAGGGTCAAGATGTTCGATAAGAATCTGGTTCATGCGATCATTGGCGGCAAAGATCCGGACTGCGGCTCGGCCGAGTTGAGTGCGAACCTTGTGTTGACGCGTGGTCACGGCTCCATCCTCCTTGACCTATAGTACGTCCGGGGCGTTAGCCACCCGGAAGCTATCCACTGAAGGGCGCGCTTCAAGCGCTGCCTCATGAGTTCGATCTCCGGCTTGGGCGTGGCGATCCCCTTTGTGGATCCGATCACCTTTCATGCTGCCGGGGCGGATTTCCGCGGTGAGAGCCACCGGGTCAAATTACTACCGGATGCGCCGAGCGCAAGTAGCGTCCGGACCAGGAGGTCGAGGGATACCGAGGCTTCACCGGCTTCCATCTTCGCAACCCGTGACTGGCTTGACTTGATGGTCCTGGCTAGGTCTGACTGAGTCATTTGGCGACGCAACCTCTGGTTGCGAAGGCTCTCCGCAAGCCTGAGCTTGATCTCAATGTAGGCCTCCTCCTGAAAGGAGAGTCCGAGAAACTCCTTCGCGCTCCCAACTTGCCATCCTTTGGCCTCAAGGCGCTTTCTTTTGTTGCTATGCATCGTCATACTCCCGCAATCTCCTTTTCGACCGGGCGACTACCGATTGCGGCGTGGTCCGGGATTTCTTTCTGAAGACATCCGCGATCACAATCGCATCGGGATCAACGCGGTAGATGATGTGCTACGTCGCATCGATGTTGAAGATCCTCAATTCGTGACACCGTTCGCCGATGGCCGGCATCGGTCTCGAGTGCGGCATTTCCAGGCTCTGGCCCTTTTGCAGTTTCCTGAGCAGGTACTTCTTGCCGCGCAGGAATCCGTCTTCGGCGTCGCTCAGATGCCTCCCAACCTGGCACATCAAGAATTCGTCGGGATTCGCGGTACAGCCCCCCCCCCGAGTGCACCCGACGCGTCGCCAATTCCATGACAAAGAGCAGGTAGCAGGTGACCAGCCCGCTCTTGGTCCAAACTTCGATCGTGGTGAAGTCTACGGAGGCCAGCACATCCCAGTGGGTTTTGAGAAAACTCGTCCATGTTGACTGCGATTGATCCAGCCCGCGAGGATCAGGAGCAAGAACTGCCACGGCTGAAACTGCGATTTCATGTTCCTCCGGATGCGCGCTTAAGATCCGCAGCATCCGGGATCGTTAGTCCTTTGTCAAGCGTCGACCACGGAGGTATGCGTATCCGTGTCAAGTTATGTCTCTACAGCTGTTTGCCGCTCGGCTGAATTTCTTTACCTTACGGGTGTGTCCGCTCTTTGATATCGTCCTTTAGTAAAGGACACGCAATTATAAAGGACAATCGTGGCATTGACTCTTGTGTGCTTTCTTACGCCTCTATCGAATAGAAATCACTTCTTGAATCCGAGGGCTGCCGTACTCAGAAGCGCCGGTAATGACATGCAGGTTCGGAAGAATATCGACCTTGCCACCACCGTGCGTATGGCCGCAGAGAACGGTCAGATTATTATCAGGTCTGGCCATCATTTCGCGTTGCAGCACTTCCCCTACGGCTTTGCACGAGAAATGGGGCAGGGCTTCGTCGTCCGAAATTTGGCCTTCGTGCCAGCAGGATTCACGGAAAGGCGGCACGTGCGTGAGAAGAATGACCGACGGAAACCGCTTCAACGCTTTGGGCAAAACCCGTGCGAAGTGATCAGCAGATGCGTCACCCATCTCGCGCAATTTTTTGAACCGATCGGGACGGGACAATCCAACGAATTCTCTAATCAGCAGGTAATCGTTGAGAAGCACGTTCGACTGGGCACCTTTGCCGAACCTGCCGTCTGCCCAGGAATCATGTCCAACCAAGCCCGTTTCTGGCGTTAGCTCAATCGCATCTTCTGCAGAAAGCCAGCGCAGAAGCGAGGAGGAACCACATAGCTTCACAATCGAGGCCTGAACTTGTGAAATTTGCCCTTGATAGAAGTCGTGGTTCCCCAGTACAAAATAAATAGGTCTTTGCAGTGAACGCTCCAGGTAATGCAAATAATCAGCTACGCTGGGAGCTTCCCCGATATCCCCTCCCAAGAGAACCGCATCCGGAGCGGCATCCAAAATCGCCCGACAAAAACTCCCGAGATGATGGTTAGAAGCGAAATTCAGGTGGATATCTGTTATCCAAACAAGTCGTTTCATGCAGTCCACGGCCATGTAATAGGGGAACGTCCCTTGTTTTCTTGTTTTACAGTTGCGGGCGACCCAGCCGGGTATCCATACCGCAAGAAACGTGTTTTCGACAAGTGCCCGTTATGGCGCCGAACAAGAGGCGGGACGGTGACGAGTGTCACTTCTCTCGCGACTTGAACGCCGAGCGCAGCTTGTCGGCGAGTGTCCCGAAGCCCTCGGCGGGAGGAGCCTTGCGTTCCGACCACTCGCGCACTTCCTCGGCCTCGCGCGCTTCCATGACCGCCTTCGCGCTCAGGCGTATGCGCCGGCCTGAAGGATCGGCTTCCAGCACGATGACCTCGACGTCCGCCCCGACCGGAAAGGCTCGCTGGACATCGCCTTCCTTCGCGATACCGGTTTCGCTCAATGGAATGAGACCGGTGCGTCCGGGGGCCAGGAAGACGAACACGCCGAATTTCTCGTATCGCTCGACCTTTCCCGTCAGGCGCGCGCCCGGAACGATGCCAAGCCGGGCTCCCGTAAACCCCTCGGCCCGCGCCGAGCCTTCCTGAACGAGCGCCACGCCGATCCGTTTCTGCTCGAGGTCGATGCTTAGAATCTCGAATGTGCCCGTCATCCCTGGAGCGACTTGGTCCGACCAGCCTCCCGATCGTCCGGTCGGCGCGAACGTGGAAGCATGGGCCAGCGCTTCGATGCCCGGCTCGAGCTCCACGAACGCGCCGAACTCCGCGACGCGCGTGACGCGGCCAGGCCGCACTTGGCCTACT
>Ga0187882_1000678_pt1 | contig 36994 bp, 26 predicted proteins | sample June2016WEW_19_1_3_FD_132991 | JGI IMG/M metagenome (GOLD analysis project Ga0187882, IMG submission 132991) | Peatland microbial communities from SPRUCE experiment site at the Marcell Experimental Forest, Minnesota, USA - June2016WEW_19_150 | ecosystem: Environmental > Terrestrial > Soil >... | reverse complement strand
GTCCCCATCGCGGTTCGCGAGCGACGTCCACAACGGGAGTGAGCGCCTGATGGGTTCCGCGGACCCGCGCTTCTTCGGCAGTCATCTCGAACAAACGGCGGACAAGGTCGGGATCAAAGGTAGCGCCGAGTCCGATCGGCTGGGAGAAACTCGTGCCGTCGATGGCCGCGTGGCCGTGTAGGCACTCTTCGTGGAAGATTACAGGAATACCTAGCCGGCTGTTTTCGACAAAAAACTTCTGGATGGCGTTGGTAAGCTCAGCCATTTCTCTGGCATTCCTGCCGCCGCCCGCATCGCTGGGCCGTCCCACCTGGCCAATCCCAGTGCCCTCCTTGAAATGCTCTTGTGCCTTCTTCAGGTCGAAGTGTCCCTTCTCATCCACCAGAGTGCTGCTCTTTTGTTGCCAGACGCAAAGCATCTGTGCGGCTTTTTCTTTCAAGGTCATGCGCGAAAGGAGATCCTTCACGCGACGCTCGACGGAGAGCATTGGATTCAGGTACGCCGGTTTGCTTGATTTCATATGTGTACCTCAGGAAAAGTCGGTCCCTGTTACTGGATCTCTTTTGGATTGTACTCAAACCAATCAAAATCCGCCGGGTTCTTGTTTTTCTGCCCGTTGCCGGTTGCGTACATCCCTATGTACACTCCTGTAAAACCGCCAATTCGTTCTGAAGAAAGATCGATTGTCAGCGCTTTACCCATGCTCTTGGAAATGCCGGTCGCCGCCTTATAGAAGAACTCATAAAATGAAGGAGACGCTTGTACCGACAATACGACTGCTCCACTGCCGGCCACCTCTTGATCAATGGCAGAGACCGTTTTGCCATCAAGGACCTTTCTTAAGAAGACCCGTCGAACTCCCTGACGCTGAGTTATTCCGATTTCGTAGTGATTGTTTTCATTGCCCCGCACGACCAATCCGGCTTCTTCATTGTCGCCCCTGGGATTGAACTCAAGCCGGGTGGAAGCGTTGCAGATGAATTGAGTCTGGCGTCGTCCCACAAAGGCGGGCGAATCCCGGTCATTCATGGTTGTCGCTGAGCCTTTGAGGCGCAAAAACCCCGGACGCTCCGCGAGCGAAAAATCAGCCTGGTGCGGATTTCTAAGGAAATTCCAGGCAAACCCGAGGTGATCACCATCAACATTGTCTCTGGCCGGTTCTTCCTTCCAGAGATGCTGAGGCAATTGAGGGGCGCGCATCGCAGATGCCAACGTGCCATTTACACCGACAATCGGCCATCCCTCGTGAGTCCAGGTGACCGGCGCCAGAAAAGTCTCGCGGCCCAGATGATGGTACTTTCCGCCCTGGGGCCGGATTCCCAGGCATACCATCCACCAACCGTCGGGAGTTTCTATCATATCTGCGTGACCAAGGGCCTGAAACGGACTGTCGGGAAAGTTGCGGTGGCTGAGGATGGGATTGTTCGGATCGGGTGCGAATGGACCCCATGGGGAGTCGCCGCGAGCAATCGTCACCATGTGCTCATAAGAAGTTCCGCCCTCAGCAATCATGAGGAAGTACTTGCCGTTGACTTTGTATAGATGAGGCCCCTCAGGCCAAATCCCGCCGGTGCCCCGCCAGATTTCCCTCAGGGGACCTTCAAGCCGACCTGTGCTGAGGTCGATCTTTGTCTGAGCAATATAGCCGTCGCCCATTCCTTGATGGCGCGTGTAATAGACTGCACCGTCCTCATCGAAAAACAGCGACGGGTCGATACCCTCACGGTCCAGCCAAACAGGTTCTGACCAAGACCCCGCCGGGTCCTTGGCGGTGACATAAAAATTGCCGCCGCCATCCACGTTTGTGGTCACCATATAAAACGTGCCGTTGTGATAACGCAGCGTCGGCGCGTAGATGCCGCCTGAAGCTCGGACTTTGTCGAGCGGCAACTGACTTACCCGAGTCAGGCAATATCCTATTTGGTGCCAGTGTATCAAATCCCTGCTATGAAAGATGGGAACGCCGGGGAAGAACTCAAAGGAACTGTGCACGGTGTAATAATCATCACCAACACGGCAGATGCTGGGGTCAGGGTAAAACCCTGGGATGATCGGATTCTGAAAAGTCGCGGGCTGGCGCTGGGGAACCGCGGAAGCCAAAGCGCAAATGAAAGCAATCGGTATCCAAGACTTCATATTCGTCGGGCACCCAACTAAGATGTGCTTTCAATCCGAAGTGCTGCCCTTCGAGGACACGCTTAACGCAACGGTAAACATGCTGCGAATCAGGCATGCTTGAACTGCTTGCGCCGTTCGGCCAGTTCATCCTGGATCTGAAGGTTCAACTTCTTATTGATCGGATAGCTGAACAGGCAAGCCAGCACGATCAGGAAGCAAATGGCCGGGAAAATGCTGATCGTCATGCGAATCCCGAGCAAGGCCGTAGGTGTTTGAGCCACGTTTGGCTTGTAGCCATATCCCGACAGCACCCAGCCGGCAATGGCGACCCCCAGGCTCAAGCCGGCCTTGAGGGCGAACATGATGGTAGCGTAAACCAAGCCAGTCGTGCGGCGCCCGGTCTTCCGTTCCGCATAGTCGACCACGTCGGCAAACATGGCCCAGAGGAGCGGAATCGTAGTGCCATAGCTCAGGGCGCGAAGGAATTCTAGAACGAGCGTGGCGCCTATGGCATTCGCCGGGAGCAGGATGAATAGTGCCATAAATATCGTAGCGAGAAAAAATCCCACGAGCGCGACAGCTTTCTTGCCGAAACGGATGGATAGGAACGTCGAGGACAATACGCCAATGACCAGGACAAGCTGGCTGAACATATTGAACAGGCTGAATCCGACCGAGGACACATTGCTCCTCTGAGCGTCGACGATCAGGCCGAACGTGTTCATCAGGTAATGCCACAGCCCGCCGCCCTTGATGTTGGTCAGCCCGAGGGTCTGAAGGACCTGGAATAGACTGTCCTTGTTCACGTAATACTGAAAATAGTAGAAAGTCGCACCACTTCTCATGGCAACGTATGTGAAGTGAGCCAGGGTAAGCACAAACATTGCGATCCAGGGTCCGGTCCTGAGCAGGCCGCCGAAATCCTGCCTGGCGGTTGCCTTCTGCTGTGGATCGGGCTGGATGCGTTCGCGGGTGGAGAGGAACGTGATGATAAAAAGTATGACGCAGACAATTGCCCATAGTCCAATTGTCATCTGCCAGCCCTTGGCGCGGTCGCCATGTCCGAACTTGGCAATCAAGGGCATCGTGAAGCCTCCCACGATGAGCTGAGCGAGCAATGCCGATACAAATCGGTATGACGAGAGGCTCGTGCGTTCGTTGACGTCGCCGGTCATTACGCCGGTCAGCGCCGAATAGGGGGTGTTGTTGGCCGAATAAAGCGTCATCAGCAGGATATTCGTCAGGCACGCATAAATCACTTTTTCTGTCATTCCCACATTGGGAACCGAGTAGGCCAGGATCATGGCCACGCCCCATGGAACAGCCGTCCACAGTATCCAGGGGCGGAACTTCCCCCAACGCGTGTTGGTGCGATCGGCCAGGATGCCCATCATTGGGTCGAACAAAGCGTCCCAGAACCTCCCTACCAGCAGCAGCGTGCCCGCCACCGCAGCAGTAATCCCCAATGTGTCCGTGTAATAATTCAACTGGAAAAGAATCATCGTCATGAAGACAAAGTTCGCGGCGGCGTCTCCCAGGCTGTAGCCGATCTTCTCTCTGGCGGATAGTTTCTGTGATTCTGGTTTCATTCATGGCTCCTTGCGGATTTCGATGAAGTCGAGGGCTGCGGTTTCGCCGCCATCAGGCAATCCCTCGATACGAATCTGATCGCCCGGCCGCAGGGCGATACCGGGGATAGTGCGCCGCATCGAGGAGGAACCATCGATCTTTTGAGTAGGCAAGTGTTCCGAAGCCGACCATTCATCGAGGATCTGATTCCCGACCAGGAGGCGATAATGAGCGGCGCCGTTATTCTGATCGAAGTACTGTACATTGAGTGTGTACCATCCTGGGGCCCCATCGTATTGGAAGCTGGCCGAGCAGCGCGCGGCGCGGCACTCGATGGCTTTGCCTCCTGAAGCGGCTTCCCACGGCGTGACTTCGGTGACAACGTAGCCTTCCAGCTTCATCCCTTCGGCCTCGTACCGTCCGGGATAATGACCGACCCTGCCCTTAGCATCCGAGATGCCGGAGGTCCGAAAAAACCAATTCGCAACAGCATCCCGCCAAACCATGGCCTGGCCGGCCTGATATTCAAGTTGCTCCAGGATTTCTTTATACCGCTGACCGTCAACGAGCGTCGCGAGCGATTTCCACTCGTGCACAAACTCCTCGACCGCCGTTGCACCTTCGTAATGTGAGTCGTAGATGTACTGGATCACGGTCTTGCCTGAGTGAAGCTTGTATGTGTAAGGCACGTGGTGGAAGAACAGGACCAGATCATCAGGACACGTCTCGAGCGACTCGTATGTGCGGGCAACAGCCGGGCGATATTGACCGGTAAAACCGGTCCCAGTGGTCACGGTCCGATCCATCCCGACACCTTTCTCGTCGGCACGGTGCCACTGGCCCCAGCCGTTTCGCTCCGAAGCTTCCACAGCCACCCCGTAGTGATTTCCAGTGATGTCGGTCAATGTCTGCAGGCCCAAGGGTCCGGTATAGTTTTCGTAGACGCGCCACGATTGGAGCTGCATCCCGGAGATGGTTTGCACCACCTTCGGGTTGCTCCCGAATGTGAGGCGCGTCCATTCCTCCGTGATGCGTTGCGCGCTCAAGCCGGGATCCCATGCCAGGCGCCCGAAGCCGTAGAGATTTGCCTGAGAAAGATGGTTTCCCAGCCAGTTTTCATCCAATCCCACATTGGCGACTCCGACGAAGCCCCCGGCAGGCCGGTTGAACACTCTTCCTGCCGCGAGCGCCTTCACGGGTGTGGTGTCGTCCCGCGCGCGCATGTCGAAATCGAGGATCTCTTTCCACATGGGGACCAGGTACACGAGATGCCGCGCCTGGCCTGTATATTCCTGTGTGATTTGTAATTCGATTGCCTGGTTGGTCTTTTCAAGAGTGCCGAAAAGAGGCGACACGGGTTCCCGCACTTGAAAGTCGATGGGACCGTTTTTGATTTGAATCACGACATTGTCGTCGAACTGGCCGTCCAGGGGCTGGAAGTTATCATAAGCCGCGCGCGCCCGGTCGTTCTTCGGGTTACTCCAGTCCATGTGGTGATCGTAGACAAAGCCACGGTAGAAAATGATGCCGCCATGCGGCTTGAGCGCGCGCGCGACGACGTTGGCTGCGTCCGCATGCGTTCGGCCGTAAGCCGACGGACCTACCCTGCCCTCGGAATCTGCTTTGATAACCAGGCCGCCCAAGTCTGGAATGATGCGGTAGAGTTCCTCCACCTTTGCTTGCCACCACGCGATCACCCGGGGATCGAGCGGATCAAAGGTCTCAAGCCCTCCGAGTGTTTTGGGGCTGCCGAAATCCACCGACAGTGCCACGCGTACGCCCCAGGGGCGCAATGCGTCAGCGATGCGGGCCGCCTCAGTGATAAAATCCGGCGCCAGGATACGCGGATCAGAGTTGACATTGTTGATGGCACACCCGTTGATGCCGAGCGACGCCAGAAGGCGGCCATAGTCCGAGACCCGGCTCAGATCTTCGCGGGCATGGCCATTCTCCCAGAAGATGGAGCTCCCGCCATAACCGCGCTCGATCGAACCATCGAGGTTGTCCCATTGATTGACCCATCGGATAGGTGCATAGGGGGACTGCTTTTCATCCAGGTTTTCGATCGGCTCACCAAGGCCGATCTTTCGAAGCAACGCGAACGCGCCATACAGCACTCCGCGATCGTTTTCTGCCGCGACGATCAGGTGGCGCCGCCCGCCCGCGGTTACAGTCTTCAGCCAGAAGCCGTCCTGGCCGAGGCTGGCGGCGAGTTGAAACTGCGGGAGAGCCTGTCGAAGCGCGGCCAGGGTTCCCAACACGAGGGTGCTTTCCCCGGGGAGTCGTGGCTCCGCTCGTAGTGTCCGTCCAAGCATCCCGCGGACTCCCCAAATCAACTCCTGTCCGGCCCGCTGCGTGACCGCCGAATTGTTCACCTCGAGGATGACCGCGGGCACGGTTTCCCGATATTGCCGAACTGCGGCATCATCCAGCGCGGCATATCTCAGCCATGCGTTGGATCCTGTCTCCGCCCGAAGACTTCCGGCTGCGAGCAATCCCCACAGCACACAGAGCCTCGGCAGCATAGCCTCTCCTATGAATTGACTCCTGAAGCGAGATATCCTCCATCCACCGCAATGCACTGGCCGGTCAGAAAACTGGCGCCGTCGGATGCCAGCAGAACCGCCACACCCACCAGTTCTTCCGGATTGCCGTAGCGCCTCATCGGCGTGCGTACCAGGATTTCCTGGCCGCGGAGGGTATCGACCACAATTTCCCTGTTCAACTCTGATGGAAAAACGCCAGGGGCTATGGCGTTGACAGAAATGCCGTCGCGCGCCCACTCGCAGGCAAGGCTTCGAGTGAGAGAGAGGAGTGCGGACTTGGCCGCGCAGTATGCGGCGACTTCGTGAAACGCCAGGAAAGAACCCAGCGAGGCGATGTTGATGATACGCCCCCGGCCACTCTCACGCAGCGGAATGTAAAAGGACTGGCAAGCACGCAACACTCCGTTCAGGTTAAGATTGATGAGGGCCTGCCATTGCTCCTCTCCCACCGTTGCCGTAGGCTGCTTGAAGGTGCTGCCGGCGGCGTTTACCAGAATATCTACTCTGCCCAGGCGGTCCAACACGGTATCGCGCAGCGCATCAAGCGACTGCCTGTCCGTCACATCTGCCGTATGGCCAAGGGTGCGCCCTCCCACCGCTTCAATGTCCCGGCACACTTCTGCAATGCGATCGGGCCGGCGGCCCGTCGGCACGACGTTGGCGCCATGTTCCGCCAGGCCCAGCGCAAGCGCGCGGCCAATCCCGGACGTGCTGCCGATCACAACAGCTACACGATTGGTCAGATCCAGACAGTTTCTCATGTTAAACGGGAATTGCTGGCAGCCGGTCGTCGTTTGGATCGGCCCAGCGATCGTTGGGGATAATCGGAGTCCATCCGGGACGCGCGGGATCCCTATCATAAGGGTAGCTCCCAAGCCGCCTGAAAAGTTCGCCATACTCCTGGAGCTTGTCACGGTCGAGCCTCACTCCGAGGCCCGGCTTCTCCGGCACCCGAATCGCTCCATTTTCATAACGCATCAATCCGCCTTCGATAATGTCGTCCGTCAAATGGTGATAATGGGCATCGGCGGCGAATGAGAGATTCGGAATAACCGCTCCGAGATGGAGCATCGTGGCCAACTGGATCCCCAGCTCGCCGGAGGAATGCACCGCAACACCCAGCTGAAACGTTTCACAGACCGCGGCTGCTTTCACGCAGGCACGGATGCCGCCCCAGAAGGTCGTGTCCAGAAGGATCACGTCCACGGCCGGCTGTAATACATTGGCGGCAAGTTGCTCGAAGTTGACCACCGCGGTATTGGTGGCGAGCGGAATCCGCACCATCTGCCGGGTGCGCCGCAGGCCGTTGAGACCGAACACGGGATCTTCCAGATAGTCGTTTCGCAACCCCTCGATGGCTTGGCCGAAACGGATGGACTGTTCGGTCGACCAGACCGCATTCGGGTCGAAACGCAGGGAGTCATGAGGAAAGGCTGCCGAGAGCGCCCGATACGCTTCTAGCTCGTAATCAGGGTGAAAGACGCCGCCTTTGAGCTTATGAGTCTTGAAGCCGCAGCGCTGTTTCAGCGCACGCGTGTACTCCACAAGTTGATCGAGGGAACGCACCTCGCCGCGGCCGGTTTTGGGATGCGGATAGCGAAAGAAGCAATAGGAGGCAAACGGTACCCTGTCACGCAGGCGCCCCCCGAGGATTTCGCACACGGGGACACCCCATGCCTGCCCGAGGATATCCATGCATGCAAATTCCAATGCGGCTAGGATCTGCGTACGGTTGTTGTAAAGCGAGGCTGTCGGGTTGGCAATAAGGAATCGCATCTCCTCAATGCGTGCCGGATCATGTCCCAACAGATACGATTTCAGGGCCAGAATCGCCGCCTCGGCAGATTCTCCGCCTCCACCCATCTCCCCGAGGCCAATCAGGCCATTGTCTGTTTCCAGTTCGACGATAGTGCGAACCAAGCGGCCCCAGTGGCAGCCATTCGCATGCCTGAGAGGAGCTTCCAGCGGTACCGTGACGGTGGTGGCCCGGATATCGCGGATTTTCATAATTAGTTTAATACTACAACAATATCCCGCGAAAACCGCAACACTATCTGAGGTTCGCATTGGCATCCGGTTGTGCGTTCCGGTTTTCAAACAAGGCTAAAAAGTTACTACGCGGCAGTGCCGCAAAGTGCAGGGAATCAGAGGAAGGAAGAGGCGGCGAAATGTTTCTGCAAGACCAGGGCTACCGTGCCTCGGAGGCGAGCCGTCTCGCCATCGTGAGCCGGCTGAATTCGCGGAACCCCGCCGGGCAGAGGGTATGCCGTGACTTCCTTTTCAATGGCCGGCCCGAAGCGATGCCAGGCACGCGTAATCTCGCCGACGATGATAATTGCAGCAGGGGCAAACCCGGTCGCCAGCATGCGCAATCCGCGACCAAGGTAGCGCGCCTGGGTGTCCAGGGCCTTGACCGCCTTTACATCTCCCTGATCTGCCAGAGCCAGCAACTCGAGGAACGTGGGACCATTCTTGGTTTCATTCGATTGGTGGTAATAGCGAAGGGCGGCGCGATTGGAAGCCAGCGTCTCCCAGCAACCCCGGTTCCCACAGCCGCATAAAGGACCTCCCACTTCCATAGTCATGTGCCCGAATTCACCGGCCATTCCATGCGGGCCTCTGACCAACTGGCCGTTCATAAACAATCCCGTCCCGATCCCTTCGGATACGGTAACGACAACAAGATCGCGCGCACTGTCGTTGTGGCCAAACCAGGCTTCCGCCAGGACGCATGCGTTGGCGGCGTTCTCGAGTTCCACCTCCAGCCCGGTCGCACGGGAGAGGGGCGTTTTTATGTCGATGCTGCGCCAGTGGAGGTTGGGAGCAAAGCATAGCTTCTGAGATTTCGAATCGATCCGCCCCGGCAGGCTGACGCCGATGCCCTCGAAGGACATTCCAGGCCGCGAGCGAATGAGTTGCTTCAAGCGATCCGCCAGTTGTTTGACGGCTTTCCTTGAATCCGGAGGAGTCGGAAGGAATTCCTGGGAATCGAAACGGGCATTGATGTCGGCAATGGCGATGATAGTCCCGGAAGGGCGGATATCAATTCCGATAATTGCGCGCTTGGTATTGAGCTTCAGATAAATCGGGCGGCGGCCCCGTGGCAACCGCCCTACTGATCCCTTGACGACCCAACCTTCCTTGATCAAGTGGTCCGCTATTGCAGAGACCGTGCTCCGCTGCAGTCCAGAAGACCTGGCAAGCTCGGCGCGAGAGATAGGTTGACGGCTGCGGATGAGGTTCAGCAGAATCCGGCGATTGATATCACGGGCCGTTTCACTCGAGGCGGATTGTACGTTACTGAGATCGATTTTCCTCATTGCATCAGGGCCGCATGATATACCCAGGAACAATTCCGGGTCAATTGCCATCGGACAGATTCTGTGATCCGACGGTTCTGATTGATTAGAGTTGACAAATGTTTTGAAGCGTTGATATAGTTGCGGACCGCAACAAAATTCACAGCTCTTCCCACAGACAGTGGGGCCAATTGCAGAACGACGCCGGAAGCAGTTAATAAACTGCCGATGTCAAGATTGATGCTGTTCAAAAAATGACCAGAGTTTCGCATTGAGCGGTCCGGCTGAGCCGCGCCGAGGATGAGGCCGGCAGGCGACTATGGCCGCACGATGCAGACTTTGATCAACGCTGAAACAGCTTGGTGTGTACCTGAATCAAGGTTGTTTAGGTCTCGATGCAAGGGTAGCTGGAAGGATACCTGGATCAGCCAGCCGCTCGACAAGCGGACAGAACATGGAGGCAAATATGCAGTTTCAAGCGCATAAGAAGCAAAAAATGCAGTTCTGCCGATATGCGGCAACTTGTCTGGCCGTGCTGGCTGGCTTTCTGATGTTGTCAGCCGCGGCTCAGGCTCAGATACTTTATGGATCGCTCACGGGAGCGGTCACTGACCCAAGTAAGGCCATCGTGCCCGGCGCTAGTGTCGAAGCCCTGAACGTCGGCACGGGGGTTGCCAAGCAGGCGACGACGGATGAACGCGGCGTCTTTCTGTTTACCGATCTGCTGCCGGGCATCTACCGGGTGACGATTTCGGCGCCGAGTTTTAGCCGGGTTGTAACCGAGAATGTCAACGTGGCGGCAAACACAGTGAGGCGCGTCGATGTTCAATTGCAGTTGGCCAAGACGAACGAGGCGATCACGGTGGAGGCGGGGACTGCGACGCTCCAGACCGACCGGGCCGACGTATCCACACAACTGGCAGCTACGCAACTCGCGACCCTTCCAATGACCTCATCCGCGGGGCGAAACTTCCAGGCGCTCTACAAGTTCGTTCCGGGCTTCAGCATGGTTACCGAGGGAGTGAGCTCGGACGGTGGAAATCCGATGCGCGCCATGACCGGCAACGTTAATGGCAATTCCATGCAGGGCAACTTGACACGGATTGATGGAGCCTCGAACTTGTATATCTGGTTGCCATTTAATGCCGCCTACGTGCCCCCGACGGAATCCATCGAATCGGTCAGCATTGTCACGAATTCGTTTGATGCCGAGCAGGGAGGCGCGCCCGGAGCGATAGTCAATGTAGTGACCAAGTCGGGCACAAACCAGTTTCATGGCAGCGCCTTCGAGTACCACACCGACAACGCGCTCAAGGCGATTAACCGATTCAACCCGGGAGGTTTCCGCAAGCCACTGTACATTTTGAACCAATACGGCGGCGCCATCGGCGGTCCGATCAAGAAGAACAAGCTCTTCTTTTTTGCTGACTGGGAGGCGCTGAAGCGGCGGATGCTCGCCAGTAATACTAAGAGCGTGATCAATCCCACCGGCATATTCGACTCCAGCGGCAATGCCAATTTCTCATCAGCGATACCTGCTGGAACCGATTGCAACGTGACTCACGTTGCGGGATGCATCTATGACCCGAATACCGGGAACGCCAACGGCACGGGCCGCACGGCGTTCGCGGGCAACATCATTCCAGCCAACCGGATTGATCCGGCGGCGAAGCTCCTACTTGGCCGAATCAACCCGGCGGGCTTTCTTAATAGCACCGGTGTGACGGCTACCAACAACTACAATTCCACCGGCTCTGCCAAGATGGATCGTGACACCATCGACTCGAAGGTCAACTATCTGCCGAATGCCAAGACCATGATATTCGGTCGGTACAGCTTTTCGCAGGCTACGCTCTTTGATCCGCCGGTGCTGGGCCAGGCGATGGGCGGCGCGACCGGCGGAGGGCAGGTGGGTACGGCGCCCTCAAGAATCCAGAACGTCGGGCTGGGAGGTACCTACACCATTACTGCCCGCATGCTGGTTGATATGAATCTTGGATTCACACGGCAGCGGCTTGGCGCCACGTATGCCCCGGATCTTGACCTGGGTAATTTCGGGGTTAACACCTTGCACATTCCCGGCACGAACGGCGATACCTATCTGGCCCAAGGGACACCGGCCTTTATATTTACAACTGGCGGCTGGAACTCCATGGGGAATTCGGACACCGGCAACCCATTCCTGTTCCGGGACAACCAGTGGGTAACCAACGCCAACCTGAGTTGGATGAAAAACCGGCATGATCTTCGGTATGGCGTGGAGTACACCGCCAGTGCGATGAACCACTTTCAACCCCAGGGCGGATCCTTCCAGACGCCGCGGGGCTCTTTCCGATTTAGCGGGAACGTAACTGCTTTGAATGGCGGGCCGTCCGCGAACGGGGCCAACTCAGTGGCTGATTACTTGTTAGGCTTGCCCACAGAGGTGGGCAAAGCCGTTCAGAACGCAAATCCAAACTCACTCCGCTGGAAGACGTGGGCTATGTATATCAGGGACAGTTGGCAGGCGACCACCAAGCTAACCCTGACTTACGGACTGCGATGGGAGTACTATCCTTTCGCAACCGCCGACCATGGAGGCGTAAAGCTCTTTAATCCCACGACAGGCAATATCTACATCGGCGGGAACGGCAGCGTGCCGCTGAACGATGGCGTCGACGTGGGAAAAGGACAGATTCTTCCGCGCGTAGGACTGGCCTACCGCATAGGAGATAAAACTGTAATCCGCGCCGGCTACGGGATGAGCGCGGACAGCAACAACTGGCGATTCTTCCGAAACAATTACCCGGCCACGACCAACTCGGATGTCAACGCCACCGCGACGTATTATCCAGCTGGGAGCCTTACGGGCGAGACGCTCGCTCCCTATCCGGGCCTCACGGCGGGAATACCCTTTGTGGCGATCCCGGATATCAGTACGGGAGTGATTCCAGATCCCAACAACGTCAGTCCCGGCAACACGGTGCCTTGGAATTTCCGGCGAGGCTATATCCACTCGTACAACCTGACCGTGCAGCACGAGTTTGCAGGGTTTGTGGGTGAGGCGGCCTATGTCGGAACCCGAGGCATCCGCATACTCACAAACGAGAACATCAACTCGGCGCCGATCAATGGTGGCACTGCTGGTCGCGTGTTGTATCCCGTGGCCAACAAGAATTGGGGCGACATAAACTGCCTGTGTCCTGACGCCAACTCCTACTATGATGCGCTGCAGACCAAGCTGTCGCGGCGGTTTCATGATGGCTCTATGGTCGGCGCTGTCTACACGTTCTCGAAGGCCATCAACTCCGATGACAATGAGGAGGTAAGTGGAACCTTCGGGACTGACGGCGGCTACCTGTTTTGGGCCTATCCCGCATATCGGAATCGAAACAAGGCACTTGCGAGCTATGACCGCACGCACAACCTTCAAATCTATGGAGCCTATGAATTGCCGTTCGGTCCGAATAAGCATCTAGCAAAGAGCGGGGCAGTGGGCAAGATAGCCGGCGGCTGGCAGCTGAACTGGACGCTGACCAAGACCAGCGGGAACCCGCTAACGCTCAAGGGGGGAGGTACTCAGCTCAACTCTCCGGGAAATTACCAAACACCGGATCAGGTTGGCGCGATAAATATCCTGGGCGGCATCGGACCCGCACCGATAACCGGACTCAGTGTAAGCTGTGCTCCCACGGACATGTCGTGTCATTACTTCGATCCGACCGCATTCGCCGCTGTTCCGGCGGGTCAGATACGCTTCGGCACCGCGGGCCGTAATTTCATCCGAGGGCCGGGCTTCTTCAACATGGATGCCAGCCTCTTTCGCGACATCAAGATCACCGAGCGTGTGAAATTCCAGTTCCGAATGGAGGTGTTCGGTGTGACGAACACGCCGCATTATAATAATCCGGGCGTCGATGTCACGAACACCGCCCAGTTCGGGGTTATCACCAGCACGCTGAACCTGGCCGGGCGAGGGTCGGGACTCGGCGGCGAACGGCAGTTCTTTTTCGCCGGGAAAATAATGTTTTAATTGCTCGTCGGGGCGTGTTACTCGACGATTCAAGCACGGCATCAAGGGGCTCTCCGCCCGGCAGAGGCGGCAAACGATCTGCCGGGCGAGAGCCTGCTGGCAACGCATCCAGAATCGCCGGAATGATCATCTGGTTGCCAGAGGCGCACTCCATCTGCCACCACGGCCGACTCCTAACCTATATGTAACAGGGACCAGGCATGAACGACGAACAGTGGAAGAGTCTGCTGGCGGTCCTTGATGGCCGCGTCCGTAATCCGATCCCATGCGGGTTCATCGTTGATTCTCCGTGGCTGCCCGGATGGTATGGCGTCGACATTGTCGAGTATCTTTCGAGCGAGACCATCTGGTTTGATGCAAATCGCAAAGTGATTGAATCGTTTCCAGAGGCCTGGTTTTTGCCCGGCTTCTGGTCGGAGTTCGGCATGTGTACCGAACCTTCGGCGTTCGGCGCGCGCTGTATTTTCCCCAGAAACGAATTCCCATTTGCAGAAAAGCTGGCTGCAGGCGTCGAACAGATCGCGGAGATGAAACGGCCTGATCCACGCACCAGCGGACTTCTCCCGTTGATGCTCAACCGTCTCAAATGGGCACGACCGCGCATTGAGGATCTCGGCCACCGGATCCGTTTCTCGGTCTCGCGAGGGCCGCTGAACGTAGCCTCCTTCCTGGTGGGCATGAAGGAGTTATTGCTGGCGCTCAAGACTAAGCCCGGATCGGTCCACCGGTTGTTGCGAACGATCACCGATTTTCTCAAGGATTGGCACGAACTCCAGAGATCGACCTTTTCCACCATTGAGGGGATTTTGATTCTCGACGACATTGTCGGTTTTGTGAGCGAGAAGGACTTCGTCGAATTCGCCTTGCCCTACCTTCGTGAACTCTATGAAGCCGACGTCGCCATCAAGTTCTTTCATAACGATGCCCGGTGTGCTCAGTCGATTCGACACTACTCGAGCATCGGCATCAACCTTTTCAATCCCGGAGTACAGACGCCGCTCCCGGAACTGAGATCACTATCGGGAAATCATCTGACAATCCTTGGTACTATTCCGCCGCTCGATGTGCTGGCACGCGGAACGCCCGAAGAAGTGCGCAATGCGGTCCGGCAGTTGCTGCAGCAAACACCGGATCGATCGCGACTGATCCTATCGTGTAGTGGCGGAATGCCCCCGGGTGTGAAGTCTGAAAACATCCGGGCGTTCCTGAACGAAATCAGCGGGCAGACTGCGTGATCAGGATTCGACAAACGGATGAGCGCGAAGCGGCAGCTTTCCGAAACTGGAGAAAGGCCCCAATGCGTGGCAGGTCGAGGCGTGCCTCGGCACAGCCCAATATCGTGGTGCATCTGCCGATCTCGATTGTCAGGCCGCCAGGCTCCGCAGGCGGCCTGCTGGCACGTGCACTCCGGAGGGGACCCGCGGAGTTCAGGAGGAAGGAGGAACGTACCATGCTTCATTGCTTCGGCCGCATCACGTTGGCCACACTTGCCCTCGTTTCATTTTCAGCTTCGGCACAACAATCGACGTTTCAAGATCCTTTACTTGATCATCTGATCGGGAATTGGGTTCTTCAGGGCACCATTGAAGGAAAAGAGACGACGCACGATATTGTTTCGGAGTGGGTGCTGGGCCATCAGTACGTGCGTCTTCACGAGGTGTCGCGCGAGAAAGACGCTAAAGGACAGACTGCGTATGAAGCAATTGTTTTCATCGGCTGGGACCAAACGGCGGGCGAGTACGTGTGCTTGTGGCTCGACTCAACCGGTGGTGGTGGCCTCTCAGCCCAGGCGTTCGGCCATGCGAAACGCAGCGGCGATGAAATCGCGTTTTTGTTTAAGGGCAAGGACGGCAGCAGCTTCCACACAAGATTCGTGTACAGCAAAAACACCAACACATGGCAGTGGCTGATGGATGGTGAAGAAGGCGGTAAACTGCAGCCCTTCGCACGGGTAAAACTCACGAAGAAATAGTCATCACGGTTGACTTTCGAATAACTGGCATTATATATCTTGCGATACTATCGCGCGATATAGCGCGCGAGGGGGCACGATTATGCAAGGCAAATGGTGGGGATGGGGATTTCATCATGGCAGTTCAGGTTCCTTTGGGCCATGGGGATACCGTAACAGGTTTTTCGAGTCGGGCGAGGTTCGCCTGGCTATTCTGTCGCTCCTGGACGAAGGTCCCAAGCACGGATACGAGCTGATCAAGGAACTCGAAGCGCGCTCCGGGGGGCTTTATCGCGCAAGCGCGGGCACGGTATATCCGACGCTTCAGTTGCTTGAGGATGAAGGTCTGATTGAATCGGAGCGCCAGGACGGCAAGCGCGTCTATCACATCACCGCTGCAGGCCAGGCCGAGCTCACAGGTGAAACCGACACAGTTCGCGGCATCTGGGACCGTGCGGCGCACTGGGAGGATTGGTCGAAGTGGATGGGTCCGGAGGCCGCCCTGATTGCTGCGCCGCTGGCCCGCCTCGTGAAGGCTGCATTCCGGGCGGTGACGCGCGCAGCGGACGATCCGTCCCGCGGGGAACGGATTCGTGAGGTTCTCGAGAAGGCGCGGCGCGATCTGGAAAAGCTGGCCGGGTCCCATCCAGCCGGCGAGGAAAAACAGGGAGGATGAAGTGTCCATCGGGATTCGTATGGAAAGCCTCAGCAAGATCTACACATCTGCACCGGCATCAGCGCTGCCACGCGGCGCTGCGTACGGCATGCCGCGTGCGCCATGGAAGCGCAAGAAGCAGGCGATGCGCGTTGTAGCTCTGGACGGCGTTTCTCTGGAGGTGCGATCGGGAGAAGTGTTCGGCCTGCTGGGACCCAACGGCGCAGGCAAGACCACCACTGTGGGGATTCTTACAACGCGCGTGCGCCCCAGCGCGGGCGAAGCCTGGATTGGCACCTATAACGTCTGGAAGGAACGCGTACGGGTCAAACGATTGATCGGAGTGGTGCCTCAACGCCCCAACCTCGACTTCAGTTTGACCGCCCGGGAAATCCTCACCTTTCACGGCGCCTATTTCCAGGTGCCTCCGCCGGAACGCACGCGCCGCGCGGGCGAGTTGCTGGAGCGGTTCAAACTCACCGACCGTGCCGATGAGCTGCTGTTGGGGTTTTCAGGCGGCATGATGCAGCGGCTGTCGATCGCTCGCGCGATGATGCATGATCCCGAGGTCTTGTTCCTCGACGAGCCGAGCGCGGGCCTGGATCCGCAGACGCGCCTGCTTCTGTGGGACATGGTGCGTGAATACAACGCGCGCGGAAAGACGATCCTTCTGACGACTCACAACATGGAGGAGGCGGATGCCCTTTGTCACCGGCTTGCCATCGTGGACCACGGCCGCATCATTGCGCTCGGCACCCCCCATGAACTGAAACAATCGATCCCCGGCGGTCACCTGATTCAGTTGCAGCTCGAGGGAATGACCCCGGAGTTTCAGCATGAATTGGAAAGCCTGGAGGGTGTCACCGAAGTTCGAAGCACCGACGGCCGGGTCCAGATTTACTCCGGGCGGAGCGGCTCTCTTGTCCTGGAGGTCGTGCACCTGGCGGCGAAGTTTCAAGTGGGCATTCGGGATGTGCACATCGCCGAGCCCAGCCTCGAAAACCTGTTCCTGCACCATACCGGAAGGAGCTTGCGAGAATGAACCTGAGGACCTTTCTGGCCATGCTAAAACGCGATGCGCACGTCGCGCGGCGAAACTTCGTGACATTGCTGGTCCAGACGCTGCTGCAGCCGATGTTCTTCGTCTTCATCTTCGGCCGCGTGATGACGACGAGCGGCCTGATGGCAATGTCGTACAAGATGCTGCTTCTGCCAGGGATCATCGCCATCAGCATGATGATGGCGGGCATCATGGCAGTGGCGATGCCGCTTGTCGCCGAGTTTCAATTCACCCGTGAAATCGAAGACCGCCTCCTGGCGCCCATGGAGATTGAATGGCTGGCCATGGAAAAGGTCACTGCCGGCATGATCCAGGCGCTGGCTGCCGGATTCGTGGTGTTGCCGACGGCGTGGCTGGTTATGGGACGCGTTTCTCTCAGCACCGACCATCTTCTTCTTTTCGTTGTGATTGCACTGCTCGTTGCCTCTCTGGCGGCGTCTATCGGCCTCACGCTCGGCTGCAGCGTCGGGCAGACCCAGATCGGCTTGATGTTCAGCCTCGTGCTTGCTCCCATGATTTTCTTCGGCTGTGCCTATTATCCGTGGAAGACCCTGGACCCGTTTCCAATTCTGCAGCGCGTGGTTCTGCTGAATCCGGTGGTTTATGCGAGCGAGGGGCTGCGGGGCGCGCTGGTTCCAAAATATCCGCACCTTCCCGTATCCGCGGCGCTCGCGGCGCTCGTGCTGTTCAACGCCCTTTTCATTCTACTAGGCCTGCGCCAGTTCCGGCGCAAAGCCGTGAGCTGATGATTTTCACAAATCAGCCCTCTTCGGCGCACGAGCGAAAGAGTTACGACCTTGCGCCACCTCAAAAACAGCCACGGATTTCACAGATTCCACTGATTTTTCTGTGGAATCTGTGAAATCCGTGGCTGCTTTTGAATGTGCCTAAACAGTTCCAAAAACGTTAATCACGAGCCTGTCGCCCCTGCGGCATTTACTCCTTCGCCGATTTCCAGAAGTTCGGCAACTCGTTGTAATAATGTGCCGCCGTTCTGATGCCGCCGAAGAAATTGTCGAGGTTAATGAACTCGTTGGGCGCGTGAGCGTTCTCATCCGGCAGGCCGAATCCGAGCAGCACGGAATCTATGCCGAGCAGATTCTTGAAATCGACGACAATCGGTATCGAGCCGCCTTCCCGCTGATAGAGCGGTTTCTTGCCAAATCCCTTTTCCAGCGCCGCAACGGCTGCTTTTACGCCTGGGCTGTCGACCGGAGTAATCGCCGGTTCACCCCCGTGAAGATTGCGCACCTTCACATCAATGGTCTTGGGAGCGATCGATTTCAGATGCTTCTCAAAAAGCTTTGCGATCTTCGCGGACGATTGATCCGGCACGAGCCGCATGGAAATCTTTGCAAATGCTTTTGAGGGCAGCACCGTCTTGGCGCCTTCGCCCGTGTAGCCGCCCCAGATCCCGTTGCATTCGAGTGTGGGCCGGGCCCAAAGCCGTTCGAGAGTGGTGAATCCCTTCTCGCCATACAGTTCTCTTACGCCGAGCGATTTTGCATACTTCTTGTCGTTCCAGGGCAATTTCTTGAATGCTTCCCGTTCTGCTTTTGTCAATGGGCGCACGTCGTCGTACATGCCTTTGACGGTGATGCGGCCGTTCTTGTCGTGCAGCGATGCGATCATTTCTGCCAGGGCTTGGATCGGGTTGTGAACTGAACCGCCGAAGGAACCGGAATGCAGATCACCGTTCGGCCCCGTCACCTCCACTTCCATGTAGGCCAATCCGCGCAAGGCGTACGTGACCGAGGGGACGCCTTTGGCAAACATGCCCGAGTCGGAAATAAGAATGACGTCGGCCTTCAACAGCTCCTTGTGCTGGGAAACGAACGCGCCCAGATGCTCGCTGCCGACTTCTTCTTCGCCTTCAAAAATGATCTTGAAATTAACTGGAAGCACGCCTCCATTTTGCAGGAACGCTTCGAGGGCTTTGAGATGGATGAAGATTTGACCCTTGTCGTCAGCGGCGCCGCGCGCGTAAAGATTCCCGCCGCGTACGGTCGCCTCGAACGGAGGCGACTCCCATTTATCGATCGGGTCTTCCGGCTGTACGTCATAATGACCATAAAGGAGAATGGTAGGTTTGCCCGGCGCGCTGAGCCAATCGGCATATACCACCGGATGTCCTTCGGTCTCCAGAATCTGCACATTCCGCAGTCCGATTCTCGTCATGTGATTGTGGAGCCACCCTGCGGCCCGCCGCATCTCCGGTTTGCGGTCGCTCTGTGAACTCACGCTGGGAATGGCAAGCAGTTCCTTCAACTCTTGGAGATATCGATCGCGATTGGATTCCATGAACGACAGGATAGTTTTCATAGGATACGTCCTTTCAATTGGATGCTGTCGCTAGTTTGGGTTGTCGCTGGCATTTTCCCTGATGGCGCTCCACGCTGGCTCGCCAGGCCCGCCCAGCGTCGTCTGGTTCTTCATCGTGCGGCCGCCGGCGCTTGGGCCGCAAATCCTCCGACAAGGCAAGTATATACTTTCGCCTTGCCGCTTTGGCAGACCTGGTCTACGCTTCGCTTGCCCGGAGCCACTGTCTCTGGCCCGTTCGGGGCGAGCCAGCCCAGTGTTCTTTTTGAGGGGGATTCTTTCGCATGACGATCGAAGCCTTGATGAGCTTGTCCAGGAGGGAAAACTCGCGATCCAAATTTGTGTTGCCAAGGCATGGCTTCGGCGTGAAGGTTTGCGCGCGCCTGCCAGGGCGCTCGAAATGGCGGTTGCATTGAGGGGCGAGCGCCGGTATGCTCCGCCTAGTCGACTCCTGATCCGGGTCGTCAAGTTCTGCTTTCCGGGTTAGCATGGAGTCACTTCTCGATTATGGCATCCGTTCGTACATCAATGAGTTTTGGAGTGCTCCTGATCGCCTTCTGTTTCGGCTCAGGGGAAACGCCGGCCCCCGCTTTTCAACGCCTCACACCTGCGGCGGTCAGATTGCAGGGACATGTTCCACTGGCAGCTCTCAAGACCGCAATGAGGAAGGGACGGCTGTCGCCTTCGACCGTGATCTCCATGGTGATCGCGTTGCCGCTGCGCAATCAGCCGGAGCTGCGCGATTTATTGAACAAATTGTATGATCCCGCCGATCCGCTGTACGGCCGGTACCTGACACCCCGGGAGTTCAGAGACCGATTCGCGCCGCCCCAGTCGGATTATGACCTTCTGATCAGCTATGTGCAGAGTCAGGGGCTGACGATAACCGGCACTCACTCCAACCGTCTGCTGTTGGACATTGCGGGTTCAGCTGAGATGGTGGATGCTGCTTTCGCTCTTCACATGCAGAGCTATCAGGGGCAGAATGTGCGCGAGTTCTATGCCCCTGACATCGATCCCCAAGTCCCCGGCTTTATCGCTTCACGCATCGTAGGCGTGATCGGCCTCGACAACGCGAACGTCCGGCATGCACACAGCCGCTACTCCCCGGTCCGGCAGATGGCCCGTACGCCCATGCAAATCGGATCGGGTCCCGGGGGAGCTCTGACGCCGAGCGACATCGCGACTGCCTACAACCTCGGCGTCGCGGCCGCCGACGGAACCGGGCAAACCCTGGGTCTATTCGAACTTGACGGCTATGCTGCCGACGACATCGCGGCCTACGAGAGCTACTTCAACTTGCCGGAGGTTCCTCTGCAGAACGTGCTGGTGGACGGCTTTTCGGGCCAACCCGGAAGCGGCGCATCCGAAGTCACGGTCGACATAGAGCTTCAGATCGCGCTTGCGCCGGGAGCCAGCCAGATTATCGTTTACGAGGGTACAAACTCAGATCCCGGCACTCTGGACACCTACAACAGAATCGCCACCGACAATTCCGCCAAGCAGATCAGCACTTCCTGGGGATCAAGCGAAAATCAGAGCAGCTCGGCCCTGCTGAGCAGCGAGAACTCCATATTTCAGGAAATGGCGGCCCAGGGACAGTCGATGTTTGCGGCCTCCGGCGACAGCGGTGCATACGACGACGGGTTGACCCTCAGCGTCGAAGATCCCGCCTCTCAGCCCTATATAACGGCCACGGGAGGAACGCAGCTGTTCGTCGCTCAGAACAAGTCCTATGATCACGAAACCACCTGGAATGAGGGGGGCTTGAACCGCGGCTCGAGTGGCGGCGGGATCAGTGCAGTTTGGAGTATTCCATCGTATCAGCAGGGTGTGGTCTCAGCCTCATCGATGGGGTCCTCTGTGATGAGGAATGTACCCGATGTGTCGCTCAATGCCGACCCAAACGCAGGTTATTCGATTTACTATAAAAGCCGCTGGTACATTTTCGGAGGCACTAGTTGCACAGCTCCGCTCTGGTGCGCATTCACGGCTCTCGTCAACCAGCAGCGCGCTGCCAACGGGAAAGGGCTGCTCGGCTTTGCAGACCCTGCAATTTACCAAATCGGCGCCGGGGCAAGCTACAATCTGGACTTCCATGACATTGCCGATGGCAGCACCAACCTGTACTATCCGGCCGTGACCGGGTATGACGCTGCCACGGGTTGGGGCAGCTTTAGCGGCGCTGGCCTTCTAGCCGATCTCGGCGGAGCCGCTCCCCCGGTCAATCCTCCGCCGGTTTTGCGGATCATGAGCGGCCCCACCGCCGTTCCCGGCAGAACCAGCGCCAGGATCCAGTGGACGACCAGCGTGGCTTCGACTGCCATGGTTTACTATGGAACTGATGCGAACAACCTGAATCTGGAGGTTTCGATCAGGAATCGGATCCCGGTGCGTTCGCTGACCCTGTTGCGGCTGTCCCGCCGCTCCCGTTACTACTATCGAGTTTTTTCGACGGCAGGTGCCGCGACGGTTTCGTCGGACGTGCTCTCTTTCATCACGGGTTACGGAGGCAATCGGGAATGCCGCTTGAATGACTGTTCCTGTCCGGCTGTATGTGATTGCAGATTATCAAGGAGGGGAAAATGAAGAGACTGTATCTGTCCCAGAGTGACAAGAAGATCGCGGGTGTGTGCGGCGGCATCGCTCAGACCTACGAAGTGGATCCGACGCTGGTACGGCTGGCTTTCGTTTTTGTGGATCTCATCACGGGCATCGTACCGCTATTTATTGTGTACATTGTTGCGTGGCTCATAATACCGAAAGGGCCCACGAGTTGAGATCGCGTAGAATCTGCGCGGGCGTTCCTTTAGTGGCAACTCGTCATTTTGTTCGGACCTTGGATCCTATGACTTGCTGACAACGCGCCGGGAGGGTTTATGGAGAAAAGGGTGCTCATGCTGGCATTTTTACTGGCTGGAGTTCTGCTTGGTTCCTGCAAGAAGGCAGACAAGATCGCCTATCCGGTCACAAGAAAAGCCGACCAGGTGGATGACTATTTTGGGACAAAAATCGCCGACCCCTACCGGTGGTTCGAGGATGACAAATCCGAGGAAACCGCCCGATGGGTACAGGCACAGAACGGCGTGACCTTTGATTATCTTGCAAGAATCCCTTTTCGCGAGGCGCTGCACAAACGTCTGATCGAGATCTACAACTATCCGCGCTATTCGTCGCCCATGCGCGCCGGGCAATACTATTTTTTCAGCAAGAACGACGGGTTGCAGAACCAGTCGGTGCTCTACTTCCAGAAGGGACTCGATGGCCAGCCGGAGGTTTTCATCGACCCCAACAAGCTATCAGCCGACGGCACCGTACGCATCGGTCTCATCGGCTTCTCCCTGAACAAAAAATATGTCGCCATCTCACGCGGCGAGGCGGGGTCGGACTGGAGCGAGATCCATGTCATGGAAATCGAGACGAAGAAGGAGTTGCCCGACCGCATCGAGTGGGTAAAGTTCGGTGGCGTGGGTTGGATGGGCGATGGTTTTTTCTACAGCGGTTACGACAAGCCTGCATCCGGCAAGGAGCTCACGGCCAGGAACGAATTTGAGAAGGTTTACTTCCATAAGCTCGGCGATCCGCAGTCAAAGGACAGGCTGATCTATGAAGACCGGCAGCATCCTCAGCGTTATTTCAACGTAGGCACGACCGAGGATGAGGAATATGCGTTTCTGAGCGTTTCCGAGGGCACGTCCGGCACCGAGATTTACTGGATGGATTTAAGGAAAAAGAACACTTCATTCGAGCTCTTGATCAAAGGCTTCGACGGCGATAGCACTCCGATCGACAATGTCGGCGACAAGCTTCTAGTCTATACCAATCTCAGCGCGCCGAATTTCAAGGTTGTCCTGATCGATCCCAGGAAACCGGCCAAGGAAAATTGGCAGACCCTCGTTCCAGAAAAGCCCGAGGTAATGGATTGGGCCAACACCGCGGGTGGCCAACTCTTCTGCGGATACCTCAAAGATGCCAATACTAAGGTCTTCCAGTACGGCCTTGACGGGAAGCAGGCGCGCGAAATCGTACTTCCGGCGCTGGGCACGGCCTCGGGGTTCAGCGGATGGAGGGATGACGTGACGATTTTCTATACTTTCACCTCGTTCACGTATCCCCCGACCATTTACAAGTATGAGATTGCGGGCGGTAAGAGCGATATCTTCCGCAAGGCAGAGGTCAAGTTCACTCCCGAGGATTACGAGGTCAGGCAGGTATTCTACGAGAGCAAAGACAAGGTCAAGGTTCCGATGTTCATCGTCTATCGGAAGGGTCTGACGCTGGACGGCAACAACCCGTGTTATCTGACCGGCTATGGGGGCTTCGACATCAGCGTCCAACCGGTCTTCAGCTCGGCCTTGATCGCCTTGCTGGAGAACGGTTGTGTTTTCGCCCAACCCAATCTCCGCGGCGGCGGCGAGTATGGTGAGACCTGGCACAAGGCCGGCATGCTGCAGAACAAACAAAAGGTATTCGATGATTTCATTGCCGCGGCGGAGTACCTGATCCAGAACGGCTACACATCAAAAGACAAGCTCGCCATAGCCGGCGCCTCAAACGGGGGGCTGCTCGTGGGTGCTGCCATGACCCAGCGGCCCGATTTGTTCAAAGTTGCCCTTCCGGCGGTCGGCGTGATGGACATGCTGCGGTTCCACAAATTCACGGTCGGCTGGGGCTGGGCTGTTGAGTACGGATCGAGCGACAATGAGAAGGATTTCAGGACTCTTTTCGCTTATTCGCCGCTTCACAACATAAAAGAAGGAGTCGCCTATCCTGCCACGCTGGTCACCACGGCCGATCATGACGACCGAGTTGTTCCGGCGCACTCTTTCAAATTCATTGCCACGCTTCAAGAAAAGCAGAAGGGGGACGCCCCGGTTTTGATTCGTATCGAGACGCGCTCCGGCCACGGAGCGAGCAATGTGACGAAGTCACTCGAGGAAACCGGCGACCGATACGCATTCTTCCTCTACAACGTAGGAGCCAAGCCGATCTACAAATAGGATCCGCAATCCACAGCGCATATTTGTGCCGGCCCTTCGGGCCTGAATGACAACATGATCACATCGCGGGCTACCATGAGTCGCTTCCCTGTTCGTAGCGGTGTACGGAATTCAGACAACCCGTGAAGATCTGGCATGCGCAAGAATACATGTCGTTCTGTATAGGTCGACGCCTCACTCCACTGTGACGCTCTTAGCAAGGTTTCGTGGCTGATCCACGTCGCAACCGCGCAAGATTGCGATATGGTAGGCCAGCAGCTGAAGCGGGACCGCCAACAGGATCGGAATGAGATAATCCGACAGCGCCGGAACGTAGATAACATGATCCGAGAACTGCGGAGCGCAGGTGTCGCCTTCGGTGGCAACAATGATCACAATGCCGTCCCGCGCCCGCACCTCCTGAATGTTGCTCAGCATCTTTTCGTAGCGCAGCAGAGACTTGGGATTGTTGGCATCCTTGGCCGCGAGCGCGACCACCGGAAGATCTCCGTCGATCAATGCGTTCGGTCCGTGCTTCATTTCGCCCGCGGGATAGCCTTCGGCGTGAATGTACGAAATCTCTTTGAGCTTCAAGGCGCCTTCCAGCGCGATAGGAAAGTGGATGCCGCGCCCGAGGTAGAGGAAATTATAGCGGCGGAACAAGACAGACGCGATCTTCTCGTACAAGGCATCATGCGCAAGGAGTTGCTCGATGCAATGGGGCACGCGCGTGAGATCCGCCAGCAGGGAGGCCGTCTGTTCGCGAGTGACCTTCTTGCGCACCTGTGCCAGGTGCAGCGCGAGAAGAAAAAGCACCACCAGCTGGGTTGTAAACGCCTTGGTCGAGGCCACGCCGATTTCGGGGCCGCTACGGGTATACAGAGTGCCGTCGCTTTCGCGCGACAGCATGCTGCCTACGACGTTGCAGACGGCCAGAACCCGGGCGCCTTTGGCCTTTGCTTCCCTCACTGCAGCCAGCGTATCGGCGGTCTCGCCGGACTGGCTGATCGCGATAACCAGCGAGCGGGTATCCAGAATGGGATCCCGATAACGAAACTCTGAGCCATAGTCGACTTCCACAGGGATGCGGGCGAGTTCCTCCAGAAGATATTTGCCTACCAGTCCGGCATGCCAGGAGGTGCCGCACGCGACGATGTGGACGCGGTCGATGTCTGCAAGCACTTCTTCCGTGAGGTTGGCTTCATCCAGGAAAATGCGTCCTGAGTCTAGCGAGATTCGGCCTGCAATGGTGTCCTGGACGGCGCGAGGCTGCTCATGAATCTCCTTGAGCATGAAGTGCCGGTAGCCGCCCTTTTCTGCCATTGCCGCGGTCCATGTGATCCGCTGCGGCGTGAAGGCGATGGATTCGCCTTGGAAGTTTTCGATCCGCACTCCCTCGGGTTTCAGCGTCGCCATCTCTCCGTCGCGCAGGAAGTAGACGCTCTGTGTGTGTTCCAGGAGCGCGGGCACATCCGATGCGACAAAGTTCTCTCCCTTGCCGAGGCCTACCGCCAGCGGGGGACCATTGCGCGCGGCGATGATGGTCTGGGGGCTGTCCGCGGAAAGTACGCAGACGGCGAAGCTCCCGCGCAGCTGGAGTGCTGCCAGGCGCACTGCCTCGGCGAGCGAATGTCCGGGCAGCAGGGATTCGATGAGATGCGCGATGATCTCCGTGTCGGTTTCGGTCACGAAAGTGTGGCCGGCCCGCTGCAGGCTGGCTTTTAGATCCAGATAGTTTTCAATGATGCCGTTGTGGACCACGACGATCTTTCCGGAGCAGTCCCGGTGAGGATGAGCGTTCTCCTCCGTCGGACGTCCGTGAGTGGCCCAGCGCGTGTGCCCGACACCGTACTCACCCTCCATAGGTGAGGTGTTAATCGACTCTATCAAGTTGATAAGCTTCCCCGTCACCCGGCGAACGTGCACTCTGTTTCCTGACACGACCGCGAGTCCCGCGGAATCGTAGCCCCGATATTCCAGTTTGCGCAGGCCTTCGAGCAGAATGGGCACGGGCGGTTTTGGTCCGATGTATCCAACAATGCCGCACATATCCGTCAGTCTCCGCCAATTGAGGTTTTCCGTTACTAAAAATACATGCTAAAATCCCGCCCGTGTCTTGTTCCTTTGCGGCCGGCCATGAGCGTTGCCCCTGAATCTAAACGACCTCGAAAGATGATAACAGCAAAGCGTTGTCCGTGCGACCCTAGGGCCGCACTTTCCCCGGGCAATTGGCTCCACAAGGAATCCATCGGTCTGCGTGTGCCATGTCATTAGGGAGAATCACATGGAATTGAAGTCAATCCCACTATCGATCCCGGAGGGCGGAAATCTCATTCTGGGACAAACGCACTTCATCAAGACTGCCGAGGATATTTACGAGATCATCGCGACGAGCTGCCCGCATGCCAGGTTTGGCGTCGCCTTCTGTGAAGCCTCCGGACCGTGCCTGATTCGGGTAGAGGGCAATGACGACGCCCTGAAGAATCTTGCGGCGGAAAACGCCCTCAGTCTGGGCGCGGGTCACATCTTTGTGATTCTCCTTAAGGAGGCCTTTCCTATCCAGGTGCTGAATGCCGTAAAGTCATGCCCTGAGGTCTGCGGTGTTTACTGTGCCACGGCAAATCCTGTAAACGCGATCGTTGCAGAGACAGAACAGGGGCGCGGCATTTTGGGGGTGATCGACGGCGCCTCTCCCAAAGGTGTGGAAACGGAAAAAGACGCACAGAATCGCAAGGAATTTCTCCGCAGGATCGGCTACAAGCGATAACCGGTCGTGAGCGGGCGCCGTGCAGAGTCATGATTTGTCGAGGAGTGAGATGAACCACCGATGCGAGGTATCCGCGGAACGACTGCGCCGGCAATGTGACTTCTCGTCGTTTCCTTTCCAGACTACGGCTGACATTGCTCCACTCAAAGGACTTGTGGAGCAGGAGCGGCCCATGCGGGCGATACGCTTCGGCCTGCGAATCGCTTCGCCGGGATACAACATCTATGTGAGCGGCCTAACAGGCACCGGCAAGACCACAGTGATCAAGCAGTTTCTCGACGACATCGTGTCGTCCTTTCCCACTCCGGACGATTGGTGTTTCGTGAACAACTTTCGCGAGCCAGGCATGCCCACTGTCCTGCAATTGCCTGCCGGCAGGGCCAAATTACTCAGAACTGAGATGGATGAACTCGTGCGCCATCTGAAGGCAGAGATCCCGAAGGCGTTCGAGAGCAAAGAGTATGAGCAAAGCCTCCATGCACTGCTTCATGAAAACCAGAACCAGCAGCAGTCTCTGTTCACGCAACTCTCCCAGAAGGCTCGTGACGAAGGGTTTTCACTCGACATCTCCAAGATGGGTGTGTCTCTAGTCCCGGTCGTCGAGGGCAATCCTTTGACTCCGGAGCAATTCGAAGCGCTACCTGATAAGACCAAGAATGACATCGAAGGGCGCAGGGAGGCGTTACAGCAGGAAATCAACGGTTTCCTGCGCCAAGTGCGCGATATTAACAAAACGAGCCGCGATCGTGTTAATGAACTGAATCGTCGCGTTGGCATGTATGTCGTGGGAATGAAAATAGAGAGCATCAAGGAGCAGCACACGGGTCTGCCCGAGGTTGCTTCTTACCTGGAGAGCGTTCAAGACTACATCCTGTCCCACCTCGAGGATTTCACGGAGGAAGGGCAGAAGCAGGATTCCGCGGCTCCGACAAGACCGAGCCTCGACCCTCCCGCTGATCCGTTCCTCAAGTACCGGGTCAACATTGTCGTGGACAATACCGAGGTCAAGGGTGCCCCGGTGGTGATAGAAACCAATCCGACCTACTACAACATGTTTGGCCGCATTGACCGATGGGTTTCACAGGCCACTCTGCAGACCGATTTCACGATGATTCAGGCGGGGGCTTATGTAAAGGCCAACGGCGGATTTCTGGTGGTCAATGCCCACGATGTGTTGTTGAACGTCGGCGTCTGGGAAACCTTGAAGCGCACGGTGAAAAACAAGGAGGTCCGCATCGAGGACCCGAGCGTACAGTATGGGCTGGTGCCCGTGGTGGGAATGCGTCCCAGCCCGATCCCGACCAATGTGAAGGTGATCATGATCGGGAACCAGTGGATTTATCACCTGCTTTTCGAAGAGGACGAGGATTTCCGAAAGATCTTCAAGGTCAAGGCCGACTTCGACTCCGAGATGGAGCGAAACCAGAAATCGCTGCTGAGCTATGCTTCCTTCATCAGCAACCGCTGTCGCCATGAGAACCTGCTGCACTTCGATCCTTCCGGGGTCGCCGCGGTGATCGAGTACGGCTCCCGCCTCGTAGACGACCAGGAACGGCTCTCCTCCCGTTTCAGCGATATTGCCGACATCGTGCGCGAGGCGAGCTATTGGGCTTCCCAGGATGGACAAAAGGTCGTCTCGGCCGCATTCGTGGACCGCGCCATAGAGGAGAAATGCCTGCGTTCCAACCTCGTTGAGGAACGCATCCGGCAGTTGATTACTGAAGGCACCATCATGGTGGATGTTACCGGGGAAGCGGTAGGGCAGGTCAACGGGCTGGCGGTTATTGACCTCAGCGACATCCGCTTCGGCAAGCCCTCGCGCATCACGGCGAAAACGTTCATGGGCAAGAGCGGGGTTCTCGATATTGAGCGAGAGTCCAAGATGAGCGGGAAAATCTATGAAAAGGCTGCGCTCATTTTGAGCGGATATCTCGGAGCCTGTTACGCGCAGGAGCGCCCGCTGGCGCTGTCAGCCAGCATCTGCTTCGAACAGTCCTACGAGGGTGTTGATGGCGACAGCGCCTCGTCCACGGAGCTGTACGCGCTCCTTTCGAGTCTGTCGAAAGTTCCTATTCGCCAGGGAATCGCCGTGACGGGCTCAGTCAACCAGCACGGCTTGATTCAGCCGATCGGCGGTGTAAACCAAAAGATCGAAGGGTTCTATGATGTCTGCAAAGCAAAAGGGTTGACCAAGGACCAGGGAGTCATGATCCCGATTCAAAACATCAAGAACTTGATGCTGCGGCCGGATGTAGTCGAGGCTGTCCGTGAGGGAACATTCCATATCTACGCCGTGCAATCGATTGACGAGGGAATCGAACTCCTCACCGGCATGCCAGCGGGAGTGAAAGAGAACGGCACCTATCCCCCAAATACGATTAATCATCGTGTAGAGCAGCGACTCAAGGAATTTGCCGACGGCTTGAAGAAGTTCAGTGAATCAGTGGTCGAAAAAGGGAAAGAAAAGAGGGAAGATTAACCGCGAAGAGGACAAAACACACCAAAGTCACCGGGTGTGTTTAATGTTTCCAGGGTATGTGCCGGATGAACGCCAAGAGGCTCTCCCATATCGATTCCGCAGGGCACGCCCGCATGGTGGACGTCACGGACAAACCGGCGACGCTCCGCCGCGCTGTTGCTGAGTCTTTTGTCCGGCTCTCGCGAGAAACCATCGCGCTCATCACCCAGCGGAGGCTGCCGAAGGGCGATGCAATCGCAACCGCCCGCCTGGCCGGAATCATGGCCGCGAAGCGGACTCCCGAACTGATTCCTCTGTGCCACCCCTTGTTGTTGACCCATGTGGACGTGCAAGCCGAAATCCTCAAGACCGGCGTGCGTTTTGTGTCTACTGTGTCTTGTACGGGCGAGACCGGGGTGGAAATGGAGGCGCTTACGGCGTCTTCTGTCGCCGCACTTGCTCTGTACGACATGGTCAAGGCGGTGGAAAGGGGAGCCGTTATCCATCGGGTCCGGCTACTCGAAAAGGAAGGCGGCAAGAGCGGGACTTTTCGGCGTGGGCACAAGAAGCCATAGCGGCTTGTTTGCGGCGACTTTTCCGCGCTATACTCCCCTGAGGTGAATTGAGATGTTGAACTCTGAGGAACGGAAGCCCGCAAATCGATGCCGATCTACGAATACTCTTGTCTGAAGTGCAAACGGAAGATGAGCTTTCTGGTTCTTACGCCCGCCTCCTTCCGCGCGGTCTGCAAGCATTGCGGCAGCACCGAGCTGGAACAACTATTCTCGCGATTTTCGTCACCAAAATCGGAAGAGCAGCGGCTCGAATCTCTGGCCGATCCCACCAGCCTCAGCGGGCTGGATGAAAACGATCCCGCGAGCGTGGCCCGGTGGATGAAAAAAATGGGCAAGGAAATGGGCGAAGACGTCGGCGAGGATTTCGATCAGATTGCGGAGGAGGCCGCGGCGGAGGCGGCGTCGGGCCAGGCCGGCGCCGACACTGAAGCCGGGGATACGAGCTCGCCTGACGATCTTTGATTCAAGACCGCACGACGCCGCAGCGCCGCCAAAAGTCTCTCCGGCGGGCAAACTTCGGGATTTCGCAGCCTGTTTCCAATCTGATACATTAATCCCATGCCACAAACCGTTGAAAGTCAATTGGCGCCACTGGAACTCATCGAGCAACTCTCACTGCACTATTCCGATGTGCCTATCGAAGCGATTTTCAAGGAGGACCTCCTGCGCCGCGGAATGGGCTGGAGTCCCCAGGCACTGGAAGTAGCCGCGGGTTACAAGCGCAAGGCTTACTTTATTTTCTCCTTCGACATGGTGCCGATCTCCGGCATGGACCAGGGTGAGAATGTCAAAGCACCCGAAGAGATCCGGCTTACGGGAGGGGTATTTAACTTCAAGCCGGTCATCGTGTCCGTGCGCTTGAATCCTGATTCTCCTTATCGAGTCGAATCAGAAAGTGGAGACCTGGTTCTAAAACTGGATGGAAACGCCGTGGCACGCGTCGAGCTGCAGCAGTCTCCTGCATACTACGATCGCAGGATATCGAACGGCAAGCCGATCACGGACATCGCCCCAACGATAGAATGGGGTTATCTTCTGTACCTGACCGTCTTCCGTCTCTGCCAGTACTTCGGCGCTCAGGAGGAATGCCGTTACTGCGACATCAATGAGAACTATCGACAGCAGAAAAGGTCGGGCAGGCCCTATACACCGGTGAAATCGGTGGCCGAAATCCTCGAGGCCCTCGAGATTATCGCCGCCACCGACAGCGAGAGCAAGGCCTACACCGTGACGGGAGGAAGCGTCACTTCGAAGCTGGAAGAGATGTCAGAGGTGGATTTTTACGCGCAATATCCGGAAGCCATCGAGAAGCGCTTTCCCGGGCGTTGGATCAGCAAGGTCGTGGTTCAGGCGCTGCGCAAGGATGAGGCTCAAAAGCTTCGTGACGTCGGAGTGCAAATCTACCATCCTAACTTCGAGATCTGGGATGAAAAGTTGTTTGATATCCTGTGTGCCGGCAAAGCCCGTTACATAGGACGCAAGGAATGGCTGCGCCGGATTTTGGATGCCGCGAGCGTATTCGGCCCCGAGCGCGTCATTCCGAACTTCGTCGCCGGAGTCGAAATGTCCAAACCCGCCGGATTTGCGACCGTAGAAGAAGCCATTGCATCGACACAGGAGGGGCTCGACTTTTTCATGAGTCACGGCATTACACCGAGGTTTACGACCTGGTGCGTAGAGCCGCTCAGCGCGCTGGGGAAGGAGCCTCAAAACGTGCCGCTCGAATACCATGTCCGTTTGCTGCGGATCTATCGCGACACAATGGCTAAGTACTCGCTTGCAGCTCCTCCGGGATACGGAACTCCGGGGTTGGGGAACGCGGTGTTCTCGGTTTCATCGTTCATGGATGTCCTCCCCGCTTCACTGTCTTGCTAATATCCTATGCCAGAATTGCCCGAGGTTGAGACCATTGCGCGCAAGCTGCGCGCCACAATTCCCGGCAAGCGCATATGCGAAGTCCGCCTTTCGGGCAAATCCCTGCGGCGGCCGATGCCCGCGGCTCTTGCAGCTCACCTGCAAGGCCGGCTCATTCGCAGCATTGAGCGGCGCGGCAAATATCTGATCCTGGAAATGGACCCGCATGCCTTCTGGCTGATCCACCTGGGAATGTCCGGGAGGCTGTTCCTTTCCTCGAGCCCTGCGGAGCGCCCCAGGCATACCCATGCGACGATTCGTTTCACGGACGGCTGGGAGATGCAGTACCGCGATCCGCGGCGGTTCGGGCTCATGGATCTCAGCGAAGCAGCCAGCCTGTCCGCGGTCCCCGAGATACAGCGCCTGGGCAGAGATCCGTTGAGTCGGGAGTTCCGGGAGGCCTGGCTGGCGGCGGAGCTCGCGCAAAGCCGCAGGGAGATCAAGGCATTTCTGCTGGACCAACGAAAAATTGCCGGACTGGGTAACATCTACGCGTGTGAAGCGTTGTTCCACGCGCGGCTGCATCCCCAACGGCGCTGCCACACGGTGACCCGCGAGGAGGCGGCAGCGCTTGCGCGCGCCATCCGCGCGATCCTGAAGGCAGCCATTGAAAATCACGGCACCACGTTTTCGGATTTCGTGGGTGCGGATGGAGAGCCCGGCGCCCACCAGGACTTTTTGCAGGTGTTTCAGAGGGAAGGAAAGCGATGCCACCGTTGCCGCGCGTCTATTCTTCGCGTACGACAGGGAAATCGCAGCAGTTATTATTGCCCCGGCTGCCAGGATGTCGGGCCGGGCGCCACGAGAAAGAAAGGTTGAGGACGTGACGGAAGACTACAAGAAATGCACGCATTGCAAGGGCACCGGCATCTGCCACGTGTGCCATGGCACCGGGAGGCTGGGGCTGCAGAAAGGGAAGCAGTGTACTTCCTGCTTCCCGCACGGTAGCGGAAAATGTCAGAACTGCCGGGGGCTGGGAGGATTCGATCATGCTGGCAATCCATCATCTCGGCCGGGCACCGAACCACCCGCTCCGGAAGTTCAGTGACAGCCGGGAATGGCGCTTAATTAGGGGTAATTGGAATCGTCTTACGCGCCATTCGTGACAGCCGGCTGTTTTGCAGTTTGCGCGCAGGCGCGTGAAGCAGGGCGCCGTTAACCAGAATCACTACAGAGTTTTGGTGATTTTGGCCAGACTGCGCGGGCGGTCGGGGCTCAGGCCTTTCAGGAGCGAAAGTTTCGCCGCCAGGATCTGTCCCGGGATAATGTAAGGAATTGCCGAATAGAGATCCGGAATCCGAGCGGGCATCTTAATGGAGCAGCTTGCCTGTTTCAACGCGCTGTTCTCGCTCGAGATGACGAGCGTGTCGGCCTGAAGTTCCCTCAATCGGGAGATCAGCGCTAAGAGGTCACGGAAAGCCCTGCCTGAAGGCGCGAGGAGGATCACCGGAAAATCCCGCTGCACCATGGCGATGGGACCGTGCATAAAATCCGCGGCCGAAAAGCGCATGGCAATGAGGTAGCAGGTTTCCATCAATTTGATTGCGAGCTCATATGCGTTGGCATAGTTCAAACCGCGGCCGACTACGGCGCAACGGTCCACGAATCGATATCTTTCGATGATTGCGTCGATCCGTGGCGCCAGTCCCAGAGCCGCGTGGGCGTCTTCCGGGACACGCCGAAGCGGCTCGCATTTGCCGCCGCGCAGGCAGTCGGCGAGCATGTGGAGGAGCATGAGCTGGCAGGTGTAGGTCTTTGTGGCAGCGACGCTTTTTTCCGTTCCGGCGCGCGTGACCAGTGTTTCATGGGCTATCGCGGAAATACTGGAACGGGGATGGTTGGTGATCGCGAGAACTTGGGCGCCGCTCTTTCGGGCGTGTTCCAGCACGATATTGACATCGGAGGCTTCGCCGGACTGGCTGATGCCGATAACCAGGGAGTCGCGCAGCTTGAGACTACGGCGATAGAGGGTGTGCACGGACGGGGCGGAAAGTGATACCGGTATGCCGGTCCTGATTTCAAACAGATAACGTCCGAACAGGGCAGCGTTGTCACTGGTGCCGCGCGCGACGAGCACGATCAGCCGCAAATCACGCCGGTTCAGGAAAGAAGCCAGGCGCAGGATTTTCGGCCGTTCGGCCTGGAGCGTGCGCTCCAAGGCCTCGGGCTGCTCCTCAATCTCACGAAGCATGATCGACATGGTGTTCACCAAAGGCGATCATGGGGAATATGTGACGCAATTGTCAACCTCAAGATGCAGGAGACAAGTCTTGGCGTTTTCGAGTCTTTGGGTTAGTTTTTGGACGGACACTCTGAAATCAAATAGGTGACAGCATCACACGAAACCGACGCAAGCCAATCGAGACAGCAGATCGGGCTGAAAGAGCAGGCCTGATAGGGTGCTACTTCAACAGCCGGGGCCGGGCGCGGGCCGAGGAATCACTGGATGAGCTCGTGGCGCTGGCGGAAGCCGCAGGCGCCGGAGTCGTCGAGCGCACCTTGCAGGAGCGCCTGAAGCCGGACCCGGCGTTTTTCATCGGAAGCGGGAAGGCGGAGGAGTTGCACCTCGTCGCCGAGGCTGAACACCTCGACCTGATTATCTTCGACGACGAGTTGACGCCCGGTCAGCAACGCAACCTCGAAGCCAGGATCGGTTGCAAGGTTCTCGACCGCACACAGCTCATCCTCGACATTTTCGCGCGCCGGGCGCGCACGCGCGAAGGCCAGCTTCAGGTGGAGCTTGCCCAGCTGAATTATCTGCTGCCTCGGCTTTCGGGCAAGGGCACGCTGCTTTCACGCCTGGGAGGCGGAATCGGGACCAGAGGCCCCGGCGAAACCAAACTGGAGATGGACCGGCGCCGCATCCGGAACCGGATTGCGCGTCTGCGGGAACAACTGGAAGAGGTGAGAAAATCCAGAAAACTCCAGCGCGCCCGGCGACAAGGAGTGCCGGTGCCGATCGTCGCCCTGGTAGGCTATACCAATGCCGGCAAGTCGACCCTGTTCAATGCCATCACTCATGCGGGCACCGAGGAAAGCAGCCGCCTCTTCGCCACGCTCGATCCGCTCCTGCGCCGCGTAGTCCTACCCAACCGGCTCGAGATCGTGCTGTCCGACACGGTCGGTTTCGTGCGCAAACTTCCGCATGACATTGTCGCGGCCTTCCGCGCTACTCTGGAGGAAGTGCGGGAAGCGAACCTGCTGCTGCACGTCATCGACATCGGCAATGCCGACTGGCGGGAACAGGCACGGGCTGTGGAAGAGGTCCTGGCGCAGCTTGAGGTGACCAAGACTCCCACCATCGCGGTCTATAACAAGGCCGATCTGATACCCGCGGGACCGGCAGAATCCACGCCTGCATTGCCGGGACACCGGCCGGTTTTGCTTTCGGCGAGGACCGGCGACGGGCTCATGACGTTGGTAAGGGAGATCACGCAGGAACTCGAGTCATTCGCGATGGAAGTGGAACTCAAGATTCCATATACCAACGCGGGCGTACTCTCACGCCTTCATGACCAGGGCCGGATTCTCGCCGAGGCATATGAGAGCGACGGCATCCGCGTCAGCGTGGTGGTCCCGAATTCCGCGGTCCGCGGCTTGCGCAAGTTTCTCCTTCCAGGGCCGCAGAAGCCGCCTCCTCCTGGAGATTCTTAGGGTTTTTGAGTCTTCGAGGTTTGTCTTGCCTTTTGATCATGCGATCCGAATCTCAGACTCTGATTCAGGGACGGGCCCTGCCTTTCCACATGCCTCCTTTTCCCTGCCAGTGCCGGCGGGCGGAGTCGAGGGTCATAATGGTAAACAGGAATGCCGCCGCGGGCAGAAAGAGCGACGCGAGACTCGCTTGGCCGTATAAACGCATCATGGGACGATAGACAGACGCCATCAAGATCCACGTCGCTCCGCCGGCCAGCGCGCAAGCATAATGACTGGAAGCACAGCCCCACGCCAGTGCTGCCACGGGCACGAAGTAGAGAAGCATCATGACTGCAGAGGTGGCGGCAAGCTGGATCGGTGAGTGTCGCAGCTGCGTGTAGGCGCTGCGGGCCACCATGCGCCAGATGTCCGCGAGGCCATATCCGCGGATGCACAGGGACCGGCCGGTCAGGCCGAGCCAGATCGGCCCGTTCTTCTTGATGAGGCGCGCGAGCGCGCAGTCATCGATCAGCTCTCCGCGAATGGCAGTCAGACCGCCTGCTCCACGAAGCGATGGTGCGCGCACCAGCATGCTGCCGCCGGCGGCCGCGGCGATGCGCCGCCGCGGGTCGTTCACCAACCGGAAAGGATAGAGCTTTTGGAAGAAGAAGATGAATGCCGGGATCAGCAGGCGTTCCCATGGGCTCGTGCAGTGCAGCCGTACCATGGTGGATACCAGATCCAGATTGCCGGTCTCGGCTTTCGAGACCAGATCCCTCAGAATCCCGGAATCATGTTCGATATCCGCATCGGTAAACCAGATGTAGCGCGCATCCGGCACCAATCTATTCGCCCGCTCCGCTCCCTGCATCAGCGCCCACAGCTTGCCGGTCCAGGCTGGCGGCGGCGGCTCGCCGGCAATGATCTCCACCCTGGGACCGTTTCCGGAAGCCACGCCACGGGCGAGCTCAGCGGTTGCGTCGAGGCTCTTGTCATCAACCAGGATGATGGCGAACCTGCCGGAATATTGTTGTCGTCGAAGTGAGCCGAGCGAACGCGATATAACTTCCGCCTCGTCGCGTGCGGCGACAACGGCGACCACCGGAGGCCACTCCCCGGTATTCACGGAGGGCGGCAGG